>VFQO010000140.1_pt1 | contig 90689 bp, 92 predicted proteins | sample 3512331 | NCBI WGS metagenome assembly VFQO01 (sample SAMN10412371, study PRJNA504923) | tailings metagenome | isolation source: Replicate 3 from Balatoc abandoned mine | place: Philippines: Itogon, Benguet | collected 2017-08-28 | reverse complement strand
ATGCTCCTTGGGATAGGACATGTTATGCCTTAAACACAAAACTCCTGACAGACTCCTGACTGACTGCGTGCAGCGCACGCCTTACCCGGCAATTTGCGCCCAGGGGTCCTCGACGTCCGAGACGGTGCTTTCTGCCGCGCCAAGTCGCGCGCGTGAGCTCGGCGTAAAGCCCAACTCCGCAGCCAACATAGTCATATCCTTGAGGTAGGCCCTGGCCGCCGTCGAGAACGGGTTGTGCATAACCGGGCGGTCTTTGGCGTCCAGACCTGCGAGTTTGGCCCCGCGCACTGGAATGACGTCGGACTTGGCCGCCAGCCTGATGTTGTATTCGTAGCGATAAGCCGCGTTACACCACGCCGCCAAAAGGTAGATGTCGAGTTTGCGCAGCAGGCCGCGCGGCGCATGCGCGATCGCGTGGTCCCAGTAAGGCTTGGCCTCATCGAGCAACATGCCTGGCGCGGCGTCTTCAGCCAGCGCCTCGGGCTGTTGCAACACAGATGCTTTGGCGTTGATGGGTCTTTTGCCCGGATTACCTTTTAGCAGTTTGAGTTCTATCGGCGCCGGTTTGCGCCCCCTTGTGGCCATGCTTTCCTCTTTCTATGGCGCGGTTTAACCACGTCAGTTCTTGCGCCCTCACGCCCACTCGGCCAATCAAGTCATCCCTCACCCGAATAAGGGCATCCTGGGTCAACCGCAAACGCATCCAATCTGAATCGGTCATGGCCAATACATCTTCGATGTCCGCAGCCATGCTTTTGAGGTCCGCATCTGTCACCTGCACCGACAGCCAGTCGGCATCGGTGACGGCCATCTGGGTCAACTCCGTCTCATCAAAGGTCGCGCCCAGCAGTTCATCGGCATCGGGCGACCCGCGGACAGCTTCATTTCCTATCATCAGATCCCCCTTGCTACTCAATGCTTGCCACCTCCGAAATAGGGGGTCGTGAATTTCGCGGTCACAAAAATTTGGGCAGGCGAGCGCATCTTCGCCGCCCAACCGTAGAGATTCGACCCCCCTACCTCGTGGGCAAGGGGGTCTAGCGCCGGCCGGCAGTCTCTCTGGCCGTCTTGCAGTTGTGGCAAGAGACGCAGAGAGGCTGCAGGTTGGCCCTATCAAAGCGGGCACCGCCGTCCTTGAGCGGCACCACGTGATCAACCACCCCAGCCGCAACCAGGCGACCGTGGTCCTTGCACGCCAGGCACAGGGGGCTTTCACGAAGCACCGCCGCCCTCAGCACCCGCCAGCCCTTGGACTGGTAGAAGCCGACCTCAGCGTCAAAGCCACGCCTGGCCCGCCCGTAGTCACGGTGCGCGCTGGCTCGGTGCTGGGGACAAAAGCCCGGGCTTGCCAGTACCGCCCCGCAGCCGGGGTAACGGCAGGGAGTTGGGGCACTTCTGGGCATGTTGGGGTGTTGATCAAGAAATAAGCGACACAAGCTCTGAAATGACTTGGCTTCATCGGGAAGAAGAGCGTTCATACGAACGTCATCAACACCCCCGCAAGGAGCCACCATGTCCTACAGCAGCACCAGGTTCACGGTCGATGAGCTTGGGTTCATCCAAACCGCCCTGACCAAAGTCCTCAGCGCAGCAGCTGCTGGGGAACTTGACCTCAACCGTCTGGCCCGCGAAGAACTTGCCTCTCGAGGCCTGGACCTCGAAGGCAACTGGGTGGGCTTTGATCGAGCCCGCCAGATTCACAAGTTGGAGGGCAATGTGTGATGAACACCCAAGCCCGTGACCAACTCTTGCAACGAATTGCTGCCGAGCATCTCTTTGTCGAGACGCTGGAGACCCGTAACAGCGACCGACTCGACTTCTACGACGTGAGCGTTTGGGGAATCCGCCAAGCCCTCATCGATGCTTTCGAAGCAGGGCGCCTTGCCTGCAGCAACAACACCCCCAACTGAAAAGGAGACGTCATGTCCAACAAACTCACCCCCACCCAGCACGCCATCCTCTCCCATGCCCTGGCTCAGACGCAGGGCAAGGTGCTCTGGTTTCCCGAGACCCTCAAGGGCGGCGCCAAGGCCAAAGCCATCGAAAGCCTGGTCAGCCACGGCCTGATCTCACAGAAGAAGCGCGAGACCGTGGTCACCAAGGCCGGCTACGAGGCATTGGGCCTCAAGCCTCCTGTCGTCGAGCCGCGGACCGTCCGGACCCGAGAGACCAGCAAACAGGCCACCGTGATCAACATGCTTAAGCGGACCGAGGGCGCCACCATCGATCAAATCTGCGAGGCCACCGGATGGCAACCACACACGGTCCGAGGCGCGATGGCTGGCGCACTCAAAAAGAAACTGGGACTGGACATCCAGTCCTCCAAAGAGTCCGGTGGCGCCCGGACCTACCGCATTGCCAACCAGGAGGCACCGACATGCCAAGCATGACCATCACCGTCGAACGAATCCCGATGACCCTGCGAATCGATGGGCGCGAGATTCGAGTCGAAAAGCTTGGAATCAAACTGCCCTTTGGCCGTAAGCCCACCGACCTGACAGACATCGCTGCAAGCGGCGACGATGCCGTCTACATCACCGAGACCCGGGAACTCTCTACCGAGGCGTTCGACGCCTTTGCAGGGCACCTCTACAAGTCACGGGACTGGCTCGACGGAAAAGGCGGCTATTGGGAGGACGGTCGCCTCTGCGTTGAAGTTCGCGCACCCGGGAGGCCGTACCTCTATGTTGACCCCTCAGGCAGCGATTACGGTCGCTACGTCGCCAGACTCGGCTGAATTGTCAGAAGGCTCGGCGGCTGGGTCTCCCAGGCGGGTCGCTTTGCGGCCCGTGAACTCTTCCCAACGTTTGACGATCACGTCCACGTACTTGGGGTCGAGTTCGATGAGTCGGGCTCTGCGCCCTGACTTCTCGCAAGCAATCAGGGTCGAGCCTGAGCCGCCAAAGGGATCCAGCACCAGGTCCCGCGTCTTGCTGCTGTTGCGGATCGCCCGCTCGACCAACTCCACCGGTTTCATGGTGGGGTGAAGGTCGTTCTTCGCGGGCTTCTTGACGTTCCACACATCACCCTGATCGCGAGCGCCGCACCAGTAGTGATCGGCACCGTCTTTCCACCCGTAGAGGATGGGTTCGTACTGCCGCTGGTAGTCGGCGCGGCCAAGCGTGAACGTGTTCTTCGCCCAGATGATGAAGGTGGACCATTTACCACCAGCGGCGCGAAACGCAGCTTGCAGGGTATCGAGTTCACTTGAGGACATGGCGATGTACACCGCACCCTTGGTACGGGTGAGGATGTTGTCGCAAGCGTCGAACAAGAAGCTGCCGAACCCTTCGCCCAGGTTGTCGTTCATGATGGGGCGGTTTTTGCCGCGCATCTTGTCCTTGGCGGTGTTGGCGTAGTTCACGTTGTAAGGCGGGTCGGTGAAGGTCATGTCCACCAACTCCTCGCCGAGCAAGGCTTGATAGTCGTCGGCCTTGGTTGCATCGCCGCACAGCAACTTGTGCTCACCGAGCACCCAGATGTCACCTGGCTTGGAGACCGGAGACTCGGTGACCTCAGGTATTGCATCCTCATCGGTCAAACCGTCTTGGGTCTTCTCTTCGCCAGCAATCAGCGCCTCCCATTCCTCGGTGGAAAAGCCAGTGAGGCCAAGGTCAAAGCCCGCGTCCTTCAACTCGGACAACTCGATGCCAAGCAGTTCGTCCTCCCAAGATGCGTTCTCACCAATCTTGTTGTCGGCCAGGATCAGGGCGCGGCGCTGGGTATCGGTGAGGTGCTCCATGGGCACCACGGGAACCTCGGCAAGACCGAGTTTGCGTGCAGCCAGCAACCGACCATGGCCGGCAATGACGTTGCTCGCGCCATCGATCAGGATGGGTGCACCCCAGCCAAACTCACGAATGCTGGCGGCGATCTGAGCCACCTGAGCGTCGGAATGCTGCTTGGCATTGCGCGCATAGGGGATCAGCGAATCGACCGCGCGGTATTCGAGTTTGATGGGGTTCATGAAGGCCTGAAATGAAAAACCCGCCTCGCAGCACTGGGTGGATGGGGCGGGTTTGAAGGGCAGAAAACAAAACGCCCACCGAGGCGAACTGGGTGGGCGTGATTTGAGTGATTAGCTGAATCGTATCTCATCGATATATATCGGTCAAGCACTTTCAGCGTGAATATCCGTAGTGAACTGCAAGCACCGCGAGCGCACCGACCAGGATGCCTTTGGCCTCGTACTGATTGAGCGTTCGCCCGTTCCACCCCTCAACGGCGGACCACTCTTTTACGCTGCGGCCCAGACCTGCCACATGCCAAACGGCGCAGCCACCCGGGCTGCTGATTCCGCCAACTGCGTCGAGCGCCTCATGCATGCGCTTGCGCGCCCAGACCACCCGCTCGGTCATGCTGTCCTTCCACTGGCCGCCGGGAATGCGGGTGAGCGGCGGAGCGCCTGCCGGATCCATCTGGGCAAATACAAAGGTTCGGTTGAAGTCCTGTCCTGCGTCGTGCATTTGAGGCGTGATCGAGCCGTTGCGCAGCAAGATGCCCAGGGAGTCGATGCAGCGAAAGTGCTCGGTGCGGTAGCTCGTACCCTCTTCAGCGAGGCTATTCCACTCGGCAAGCCTGCCACCGGCCAGGTGAACGACGCTGCCGTGCTCCAGGGGTTGCGTGACCGGTTTTTTAGCCATGACGGGCACCTCCCGCAGTGCGCCCGGTGTTTTGCACCAATGCCCAGTCCAGGACGGCCAAGGCATCAGCCTCGTTGTCATCGGCCACCAGGTAGCCTCGGGCACGCACGCCAGAGACCATCTCGGACTTGCCAGCGTTCCCCTTGCCGGTCACATGACGCTTTATCGTGCCCACGGGGACGCCCTGGTACGGGATCTTTTGGTGCTCGCACCAGCTGGTCAGCGTTGCCAGAAAGCCGCCGTAGGCGTGCGCGGCATCGACCCCAAGGTGACGGCGCACCTCCTCGAAATAAACCGCGTCCAGCCCGGATGCAGCGCCTCTCGGGGCCGTCGTAGCCAGGAGTTCATCGAGCCAGCGACGAAAACGCAGGTAGCGCATGCCGCCGCCTTCGAATCGTTGGGGCTTGAAGCTGACATAGCCGTGGGTGACCGAGCGATCCGGCAGGCTCAGCGCCCAGCCAGTCGTAGTGCCCAGGTCCAGCGCCAGAACGGCTTGGGATGCGGCGTTGGGTTGTGAATCTTGTGGGCGATACATCGGGGAAGTCCTCCAAGGGTGCGAACAAGCGCTCGTGCCAACTTGTTCAAGCGACCTGGAGGAGCTCAGGCATCGCCGGGTCAGGGCTGGTGCGGCTCCCTCATGTCCGTTTCTGTTACGGCTTCGGGGAAGTCAAAGCGGCTCACGTGGCAGTAACCAGGGCCGGCTTCAATCTTTCATCTTTCAACGCCAAGTGCATGGGCCTTGGAGTAGTAGAGAGATATTTCAATATTTATTTATTTCAATCTAGTTCTCCTTCTCTCTGTCTCTGTCTGGGGGGCTTCGCGCGCGCGAGGCTCTAGGCCCCCACTTTTTATATGTGTATCTCTAGTGGGGGGTTTGAAAGATGAAATTACTGAAGCAAGCCCATCCGGGCGCTGCCCGCACCTCATAGCACCTTGATCCACTGGGCCGGGCGACCCTTGCTTTGTAAGGCCATCATCTCAATCAGCCCGGCCTCAGCCAGGGTGCGCAATACGCCGTCGCGCTGGCGGTGGTCCATGAACTGGGTGCGCCTGGTGAAGTCGCTCTTGGACATGCCGGCCATGCCCGCATCCCGCAAGATCTGCATGGCCCGCTTGTGGTGGGACTCGACCTGGTTCTCGGACACACGGGCAGATGCTTCACGGATCGTGAGCTCGGCACAGTGGCGCGAGAGCATGATCCCCCACTCGGCATCGTGATCCTCGATCTGGGGGTCCACTGGGTCACGCGAGACCGCGCGAATGAGCGCCAGCTTGGTGGCGTTTTCCTCGATCCGGGCAAGGATGGAAGAGTACCCGGTACCTCGCGATGTACGAAGGCGCTCGACCAACTCCTGGTCAAGCTGGCGGAAGGTAGCTCTGGCTTGCGGAGTCATCGGGACCACGCGGGGATCCACCAGCACCTCATCGATGGCACCCGCATCCGTGAGATTGCCATTGAGCTTGCCCCCTCCCTGGTGGATAAGGATCAGCCGGTCAATCAGGTCTTGGGGCGGGTCGATGACGCCAAACGCCTCGTTGCTGTCCGGGAAGTCATCCTCGCTTTCCATGATCAGAAAGCGAGCCAGCGATCCGTCCGCCACGTTGGACGCCTGCAGCGCCTGCCAAAAGTGCAAGGGTGTCGTGGTGCCATAGATGCAAGCGCACGGCTGGTGAATGGCCCGGTGGGCGTTGTTATGCTGGGTGCTGGCGTACTCCACGCCGAAATAGGTGGTGCCCGAGGTGGTGTAAAGCTCGGTCATCAGGTCCAGGATCTCGCACACATAACGCGGCGAACGCTTGCGGTCGGCAGCTGCCGAGAGAAACATCCCGAACTCATCGAGCTGGAACAAGATCGCAGGCTGGCGCTGGATGGCCGTCAGTAGGCCTGAGCCCGATGCGATCTTGTTGCCACCCAAGTACTGCAACAAGTTGGCCTTGCGGAACAGCTCGTTGATCACCACGCGGCTGTGGTTTTTGCCGGCCCCGCTTTCGGCGATGCCGACCACATAGAGGTTAGACCGGATATTGCTCTCGGTCCGGTACTTGCGGCCCATCAGTGCACCGATCGCACACAAGCTCGCTCCAAGGGCGAGGACAGGCTGGGGGCGTTTGGCTGTGGCAGCCATCAAGGCAATCATGTCTGCAATCACACCACCCACCTGATCCCAACCGACTGGCATGGGCTTAGGTGGAGGTAGGGAGATTTCCTGGGGCTCAATGGAAATAGGGTCAGCGGCTTGCAGCGCCTGCAGAAACTCACGCGCCGGATGGTGCCCGTTCATGACGATTTCACCGTTCAACTGCATCTCAGCGTCGGGCTCCCACCCGTTGTCCAGCGCCAGCTTATAAATCGTGCCGGCGCCTATGCGCTGGGGGGCGAAGCTGCGCCAACTGCGCGCCGTCGTCTTGGGGTCGTTCTTCTGGGAGCTTTCGGACCATGCCTCAAACAAAGGCCAACCCTCATCGCCGAGCGCTCCCTTGGTGGCCATCCCGATACGGACCCAACTGTCGTAATCCAGATCGGCATTGACGATGTGCCTGAGGGCATCTTCAACAGCCTCATAGGTGCCACGCTGCTCAGGAAGGTTGGCGCACTCCATCGGCGCACGCAGGCCGACGCCCAGGGTCTTGGGACGCAAATCAGCCGGAATCAGGCGGTATGCCTCCTTGGCGAACTCCCGAGCCTGGGCCACCGTGATGCCGGGCAAGTCATCAGGACTCAGGTCAGCCAAGGTGCTCACTGGCCAGTCATAGGGCTTGCCGGTGTCAGGGTGGATGCCATAGGCGATGAACTGCTGGCCGACCCCCAGCACCTCGATGGGCGGGTACTTGAATCCGGAAAACGGCTGAATGGCCCGGTAGACCAGCAGGCGCTTGGGTGCATTGCCAATGCGAACCGCAGGTGTGTCGCCCAGCATCCGCTTGGCCAGCGCCTCGATCTCAAGCGCAATGGTGGGCGAATCGAGGATGTCGATGTCAATGCCGATCACCCGGCCCGCGGCAATGCCGATGCCGGCTTCAGGCCAGTTGCCCCAGATATCGACCTCGTTGTCGGTGGTGTCACGCTCGCAATGTCGGCTCCACTTGGGGTACTCATGCCAAGCGCCAAGCTTGTAAAGACCCGGCTTCTTGGTGTTGGGTTGAATCGGCAGGATCGGAAAGCCGCGATCGACCAGGGTGGCGCCCAGCTGCGCCATGTAATTCTTGTTTGTCATGGCGCTCCTTAAAACGGTGGGTCATCGGCATAGGCCTGGCGCAAAAAGTCTTGAAATGCGGTGACGGTCACATCAATGAGCGTCGCCCACTCCTGCTCGGTCCAGCTTGCCAGGTCGGTCTTGCCGATCTCCTCGACATAGGCGCCCGCGCTCATGCCAGCGGCTGCCAGCGCATTGGTTTCGTGTTTGTTTGGATCGATCATTCCCTTCAACCTTGCAGTGATGTTCTGGCAGCGCCGAGAGCACTGTTTGCTGTCTGGCGCGTCCACACGGATGTAGCGAGGTGCGAATCCATAGCCGCGAGCATCCCTGCGGCAGATCACGCACATCATGAAAACCGGGCTCCGACGACCTCGGTGTAGCGACCGCTCGGGCGCACGGCGATCTCGGAGGGGCAGCGCAGCTTGGCTGCGCAGGCGATCGCCTCATCCACCCGGCGGGGCAACGGCAAGCCTTGGGCACGGTTGGCCCACCAGGAGGCCGCCTTCTGGCGCGGATAGCCCTGGTGCTCGATGCAGATCCACTCGCTGTGATGCGTGAGCCCACTCCAGTAGTCCACGCGCAATGACGGTGGCTTGCCAGGCTTGTCGTGTCGCGCGTAGGAAACCCGGGTCACAGGCACCCACTCGGATTTGCCGGAGGTCAGAATGTCCAGGTTGCTGGCCTTGGCCTCGATCTTGAGTTCGGGCGGCGGGAACACATGCCCGCAATCAGGACAGGTGCGCACCGAGGCGTGCACGATGCTGTCGCACTCGGGGCAGGCCTTGGTGGGTGCAACGCCATCCTCACCGCCCTTGGGTCGCTTGGGCTTGACGGCATCAATGGGGCCGTGGCGGGCAATGTTGCCGGCAAAGTCCAACACCAGGCAGTCGGTCTTGCCAGGCGCCAGCCGGCAGCCGCGACCCACGATCTGGACATACAGCCCTGCCGACTTCGTTGGACGCAGCATTGCGAGTAGGTCCACACCTGGGGCGTTGAACCCGGTGGTGAGCACATTGGCGTTGGTCAGGCATTGAATCCTGCCAGCCTTGAAGTCATTGATGATGGACTCGCGCTGCGCACCGGGTGTGTCCCCGACGATGGTCTCGCAGCTCACGCCACGCGCACGAATCGCATCGCGCACATGGTAGGCATGGTCCACACCGGCACAGAAGATGAGCCAACTCTTGCGGTCCTTGCCGTAGGAGAAGATTTCGTCAACGGCAGCCTGGGTGATCGAGTCCTTGTCGACCGCCGCCTCCAGATCCTTGGCAATGAACTCGCCGCCACGGGTGCCCACGCCGGTCAGGTCAATCTGGGTGGCCATGCGCTTGGAGATCAGCGGGGAGAGGTAGCCCTGGTCGATCAACTCGCGCACCGACACCTCATAGGCAATGTCAGTGAAGATGGCGTCATCGCCTTCATGCAGGAGTCCGGAGTCCAGCCGGTACGGCGTAGCGGTCAGGCCGATGACCTTCATCTGGGGGTTGAGCCGGGCCAGGTCAGACAAAAAGCGCCGGTACATGGTGTTGCTCGAGCGCGGAATCAGGTGCGCCTCGTCAATGAGCACCAGGTCACACTGCTGGACGTCATAGACCCGCTTGTGGATCGACTGGATGCCAGCAAAAAGGATCCGGGCATGGATGTCACGCTGCTTGAGACCGGCCGAATAGATGCCCGCGGGGGCCTGTGGCCAGAGCTTCTTGAGTTCGGTGTAGTTCTGCTCGATCAACTCCCGCACATGGGTCACGATCAGGATGCGCTGGTCCGAATAGGCCTTGAGCACGCCCTCTACGAAGGTGGCCATCACCAGTGACTTGCCGCCAGCAGTGGGGATCACCACCAGCGGGTTGCCGGTGTCCTCATGGAAGTAGTTGTAGATGCCTTGAATGGCACCGCTTTGATAGGGGCGAAGGGTCAGGCTCATGCTCGTGCTCCTTAAAAGGTGTTCGCATACTTGGTTCTTCCGGTGTCGCGCCAGCGATTCCCATTGGCGAACTCGTACTCGACCCAGTCCTCGCCTGCGTCGACCTGATGGCCCGGTACCAGCGATGGAATGAAGAGGTGCATGGCGCAGGCAGCACGCTGGTCAGCCTCGGTCAACAGGCGGTCGTGACGTGCGCAGTGCCACCCACCGTCGACGGGTGTCGCATGCAGGCAGGTTCGACAATTGATCTCGGGGGCTGCAGCCTCTGCTGAACCCGCGTGGCAGACCGGTGCGTGGTCACACATGCGGCACTGGTACCAGGCTGGATCCGTACTGATACGCGGCGGTGGGGTGGCCGCGAAGATGACTCGCTCCGCCTTGGCCAATAAGCCCTGCGCAAAAGCCGGATCTGCCTCGACCCGCTCGACGTAAACGTCGTCGGTGTCCTTGCAGACCGCCAGGTACATCGCACGGGTCAAGCCCATGAGGTGCATGTAGGTCTGCATCTGGGCAAAGTGCAGCGGCTTGCTCTCGCGCACCTTCTTGGCCATCAGGTCGTTGAAGCTCTTGACCGAGTGCGTCTTGAACTCGAGCACGTGCCAGGTCTTGGGCGCCTCCAGCAGGTTGATGGCCACGCCATCGAGCGATCCACCAAAGTGACCACCATGGGCTTGAACCCGAAACTGGCGACCCGTGTCCGGATCAACTTCGAGAACTGTCGCGCCAGTGCGACGCAGGTTCTGAACCAGTCGGGCTTCTTCCAACTGGCCGGTTTCAAAAAGGCGCAAGAGTCGGCCAGGATGCCGGGCGCGGGTAACCCAGCGGAAATCAAACCAGAGGGCGCGTTCACATTCCTTGCCTATCAGGGATGCGCCAAGGTGTGCACGAAACCCGTCTCCCGCGTCGGCTTCGTAGGCAGCGAAGATCGCCTCTCGGGTGAGGCTGGTGATGCTGGGCAATTCAGCCATGCTGCACCCCCTGCTTGGCGTGAAGCTCCCGGGCTCGGGTCACCGCCGCCTGCCAGCGCTCATCGTCGCAGTCGGCACGCAGTACCTCAATCAGTGCATCCTTGAACCGCGCCCGGTGGCCCCCAGGCTCAGCCGCATTCAACTTGGCCATGTGAGCGGTCAACTGCGCCAGTTCCTGCTGTTTCAAGCGCAGCGCCGTCTTGGCCCGGTGGAACCAGGTGGCATCGAGCGACTTCTTTTCTGCCTGTCGACGGATGTCGGTCGTTGCGATCTGGATCCGGATGGACGCGATTTCATCTTGAAGCGCGGCCAACCGCTCACGGCAGCCCTGCAAGGTGGCGGGCAGTCGGATCAGCGTGGCCGCTGGAGCGTGCTCATGCATGCCCGGGTCCTCCTTACGCCTGGCGCTTCCAGGGCAGCCCGTTGGCCGCGGGGGTGGCGGTCGGGGCGGCCGTGATGGGGCGTGCAGCAACAGGGGCCTGGGGAGGCGTGAACGACTGTGTGGGCTGAGCGGCGGCTCCGCTGACACCGTTTCGCGGCAGATAGCGGATGGAGTTGGACTCACCGTACAGACCCTTGGGCGGACGCACCCTCACATCGAGGGTGATTGGGATCAGATGCAACTGCTCGGAGTTACTCACCTGCATCTTGCCCACGGCGCGGCAAATCGACGACAGCGTGCGCTTGGCGATCTCTACCGTGTCGGGATTGGCATTGACCAGATTGAGTCGGTCGAAAAGCTTGCGGCCGGCGTACTGACCCTCAAGGATGTCGACTTCCAGATACAGGTACTGGCCGGTGCCGTCTTTGGTCGGGCGCATTTCGCTGGCGACGATCTGGCCGAGGTACTTGCCCGGGGGCAAGACGTCGTAACTGGTGCTGGGCGCGACAGAGGATGCGTCGAAGGTTTGTCCGAATGAAGCCATGGTGATTTCTCCTTTTTCAGGTGCGGGTGGTGGTGGATGGGATCAGGGTGGAATGCAAGGTTTCAGGCATGGCCTGCGCAAAGGCAGACCACTCAAGGGGAAGCGTGTCGGGCAGGTCGTAGCGGTTCTTGGCCAGGAAGGCTGGGCGTTCGACCGTGTGAATCACACGCTCGCCGGAGCCCACGGCACGACTGACCTTCTTGTTGAAGCCGACGTCCGCCTTGACGGTGGAAATCCTGTAGTTGGCGAACAGCACGACATCCGAGTGCTCTTGCAGCAATGCCGCGGCGCGGGCATGGAGCTTGATCACGTAACGGTCGTAGGGGTCGTGCTCATGCGAATCGAAACGCTTGATGTCGGTGTGCGCAATCTGCACCACAGTCATGCCCCGGTCGTCGCGCAAGGCGTTGAGGCCGTCGATGTACTGGCGCCAGAGGTTCAGGGCCGCGACGTAGCCCTTGCCGTACCCAGCGTCCTCGATCGAGTTCCAGCCGTTGTCGCGGCAGGCTTTGGCCCAGACCAGCGGTTCAAGCCAGTCCACGCTGTCGATCACGACCGTGGCGAAATCGTGCTGCTCGGTGTAGAGCGCTGCCAGCGCCTCCATCACTTCGTCGAAGGTCTTTGACAGCGGGAAGTTCGCGGCCGACAGCGTGCCCAAACCGTCTTCGGTCTGGATGAACACCGGTTTGCTGGCCTGGCCGGCAAAGGTGGTCTTACCGACGCCAGCAACACCGTGAATCAGCACCCTGGGCGGCTTGGGTGTGCCCGCCCGATTAAGTTGTGCAAGGGAGATAGCCATCAGACGTCCTCCCCGAACTTGTTGTCATTTGCCGCCTCAGGACCAACACCGTCCACGATGCGCTCGAGTCTGTAGGTGGGCTTGCCGGCTTTGAGGGTGCGAGCGGGTTCAAACAGTTGGCGCACTGCTGGCGGCCAGGCTGTGTACTTGGCCTCGGCGACCTTGACCTCGAGGCTCACGTAGTCCTCGGGGTTTTCGCCCCACTTGCGCAGGGCCTCGACGGCTTCCTTGAGCTTGCGTTGGTCGTATTCCGTCCGCTTTGGCAAGTCCGCCACAACGGTGAACCCGTCTTCAGCGAACCGAACCGTACCGGTGGACTTACCAGCGTCCTGGCGCAACTGGTGCGCCCGCTCACCGAAGCGGCGGTGCAGCACGCCTTGCAGGAACTGCTTGTAGTGGCGGGCGGTCTCCTCAGCGTCAGACACGCGCTGGATCAGGCGATCGAGGTCCGCCAGTGGCAGGTTTTCAAGTTCTACCATCACAAAGTTGCCCACCTCGTCGAGGGCATCGGGTTCAGGGATCATGGGGACTTCTCTTTCTCAATGGGTGCCTGTGGCGGGCACGGGGGATGGCGTACCAAACTGGCGCAGGCGGGTACGAATTTCGGGGGCCGTGAGGGTGTTGGCCGATCGCACGGCGATGTAGCGGTAATGGCCGTCGGCCACCTTCAGACTGAACAGGTGGACCAGCCCCAACTCGCAGGCGATCCAAGCGCGTCTGGCCAGGGCATGGAGGCGGTTTCGGTCCTTCGACAACAGGCCACTGCCCGAGTCCGAGCGGTCCAGCAGCAGAAAGCCCTCGTGGTACTGGATGGACTGGCCGACCAGGGCGTTTGCCATCCAGTCGCACAGACCGGCTTCGGTGAGTTTTTCGGGCGGCACGTACACCGGAGGGGTGGCCACGCCAGCGTTAACGCCCAGACCGAGATGGCTGCGCGTGGTTTCAACAATGGTTTTTGCGTTCAACATCAAATCTCCAGGCGTGAGTTGGCCTACCACCACCGCCCAGATGGGCGCGGCGTTTGCGGTTCTTGAAGGTTCTTACCGAGCGAGGGGGCTGGTTTTCTCAGCCACCCCGCGGTCGGTCAGGCGGCCGGCCGTATGCCGAACATGCGCAGGTGCATGCGCAGGTCGTCAACACGGCGGTAGAAGGTGGCAGAGGACATCCCAGAGGCCTTGGCGGCGCTGGGAACATCTTGGTAGGCAGCAAGCAGGTCGAACAGGCTGCGCTGTTCGTCGCTCATGTAGGCCAGCGCAGTGAGCAGGTCGTGCTGGGTGCTCGAGTTCGAAAACAGATCATCGTCGCCGTCCCAGTTGGTGAGCAGCTCCTGAGGGTGATCCGAATCAATATGCCCCCCATCCTCATCGTTGGCGGATGGCTGGGACGGAAAACAGCCATGAATTGCCCGATCAATCGCGACGACTTCCAGTGTGTCAACGTGCTCAGGCTCCGCAAAAACAAGTTTTTGCCTGTCCGCCTTGCGGGCGTTGAGGAAGTCGGCTGTCCGATGTGTCGAGACCAGTCCAGTGAACGTACCCGGTGCGCCACGCGATGGGTCGAACTGGGTCTTGCGCTCGTAGATGTCGAGCAGGATCTCCTGGTACAGGTCCTCCCGCTCGGTCGGACTCAGCCCGGCGGTAACAGCCGCCCTGTAGGTACGGGTCTTGGCCGCCCCAACTGCCGCGCAGTAGAAAGGATCGTTGGCCGCATGAGTATCTGCGCCCCTGTGACAAGCATTTCCGGATATACCCGGGCATTTCCCCGGAAGAGATTCTTTTTCCACGATTACATCTCCATGTTCGTTTGCATGGGGTAATCATGGAGTCAGTTAAAAACCGTTGATACAAGGGTCCAACGGTTACCGTACATCACCAAATGGACACCGCACACGGTCCAGCTGTCACCGTACGATGTCAATTTTCCAGGGAGAATGTACTGTCTCAGTAGGAGACCGTAAGCAGTCACCTGAATCGAATTCCATTGGCTCGGGCATATTCCCGAATCCACTCCGCTACAGTTCTTTGCTCCCGAGAAACACCTTTTTCCTGAAGGACATCAACAAAGTGACGTGCGGCTTTTTCGGCACTCATAAAACGACGAGGATCTTGGGCAAACTGGTCAATAACAAATTGTTTGATCTCTCTGTTGCCCTTGTGCCGAATATCATTATTTTTGACAGCCTGATCCCTCTTGCGCTCTTGTGTCTCGGCAAGGATTTCTTTTCGCAGCTGCTCTTTAATTCCATCAAGATCGGCTTTATTAATTTTTACAGCCTTGCCAGCTTGTATTTTTTCAATTTTTTCTTGATATCGGAGTTCCAAACGCTCGATATCACGGAGCTTTTCTGCGTAACAGACGGCCTCCATGGCTTCGACCAAATGATTAGCTGCCCTAGCAGTGTCATAAGCATCTAGTGAATTTTTCGGACGGGGAACATGTTTTCTTTGCGCGAAATCGTATTGATTTTCATAATCTCGAACGAAATCACCAATCAGCCAAAGAGCCAAGACCGCGAAGTATTCGTACTCCTTTAGATTTTCTATTTCCAGGACGGTAGGATCAAAAAATGAGCCCATTGCCTCTTGCAATGCGTCAAGGTCAGAAGTGTTGTCCGAATTTCTTACATCGTAATGATCAGATGCCTCATCCTTAAATCCTGTGATGCGGTCTTCGTCACCCTCCAGGAGATCATATCTACCATCCGATTTAATTGCCTCGATAACACTATCTTTTTCGCTATCGAAATAGCTTGTAATTATTTGATCTGCATCATTTGCTATATTAAAAATCTGGTCGGCCGTCCGGCCATACAAAATTGATCGCGCCCGATAAACCACAGATGAAACATGGGGAAAACGCCAGCTTGAGAAGTTTCCATTTAATGGATCAAAAAACTCAAATTGCTTGTAAAAGCCCATTTCATCATCCGTTCGATTACTTTTTCAAACACCAAGCCGCTCTGAGAGTGGTGCGCTTCTTTTGCTTACACACCCATTTTGTCGGATTAGCCTCAATCCGTCACTCAGCAAATGTCCGGACTGCGTGTGGACTGAGAAAGCGCGCGGGATGCGTCGGTATGAACTCTCATGCCAGCACCCCTTACTCGCCCCAAACAACAGAAGTCCCCAGAGCGGCCTCCTGCGGCCATCGTGGGTGTCATCTTGGCCATAGCCGTCATCCGCATGCGCGACCGCCAGGATGGACTTGATAACTTGACCGAACAGAGCGTTAGTACGGGGTGTCCTGACCACCAAGGAGAACCCCAGTGACTGAACCCGTTGTAGCCCGCGTGGCCGCCCTCAAAACTGCCAGTACTTCCGAACTCAAGCAGATGTGGCGGGACCTCTTCCACCAAGACGCGCCCCCGTTCAATCGCCGCTTCCTTGAAACACGCCTGGCGTACCGCATCCAGGAATTGGCCTACGGAGGCTTGAAGCGAGAAAGTGCAAGGCGCCTTGAACTGCTGGGCGAACAACTCGATGGCGGCAAGCAGGAGGTCCGGCGCCGTCGGCTGGACAACCGCCCGATCGCCGGGACTCGACTGATCCGCGAATGGCAAGGCACACCTTGCGAGGTCGTGGTGGGTGTCGACCACTTCGACTACCAGGGCCGGCGGTACAAGTCTCTGTCGAGCATCGCGCGCGCCATTACTGGCACCAACCGCAACGGGTGGGCCTTCTTCGGGCTAAGCTCGGCAAGGAGCACCGCATGACGGCAGAGCGACGCCTGATCTGCGCCATCTACACGCGCAAGTCCACAGAAGAGGGACTCGACCAGAACTTCAACTCGCTGGACGCGCAGCGTGATGCCTGTGAGAACTACATCGCCAGCCAAAAATCAGAGGGCTGGCTCATGGCGCGGGAGCGCTACGACGACGGTGGCTACTCCGGCGGCAACATGGAGCGCCCGGGCCTCAAAAAACTGCTGGACGACGTCCGCAGCGGCATGGTCGACATCATCGTCGTCTACAAAATCGACCGGCTGTCGCGATCACTCGCCGACTTTGCCAAGCTGGTCGAGATCTTTGATGAGCACAAGGTGACCTTTGTGTCGGTCACGCAGGCGTTCAACACGACCACCTCGATGGGCAGGCTGACCCTGAACATCCTGCTGTCGTTCGCTCAGTTCGAGCGCGAACTGGCCGGCGAGCGCGTGCGCGACAAGATCGCGGCCTCCCGCCAGCGCGGGATCTGGATGGGTGGAATGCCACCCCTGGGCTATGACGTTTCAGACCGCAAGCTGATTCCCAACCCGGAAGAGGCGAAGGTCGTCCGGGAGATGTTCACGAGGTTCGCTGCAATGCCCTCGATGGCCACACTTGTGAGAGAACTGCGCGCCAGGGGCATCACATCCAAGTCGTGGACCACCGGTAAGGGGATCGAACGCCAAGGCAAGTTGATCACCAAGGGCTACGTCTACAAGGTGTTCAAGAACCCTGTCTACATCGGTATGGCTGCCTACAAGGGGCAGCAGTACCCAGGAGAGCACCGCGCCATCATCGATCAAGAGATCTGGGATACGGTGCAAGAACTGCTTAAAGCAGGCGACAAGCACGTCAAGGGCGGGGCTGGGATGCGCGAGACCAAGGCGCCGTCCATGTTGCGCGGGTTGATCTTTTCGCCGGAGGGCCGTGCCTTCACGCCGGGCTGGACAAGCAAGGGGCCCAAGCAGTACCGCTATTACATCAACACCGACGCCATCAAGCTTGGCAAAGAGGCCTGCGAAGTCCGGCGTGTGCCAGCCGGCGAAATCGAAGGGGTCGTGGTCGAGCGACTGCGTGGCGTTTTGAGAGCGCCAGAAATCCTGGCCGAGGCGGTCCGGGAAGTCACCTCGTCTCGACCAGACATCAGTGAGGCCGATGCCATCCAGACACTGCAGTCCATTGATCAGGTTTGGGATAACTTGTTTCCGGCTGAGCAGGCATGCATCGCTAAAGCGCTGATCGAGCAGATCACGGTGCGAAAGGACGGGATCAGCATCAAGTGGAAGTCCACATGCATGACCAAACTGTTGCGCGACACGGTCATGCAACAGGCCTACAAGGAGGCTGCATGAGTCAAACCGACCAAATGCCTGAAACAACCCATATACCGATGACCTTTCGGCCGCGGGGCGGCAAAACAGTCATCGTCCTGCCGGATGGATCGCGAGGTGTGGTGCGCCGCGAGGCCACGATCGACAACACGATGATCAAAGTGATTGCCCGCGGATTCCGGTGGCAGCGACTGCTTTATGACGGGACCTTCGCCACCATCGAGGACCTGGCTGCCGCGGAGAAGATCAACCCATCCTACGTCAGCCGTATCCTGCGGCTGGCCTACTTGTCGCCCAAAGTGGTTCAGGCAATCCTTGACGGATCACACCCAGCTTGGTTGACCATGAGGGATCTGCTGGAGCCGTTCCCTATGGACTGGCAACTACAGGAAAAAAAGTTTCTTGCTCGGTTCGAAGAAAGCAATCTAACCTCCGAATACTAAGACGTCAATCAAACGACTCCGGCGGGTTCATTCAATGAGGAAACGTCAAGGTAAATCGAGTGATGCCGCGGGCAGAGCTGGCGTAGACGCTGCCGCCATGTGCTTCCACTATCGCCTTGGTGATGGCAAGTCCCAACCCCACCCCATCTGAGCCGAGATGCGAGCGCGCTTGGTCCACGCGATAGAAGCGGTCAAATAATCGTGGCATCAAGATCGGATCAATGTCTTCGCCGCTGTTCTCAACTGAGATGTCGGTGCAGTTCGTCCGACTGGCAACAGTGATTTTTACGCAACTGCCTGAAGGCGCGTAACGTAGCGCATTCGACATGAGATTGCTCAATGCACGCCGGAACATAAGGCGGTCGCCCTGCACCGGGCCGTTCCCCTCCAGGGTTAGAGCAATACTCTTGTCGTCTGCCACAGCCTCGTAGAAGTCGATCAACGCTTGGACTTCATCTGCGGCCATGAAGTCTTCTTTGTGCGGTAGGTCCACCCTGCGTTCGGTTTTAGCCAACAGCAACATGTCAGACACCATGCGAGCCAGTCGCTGCAACTCCTCGGCGTTTGAAGCAAGAACATCCTTGTAAACCTCGTTCTCACGCTTGGAAGTCAAAGTAACCTGAGTCTGAGTGAGCAGGTTACTGATTGGCGTCCGAAGTTCATGAGCCAAGTCGGAAGAGAACTCAGACAATCGCTGAAAGTCATCCTGGAGCCGCTCTAGCATCTGGTTGAGCGTCTTCGCCAAATCAGCCATCTCGATTGGCACAGACTGAACCGGCATGCAAGGCTGCAAACGCTGGGCGGTTACGGCAGCAGCATGCGCCTTAATGGCTCTTAGTGGAGCGAGGCCGTAATAGACCGCTGCCCATCCAAGCAAACCGCTGACGACGATTGCTGCTAGCGCATACAAGCCTAGTGCGTTCAAAAGCTCATTTAGAAAATGCTGATGGTGGGCCGTATCCATGGCAAGGCTGACCGTGAGTTGAATTCCTGGCGCGTACTGCGCCTCTGCCTGAAATTGCTGATGTCGGAATTCCTGCTGTCCGCGACGCCACCACATCAAAGCCATTAAAGGATTCACATCTGGAGGCAACTGCAGACGATCAGCCGCAGGATAACCCTCGGTCTGAAAGAGGATTCGCCCATCACCACTGCTGACGCGCACGAAAAGTCCGTGGTGATGATTAAGCGATTCGTCGAGCCGGCGATCCAAATCTTTGGAGGATCTGCTACTTGCGATGATTTCGCCAATGAGATGTTGCTTGTCTTGCAGTGCACCGCGATCAAGGTCAACAAAGTGTTGATCCGCCGAAGCCATGAATAGCCCGCCCAAACCCAGCACCACGCTGGAGGCCACCAGGGTAAAAAAAAGCGTAAGCCGGTGGGTCAACGATAGACGAGGCAACATTCAGGGCTCCTGCGGCACTTCAAGCACGTATCCCATGCCCCGTACTGTCTGGATCAATTTGACCGCTTGCCCATCGTCGATTTTGATTCGCAAGCGTCGCATTGCCACTTCGATGACATTCGTGTCGGAATCGAAGTTCATATCCCACACTTGAGACGCAATCAAGGAGCGTGGTAATACCTCACCTTGTCGGCGCATCAGCAATTCGAGGAGACCGAATTCCTTTGCGGTCAGATCTATCCGGCGCCCACCTCGCGTAACGCGACGTCGCAGCAAATCCAGTTCTAAATCCGCCGTGCGCAGGGTGTTGCTATCCACTCCACCTCCGCGCCCACGGCGAAGAATTGTTCTCACCCGTGCCAAAAGCTCCGCAAAAGAAAATGGCTTGACCAGATAGTCGTCAGCCCCCAGTTCAAGACCCTTGACGCGATCCTCGACCTGGTCGCGTGCGGTCAAAAATAGCACCGGCATGTCCAACCCGCGCCGACGCAATGAGGCCAACACTTGCCAGCCATCGAGTTCGGGAAGCATCACGTCAAGAACTACTAAGTTGTATTCACCATGCAGGGCCAGATGCAGCCCATCGGTGCCGTTGACAGCCAAATCCGCGACGAATCCAGCCTCATTCAGTCCCTGGCGCAAATATTCGCCGGTCTTCGGCTCGTCTTCAACGATGAGTATTTTCAAGAGTTAGCTCCATGTCCCGCGTAAGGGAAGTCTGCCAGAAAACCAGGGAAGTGACGCGCAGATGACAAATTTGTCATCTTCAGATCATCTTCTCGACAGATGAGATAGCCAACACTACGCAGTCTTAACCACCCTCGGAAAAACCCTTGATGCTCACCAAATTCAACATCTCCGGAGCCCTGGTGTCATGGTCGTGCTTGATCGTTTCCGGCGTAGCAGTTGCTGCCCCTGAGGAAAAAACCCAGCTCCAGCCACTGCCCAGCGAACTTCGCTACACGTCCAGCCTGACTAACTACAAAGGCTACACCGACCAGGCTGTGCAGTCTTGGCGTGGTGCAAATGACCGGGTGGGTCAAGTCGGAGGCTGGCGAGCTTATGCCAAAGAAATAGCCGAGCAACCCGCCTCGAACGCTCAGCCTGCCGCCGACCCGCACGCCGGCCACCACAAAGGGACCCAGCGATGAAGCGGCTGACCTCTCCTCGTGGCTTGAAACTCACAGCGGCGCTCGTTGGCATCGGAGTTCTGTCCGGTTGTGCCAGCGTCAGCCTCGAGCAGAACTTGCATCGAGTTAACCAGGAAACTGCCGCCTTTTCTGGCGGACAGGTTCAGCTTGAGCGGGATGCATCTGAACGCAAAGAACGGGACCTGGCTGCCTCACAACTGCTTCGGTCTCCCTTGGGGCAGAAGGAAGCCGTACAGCTGGCCTTATTGAATAGTGCATCACTACAAGCATTGCTGGCTCAGGGATGGGCTGACGCCGCTGCTGGCGCACAAAGCGGGCGCATTTCTAACCCTGCATTCAGCTTTGAGCGAATGGTCAAAGGCGATGAGCTCGAGTTGGGGCGCGCTTTATCGTTTGGCCTTCTTGATGTGCTGACCCTGCCAGTGCGTCAAAACCTGGCACGACAGCGAATTGAACAGGCGCAATTGCAACTGTCTGGTCAGGTCATTGATCACGTTACGCGCGTACGCCAGGCATGGGTTCGCGCAGTCGCAGCGCAGCAGACTCTCAATTACGCGCAGCAAATTGTTGAGGCAGCATAAGCAAGTTCCGAGTTGGCTCGGCGCATGCAGGCGGCTGGAAATTTCAATCGACTAAACCGCGCTCGCGAACAGGCTTTTTACGCAGACGCTGCCACCCGTTTAGCGACTGCCCAGCATCAGGTGACCTCAACCAGAGAAGAACTAGTCCGACTCCTCGGCCTGGATGAAGCTCAAGCAAACATACTGCAACTCCCGCAGCGCTTGCCTGATTTGCCTAGAGAAGCTCTCGATGCCACTGCGATCGGAAGTATGGCCACAAGAACTCGCTTGGACATTCAGCTGGCGCTCAACGGCATCAACTCGGCTGCGAAAGCACAAGGGATCACAAAGATCACAAGCTTCACTGATATTGAACTGATTGCACGACGCAACACCACCTTTGACAACGCGTCCGGTAGCAGAAGCACTGCCCGAGGTTTTGAAGTCGATATCCGATTGCCGATTTTCGATTGGGGGGACATGCAACGAAGTGCGTGGAATGCACGCACGATTGCTGCAGCCCATAACCTTGAGGCCGCTGTACGCTCAGCAGGGTCCAACCTCAGGGAGAGCTATTCGGCATATAGGACTGCCTATGACATCGCTCGACACCACCGCGATGAGGTGGTGCCAATCCGGAAGGTCATATCAGAAGAAAACCAGCTCCGATACAACGGAATGATCATCGGCGTATTTGAGTTGTTGGCTGATGCAAAAGATCAAGTCAGCACAGTCATAGCAGCCATCAATGCTGAGCAGCAATTTTGGCTGGCAGACGCTGCTTTGAAGGCCTCGGTCATCGGCAGGCCTACAACTATGGCTATAGCACCTGCGGCTGCAGCAGCACCTACTGCCGCGGCCCCTCATTGATTGAAGGACGGTCTCAAATGACATCCAGACGAGAGTTTTTTAAGTTTGCAGGTATCGCTGGCGGTGCCGTTGCGGCGAGTTCGGTCAGCCGCGCCGCTATGGCGGCATTGCCAGAGCCGATGATTCAAACTTCGGCTCAGACCATGGCGCCTTTGATCCCAAATACCGGACGCCCCTACAACCCCGTCGTGACTTTGAACGGATGGACGCTGCCATGGCGAATGAACCAGGGAGTGAAAGAGTTCCATCTAGTTGCTGAGCCAGTGGTTCGCGAAATGGCGCCGGGCTTTAAAGCTCATCTCTGGGGTTACAACGGACAAAGCCCCGGTCCGACGATCGAGGTCGTTGAAGGAGATCGAGTTCGTATCTTTGTGACCAACAGGTTGCCTGAACACACCAGCATTCATTGGCATGGCCAGCGATTGCCCAACGGAATGGACGGGGTGGCCGGGTTGAATCAGCCCGCAATCTCACCGGGAAAGACCTTTGTCTATGAGTTTGTTGCAAGACGCCCGGGAACCTTCATGTACCACCCGCATGCCGATGAAATGACACAGATGGCCATGGGCATGATGGGTTTTTGGGTCACGCATCCCAAAGCCAAGAACCCATTGATTGATGAAGTCAACCGCGATTTTTGTTTCTTGCTCAGTGCCTACGACATCGATCCTGGCAGCTACACGCCAAAGATCATGACGATGCTCGATTTCAACTTGTGGAGTTGGAACAGTCGCATCTTCCCCGGCATTGACTCGCTCAATGTGCGACTCAATGACAAGGTGCGTATCCGGATCGGTAATTTAACGATGACCAATCATCCGATTCACTTGCACGGACATGAATTCCTTGTTACCGGTACCGATGGGGGGCCAACGCCCAAAAGCACTCGGTGGTACGAAGTAACAACAGATGTGGCTGTCGGCCAAATGCGCCAGATTGAGTTCCTGGCAGATGAGGAGGGAGATTGGGCCTTCCATTGCCACAAGAGCCATCACACCATGAACGCTATGGGTCACAACGTGCCCACATTGATAGGTGTCGACCACTCCGGGGTCGCCAAAAAAATCAATAAGTTAATTCCAGACTACATGGTGATGGGTGAGCGCGGTATGGCTGATATGGCTGAAATGGAGATGCCTCTGCCTGAGAACACCGCAGCGATGATGACTGGCGACGGCCCCTTTGGATCAGTCGAAATGGGCGGCATGTTCAGTGTCCTGAAGGTACGCAAAGACCAAAAGCCCGGTGACTATAAGGATCCAGGCTGGTTCAAGCATCCAGACGGCACTGTCGCGCATGAGTACACAGGCCCACTCGCCGAACCAGCCAGATTTAAGGCTGAGGGGGGGCAATCGATGCCTCGTACTCAAAAGCCTGAAGCCGCAACTGAGGTTCGAGTGCGAAAGCCTGCATCGCACGGATCTCATTGAAATTCATTGAACGGAGAACTTTAATGATCAAAGCAAAACTTTTTCCGGGTGTTGTACTGGCTCTTGCATCTGTCGTTGCCGTTCCCACCTGGGCTCACGGGAATCAAAATCACGGCAAACCTGCGGGGGAAATCAAGTTAGAGCAGAAAGACTGGGGAATCGGCGCCCCCTCGTCAAAAGCGACCCGCACCATTGAAGTGCAAATGACTGACAACATGCGCTTTGCGCCCAATCGAATTGATGTCAAGTTGGGCGAAACGGTTCGGTTCGTGGTGGTCAACGCCGGAAAGGTGATGCATGAGTTCGTTCTCGGCACCAAGAGGGAGTTGGATGAACACGCAGCCTTGATGAAGAAATTTCCCAATATGGAGCATGACGAGCCATATATGGCTCACGTCGAACCTGGAAAAAAGGGGGAGATTGTCTGGACGTTCAACAGAGTGGGCGAATTTGATTTCGCCTGCCTATTGCCTGGTCATTACGAGGCAGGCATGCGGGGGACGATAAATGTCGCAAAGAAGTAAGTTGGGTACGAACGTTCATCCGACGAAAAGTGACTGGCTCAAGGCTATGAACTTTTCAAGACGAAAGCTAGTTATCGGTCTGGCAGCAGCAGGCTTTGCGCCGATTATTTTTGCGCAAAAGAATCCGTCACTTGCGATTCAGATTTGGAAGGATCCAAATTGCGGATGCTGTAAGGACTGGGTCGATCACCTTGAAAAATCTGGGTTCACCGCAACGATTCTCGAACAGGGAAACAACGGCATACGTAGCAAGCTAGGCATGCCGCAGAAGTTTGGGTCTTGTCACACTGCTTTGATTCAAGGTTATGTGATTGAAGGGCATGTTCCAGCATCAGAAATTCTGTATTTGCTCAAAGTCAGACCGAGCGCCCTAGGGCTAGCTGTCCCAGGAATGCCAGTCGGATCACCAGGAATGGATGGATCGGTTTACGGCAATCGGCGGGATGCTTTTGATGTTCTATTGGTGCAGAAAGACGGAACATCAAAGGTCTTTAAATCTTATCCAGGAGAAAAACGTGCAAGTTCTTAAACAGGCTTTTGCAGTGTGCACCGCCTCTGCCCTCTTGAGCATTCCTTTCGCGGGCAATGCACAGTCCAGCATGGACCACAGCAAGATGGATCACGTTAAGCCCGAGACCTCACAAACAATTCCTTCAATGTCGGATGGCGAAGTCAGAAGGGTCGATTTAGAGACAGGCAAGATCACCATCCGGCACGGCTACATCAAGCATTTGGACATGCCGAGCATGACAATGGTTTTCACTGCCAAGGAAAAAGGCTTGCTCACCGATGTGAAGCCAGGGGATAAGGTTAAGTTCATGGTGGTTGATGAGGCCGGGAAGATGGTCGTAACGGCCATTACGCCCGCACAATGAACTGCTTCACGAGCGCATTCCTCTGCATCACCATTAACTGAGGGGTCTTAGCACAATGGAAAAACCTTATCACCGATTTTCGGAGCTGTTTGCACAGCTTGGCTTAGCCTCAGATGCTTCATCCATCAGGGCTTTCATTGAACGCCACTCGCCGCTGGATGATGCGACGCGGCTTGAGGACGCACCCTGCTGGAGTCAGGTTCAGTCAAAACTGTTGCGTGAATTGATTACTCAGGATGCTGATTGGGCTGAGGTGGCTGACCAACTGAACTTAGCGCTGCGTGAGCCTCAACGCCGATGAGCAATTTTCCTGACAGGGCTCCACGCGTAAGCTCTGCTGCGACTACTCAGTGACGTTGGGCGTCTTTGGCCTAGATCAACACGAGCTTTTTGCGGGCGTACGGCACATGCAAATTGGAGTTTGATCATCAAGTCAAAAGCTACATGCTGCAAGGCGTCACTATTTGGCCATGACAAGCGTACGGAGGTTTAAATGACGAGTTTCACTGTTATTGACATGACTTGTGGCGCTTGTGCCAGCCGAATCAGCCAAGCGCTAAAACAGGCCAACTTGCCTCCAGAGCTCGGGATAGACATAGACACGGAATCACGCGAGGTGCGCTTGGTCAAAGGCGCCAGCCCGTATGCCGCCGAACTCGTTCGAAATCCCATCGAAGCAGAAGGTTACTCACCAAGGGTGAGTAAGCCTAACGGAGCCACCGCGGCCGCGTCTCATGCAAAAAGTTGCTGTTGTGTATCAAGTCGCACACAGAAGCTTGATGTAAATCAGAAGACTATCTCAAAGATCCCTTCATGATTTATTGGAATTCAAAGGAGAGCCACATCATGCGCACAAAGATTCTTGCAGCATCCGCCCTCGCCACCGCGATCATCTCCGGCACTGCTTTTGCCCAGACGCCTAAAGCGGAGGAGGATCATTCCGCCCACCACCCAGCGGGTAGCGCATCAGCCGCAAGCGCATCTGCTCCTAGCGCGACGCCAAGTCCGGAGGCCTTCAACCAGCAGATGAAGGCGATGCAGGACATGCACCAGAAGATGCAAGCTGCCAAGTCTCCCGCCGAGCGTGCAAAGCTGATGGAAGACCACATGCGGATCATGCAGTCCGGTATGGCCATGATGAGTCAAATGCGTGGAGGAGCCTCTGGCATGGGCGGTATGTCAGGCATGAGCGGCTCGACCTCCGGAGGTATGGGTGGGATGCCTCCAAGCGCGCAAGGTTCAACTGGTCAGTCCCAGGCAGGATCTAACTCAGGCATTAGCGGCATGATGAACATGCACATGCAAATGGAACGCCGCATGGCCATGATGGAACAGATGATGCAGATGATGATCGATCGAGACGCAGGCGTGCCTCGCAAGTAATCCTGATCGGAGGCTCTCATGGATCATTCTCATCAGAACAACCAGACGCCATTCTGGAAGTCACCGTCCGGCTTGGCCTTTCTGGTGGCGGCCCTAGTGGGTGGTTTCTACCTCATCACCGAGCACCAAGCTCACCTGTATGGTGTTCTACCGTATCTGTTTTTGTTGGCCTGCCCCCTGATGCATATCTTCATGCATCGGGGCCATCACCATGGCGAACAACGCGACAACAACAATCGCTCTGCGCGCGACCACGCATCGGCCGAAGGACGTGAACGTGAATGACACTTCGAACGCTTACGGGTTATGGGGCTTGGTAGCCCTCAACGTCTTCATTTTTGTTGGATTCGCCTACAGTTTCTTCAAACCGAAGAATCTGCGCGACTGGCGCAGCTTCGGTGCGTACACGGCCTTCATCGTGGCGTTGTTTGCCGAGATGTACGGTTTCCCGCTCACGATCTATCTGCTTTCCGGATGGCTTGGCAGCAAATTTCCAAACGTCAATCTTTTCGGCCATGAGGCCGGGCATCTATGGTGGCTATTCACAGGTCAGCATGGGGATCCCCACGGTGGAATCTTGCACTTGCTGAGCTTAGTGTTCATAGGCGGCGGCTTTTGGCTACTTTCCAAGTCATGGCACGTGCTTTACCAAGCTCAGCATCAGCATGAACTTGCCACCGTAGGCCCTTACCGACTGGTACGACACCCGCAATACATTGCTTTTGTAGCGATCATGTTCGGCTTTCTGCTGCAATGGCCTACGATTTTGACGGCCGCCATGTTTCCGGTTCTAGTCATCATGTACGTGCGTCTTGCAATTTCCGAAGAACGGGAATCCGAGACTGCCTTTGGTGAGGCATGGCGCAGTTATGCAGCATCCACGCCCAGATTCATTCCTCAGCGCAAGCGGGGCGACCATGACGCAAGCATCTCTCGCAGTCAAGGCCGCTGAACTAACTTCAAGCCTCGGCGCCATCATCCTGGGCGCAGGTATTGCGCTTTTCGGGCCGGACCTCCTGCGCGAACATGCTGGTTCTCTATTGCTTGTAGGGATGTTGGTGCACGCTAGCGGCATGACCCTCAAGTACAGGCTGGAAGCTCGTGAGCGCCCCCCAGTGGTGTGGGAGCGCGCCTTGTTTTTGCTTTGCTGGGTCATGCTGCTCGCACTTGCTGCATGGCTGGCACTCAAGGTAGCCGGGCGCTGAGGCAAGGGCGAGACTTGATAATGGAACACAAGCATTCTGACAACACCCAATATGCTGCGACGCCAAAAGAGTCGCAACCAACACCTCCGCTAGCGGGTGACGAAAAGATTCATTCTCACTGCGCGGCGGATGCACCTAGTCAGAAGCATCCGCAGGAGAAATCGGTGCATGCGGACCACACCGGACATCGAAGCCACGAACAGCATCATGTGTCGGGGTCATCACATCAGCCAGTTACCGTCAAAGCCAAAGGCGGTGACCTGAACGCTGAGTACACCTGCCCCATGCACCCCGAGGTGCGGCAGATCGGTCCCGGCAACTGCCCCATCTGCGGCATGGCGCTGGAGCCCGTGATCGCCACGGGCGAGACCGGCGATAGCGCCGAGCTGCGCGACATGAGCCGCCGCTTCTGGATCGGGCTGGTGCTGTCCTTGCCTGTGCTGGCCCTAGAGATGGGCGGACACCTGCTCGAGATCAAACACCTGGTGGGCGCGCAGACCTCCAATCTGATCCAAATGCTGCTGGGCACACCCGTGGTGCTCTGGGCGGGCTGGCCGTTCTTCGTGCGGGGCTGGGCATCCGTCAAGCACCGCAGCCTCAACATGTTCACGCTGATCGCCATAGGTACGGGAGCAGCCTGGATCTACAGCATGTTCGGCACGCTCGCCCCGAGCCTGTTTCCGCCGGATTTGCGCGGCGAGGATGGGGCTGTGGCCATCTACTTCGAGGCTGCCGCGGTAATCACCGTCCTGGTGCTGCTGGGACAGGTGCTGGAACTCAGGGCACGTGAAAAGACTTCCGGCGCCATCAAGGCACTGCTTGACCTGGCCCCCAAGACGGCAGTACGGGTGTCTGAGGCGGGCATCGACGAGACGGTGCCCATCGACACCATCCAGGTGGGCGAGTTGCTGCGGGTGCGTCCCGGCGAAAAGGTGCCCGTGGATGGGGAACTCACGGAGGGCAAGGGCACGGTGGACGAATCCATGGTCACGGGCGAGCCCATGCCCGTGGCTAAGGCAACGGGCTCCAAGGTCACTGCTGGCACGATGAACCAGACCGGCGGCTTTGTGATGCGGGCCGAGAAGGTCGGGGCAGACACCTTGCTCTCCCAGATCGTGCACATGGTGGCGGCTGCCCAGCGCAGCCGCGCCCCCATCCAGCGCATGGCCGATTTGGTCTCGGCGTGGTTCGTGCCAGTGGTCATCGCGGTGGCGCTGCTGACTTTTGTGGTCTGGCTGTTGTGGGGGCCAATTCCGGCGTTTTCCTATGCGCTCATCACTTCAGTGGCGGTGCTTATCATTGCCTGTCCATGTGCGTTGGGCCTGGCGACGCCTATGTCCATCATGGTGGGTGTCGGTCGTGGCGCGCAGCACGGGGTGCTGATCCGCGATGCCGAGGCGCTCGAGCGCATGGAGAAGGTCGACACGCTGGTGGTGGACAAGACCGGTACCCTCACCGAGGGCCGACCTCGGGTAGTGCACATTGAGCCAGTAGCCGGTATCTCGCCCGAGGAACTTCTGGGCAAGCTTGCCAGCGTGGAGCGTGCCAGCGAGCACCCATTGGCCATGGCCGTGGTTGCCGCGGCGCAGGAACGCAAGCTGCCACTGGTCGAAGTCACGGACTTCGATTCTCCGGTGGGCAAAGGCGTACTGGGCAAGGTGGACGGTGTGGCCGTGGTGTCTGGCGCAGCCAAATTCCTGGCCGAGCAAGGCATCGACGTGGGCTCGCTCCAGGGCGCTGCGGAACGTCAACGGGCCCAGGCGGCCACCGTGATTTTCGTTGCCCTGGGCGGCCGTCTGGCTGGCTTTGTGGCCATTGCCGACCCCATTAAGGCCACCACGCCTGCGGCGCTCCAAGGGTTGCGCGAGGCGGGTGTGCGTATCGTCATGCTGACCGGCGACGGCCGCACCACGGCCTTGGCCGTGGGTAAGGAACTGGGCATCGACGAGGTGGTGGCCGAGGTCTTTCCCGAGGACAAGGCGAACATTGTGCAGCGGCTGCGCAGCGAAGGCCGGGTGGTGGCCATGGCCGGTGATGGGGTGAATGACGCCCCGGCCCTGGCGGCCGCCGAGGTGGGTATTGCCATGGGCACGGGTACGGACGTCGCCATGGAAAGCTCAGGCATCACCTTGCTCAAGGGTGACCTGATGGGCATCGTGCGTGCTCGCAAGCTCTCGCACGCCACCATGAAGAACATCCGGCAGAATTTGTTCCTGTCCTTTGCCTACAACGTGGCGGGCATACCGCTGGCTGCCGGCGTGCTGTACCCCTTCTTCGGGTTGCTGTTGTCACCGGTCGTTGCCGCAGCAGCGATGGCTCTGTCGTCGGTCAGTGTGATAGGCAATGCACTCAGACTCAGAACCGTCGAAATCAACTGACTGTCTCTCCCGGCATAAGTCGCTCGGACAGAAAAACTGAGGTTTGCCAGAAGGCTGAAATTTGCGGCCGCGCGAACCTTCGCTATGGGGTCGGCGCTCTATAAATTGCCGCGCAGCTAATCGGTACGTCTCCAACGGCCTAGTTTTTCGCCAACCCCCTGCCGCCGTACCACGGCGAAAAAGTCAGGAGGTTCTGAGACGAAACGGGGTTTGAGACGGATTTCGGGGGTGGGTAGCCATCGGGGCAGTCAGGAGCCCATAGCAAAAAGCCCCGCGTGGTGCGGGGCTCTGAGCGCCTGACAACCCGGCTGAGCGAGTTAGCAGGACTTGTTTTGGCGGAGACGGAGGGATTCGAACCCTCGATGCAGGTTTAAGCCCACATGCTTCCTTAGCAGGGAAGTGCCTTCGACCTCTCGGCCACGTCTCCACTTGCCGCCGGTTAAAAAGCCCCCGATTCGGCAAAGGGTGGAATGATAACTTTCCGACCTGCTTTGGTCAATCAGCGCAGGAAACTTTCTGCTGCGCCGATGTCCTCCGCACGCGGCGGTCAGCCCTGCTCGAGGCCGAAGGCCTTGTGCAGCGCTCGAACTGCGAGCTCCATGTACTTCTCGTCGATCAGCACCGAAATCTTGATTTCGGAGGTCGAGATCATCTGAATGTTGATGCCCTCTTCCGACAGCGTGCGGAACATCTGCGATGCGATGCCGACATGGCTGCGCATGCCGACGCCAACCACGGACACTTTCGATACCTTGCCGTCGCCGATGACATTGGCCGCACCGAGCTTTTCCTTCACTTCGCCGCTGATCAGCTTCAGTGACTTCTCGTAGTCGGCGCGCGGCACGGTGAAGGTGAAGTCGGTCTTGCCGTCGACTGACTGGTTCTGGATGATCATGTCGACTTCGATGTTCGCGTCGGCGACCGGGCCGAGGATCTGGTACGCGATGCCCGGCTTGTCGGGCACGCCCATCACGGTGATCTTGGCTTCGTCGCGGCTGAAGGCTATGCCGGTGATGGTGGCTTGTTCCATGTGGGTGTCTTCCTCAAACGAAATCAGGGTGCCGGAGTTGGCTTCTTCCTCCAGCGGCATCAGCGGGTCGGTCAGCGAGGACAGCACGCGCGTCGGCATCCGGTAATTGCCGGCGAATTCGACCGAGCGGATCTGCAGCACTTTCGAGCCGAGCGACGCCATCTCGAGCATTTCCTCGAAGGTCACGGTCTTCAGGCGGCGCGCCTCGGAAACCACGCGCGGGTCGGTGGTGTAGACACCGTCAACGTCGGTATAGATCAGGCACTCTGCCGCTTTCAGCGCGGCAGCGACTGCCACCGCCGAGGTATCGGAACCGCCACGACCGAGCGTCGTGATGTTGCCGTCGCCATCGATGCCCTGAAAGCCGGTAATGATCACGATGCGGCCGGCGTCGAGGTCCTTGCGGACTTTCGCATCGTCGATCGACTGGATGCGCGCCTTGGTATACGCGTTGTCGGTGACGATCGGCACCTGCCAGCCGGTGTAGGACACGGCCTGCTTGCCGATGGATTGCAGCGCAATCGCCAGCAGCGCGACCGATGCCTGCTCGCCGGTCGAGGCCAGCATGTCGAGTTCGCGCGGATCCGGCGTACCGGTGATTTCCTTCGCCAGGCCGAGCAGCCGGTTGGTCTCGCCGGACATGGCGGACGGCACAACGACGATCTGGTGGCCGGCGTCATGCCATTTGGCGACGCGGCGGGCGACATTCCTGATGCGCTCGGTCGAGCCCATCGAAGTGCCGCCATATTTGTGAACTATCAAGGCCATGGTGGGACGGGTTTTTCTGTCGAAACAAACCCGCTATCTTACATGGTGCAGCGCGGAAAGCCAACGACCGATAATCGCCAGAGCAGGCTTCATTCGGCTCGCCATTCGAGCGTGACGCCCGGCTCAGACTCGACCGCGCACGCGTCCATGCCGAGCCCTGCCGCAAAGATCAGTCGGCCGTCGAGGTAGACCAGCGGCAACCACGGACGCTGCTGCGCCGCCACGCCGGCCTCCTGAAACAGGTTTTTCAGGCTGCGCGATGGACGCAGCGGGTCAGGCCGAAGGCGCTCGCCACCCGACCGGGCCTGCAGCGTGATCTCCCCATGCTGCAGCCTTGCCGCCGGCAGGCCCGGACCGCCGTGGGCACGGAACAGCAACACGCCGCGCCACGCAGGCACGGCAATCTCGCTTTCGCCCTGCCAGCGGAGGCACAGCTCGCCCGCAGGCGGGGCACCGGGAAGGTGCGGGACGGCGACCAGCAACCGGCCATGCCGCTGCAGGCTCAGCCCGGCCAGCACCAGTGACGGATGCGCATCGGCGCGCGCGGACAGCATCTGGCGATGCAACTGCTCGAGCTGGGCTTCGGTCGGCGCTTGCAGGGCGCCCTGCCCTGCAAGCCAGTGGCGAAGCAGATTGTCGATCCGGTCGGGAGAAAGTGCCTGCAGGCGATCGATCCGCAAGCCGCCGCCCTCCGCACACATGGCTTCGTCGATGATGGCCAGGTCGTCCAGCAGCCGCTGCGCGGCCTGCAGGTGACGGCTGCTGCGCGCGAGCGCCGCCGCGCTGCCGGGAAAGTGCTGCTCGATCGACGGCAGGATCTGATAACGGACCGCGTTGCGCCGGTACCGGATGTCGGCATTCGATTCATCCGTGACGTGGCGGATGCCGAGCGCGTCCGCTGCCTGCTCCAGCGCGCGGCGGCTGCAGCCCAGCAGCGGTCGTCCGAGCGGCAGCGTCGCAGCGAGCAGCGGGTGCGCGTGCTGCAGGCCGGCCATCGCCGACAGGCCGCGCGGCCCGGCGCCGCGCAACAGCTGCAGCAGCACGGTCTCTGCCTGGTCATCCTGATGGTGGGCGGTGAGCAGCAGTTGCACGCCGTGCCGGCTGCAGAGGCTAGACAATGCGCGGTAACGCGCTCCGCGCGCAAGCTGTTCTATGCCTTCGCCTGCAGTATCCTCGAGCACGACCCGGGCCGAGTCGAACGCGATGCCGAGCGCCGCCGCCTCGGCCGCGCAGTGGGTGAGCCAGGCGTCGGCGTTCGGGCTCAGCCCATGATGCACATGGAAGGCCAGCAAGCGCCGGCCGGTACGCTGGCAGTGGTCCGCTGCCAGCAGCAGCAGCACAGCGGAGTCCAGCCCGCCGCTGAAAGCCACGGCCAGCGCGCCGTCCCCGGAAAAGACAACGCGCGCCAGAATGTCTTCCAGCGCGCGTTCGAAGCCCTCGGTGACGTCGGCGACCGCTTTATTCGGACGGCGAGATTTCCTTGAACTTGCCATAGCTCATCAGCTTTTCATGGCGTGCAGCGAGCAGGTCTTTGGTCTTGACGCCCTGGAACTGGCGCAGCGTATCTGCCAGTGCGCGCTTGAGCAGCACCGCCATCTGCTTCGGGTCGCGGTGCGCGCCGCCGAGGGGCTCGTTGACGATCTTGTCGATCAGGTTCATCGCCTTCAGCCGGTGTGCGGTCAGCCCGAGCGCCTCGGCTGCATCGGACGCACGCTCGGCAGTCTTCCACAGAATGGACGCACAGCCCTCAGGCGAAATGACCGAGTAGGTCGAGTACTGCAGCATCAGCACCGCATCGCCGACCGCGATCGCCAGCGCGCCGCCGGATCCGCCCTCGCCGATGATGGTCGAGATAATCGGTACCTTCAGCTCGGCCATCGCATACAGGTTATGGCCGATGGCTTCCGACTGGCCGCGCTCTTCCGCGTCGATGCCGGGAAAGGCACCAGGGGTGTCGACGAAGGTGAACACCGGCAGGCCGAATTTCTCGGCGACCTTCATCAGCCGCAGCGCCTTGCGGTAACCCTCGGGCTTGGGCATGCCGAAGTTGCGCATCGCACGCTCTTTGGTATCGCGCCCTTTCTGATGGCCGACCACCATGCAGGCCTGGCCGTTGAAGCGCGCGAGACCCCCGATGATGGACTGATCGTCCGCGTAGGTACGGTCGCCGTGCAGCTCGTGGAAATCGGTGAAGATCTCGTTCACGTAGTCCATCGTGTAAGGACGCTGCGGATGGCGCGCGATCTGCGACACCTGCCAGGGCGTGAGCTTGCTGTAAATGTCCTTCGTCAGCTGCTGGCTCTTTTGCGACAGCCGGTCGATCTCTTCAGTGATGTCGACTGCGGAGTCCTCCTGCACAAAGCGCAGTTCTTCGATCTTGGATTCCAGCTCGGCGATCGGCTGTTCGAAACCGAGGAAGGTAATTTTGCTCACGTTGACTCCTTGTTATCCTGGCAAGGTTGGTACCGAGGGCGCGACCGGCGCCAAGGATAGTATCAATCTTGCATTGCGTCCACTGGCCGCCGACGGCTGGGCGGCAGGCCGATGCCGGTCAGTATTCTACCGGCACCGGATCCAGCGACCTCCATAAATACCAGGTGGCGACCGTGCGCCACGGCTCCCAGTTGGCGGCCACCTCTCGCGCGTCGCTACGCGATACCGGCTCGCCGGAAAAGTAGTTAATGCTGATCCCGCGCAGCAGGCCGATGTCATCCAGCGGCAGGATGTTTGGCCTCAGCAGGTTGAAAATCAGGAACATTTCGGCAGTCCAGCGGCCGATGCCCCGAATCTGCACCAGTTCCGCGATGACCGCCTCGTCATCCATCGACGACCAGTCTTTCTCATGCACGCTGCCGTCACGGAAGTGCAGCGACAAGTCCGTCAGGTACTCGGCCTTGCGCTTGGACAGTCCGCAGCCGGCGAGTTTCTCCAGCCCAAGCTTCTGGACTGCGGCCGGCGTCATCCGCGGGCAAGCCGCGAGCAGCCGCTCCCAGACGGCCTGCGCCGCTTTCACCGAAATCTGCTGGCCGACGATGGAACGTGCCAGCGTGACAAAGGGCTCGCCGCGACCGACCAGCTGCAGGTCGCCGAACTGCGGGATCAGGCGCCGCATGATGCGGTCGCGCTTCATCAGCTCGAGCTTCGCCTCTTCCCAGTAATCAGGCACCAGCGGTGACGGGGATTTCTTCGCCATCGCGTCAGGCCCGGCGCCACTCGGTCACGCCGCCCGGTTTGTCCTCGAGCACGATGCCCTTGTCGAGCAAGTCGGCCCGGATCCGGTCGGCCTCGGCGAAATTCCTGTCCTTCTTGGCCTGCGCGCGGGCCGCGATCTGCGCGGCGACCTCAGCGTCATCCGGGCCGTCCGGCGTGCCACCCTGAAGGAAAGCCTGCGGTTCGCGCCCGAGCAGGCCAAGCCTGCCGGCCAGCGCCTTCAGCTGGCGCGCAGCGGCAGGCGAGCGGCTGCGGTTGACTTCGGTCGCAAGGTCGAACAGCACCGAGATGGCGACCGGCGTATTGAAGTCGTCATTCATCGCATCTGCGAATCGCTGTGCGTGCGTATCGTCGGCATCGAAAGCGAGTGCGTCGGGGGCGGTCTCTTTCAGTGCGGTGTACAGCCGGGCAAGCGCAGTGCGCGCATCGTCCAGATGGGCATCCGAGTAATTGAGCGGGCTGCGATAGTGCGCGCGCAAGATGAAGAACCGCACGACCTCCGCGTCGTATTTCTTGAGCACTTCGCGGATCGTGAAAAAGTTGCCGAGCGACTTGGACATCTTCTCGTCGTCGACACGCACGAAACCATTGTGCATCCAGTAGTTGACGAAACGCTCGCCATGCGCGCCCTCGGACTGCGCGATCTCGTTTTCGTGGTGCGGGAACTGCAGGTCCTGCCCGCCGCCATGGATGTCGAAATGCTCGCCCAGCAGGTCGCACGCCATCGCCGAGCATTCGATATGCCAGCCGGGGCGGCCGCTGCCCCACTTCGACGCCCACTTCACTTCGTCCGGCTCGGACTCACGCGAGGATTTCCAGAGCACGAAGTCGAGCGGGTCGCGCTTCGCGCTGGCCACCTCGACGCGCTCGCCCGCGCGCAGGTCGTCGAGCGATTTGCCGGAAAGCTTGCCGTAGCCGCCAAAATCCCGCACGGAGAAGTTCACGTCGCCGTCAGCCGCCTGGTATGCAAGGCCGTTGGCCTCCAGCTTGCCGATCAGCTCCAGCATTTGCGGCACGTAGTCAGTTGCGCGCGGCTCATGGTCCGGGCGCTGCACGCCGAGCGCGGCCGCATCTTCATTCATCGCGTCGATGAAGCGGCCGGTCAGTGCCGAGATCGGCTCGCCGTTCTCGACGGCGCGACGGATGATCTTGTCATCGATGTCGGTAATGTTGCGCACGTAGGTGACGTCATAGCCCTGCGCGCGCAGCCAGCGCTGCACCATGTCGAACACCACCATCACCCGCGCATGGCCGAGATGGCAATAGTCGTAGACTGTCATGCCGCAGACATACATGCGCACCTTGCCCGGCTCGATTGGCGTGAACACTTCTTTGTCACGCGCCAGCGTGTTGTAGATCTTGAGAACGCTCATGGGTGAAGTGGAAGCAGCGGCATGCAGGAAGCAGCACCGCGGGCGAATCGGACAGGCACCGGACTACCGGATCCTGCCGTTCGTCTTTTGATAAAATCCGAATTTCGCCGGAGTATATCACTGAAGACTGCGCGTCCCGGCTGCCATACGGCATCACGACCCTGCGCGCGACACCCACAAAGGAGACCCATGCTGCGCCGTAATTTTCTCGTCCTGTTTGCCTCCCTGTCCCTTGCCGCGCTCAGCGGGTCGGCCGTTGCCGAGGGCATGCCGAAGGTATCGATGAAAACCAGTGCCGGCGAGATCGTGCTGGAACTGAATCCGGAGAAGGCTCCGAAGACGGTCGAGAACTTCCTCCAGTATGTGAAGTCGGGCTTCTACAACGGCACGGTGTTCCACCGCGTGATCAACGGCTTCATGATCCAGGGCGGCGGCTATGACGCCAAGGGCAACGAGAAGCCGACGCGCGACCCCATCCAGAACGAAGCGAAGAACGGCTTGCGCAACCAGGCATACACCGTCGCGATGGCACGCACGCCCGACCCGCACTCGGCATCTGCACAGTTCTTCATCAATGTGAATAACAACCGCTTCCTCGATTACCCGGGACAGGATGGCTGGGGCTACGCGGTGTTTGGCAAGGTCATCAAAGGCGCAGACGTGGTCGACAAGATCAAATCGGTCGAAACCGACCGCCGCGACAAGCCGCTGCAGAATGTGGTGATCGAGTCGGCCACCATCGTCGAGTAAACTCATTTCAGCAAAAAGGATCATCATGGCAGTTGTACTGACCACCAACCACGGCAAAATCACCATCGAACTCGACGCGGAAAAGGCGCCAAAGACCGTCGAGAATTTCCTCCACTACGTGAAATCGGGCCATTACGACGGCACCATCTTCCATCGCGTAATCAACGGCTTCATGATCCAGGGTGGCGGCTTCGAGCCGGGCATGAAACAAAAAGCCACCAGCGAGCCGATCGAGAACGAGGCAGCCAACGGCCTCACCAATGACTGCTACACGATTGCGATGGCCCGCACCAACGACCCGCATTCGGCGACTGCGCAGTTCTTCATCAATGTGAAGGACAACGATTTCCTGAACTACTCGGGCCCGAACAATTGGGGTTACTGCGTGTTCGGCAAGGTCACCGACGGTACCGATGTGGTCGACGCAATCCGCAAGGTACGCACCGGCAGCAAGGGCTTCCACGGCGACGTGCCGCTCGAGGACGTGGTCATCGAGAAGGCAGAGATCGTCTGAGCGGCATGACGGCTCACGCGCCTGCCGCCACGGAAGCGCAGCCAGCGATGGCTGCGCTTTTTGTTTCGGACCTGCACCTGTCGCCGCAGATGCCGGCCACGGCCGATGCCTTTTTCCGATTTCTGGACGAGCAGGCGTCGCATGCTGCACAGCTCTACCTGTTGGGCGACGTCTTCGAATACTGGGCAGGCGACGATGACCTCGACGATGCATTCAATCGCCGCGTGGCCGATGCGCTGCGCCGGTTGAGCAAAGGCGGTGTCGGCTTGTTCTGGCTGGCCGGCAACCGCGACTTCCTCGCCGGCGACCGCTTCGCGCACGCGACCGGCGCCACCCTGCTGCCGGAGCCCTTCGTTGCGGAGATCGCAGGCACCCGCGTCCTGCTGCTGCACGGCGATGCGCAATGCACTGACGACAGCGCCTACATGGCTTTTCGCGGGCAGGTGCGCAACCCGGACTGGCAGCGCGCCTTCCTGGCACGGCCGCTGGCCGAGCGCAAGGCGATCATTGCCGGCATGCGCGAAGGCAGCCGCGATGCGCAGCGCAGCAAATCGATGGACATCATGGACGTGAACCCGGACGCGATTGCCCGGCTGTTCGACACTGAACGGGTGACGCTGATGATCCACGGCCACACTCACCGGCCTGCAGTGCACCGGACTGCGGCGGGCATTCGCCATGTGCTGCCGGACTGGGACTGCGACCATGGTTCGCCGCGCGGCGGCTGGATCGCGATCGATGCCCGCGGCGAACTCCGCCGGCATGACCTGTAGCCGGAATCCCCTTCAGTCCCTGAGGCCGGCGGCCTCGAGCACTGCCAGTTCCTCTTCGCTGAATCCGGCAGCACGCCGTGCGTCGATATTGAACGGTCCGCGCAGCGCGGGTGCCTTGTGGCGCCGCGACAGCTCTGCATAGGCGGCCACCGGATCGCGCCCGTCGCGTTCGCACAGCCAGCCGTACCAGCGATTGCCGATCGCGACATGCCCGACCTCGTCGCGCAGGATGATGTCGAGTATCGCGGCAGCGTCCGTGTCGCCGACCTGCGCGAGCTTTGCCCGCACCGCCGGGGTGGCATCCAGTCCGCGCGCCTCCAGCGTGCGCGGCACCAGCGCCATCCGGGCAGTCACGTCGCCGGCAGTCTTCTCTGCCATCTCCCACAGGCTGTTGTGTGCACTGAAATCGCCGTATTCGTATCCGAGGGTGCGCAGATGGCCGTCGAGCAGCGAGAAATGCAGCGCTTCCTCCGCGGCCACCTGCAGCCAGTCGCCGTAGAATGCGCGCGGCATGCCGGCGAAGCGCCAGGCGGCATCCAGCGCCAGGTTGATCGCATTGAATTCGATGTGCGCGAGCGCATGGATCAGCGCCGCCCTGCCCTCGACGGTGGTCATCGCACGTCGGCCGACCTCGCGCGGCGGCACCAGCGCCGGTCGAGCCGGCCGACCCGGCAATGCGTCAGGCGCGACCAGTGCAGTGTCGCTGTCGACCGGCAGTTCGCCGGCCAGCCACTGCTCGTGCAGTGCGCGCGTGCGATCGGCCTTGACCCGGGGGTCGGTGTCGCACAGCAGCGCGAGCGCGGCCGCGCGCAATTCATTCGGCTGGAAGCTGGAGGATGGGGTCATGCGGTCGAGGGTAAAATGCGGGTCTTGTCGAACAGCCACGTATTCTAATTCCCATGCCCGTCTACCAGCTCGGCGAAGTCCGCCCCGACATCGATGCGTCGGCCTATGTGGTCGATAACGCCACCGTGATTGGCAATGTGACGCTGAAAGCGAATGCCAGCATCTGGTTCGGCGCCACACTGCGCGGCGACAACGAACTGATCTCGATCGGCGAGAACAGCAATATCCAGGAAGCCAGTGTGCTGCACACCGATGTCGGCTATCCGCTGACCATCGGCGCGAATGTCACCGTCGGCCACCAGGCCACCCTGCACGGCTGCACGATCGGCGACGGCAGCCTGATCGGCATCCAGGCAGTGATACTCAACGGCGCGAAGATCGGGCGCAATTGCCTGGTCGGCGCAGGCGCGCTGGTCACTGAAGGCAAGGAATTCCCGGACAACTCGCTGATCATAGGGTCTCCGGCCAAAGCCGTGCGCACGCTCACCGACGAGCAGCTGGCCGCATTGCGCGAGAGCGCGCAGATGTATGTGGATCGCGCACGCAATTACCGGCAGAACCTGAAACGCATTGACTGACCACGTTTTCCGATGAGCGACACCCTGCAGAAATTCATGTTCGATCACTCGCTGGTACGCGGCGAGCTGGTCGAACTCTCCGAGGCCTGGCAGCACGTACAACAGCGTCGCAGCTATCCCGCCCCTGTGAATGCATTACTGGGCGAAATGATGGCGGCAGCGGCGCTGCTGTCGGCCAACCTGAAATTCAACGGCACTATCATCATGCAGATCCACGGCGACGGGCCAGTCAAGCTGCTGGTGGTCGAGTGCGATGCATCGCTCCAGCTGCGCGCGACCGCCAAGCTGTCCGATGGCGCAACGGTCGCCGACGATGCCGACCTGCAGCAACTGGTCAACCTGCACGGCCACGGCCGCTTCGCGATTACGCTGGATCCGGCCGACAAGCTTCCCGGCCAGCAGCCCTATCAGGGGATCGTCGCACTCGACGGCGATTCGGTGGCAACCGTGATCGAAAACTACATGATGCGCTCGGAGCAGCTCGACACCCGGCTATGGCTGGCGGCCGATGCCGGCGTCGCGCGCGGCCTGCTGCTGCAGAAGCTGCCCTCGGACGGCGGCAAGCCGGTCGCCGGCGAGGACGCCGACGCGTGGAATCGCACGGTCACACTGGCATCGACGCTCGGACGGGAGGAACTGCTGTCGACCAGCATCATGACGCTGCTCGAGCGACTGTACTGGGAGGAAACGGTACGCGTCTTCGAGCCGCGCCATCCCGCCTTCCACTGCAATTGTTCGCGCGAAAAAGTGGGCAACATGCTGCGCCTGCTGGGGCGCGCCGAAGTCGACGATGCGCTGGCCGAACTGGGCAAGCTGGAGATCGACTGCGATTTCTGCGGACAGCACTACGCATTCGACAAGGTCGATTGCATGCAGCTGTTTTCAACGGATTCGGTTGCGGAAGCGGTGCAGCCGCCGGGGCGGCAGCAGCACTGACAGTGCTCAGTCCGGGCGCCCGGCGCCCGCCTTGGGCACCCGCTTCGATCCCGAGTCGATCACCTGGACAAAGATCTCGTTGTCCTTGATGTAACCGAGTTCGTAGCGGGCGCGCTCCTCGACCGCGCCCGTGCCTTCCTTAAGGTCTTCCACTTCGGACGCGAGCTTCGCGTTTCGCGCCTTCAGTTCAGCTTCCTTCTCGAGCGCGGTGTCGAGTTGACGGGACAAATCCCACACACGCAGCCAGCCGCCCTTGCCGAGCCATAGCGGGTACTGGATCAGCAGGAGCAGCGCCGTCAGGCAGATCAGGATGAGGCGCACAGCCGAGCGCGGGCGGGAAGCTTATTTCAGGTTGTAGAACGCCTGACGGCCCGGATAGCTGGCGATGTCGCCGAGGTCTTCCTCGATGCGCAGCAACTGGTTGTATTTTGCCATCCGGTCCGAGCGCGACATCGACCCGGTCTTGATCTGCAGCGCATTGGTACCGACGGCGATGTCGGCAATGGTCGAATCCTCGGTCTCGCCCGAACGGTGCGAAATGACAGCGGTGTAACCCGCGCGCTTGGCCATTTCGATCGCAGCGAAAGTCTCGGTCAGCGTGCCGATCTGGTTGATCTTGATCAGGATCGAATTCGCGATTCCCTCGTCGATGCCCTGGCGCAGGATCTTGGTGTTGGTGACGAACAGGTCGTCGCCGACCAGCTGCGCTTTCTTGCCGAGGGCCTGCGTCAGCGTGGCCCAGCCCTTCCAGTCACCTTCGTGCATGCCGTCTTCGATCGAGATGATCGGGTACTTGTCGCACCAGGTCGACAGCAGGTTGGTGAAATCCTCGGCAGACAGCTTCAGTCCTTCGCCGTCGAGGTGATACTGGCCGTCCTTGTAGAACTCGGACGCCGCGCAGTCGAGGCCGAGCGCGATCTGCGTGCCGGGCTCGTAGCCGGCCTTCTCGATGGCCTGCAGGATCAGCTGGATCGCTTCCTCGTGGCTCTTCACCGACGGTGCGAAACCGCCCTCGTCGCCGACTGCCGTGGTCAGGCCCTTGTCGTGCAGGATCTTCTTCAGCATGTGGAAGACCTCGGCACCGTAGCGGATCGCCTCGCGGAAGCTGGGCGCACCGACCGGGATGATCATGAACTCCTGGATGTCCAGGTTGTTGTCCGCGTGCGCGCCGCCGTTGATCACGTTCATCATCGGTACCGGCATCTGCATCGCGCCGGAGCCGCCGAAGTAGCGGTACAGCGGCAGGCCGGCCTCTTCGGCGGCGGCCTTCGCGACTGCCATCGACACGGCCAGCGTCGCATTCGCGCCGAGGCGGGCCTTGTTCTCGGTGCCGTCGAGATCGATCAGCGTGCGGTCGAGGAAAGCCTGCTCGGATGCGTCGAGGCCCATGATGGCCTCGGAAATCTCGGTGTTGATGTTCTCGCAGGCCTTCAGCACGCCCTTGCCGAGATAGCGGCTCTTGTCGCCGTCGCGCAGTTCGATCGCCTCGCGCGATCCGGTCGACGCGCCGGACGGCACCGCCGCGCGGCCCATCACGCCGCTTTCCAGCAGCACGTCGCATTCGACGGTGGGATTGCCGCGCGAGTCGATAATTTCGCGGCCTACGATGTCAACGATTGCACTCATTCAGATCTCCACGAAAGATATTTGTGTTGTTTTGCCGAACGGCGTGTCAGCGAAAGTCGTTCTCGAGCAGGGGCTGCGACTTGACCACACGGTCGAGCGCCACCAGGCTGGACAGCAGTTCGCGCATCCGGGCCAGCGGCACCGCATTCGGGCCATCGGATTTTGCATTCGCAGGATCCGGATGGGTTTCCATGAACAGGCCGGCGATACCGACCGCAACTGCTGCGCGCGCCAGCACCGGAACGAACTCGCGCTGCCCGCCGGACGACGTGCCCTGCCCGCCCGGCAGTTGCACCGAATGGGTGGCGTCGAACACCACCGGGCAGCCGGTCTCGCGCATGATCGCCAGTGAACGCATGTCGGATACCAGGTTGTTGTAGCCGAACGAAACGCCGCGCTCGCAGGCCATGAACACGTCGGTCGGCAGGCCGGCCTCGGCCGCCGCATCGCGCGCCTTCTGGATCACGTTCTTCATGTCGCCCGGCGCGAGGAACTGGCCCTTCTTGATGTTGACCGGCTTGCCCGACTGCGCGCACGCGCGGATGAAATCGGTCTGCCGGCACAGGAAGGCCGGCGTCTGCAGCACGTCGACCACGGCGGCCACCGGCCGGATCTCGTCGACCTCATGCACATCGGTCAGCACCGGCACGCCGAGCTTTGCGCGCACCGTCGCCAGGATCTCGAGGCCCTTCTCCATGCCCAGTCCGCGGAATGAGGAACCGGACGAGCGATTCGCCTTGTCGAACGAGGACTTGTAGATGAACGGTATGCCGAGGCTGGCGGTGATCTCTTTCAGCGCGCCCGCCGTATCGAGCGCCATTTGTTCGGACTCGATCACGCAGGGGCCGGCAATCAGGAAAAACGGGCGATCGAGCCCGACCTCGAAGTCGCAGAGCTTCATGCAGCTTTCCTTTGCTGGGCAGCCTGCTTGCTCTTGAGCGCGGCCTTGATGAAAGAGATGAACAGCGGATGGCCATCACGCGGCGTGGACTTGAATTCCGGATGGAACTGCACGCCCATGAACCACGGATGCGCATGGTCGCCATTGCGCGGCAGTTCCATGATCTCGCACAGTGCCTCGGTCGGCGTGCGCGCGGACACGACCAGTCCGGCCTGCTCGATGCGTTCAAGATAATGGTTGTTCGCCTCGTAGCGATGACGGTGGCGCTCGGTGACCGATTCACCGTAGATCTCGGCCGCCAGCGTGCCGCTCCTGACCGCGCAGGTCTGCGCACCAAGGCGCATGGTGCCGCCGAGGTCGGAATTCGCATCGCGGCGCTCGACATGGCCGTCGTGGTTCTGCCATTCGGTGATCAGCGCGACGACCGGATTCTCGGTGGCCGGATCGAACTCGGTCGAGTTCGCGCCCTGCAGTCCTGCCACATTGCGTGCATATTCGATCAGCGCGACCTGCATGCCGAGGCAGATGCCTAGGTAAGGCACCTTGCGCTCGCGCGCGTAGCGCACCGCCGCGATCTTGCCCTCGACCCCGCGCTTGCCGAAGCCGCCCGGCACCAGGATCGCGTCATATTTTTCGAGGCTGCCCGCGCCGTTCTGCTCGATGTCCTCGGAGTCGACATATTCGATGTTCACGCGCGATTCGGTATGGATGCCCGCGTGGCGCAGCGCCTCGGTCAGCGACTTGTACGACTCGGTCAGGTCCACATATTTGCCGACCATCGCGATGTTGACTTCGTGCTTCGGATTTTCGAGCACCTCGACCAGTCGCGACCACATCGACAGGTCGGCATCCTTCGGATGCAGGTCGAGCCGCTCGCAAATGATGCGGTCCAGTCCCTGGTCGTGCAGCATCTGCGGAATCTTGTAGATGGTGTCGGCATCCCACACGGAGATGACGGCCTCTTCCTGCACGTTCGAGAACAGCGAGATCTTCGCACGCTCGTCGTCAGGAATGCGCCGGTCGGCGCGGCACAGCAGCGCGTCCGGCGAAATGCCGATCTCGCGCAGCTTCTGCACGCTGTGCTGCGTGGGCTTGGTCTTCAGTTCACCCGCCGACTGCAGGTAAGGCACCAGCGTCAGGTGGACGAAAGCCGCGCTGTTGCGACCGCTGCGCAGCGACAGCTGGCGGGCCGCCTCGAGGAAGGGCAGCGACTCGATGTCGCCGACGGTGCCGCCGATCTCGACGATGGCCACATCGAAGCCTTCTGCGCCGCGATGGATGAAATCCTGGATCTCATTGGTGATGTGCGGGATCACCTGCACGGTCTTGCCGAGATACTCGCCGCGGCGCTCCTTGCGAATCACGGATTCGTAGATCTGGCCGGTGGTGAAGTTGTTGACCTTCTTCATCTTGGCGCTGATGAAGCGCTCATAGTGGCCCAGGTCGAGGTCGGTCTCGGCGCCGTCGTCGGTGACGAACACCTCGCCGTGCTGGAACGGGCTCATCGTTCCGGGATCGACGTTGATGTAGGGATCCAGCTTGAGGAGGGTAACTTTGAGGCCGCGGGACTCGAGAATCGCGGCCAGGGACGCTGCCGCGATCCCCTTGCCGAGCGAGGACACGACGCCGCCAGTGACAAAAACAAACTTGGTCATTGCAGGATAGGCCGAACGGCACTAGCGTGAAATTCGAATTATACCGCACAGAACCGTGCCGCCCCGCGGAAGAATTTGTGACAGGCCGCCAGCCGGAACTTTGCCAGACTGTCATCAGCGCGCGCCGCCTCAGGGTGAATAGCTGATCGATAGCCGCAGGAATTCCTGCCCCCCGTCGGAATAGCCGACGCCCCGGATCTCGCTGCCGCGGGCCACTACCGACACCCGCACCGCCCAGCGCAACCACTGCCACTGCAGCCCTGCCTCGAGCTCGCCGGTCAGGCGCCGCGGGCTTACGGTACGCTGCGCCTCGCTGCCGATCCACCCGCCCTGCAAGGTGGCGTCATGCACCACCGCGCGCAGCGCGGCCCTCAGGAAGCCGTAGGCGGTGGCTTCCGACGCCGACGGGCGCAGGTCGCCGGCGCGCAGCGTCAGGTCGCTCGAAACATCGGTGAAAATGTTGCCGAGCCGGGCTGCGATGCCCGGCCTGAGATCCGCATGCCGGCCGAGCGGGTAATACGGGCCGCGCCCGCCCACATGGGCGACCACGCCGAACTCGTTCGAGATCTGCGACCCCCAGCCTTGCGGCTCGGGCTGGTCGAGCACACTGTGCAGCAGGTCCTGGGTGCGCCGGCCTTGCGCGCACGGGCCGACACAGCCAAGGTCAAGGCCGAAGGCAAGCTCGCTGCCGTCGACCGCCTCCACCCGGTAGAACATGCCTGCATACAGCCAACCCGCATAGGGCCGGTCGAGCCGCTGCAACTGCGACGGCGGCAGCTTGCTGTCGCGCGCGGTGTACAGCTGCTGGCCGACGCGCCAGCCGGCGGAGCGCCAGCCCTCGCGGCTGCGCAGCCGAAAGTTTTGCGAAAGACGCAGCCCGCTGGTGTACAGGCCGTCATCATTGCGAAGCAGCAGCGAATCGTTATCGATATCGAGCGTGGTAGTCGATCGCCCCTGCGCAAAGATGCGCCGCAATTCGTCGCTTGCATCGTCTCCCGTGGCCGGCAGAGCGGCAGCGGGAAGGCAGGCGGTGAGCAGGCACAGGGCAGTCAGGTGGGCGGCAGCGCGCATGGGATGGAAATGTCGGGATCAGCGCCGGATGCTGACATGTCTTTTGGTTAAGGTTATCGATCACGCGCAAACGGGCTGTCCGCAGCGGGACAGCGCCGGCTGGACCAGTATCGCGGGGTCTCGCACGCCCGCGTGACCGTCATCCCGCCCTGCCCGATCTGCAGCCGGACTGCGCCATCCAGGTCGCTGCGCACGACCCGGATGCCACGCGCCTGATAGCGCTGCAGCACCTCGGCCTTCGGGTGGCGGTAGCGATTCCGGTAGCCGACCTGGAACAGCGCCAGCGACGGCTGCACCACGTCGAGAAAAGGCGCGGTCGACGAGGTACCGCTGCCATGGTGCGGTGCCAGCAGCACGTCGGCCCGCAATCTGTCCGGCACGCGTGCCAGCAGCGCCCGCTCCTGCGGCGACTCGATGTCCCCGGCCAGCAGCACCGCGTGTGCACCCGCGCGGATGTGCAACACGCAGCTGCGCGCATTCGGCCTGGCCGCCGGATCGTCGCCGGCATAGGGATGCAGGATCTCGAATGCGATGCCGTCCCAGGTCCAGCGCTGGCCGGCCACGCAGCCGACATGCCGCCCGCGGTGCGCGGACTGCAGCAGCGGATGCGAATCCGGCAGCGACGAGCCGACCCAGCCGACATCGATCGCCTCCAGCACGGAGCGTGCACCGCCCGCGTGGTCGGTATCGCTGTGGGAAATCACCAGCGCATCGAGCCGTGCGATGCCGCGCGACCGGAGGTGGGGCACGATGACCCGCCCGCCGCCGTCCGATTCGGGCGACCAAGCGGGACCGGTGTCGTACAACAACCGGAAATTCGGCGTCTCGACCAGTACCGCATTGCCCTGCCCGACATCGAACGCGGTCAGCACGAGCCCGCTGCGGGGCCCGTCCGGCGTCGCGGTCAGCAGCGGCAGCCACGCCAGCACACCGACCCATCGCCAGGGCCAGCCGCGCGGCGCGAGCAGCCAGAGGGTGCCGGCCAGCGCGAGGACGGCGGCCAGCAGATCCGGTTTCGGCGCCTGCCAGACCGCCAGCGGCAGTCCGGACAACCAGTGCAGCGCATGGGCCAGCCATTCGAGCGACGCATGCGCCGCCAGCAGCAGCCAGCCGTGCAGCGGCGCCGGCAGCACACTCCCCAGCAAGGCCAGCGGTGTGACGACAAAACTCACCAGCGGGATCGCCACCGCATTCGCGGCCGGCCCGACGAGCGACACCTGCGAAAACAGCAGCACCGTCAGCGGCAACAGGCCGACCGTAGCCACGAACTGGGAATGAACACCGGCCGCCAGTGCCTGGCGTATGCCGCGCTGCCGGCTGTCGGTCCGCCCGTCGGAGGCCAGCATCAGACAGGCGATCGCAAAAAACGACAGCCAGAAACCCGGCCAGAGTACGGCCCACGGGTCGAACGCCAGCACGACCAGCAGCGCCACGGAAAGCACCTGCGGCGCGGCCACGATGCGCGCACGCCAGATGGCCAGCGTGACCACCGCCAGCATCAGCAGCGTGCGCTGGGCCGGGATGCCGAAGCCGGCCAGCGCGACATACAGCAGCGCCGCCAACAGCCCGGCCGCGGCCGCCGCCTTTTGCGCTGGCAAACGCAGCGGCAGGCCGGCACCGATGAAAAACGAGTGCCGCCACAGGACATGCATGATGCCCGCTGCCAGTGCCGCGATCATTGTGATGTGGAGGCCGGAGATCGACATCAAATGACCGATGCCGGTGCGGTTGAATACCTGCCAGTCGGACTGCGCAATTGCGCGCTGGTCGCCGACGACCAGCGCGACGAGCACGCCCGCGTAGCGCGCATCGGGCAAGGCAGCGACGATCCGGTCGCGCAGCATGGCCCGGGCGTGCCCGACCGCATCGCGCACGCTGAACACGAACGCATCCAGACGCCGGGCGCCATGCTCGCGCACATAACCGTTCGCGCGCAGGCCCTCGGTCAGCCACCAGGCCTCGATATCGAAGCCCTCCGGGTTCGCGAGGCCATGCGGGCGCTTCAGACGGATCGTCAGCTGCCAGCGTTCTCCCGGTCGCAGCTCGGGCACCGACGCACCCCGGCCGTACCATCCGAGAGCGACCAGCCGCGGCAGCCGTACAGGCTGGCCATCATGTGTGGCCTGCTCCACCTCGAAGTTGAAGCGGCGCCCGTTGGCGAACGCATCAGGCAGGCTGGCCACGATGCCGGAAACAGCCAGGTCCCGGCCCTCCAGCGCCGGCGGCAGCGCATCCGCCAGCCGTTCGCCGGCGCGCCAGGCAGACCAGCCGACGCCCAGCGACGCACCAGCCAGAAGAAGCAAGCCGACGCGCAGCCAGCCGCCAGCGCGGGACAGGCCCGTGCCCGCCACGACCGCAAGCAGCCCGGCAATCAGCAGCAGCGCAACAGCCATGCCGGACGGCAGCTCGGCGCGGTGCTGCAGCCACAGCGTGCCGCACAGCCAGCCGGAGGCCAGCGCGCGCACTAGGCCATCATCAGGTTGCCAAGGCGGGGCAGTACGCGGCCGACGTTCTGCGACGTGCAGGCGGCGATCTCTGCCAGCGACTGGCCGCGCAACTCGGCCAGCACCGCAGCAATGCGGGGAAGCTGCGTCGGCGCATTGCTCGCCGGGTGCAGCCATGCGGGGGAAATGTCAGGCGCATCCGTCTCAAGCGCGAGCGCGGAGGACGGCAGGGAGGCCGCCAGCCGACGGATCTGCAGCGCGCGGGTGAAGCTCATCGCGCCGCCGAACCCGAGCACGAAACCGAGGTCGACGAAGGCCTGCGCCTGCTGCGCGCTGCCGTTGAAGGCGTGCGCCAGGCCGCCGCTGACGCGGATGCGTCGCAGGTGCTTCAGCAGCAGGTCCTGCGAACGCCGCACATGCAGGATCACCGGCAGCCCGAAATCGCGCGCGATCTTCAGCTGCTCGACATAGAAATGTTCCTGCTTGTCGCGCAGCGCCCCCTCCTTCAGGGCGGGCACGAAGAAGTCGAGGCCGATCTCGCCGATCGCCACCAGCCGCGGGTCGTCAACACAAGCTGCGACCCGTTCACGCAGCGCGGCAAGGTCGGCCTCGGCAGCCTGCGGAACGTATATCGGGTGAATGCCGAGCGCATACACGCAGCCGGGCAGCGTGGCTGCGAGCGCGGCGACCGCATCGAAGTTCGCCAACTCGACCGCCGGCACCACGATCCAGCGCACGCCGACGGCCGCAGCTGCAGCGGCCGCATCGGTCGCACACCCGCCGAACTCGGCGGCATCAAGATGGCAATGGCTGTCGACGAACATGGGCCGCGCTCAGGCCAGCGCACGGCCCGTCAGATGCAGCACGCGGTCGCAGCGCTGGGCGAGTTCCGGGTCGTGGGTGACGATCACGAATGCAGTGCCCAGCGTGCGGGACAGCTCGAGCATCAGGTCGAATACCTGTTGCGCGGTGCTGCGGTCGAGGTTGCCGGTCGGCTCATCGGCCAGCACGCAGGCCGGCTCGGTGACGAGCGCACGTGCCAGCGCGACTCGCTGGCGCTCGCCGCCGGACAGCTCGCCCGGCAGGTGCGTCACCCGCTCGCCGAGACCGACCCGCGCCAGCAGCCGTGCGGCCGCATCACGTGCCTGCGCGCGCGGCATGCGCCGGATCAGCAGCGGCATTGCGACATTGTCGAGCGCGGAAAATTCCGGCAGCAGGTGGTGGAATTGGTAGACGAAGCCGAGCGAACGGTTGCGCAGCTCGCCGCGCTCGCTGTCGGACAGCCCGGCGAGGTCGCGGCGCAGCAGCCGCACGCTGCCCGCACTCGGCTCATCCAGTCCGCCCAGCAAATGCAGCAGCGTCGACTTGCCTGAACCGGACACGCCGACGATCGCCACTCGCTCGCCGCGATGGACCGACAGGCTGATGTTGTCGAGCACGGTCAGCGCCTCGCGGCCCTGCGCATAGGTCTTGCCCAGCTGCTCGCAGGACAGCACGACGTTGTTGATGTCACTCATAGCGCAATGCCTCAGCCGGGCGCACGCGCGCGGCGCGCCAGCTCGGATACAGGGTGGCAAGGAAGGCCAGCACCACCGCCATCAGGCCGATCCGCGACACATCCGACCAGCGCAGGTCGGACGGCAGGCTGCTGATCAGGTAGATGTCCTGCGGCAGGAATTGCACGCCGAACAGTCCCTCGATGAACGGGACGATCACATCGATGTTGAGCGCGACCAGCACGCCCAGCGATACGCCGATCGCGGTGCCGATCAGCCCCACCAGCGCGCCCTGGATGATGAAGATCTTCATCACCGACAGCGGCGATGCGCCCAGCGTGCGCAGGATCGCGATGTCCGCCTGCTTGTCGGTCACGGTCATGACCAGCGTGGACACCAGGTTGAACGCGGCGACCGCGATGATCAGCGTGAGGATGATGAACATCATCCGTTTCTCGGTCTGCACGGCCGCGAACCAGTTGCGGTTCTGCATCGACCAGTCGCGTACATAGAGGTCGCCTCCCAGCATCGCGCCCAAATCGGCGGCCACCTCGGGCGAGCGCTGCATGTCGGCGATCTTGAGCCGCAGACCGCTCGGGCCAGCAAGCCGGAACAGGCGTTCCGCATCATCCAGATGGATGAACGCGAGCGAGGCGTCGAACTCGAAATGTCCTGCCTCGAAAATGCCGACCACATTGAATTGCTTCAGTCGGGGCAGCACGCCGGCCGGCGTGACCTGCCCTTGCGGCGCGATCAGCGTCAGCTTGTCGCCGATGCGCAGGCCGAAGCCCCGCGCCAGTTCGCTGCCGAGCACGATATTGAATTCGCCGGGCTGCAATGCGTCCAGCCGGCCGCGCACCACCTGCGATGCGACCGCCGACACCTTCGGCTCTTCCTCCGGCAGCACGCCGCGCACCATCACGCCACGCACCACGTCATTGCGGGTGACCATGGCCTGCCCGTCGACGAAAGGCGCAGCCGAGCGCACTTCCGGATGCTTTGCCGCCGCAGCAGCCAGCGCGCGCCAGTCGGCGACGCTGCCCGATCCGTCATAGATCTCGACATGCGACAGAACGGACAGCATGCGGTCGCGCACTTCCTTCTGGAAACCGTTCATCACCGACAGCACGACGATCAGCGCGGCCACGCCGAGCGCAATGCCGGCCATGGAGATCAGCGAGATGAAGGAGATGAAGCTGTTGCGAGCACTGCGCCGGCCGGCACGCGTGTAGCGCAGGCCGATCATCCATTCGAACGGCGGATTGTTGAACAGGGCCAAACGGGGCTCCGGTGGTCTTTTGTCAAGGCGGGAGTTTGCCATAGTCAAAGCGGAAACAGGCGAGCCGCCGGTCGGCGCGCATTAAAATGCAGCCCCATGCGCAACACCACCCTCCTGCTGCCGTTTGCACTGCCGCCGGCCGAGCACGCCCGAGACCTGCTGGCCGCACTGCAAGCGCCGTCGCTCGCGATGCTGCTGGCGCGCAGCGCTGAAATGCCGGCACGCGAGCAGCCGCCGTTCGCCGCGTCGCTGCCGCACGAGTCGCTGCTGGCCGGCACCGACGGCAGCAACAGCCCGCCAGTGGCTCAAGCATTGATGGCCGGGCTGGGGGTGCCCGTGCAGGACGGCTACTGGTTCGTGCTGCAGCCAGCGCATTTCCATGTCGCACGCGACCATCTGGTGCTGACCGACCTGCGGCAACTGGCACTGGACGAGCCCACCTCGCAAGCGCTGTTCGCCGCTGCCGAACCGCTGTTCGCCGAGCTCGGCCACGAAGTCCGCTACGGTGATGCCCGCTGCTGGTTCCTGCGCGCCGACGACTGGCACGGGCTGCGCACCACCACGCCGGACGCGGCTGCTGGCCACAACGTCGACATCTGGCTGCCGTCCGGCGACGCCGCACGCCAATGGCGCAAGCTGCACAATGAAGTGCAGATGCTGTGGCACATGCATCCGCTCAACGAATCGCGCGAAAGCCGCGGGCAGCACCGCATCAATGCGCTGTGGTTGTGGGGCGGCGCAGCAGCAGGCGTGAATTTTCCCGAGACAAGCGCGAGGCTGATTGCCGCGATGCCTTCTGTGCCGGCGGCCGGCGGACCGGTCTGCGATGCCGCGCTGCTGCCGCCGTCTCTGGCCGGCGACTGGTCGCAATGGCTGTCGGCAATGCAGGCGATCGACAGCGACCGGATCGCGCCGCTGCTGGCCGCGCTCCGCAACGGCACGCTCGACAGCCTGACCCTGCAACTGACCGATGCCACCCGCATGCGCGAATGGCGTGCAACCCGCGGCGGCATGAGAAAATTCTGGCGCAAGCCTTCCCTGTCTGCCCTCTCCGCCTGAATTCCGATGACCCGCCTGTCCGCCCGCCCGTATTCTTTCCGCCAGGCCGAATTGCTGGCACAGCAGGGCCTGCATCCGGTCATGGCGCGGCTAATGGCCGCACGCGGACTGCAGGCAGCCGCCGAACTGAAGACCGAGCTCGACGCGCTGATCAAGCCCGGCGAACTGACCCAGGTCGGCAAAGCCGCCGATTTCCTCGCCGACGCGATCGCCGCAGGACGAAAACTGGTGGTAGTGGCCGACTATGACTGCGACGGGGCGACTGCCTGCGCCGTCGCGATCCGCGGGCTGCGAGCGCTGGGCGCGCAGGCCGACTACATCGTGCCGAACCGTTTCGAGTACGGCTACGGGCTGACGCCCGAAATCGTCGACCTGACTGCCCGCGATAAATCGCCGGACGTGATCATCACCGTCGACAACGGCATTGCCAGCATCGCCGGCGTGGCCGAAGCCAACCGGCGCGGCATACCGGTGGTGATCACGGATCATCACCTGCCCGGCGACGCGCTGCCGGCGGCCGCGGTGATCGTCAACCCGAACCAGCCCGGCTGCGGATTTCCCAGTAAAAACCTGGCCGGCGTCGGCGTGATGTTCTATACGCTGCTCGCGCTGAGAGCCGAACTGCGGCGCCGCGGCCGGTTCGATGCCGCCACCCAGCCCCGGCTGGATCATTTGCTCGACCTCGTCGCGCTTGGCACCGTGGCCGACGTGGTGAAGCTGGATGCCAACAATCGTATCCTGGTCGCGCAGGGCCTCAGGCGCATCCGCTCGGGCCGCGCGCATCCCGGCATCGCTGCGCTGTTTTCGGTGGCCTCACGCGACATCCGCAAGGCCACGCCCTTCGACCTCGGCTTCGCCGCCGGCCCGCGGCTGAACGCGGCCGGCCGGCTGGCCGACATGTCGCTCGGCATCGAATGCCTGCTGACCGACGACACCGGCCGCGCGTGGGAAATCGCTCGCCAGCTGGATGCGATCAACCGCGAGCGGCGCGAGATCGAGGCTGGCATGCAGGAGGCGGCGCTCGCTTCGCTGGAAGATATCGACCCGCGCGACAACGCGACGCTGGCGATGTTCCGTCCCGACTGGCACCAGGGCGTGATCGGCATCGTCGCCTCCCGGCTGAAGGAAAAGTTCTACCGTCCGACCATCACCTTCGCGCCGGCCGGCGACGGCATGATCAAGGGCTCGGGTCGCTCGATCCCCGGGTTCCACCTGCGAGACGCACTCGACCTGGTCAGCAAGCGGCATCCCGCCCTGATCGATAAATTCGGCGGCCACGCGATGGCCGCCGGCCTGTCGCTGCGCGAATCCGATTTCGACACCTTCGTGCAGGCCTTCGAGCGGGTCGGGCGCGACTGGCTGACGCCGGCCGAGCTCGAGCATGTGCTCGAGCACGATGGCGCCCTCGAGCCCGAGTACTGCACGCTGGACTTCATCGCGCTGCTGCACGAACAGGTGTGGGGCCAGGGCTTCGCGCCGCCGCTGTTCTGCGATGAATTCCGCGTGCTGAACCAGCGGGTGCTGAAGGAGCGGCACCTGAAGCTGCAACTCGAGCGCGACAGGCGCCAGTTCGACGCGATCTGGTTCAACCATGCGGACGGCCTGCCGGACCGCATCCGCGCAGCCTACCGGCTGGATGCCAACGAATTCAACGGGCGCACGTCGGTGCAACTGATGATCGAGTTCGCCGAGCCGGCCTGAGACGCAGCCGCAAAAAATCCTGCCTGGCGGCCGCGGGTCGCCAAATGTTGAAGACGCCCACTGTCGCATCGCCGCATCTCCGCTGGTACAGCGTGAACGCAATGCCGGCGTCGCCAGCCGCCACCATCCTGCTGCCGCGGGTTACGAACCTTAAAGACAGTCCGGTACGCCTTCGTTGACCTGAGCTCAACGACGGGGATGGGACACGCCTTTGCGCGGGAGTGGAGTTCGAGGATCGGGAGGACGGTGGCTCATGAGCACGATCAGTCGTTCACCATCGGTGCAGCGCACCTCGCTGCCGATGCCGGTTGACGCTCCGAGCAAAGCGAAGACATCGACGACACTGACAGCCGCCGCCAGCACAACAGGCAGCAGCGCTGGACGAGTCGATGCGCGGCAGCAGACCGCCTCGCCCACGCAGCCATCGACAAGGACGGCCGAACTGAGGACGAGCGAGCGCAGCGGTCCGCAGAAAAACAGGGAGGTCTTTCGGGAATCCGAATCGGAAGCGGGATCCTCCGTCAGCGCGAGCGAGGAGGAGACTGAGGCACTGACCGACTTTCTGTCGACGATGGGAACGGAGAGTGCTGTACCCGCGCCGCAGACGGGTACACACCATGCCGCATCGCCCGCCCTGTCCACCCGGCAGCCGCTGGCGGGCCGACTGAGTGATAGCGAGAAAGAGATTTTTCGTGCGCTGAAGGACGCTGACTGGAATTCAGGCTGGGGGTTCTTCCATACACGCGACAAGGTTTCCAGCGATCCGATGGCACGCACCGCGCTGGCTGACTACAAGGCGGCGTTGAAATCCAAGGATTCGCGTACGGAGTATACCTCGCTTCAGACGGTGAAAAACTACGGCGACAAGAACACACGCCCCGGTTCAATCCTGAGGGGGCAGCTATCAAAGGAGTCGGAATTCCGCTCGCTGATCGATGCCCGTACCGGCGGCGTCCGCGACAAGCGCACCGGTCTCTGCGCCGAGCTGCGCAGTTTTTATGCAGACGGCAAGGATGTTCGGGTCCTGTGTTTTCCCGGCACCGGCACCGGCGGTCTCGGAGACGCACATGCGAAAATCAATGTCCAGCAATTCACTGGCATCGGCGGCGTTCCCAAAGTCTATGAGCAGGCCTGCAGCCTGGCCAAAGAAATCCGGAAAACGCTACCGCCCGACGTCGAGCTGCAAGTCGCCGGCATTTCGATGGGCGGAGGGATTGCCAATTACGTGGGGCTGATGTGCGGTCTGCCGGCCACCTGCGTTAACGCGGCGGCGCTCGGCGGTGCGAGCCTGAAGGCCTTGCGACAGCAAGGAAAACTCACACAGGAAAACATTGCGCATTCGACCCATTTCCGCATCAAGGGCGATGCGGTCAGCAGCCCGAAGACCCAGCAGTTTCTCGCTGCAGCACTGCTGACGCTCGGCCACAAAATACGCGTGCCTATGCATGTGGGCGTGATTCGGGAGGCAGGTCCGCAGACGCCGGGGTGGAAAAAAATGGGGCCGATAGAGCGGCACCTGATCACCGCCTTTCAATCTATCTGGGAGCAGAAGTAATGAACTCAGTCAGCCCGGCGCTCACGATAACGACCGCCAGCAACTCCGGTCAGGCCAGGCACATAGCGGTGGCAAACCCGCCGTCCACTGAGCCCTCCGGGACCAACAGCCCGCCCCGGACCGGTTTTCACCGTCCGGATCAGGGTCAGACCGACAGTGCGCGATGGGATGAGCACGTTGGCCACCTGCGGTACAGGCCCCGCTGTCCGGCAACAGGCATGCATTACCAGACAATCAGGTGACGACCGGAAAATTCACCCTCAGGGAGGAAAGCATGGAGGAGAGCAGAATGCGCATAGAAAGCTGGCTGGCCGACAAGGTTCCGGGCGCGGCCTTTGACGACGCAGGCACCGCATCGGTACAGCGCGACGCGGACACCGTCGTCGTGCTGGAGCTTTCGCCGTCCGCGGATATCTGCCATTTTTGCGCGCTCGTCGCGCCGCTGTCCGAGGACATGCCCGAGGCGAGCCTGTTCGCCGCATTGGAGCTGAACCGCTTCGGCAAGCCGCTGGGCGGCTGCTGGCTGGCGTGGGAGCCGGACCTGCAGATGCTGACGCTGAACTGGAACCTCGTGCTGGCGGATGCCGACGACTTCGCCTTCGGAAATGCGCTCGACAATTTCATCGCGGCGATCGATACCGCACGGGCGGAATTGCTGCCGCCCGAAAACGGCGACGACACACCGCAGCCGCTGGCAGAAATGGCCTAGGTGCCGGCCATGCACCTGATAGACAGACAGATGGCGATGGCGCTCCGCAATGCGCGTGATGCCGGGCCGTCGGAATCAGCACCCGGCATAGCCGGAAAGGCGGCATCGCTGGTGCCGGCAGGGGGTTCAGCGGCCGGCGGCGCGCGGGGAACCGCCGGAAGATTGCCGGAGTCCCCTTGCCTGCCGCCCTCCGCGAATTTCAGTTGCACTGTGTCGCCGGCTCCGGGCGTGGCGGCAAGGCCAGGCAATCTGACCGACGGCGAGGAGGCGCTGCACGCCATCCTGCAGGAGAGTGCCCCCCTCCACCGCGCGTGCGAGGACGTCAGGCGGCTGAGCAAAACAGAGTTTGTGACGCGCAGGGCTGATCTGGAGAAGGATCCGGATTTCAAACCGGCCTACGATGCCTACCGGCGCTGGCGCGATTGCGACGCGAAGGACCCGCAGTACGACGCCATAGCCGCCGAAGGAAAGATCGCGCAGCAGCGCATCATGCACTTGTCAGGTGCGGCCACCGACGGACAGTCGCTGTTTGCTTTGTTATCACGGCAAGATTCCAAACTCCTCCGGTTCGTATCCCCGATCAGCGGCGACTTCCGCGCGCCGCAGGTGGGGCTGATGGCCGGATTGCGCTTCGATGAGCATGGGCAGCCGATACTGGCCTTCCCGGGCACCGGCAGCGGCGTGATGATCCGCTCGCAGTGGCGCACCAACATCCAGCAATTCCTTGGCATCGGCGGGCCGCCGGCCGCGCATTTGCTGGCAGCGGAACTGGCCGGGCACCTGAAGGACTTGCTGAAGGACTCAGGCGAGCTGGCCATCACCGGCCACTCGCTGGGCGGCGGGATTGCTTCCTTCGCCGCGGCGACGATCGATGCGCGTTGCCATGCATATAACCCTGCGGCGCTGGGCGGTGCCTGCCGGCGCCACCTCGCGAGGCATTACCCGAGCAACCTGGCTCAAGCAAGTGAAAAGCAGCACGTCATTCGCGTCAAGTACGACCAGGTCAGCAGTCCGGCCATGCAGCGGCGCCTGGCCGCGGCGATCTCCTACTGGGCTCCGGGGTTCGAGACGCCGACGCACCTCGGCAAGGTCCACGTCATTCCGCGCGAGAGGCTCAAGGAAAAGCACCGGGGCCTGCTGGGCCTGCACACGATGCGCGCTTTCAAAAACGTGCTCAAAAAGGCATTCGGGCGCCCGCCGGCGCAAAAGCCCGCGCCTTGAGCGAGGCGGCCGCCTCGCTACGGTATAATCCCGGGCTTTTGCAGGAAGCCCGAGAACCATGGAAGCCGAACGCCTGAACGCCCTCTCCGCCCTGCTCGCCGACCTCAGCGCGCGCGAGCAAGATCTTCGGAGGTATCTTTGACTTCGACCTGAAGTCCGAGAAACTCGAACAAGTCAACGGCGAGCTCGAAGACCCGACCGTCTGGGACGACCCCAAACGCGCTCAGGATCTCGGCCGCGAGAAGAAATCGCTGGAAGCGGTCGTCGAATCGCTGAAGGCCATCCACAGCGGCCTGCAGGACGCTACCGACCTGATGCAGATGGCGCGCGAGGAAAACGACGACGACACGCTGGTCGCGGTCGAGTCCGACGCGCATGAACTGCAGCAGCAGGTCGAGGGCCTCGAATTCCGGCGGATGTTCTCGAACCCGCTCGACAAGAACAACTGCTTCATCGACATCCAGGCCGGCGCCGGCGGCACCGAGGCTCAGGACTGGGCATCGATGCTGCTGCGCCAGTACCTGCGCTATTGCGAGCGCAAGGGCTTCAAGACCGAGATCCTCGAACAGTCCGACGGCGACGTCGCCGGCATCAAGACCGCGACCATCAAGGTCGAGGGCGATTATGCGTACGGCTTCCTGCGCACCGAGACCGGCGTGCACCGGCTGGTGCGCAAGTCGCCGTTCGACTCGGCCGGCGGCCGCCACACCTCGTTCTCGAGCCTTTTCGTTTACCCGGAAGTCGATGAATCGATCGAGATCGACGTCAATCCGGCCGACGTGCGCGTCGATACGTATCGCGCGTCCGGCGCAGGCGGCCAGCACATCAACAAGACCGACTCCGCGGTGCGCCTGACCCACCTCCCGAGCGGCATCGTCGTGCAATGCCAGAACGACCGCTCGCAGCACCGCAACCGCGCCGAGGCGTGGGCGATGCTGAAGTCGCGGCTGTATGAGCTCGAGCTGCGCAAGCGGATGAGCGAGCAGCAGAAACTGGAAGACGCGAAGACCGACATTGGCTGGGGCCACCAGATCCGCTCGTATGTGCTCGACCAGTCGCGCATCAAGGACCTGCGCACGAACTTCGAAACGGGCAACACGAAAGCGGTGCTCGACGGCGACATCGACGAGTTCATCGCGGCGTCGCTGAAGCAAGGCGTGTGACGGGCGTCGACCCCGAGGTACGGGGTCGCTGAAATCTGAAGTCGCCGACAGACTTGGAAGTCGCTGGATCCCGGCCTGCGCCGGGATGACGGGATCGAAGGCTGTCGGCTCGTAAAACGTCATTCCGGCGCAAGCCGGAATCCAGTGTCTTCGACAGCTTTACCACGATCACTGGCCTCTGAAAAAAACCATGATGACTGACAAATACGAAGGCGTGCAGAACGAGGCACAAGACGAAAACTCGATCATCGCCGAGCGCCGCGCGAAGCTGGCAGCGATCCGCGAGCATGGCGTTGCCTTCCCGAACGACTTCCGTCCGCAGCACAAGGCAGCCGACCTGCATGCGCAGCACAACGACACCGAGCGCGAGGCGCTCGAGGCACAGAACGTGCCTGTCGTGGTTGCCGGCCGCATGATGCTCAAGCGTGTGATGGGCAAGGCGTCGTTTGCTACGCTCCAGGACGCGTCCGGCGTGCGCGCCGATGGCCGTATCCAGCTGTACATCTCGAACGACGGCGTCGGCGAGGAAGTGCATAACGCATTCAAGCACTGGGATATCGGCGACATTCTCGGCGCCGAGGGCACGCTGTTCAAGACCAAGACCGGCGAACTCACGGTGAAAGTGACGAAGCTGCGCCTGCTGACCAAGTCGCTGCGCCCGCTGCCGGACAAGTTCCATGGCCTCGTCGACCAGGAAACCAAGTACCGCCAGCGCTATGTCGACCTGATCATGAGCGAAGACACGCGCCGCACTTTCAAGGCGCGTACCGCCGCAATCGCGTCGATCCGCCGCTTCATGGACAGCGAAGGCTTCATGGAAGTCGAGACGCCGATGCTGCATGTGATTCCGGGCGGCGCGGCGGCCAAGCCTTTCATCACGCACCACAATGCGCTGGACATGGAAATGTACCTGCGCATCGCACCCGAGCTCTACCTGAAGCGGCTGGTGGTCGGCGGCTTCGACCGCGTGTTCGAGGTGAACCGCAACTTCCGTAACGAAGGCGTGTCGCCGCGACACAATCCCGAGTTCACGATGATGGAGTTCTATGCCGCCTACGTGGACTACAAGTGGCTGATGGACTTCACCGAGGCGCTGATCCGCCAGGCGGCCATCGATGCGCACGGCACCGCCGCCCTGACCTACCAGGGCCGCGAACTGGATCTGTCCAAGCCCTTCCATCGCATGACGATCGTGCAGGCGATCAACAAGTTCGCGCCGCATTACACGAACGAGCAGCTGCATGACGAAGCCTTCCTGAAGGCCGAGCTGAAGAAGTTCGGTGTCGAGCCGCATGTGATTTCCGGTCTCGGCGCGCTGCAACTGTCGCTGTTCGAAGAGACCGCCGAATCGCAGCTGTGGGAGCCGACCTACATCATCGACTACCCGGTCGAGGTGTCGCCGCTGGCGCGCGCATCGGACTCCGTGCCCGGCATCACCGAGCGCTTCGAGCTGTTCATCACCGGCCGCGAGATCGCCAACGGCTTCTCCGAGCTGAACGACGCCGAAGACCAGGCCGCGCGCTTCCAGGCACAGGTAGCTGCCAAGCAGGCTGGCGACGATGAAGCGATGTATTACGACGCCGACTACATCCGCGCGCTCGAATACGGCCTGCCGCCGACCGGCGGCTGCGGGATCGGCATCGACCGCCTGATGATGCTGATCACCGATTCGCCGAACATCCGCGACGTGATCCTGTTCCCGCACCTGCGCCGGGAAGACTGAGTCTGTCCGGGACTTCGGTGCCTTGATCAACCCCGCCCGAGAGGCGGGGTTGTTTTTGCTGGCTTGGTTTAGCCCACTGTCACTGAACGGTCATCGTCCCGTCACAAAAAAAATCGCACAACTGCAGGAATTGCACGCGAAGGCGGGTTACCCATCGGGCGTTTGCCACTTCCGGAGTGCTGCATGCGCATCGCCCCAAGCGCCCTGCCCCGGCCTGCCGTCCCCGCGGCGCATGGCCGCCCTCCCGCTGACGGTTCGGAACAGCGTTCCGAGTCGTGCATCGACAGTATCGACGAGTCCGACGAGCGATCCGTGCAGGAATCCGGGCCGGACTCGAGTGTTGTCCCGGTCGCCATCCCCTCCGGGGAATCGACCGAAGACCCCAGTTCCCATCGAGGCGCTGAGTGTCCGTCGCCATGCTGGGCGCACTGGACAACATTGGGCGCGGTGCGCGGACTGGCTGAGTTTGCGTGGCAAACGGCTGGACGCCTCACCAACGCCGGCGTGTTTGTCTGCCTGGCGAGCGCTGCACCGGCCGTCTTGCGCGGCTTGGCTGGCGGTGGCGCGACACTCGCAGCCGGTTACTGCGGATATCGGCTGATGGTCGCCAACGTCGGTACGGAGACAGTCGCCCGGAAGCTGCTGGTCGCTGCCGGCACCGCCGGTTTCGCGGCCGCCGGGGGCGCGACGGTGGCGCTTGGGCAAGCCGCCCCGCTCATCGCGCTCGCGGCCGGCGGCCTCGGCAGTTTTATCTTCTCGGGCACGAGCCGCTGCAGGGAGCAGCAAGAACCGGCTCGCCCATCCCCGCCACATGAGCACACCGTCATCAGGCCGCTGATTTTCATGGCGGTTTCAGGCACAACACTGCTGACCTGCGTGCAGGTACCGTCGCTCCGCATGCTCGATCCGACCCGCCTGCCACGGCGCAGCCTTGCCTTGCTGGCCGAGGCTGCAGTGATTGAAATCGCGAAGGGAACAACGGCAAGTTCGCTGCCCGGTGTCGATACCGCGGCGATGAATTTCGAGCGCCGGCTCAAGGCCGCCATGATCGGACTGCTGCCCTATGCGCTGGCGAGCGTGGCGTTGAATGCGGTGGCGGGGAACCTGCTGCGGGCAGAAATGCGAGAGGAACGCTTCGACCACCTGGCTGCCACGGCGCTGGCAGGCGCGCTCGCCAATGTCGTGAAAGGCGCTGTGAACACTGCGATCCTGCGCTGCGGTGGCGCGCTCAGCCCGTGCAATGATGCCGACTGGTCACCGGCACGACCGGGTGGCTGCCCGGGACGACCGGATCCTTCGGCGACGCTGGCCAGGACTGCGCTGCGCTTTCTGATCGCGTCCGCGCGGGACGTGCTGTACCTGTCGCTGGTCGATGGCGGCATGAATGAAGTCGCTGCCGCCTGTCTTGCCTACACGTTGTATGCATTCTTCGCGCAGCACCGGGAATTAATTTTCGACATCATGCAGGGCGACGGCTGGACTGAGCCACAACTGCGTGGCCGCGCCGCGCAAGCCAGCGAATAAACCGCCAACCCGCGATTTGTAAGCAAGTGCTTTTTTCCGGCCGACAGGAATTGATGAGGCTCATCATCAATTCGTGCGCTGACAGACAAACAGTGCGCAAGCATTTACAAGGTGAAAAGTTTCGATCGCAACAGATGTTTCTAGAAACCAATTTCATCGTCTGCAGGTCTGATGGCCTGTCGAGCATCGTTCGGAGAAATCAATGAGCACAGCATCCATGAAGATTCATCCTCTGGTGGCCGCCGCCGCGGCCTCAGTCATTCTGGTCAGCGCCGTCGGCACTGCCGCCATCATGGGATGGCTGCCCGGCTCGCATAGTGCGGACAATCCTGCCCCGCAGGCAGCGGCACAGTCGGCTACGACGGTCGCGGAGCCTGCGCCCGCAGTCGCCGAAGCGCCGGCACCCGCGCCGAAACCCGCGGCAAAGCCGGTCGCCACCGCCCCCGAACGCCCGGCACCGGCACGTAGCGCGCCGCAGCGATCGGCACCGCCTGCCAGCGCCACGCCGCCACTGGCCCAGCCGGCACCCGAGGCAGCGCCTGTACCGCCGGTGGCAGCCGTGCCTGCCTGCATCGATTGCGGCAAGGTCACCGAGGTACGCACGATGGAAGTGGAATCCAGGCCCAGCGGCGTCGGCGTGGTCGCAGGCGCCGTGGTCGGCGGCCTGCTAGGCAACCAGGTCGGCGGCGGCAATGGCAAGAAGCTGGCCACGGTGGCCGGCGCAATCGGCGGCGGCTACGCCGGCAACGAAATCGAGAAACGCACGCGCAAGGCGAGCGGCTATGAGGTCGAGGTCCGGATGCAGGATGGGCAGACGCGGGTGTTCAAGTACGACAGCGAGCCCGCGTGGCGCACCGGCGATCCGATCCGGGTAGTGAACGGCGAGCTGGCGGCCCGCTGAGCCGCAGGGGCGCGCTCAGCGCGCCTCGTCTATCCAGGCCATTTGTATGGCCTCGAGGATCTTCTCGCCCGAGCGCGAGGGATCGTCACTGAAGCCGTCGAGTTCGGTCACCCAGCGGTGCAGGTCGGTAAAGCGCACGGTCAGCGGATCGACGTCGGGAAACTTGTCGTACAGCACCTCGGCAATCTGCAGGGTATCAGTCCATCGCATGGGCCGGCCTCCGTCAGTGGTTTTCGCGCGCGTGGTTAATCGTGTACTTCGGTATCTCGATCACCAAATCTTTGTCGCCCACCACCGCCTGGCAGGACAGGCGCGACGTGGCCTCCAGCCCCCAGGCCATGTCGAGCAGATCTTCCTCACGCTCCTCCGCTTCATTCAGCGAGCCGAAGCCCTCGCGCACCACCACATGACAGGTCGTGCAAGCACAGGATTTTTCGCATGCATGCTCTATCTCGATGTCGTTCTCGAGCAGCGCATCGCACACCGAGGTGCCTGTCGGCACCTCGAGCACCGCGCCCTCGGGGCACAGGGTTTCATGGGGAAGAACGACGATCTGGGGCACGGTATTTCCTTGTTTGAATGTGTTTCAGGTCAGGCTCAGGTTCAGGCGACTTCGTCCAGCTTGCGGCCGGCCAGCGCCGCACGCACGCTGCGATCCATGCGGCGTGCCGCGAAGTCTTCAGTGCCTTTGGCAAGCGCGTCGACCGCGCCCTTGATCGCCTGATGGTCGCTGCCCTGCGCCGCTGCGCGCAGTTGCTGCATCTGCGCATCGATTGCGGCACGCTCATCCGCTGACAGCAATTCCGGGTCCTGGTCGAGCGCCGACTGCGTCGCCAGCAGGATGCGCTCGGCCTCGACCTGCTCCTCGCGCAGTGCACGCTGCTTCATGTCCTCTTCGGCCGAGGAGAAAGAATCCTGCAGCATGCGGGCGATGTCATCATCGCCCAGCCCGTACGATGGCTTGACTTCGATCGACGCCTCGACACCCGAGTGCATTTCGCGCGCCGACACCGAGAGCAGGCCGTCCGCATCCACCTGGTAGGTCACGCGGATGCGCGCGGCGCCGGCCGCCATCGGCGGTATGCCGCGCAGCTCAAAGCGCGCCAGCGAACGGCAGTCGGACACCAGTTCGCGCTCGCCCTGCACGACATGGATGGCCATCGCGGTCTGGCCGTCCTTGAAAGTAGTGAACTCCTGCGCACGTGCGCACGGAATCGTTGAATTCCGCGGGATGACTTTCTCGACCAGCCCGCCCATGGTCTCGATGCCCAGCGACAGCGGGATCACGTCCAGCAGCAGCCAGTCGTCACCGGACGCGCGGTTGCCCGCCAGCAGATTGGCCTGCATTGCCGCGCCGAGCGCGACCACCTTGTCCGGGTCGATGTTGGCCAGCGGGCTGGTTTTGAAATAATCGGCGACTGCCTTGCGCACATGCGGCATGCGGGTCGCGCCGCCGACCAGCACCACACCGTCGATGTCATCGACCGACAGGCCGGCATCGCGCACCGCCTTGCGGCACGGAGTCAGCGTCTTTCCGACCAGATGCTGGGTGATGTTCGCGAACTCGGCAGCGCTGATCGTGAGCCGCACTTCTTCGCCCGAATTCAAGGTCGCGTCGATATGGGTCTCGGCATGCGTGGACAGAAGCTCCTTCGCCTCGCGCGCCTTCACCATCAGGATCCGGGTGTCCTCGTCCGACAGCGGTGCAAGGTTCGCATGCTCGATGATCCAGCAGAACAGGCGATGGTCGAAATCGTCGCCACCCAGGGCAGAATCGCCGCCGGTGGCCAGCACCTCGAACACGCCTTTCGACAGACGCAGGATCGAGATGTCGAAAGTGCCGCCGCCAAGGTCATAGACGGCGTACACACCTTCGGAACCGTGATCCAGCCCGTAAGCGATCGCGGCGGCGGTCGGCTCGTTCAGCAGGCGCAGCACATTCAGGCCGGCGAGCTTCGCCGCGTCCTTGGTCGCCTGCCGCTGCGCGTCATCGAAGTAAGCGGGCACCGTGATCACTGCGCCGACCAGTTCGTCACCAAGCGCGTCCTCCGCGCGCTGGCGCAGCGTGGCGAGGATCTCGGCCGACACCTCGACCGGACTCTTCACGCCGGCTGCGGTCTTGAGCTGCACCATGCCGGGCGCGTCGACGAAGTCGTACGGCAGGTTCTCGGCGTAGGCGATGTCTTTCAGGCCGCGCCCCATGAAGCGCTTGACCGAGACAATAGTGTTTTTCGGGTCGGTGGTCTGCGCGGCCTGGGCTGCATAGCCGATGTTCGCGTAACCGTTGCTGAGATAACGGACGACCGACGGCAGCAGCGAGTGCCCGTCGCTGTCGTCCAGCACCTCGGGTATGCCGTGGCGCACGGTGGCGACCAGCGAATTGGTGGTGCCGAGGTCGATGCCGACTGCCAGCCGGTGCTGGTGCGGCGCGGTCGACATCCCGGGTTCGGAAATCTGCAGCAATGCCATGGTGTTGGGTCTTCCGTATTCAGGCTTCCAGCGACTCGAAGGCGCGCCCCACCTCTTCGCCGAACTTCTCGACGAACATCAACTGTCGCACGCGCTCGCCGGCGGCCGCAAAGTCATCAGCGGCCAGCAGCGCGGCAATCTCGTCCAGTTGCCGCTGGCGCGCGGCGCGCAGTTCGGTGTCGAGCGCATCGAGCGCATCGGCATTCTTTGCTTGGCGCGCTTCGTCGAGTGCCTCGCGCCACTCCATCTGCTGCATCAGGAAGGCCGGCGGCATCGCGGTGTTGGATTCGATGCCGAGGTCGACTCCGTGCAGCTCGCACAGGTAGATGGCGCGCCGGAGCGGATTTTTCAGCGTCTGGTAAGCCTCGTTCGCGCGTGTCGCCCATTGCATTGCGACCCGCTTTTCCGTATCGGTAGCGGCAGCGAAGCGGTCCGGGTGTACCCGCCCCTGCAGTTCTCGATAGGCTGCATCCAGCTGCGCAAGATCGATCGCGAAGCCTGGCGACATCTGGAACAGCGCGAAATGGTTTTCCATCGGTCTTTAAAAACAAAAGCCTGTCGTTGAACAACAGGCCTGTCGGCATGACAGCATGCAAGCGTCAGATGCGGAAACTTTCTCCGCACCCGCATTCGTCTTTCACGTTCGGATTGTAGAACTTGAAGCCTTCGTTCAGCCCCTCGCGCGCAAAATCCAGCTCGGTGCCGTCGATGTAGGGCAGGCTCTTGGGATCGACGAAGACCTTGATGCCGTGCGACTCGAACACCTGGTCGTCGGCCGCCGCCTCATCGACATACTCGAGCTTGTACGCCATGCCCGAGCAGCCGGTGGTGCGCACGCCGAAACGCAGGCCGACGCCCTTGCCGCGCTTCTCGATGTAGCGCGACACGTGCTTTGCTGCTTTTTCGGTCAGGGTGATTGCCATGGGTTAGTTCCGTTCAGTCCGAATGTCGCCGAAATCCGGCTCAGGCCGCCTTCTGCTCGCTGCCGTGCCGCGCCTTGTAGTCGGCAACCGCCGCCTTGATCGCGTCTTCCGCGAGGATCGAGCAGTGGATCTTCACCGGCGGCAGCGCCAGCTCTTCGGCGATCTGCGTGTTCTTGATCGACAGCGCCTCGTCGAGCGTCTTGCCCTTCACCCATTCGGTCACCAGCGACGACGATGCGATCGCCGAGCCGCAGCCGTAGGTCTTGAACTTCGCGTCTTCGATCACGCCATCGGCGCCGACCTTGATCTGCAGCTTCATCACGTCGCCGCAGGCCGGCGCGCCGACCATGCCGGTGCCGACGGTCTCGTCGCCCTTTTCAAAGGCGCCGACGTTGCGCGGGTTTTCGTAGTGGTCGAGTACTTTTTCCGAGTAAGCCATTTTCTTGCTCCTGTCTCAGTCGTGCGTCAGTGGGCAGCCCACTGGATGGAATTGATGTCGATGCCTTCCTTGTACATGTCCCACAGCGGCGACAGTTCGCGCAGCTTGGCGACCTTGGACTTGATCAGGTCGATCGTGAAGTCGACGTCTTCGTCGGTCGTGAAGCGGCCGAAGGTGAAGCGGATCGAGCTGTGCGCGAGTTCGTCGCTGCGGCCGAGCGCACGCAGCACGTACGAGGGCTCGAGGCTGGCCGAGGTGCAGGCCGAGCCCGACGACACCGCGATGTCCTTGATCGCCATGATCAGCGACTCGCCTTCGACATAGTTGAAGCTCACGTTCAGGTTGTGCGGCACACGGTGCTCGAGGTCGCCGTTCACATAGACCTCTTCGATCTCCATCAGGCCCTTGGCCAGCCGGTCGCGCAGCGCCTTGATGCGCGGGATCTCGCTGTCCATTTCCTCTTTCGCGAGGCGGAAAGCTTCGCCCATGCCGACGATCTGGTGCGTGGCCAGCGTGCCCGAGCGCAGGCCGCGCTCATGGCCGCCACCGTGCATCTGCGCCTCGAGGCGCACGCGCGGCTTGCGGCGAACGTAGAGCGCGCCGATGCCCTTCGGGCCGTAGGTCTTGTGCGCAGTGAAGGTCACGAGATCGACTTTCACTTTTTCGAGGTCGATCGGGGTCTTGCCGGTCGCCTGTGCCGCGTCCGAATGGAAAATGATGCCCTTGCTGCGGCACAGTTCGCCGATCTGCTCGATCGGCTGGATCACGCCGATTTCATTATTCACCCACATCACCGACACGAGGATGGTGTCCGGCCGGATCGCCGCTTCCAGCTGCGCGATCGTGATCAGGCCGTCCGCCCCGGGCTCGAGATAGGTCGCCTCGAAGCCCTGGCGCTCGAGCTCGCGCACGGTGTCCAGCACGGCCTTGTGCTCGGTCTTGACCGTGATGATGTGCTTGCCCTTGGTCTTGTAGAAATGCGCGGCGCCCTTCAGCGCGAGGTTGTTGCCTTCGGTCGCGCCCGAGGTCCAGATGATCTCGCGCGGGTCGGCGTTCACCAGCGCGGCGACATGGCCGCGCGCTTCCTCGACCGCCTTCTCGGCTTCCCAGCCGTACATGTGGCTGCGCGATGCGGGGTTGCCGAACTGCTCGCGCAGGTACGGAATCATCTTGTCCGCGACGCGCGGGTCAACCGGCGTGGTGGCCGAATAGTCAAGGTAGATCGGGAAGTGCGGCGCCCGGATGGTGTCCATCAGGGATTTTGCCAGCGGTGCATTCATCTTTCGTGACTCCAGTGGATTCAAGCGGCCTGTTGCGAGCGCTGCTGCACTACGACGACCGGTTTCTGTTCTGCTGCCTTTTCTTTCTGCTGCTCGACCAGGTCCTTCAGCGACACCGAGTCGAGGTAGTCGACCATTTTCGCATTCAGGGTTGCCCACAGGTCGTGCGTCATGCAGCGCACGCCATGCGATTCGCCGTCGGCATGGCAGTTCTGCTTGCCGCCGCACTGGGTCGCATCCAGCGGCTCGTCGACGGCAATGATGATATCCGCCACCGTAATGTCTTCCGCACGACGCGCCAGGTTGTAGCCGCCGCCCGGGCCGCGTACCGACTCGACGATCTCGTGCCGGCGCAACTTGCCGAACAGCTGCTCCAGATATGACAGGGAAATGCCTTGCCGCTGGCTGATGCCGGCCAGCGTGACAGGCCCCTGATGCTGGCGCAGAGCCAAGTCAATCATGGCGGTTACCGCAAAACGACCTTTGGTTGTGAGACGCATGTGCAGACTCCCATCGAGGAACGGCGGAGAATCCCGGTGGCGGGCATTCCTGAATCTTTTGGTCGAGTATACCAAAGCCGACTGGAATTGTCAGGTATTGGGTTTCCGTGGAACTTTCAAGCAGCGTGGGTGCACTGCCTCAGTCAGGCGGCGCGCAGCAGATGCAGCGGACCGAACAGCCCCTGCATGGCTTTGTTCTGGATGAACGACAAATTGTAAGGATGCTCGGCTATCGCGCGCGGAAAATGCGAGAACGCGGGCAAACCATCGAGCCAGCCCGCAATTTTTCCCCAAAGCACCAGCGTCGGCGGCGCCTGCCCTGCCCTGCCAGCCAGCGCCTCGAGCACTGCTTCAAGCAGCGGGCGCCATGCCTTTGCCTCCTTCAACGGCGGTACGTCAGGCCGGAACACCAGGGCCGCATTCAGCAGCAAAAAACCGCGCCGCTCCAGGTTGCCTTGCAGTTCCGGCAGCGTGCGGATAAACGTTGACCCGGCCGCCAGCGCGCGCTGCGCGACGTCGGCGACCGCCTCGCCACCGGTCGCGTCGGGCATCAGCAGACCATCGGCCACCATCAGCATTTTCATGAAGTTGCGCAACGAGGTCGCGCGGTTGACCGGCTTTGACAGGCCCGAGCCGGACCAGAGCAGATCGACCGCGCCGTCCATGAAGCAGACACCGGTCGCGCTCTCCTCGCGCGGATACGGGCCCTCGCCGACCAGCACATAGCGAACCGCGGCCAGCGGCTGCCCGAAGGCCGCGAAGATCCGGCCTCCCGTCGGCAGGAAGCTGCCGGCCGCCAGCGCAGGCAGGTAAGCCGGATCGGCCTCCGCAACGGCCTGCAGCCCGCGTTCGAGCACGGGTTGCCAGGACGGGTGCACGCGTTGCAGCGCGTCGGTAAAAACTGCCGGCAGCATGCTCATTTGCCGGTGATGGACACGACGTTATCTTCCCCGGGCGCCCCAAACAACTGCTCCTTCAGCAGATGCAACTGGTCTCGCACCTGCGCAGCCTTCTCGAATTCCAGGTTCTTCGAGTGGTCCATCATCAGTTTTTCGAGACGCTTGATTTCCTTGGCGACCTGCTTCTCGCTCATCGCTTCATACTTCGCCTGCTCCTGAGCGGCCATTAATTCTTCACGCGCTTCGTCTATCTTGTAGACGCCATCGATCAGTTCGCGGATCTGCTTTTTCACGCCGACCGGCGTGATGTTGTTTGCCTCGTTGAATGCAACTTGCTTGGTACGCCGGCGCTCGGTTTCGTCGATCGCCCGTCGCATCGAGTCGGTGACTTTGTCTCCGTACAGGATCGCGGTGCCGTTCAGGTTGCGCGCTGCGCGGCCGATGGTCTGGATCAGGCTGCGCTCGGAACGCAGGAAGCCTTCCTTGTCAGCGTCAAGTATCGCCACCAGCGATACCTCGGGGATATCCAGGCCCTCGCGCAACAGGTTGATACCGACCAGCACATCGAAAGTACCCAGCCGCAGGTCACGAATGATCTCCACCCGCTCGACAGTATCAATGTCGCTGTGCAGATAACGCACCGCGACGCCGTTATCGCCAAGGAACTCGGTCAGCTGCTCGGCCATCCGTTTGGTCAGCGTGGTCACCAGCACGCGCTCGTTCTTGGCAACGCGGTCGGTAATTTCGTTCATCAGGTCGTCGACCTGCGTGCTGGCCGGCCGCACGATGACCTGCGGGTCGACCAGGCCGGTCGGCCGCACCACCTGCTCGACTACCTGGTCCGAGTGATTTTTTTCGTAATCCGCCGGCGTGGCTGACACGAAAATCGTCTGCCGCATCTTGGATTCGAACTCATCGAAGCGCAGCGGACGGTTGTCCAGCGCCGATGGGAGACGGAAGCCGTAGTCCACCAGATTGGTCTTGCGCGCGCGGTCGCCGTTGTACATGCCGTTCAACTGACCGAGCAGCACATGCGACTCGTCGAGGAACATGACCGCGTCCTGCGGCAGGTAATCGACCAGCGTCGGCGGCGGCTCGCCCGGCTTGGCACCCGATAGATGGCGCGAGTAGTTCTCGATGCCCTTGGTGAAGCCGATCTCGGCCATCATTTCGAGGTCGAAGCGCGTGCGCTGCTCGAGCCGCTGCTCCTCCACCAGCTTGTTCTGCTGCCGAAACCACTCAAGGCGATCACGCAATTCTTCCTTGATGCTTTCAATCGCACGCAGGACAGTCGAGCGTGGCGTCACATAGTGAGAGCCAGGATAAACGGTGAAGCGTGGAATCTTCTGCCTTACCCGGCCGGTCAGCGGATCGAACAGCTGAATGCTGTCGATCTCGTCATCGAACAGATCAACCCGCACTGCCAGTTCCGCGTGTTCAGCAGGAAAGATGTCCACCGTATCGCCGCGTACACGGAAAGTACCGCGGTCAAAATCCATCTCATTGCGGGTGTACTGCATCTGGATCAGCCGGGCAATGATGTCGCGCTGCGCGATCTTGTCCTTTGTGCGCAGCGTCAGAATCATCTGATGGTATTCGTTGGGATTACCGATACCGTAAATGGCAGATACCGTCGCGACGATCACTACATCCCGCCGCTCCATCAACGATTTCGTGCAGGACAAGCGCATCTGCTCGATGTGTTCATTGATCGCCGAGTCTTTCTCGATGAACAGATCCCGCTGCGGTACATAGGCTTCCGGCTGGTAATAGTCGTAGTAGCTGACGAAGTACTCGACGGCATTCTGCGGAAAGAAATCGCGGAACTCGCTGTACAACTGTGCGGCAAGCGTCTTGTTGGGCGCAAAAACAATCGCCGGCCGCCCAAGACGGGCGATCACATTGGCCATCGTAAACGTCTTGCCGGAGCCCGTTACCCCGAGCAGGGTCTGGAACGACAGGCCGTCCTGCACGCCCTCGACCAGTTTTTCTATTGCCGCTGGTTGGTCACCGGCGGGCGGGAACGGCTGGTACAGCCGGAAAAGCGAATCGGGAAAGGTCACGAATTTCGATTCATCCAATGAAGATTGGACTTCGGATAGTTCAGCCATTGGATTTTGACCTTTGGTAAAATGCCGGGTTTCGCGCGGCGCCCCCGCTGGGCGAATTTTTTCGCCGATGTTCGAAGCAACTGATCGGCCGGGCAAACCCTTTACAGCTCGCAAACGTTAGTAACTTTTCATACTATCACGATGAACGCTCCGCTCTCCGCACCCTTGTTCGCCAACGTCCAGATGGCGCCGCGCGACCCCATCCTCGGCATTACCGAAGCTTTCAATGCCGATACCCACCCCGAGAAAACCAATCTCGGCGTCGGCGTTTACTACGACGACAACGGCAAGGTGCCGCTGCTGGCCTGCGTTCAGAAAGCAGAAGCCCTGTTGATGGAAAAGAAGGCACCACGCACCTACTTGCCGATCGAAGGCCTGGCTGCCTACGACAAGGCTGTGCAGGAATTGGTGTTTGGCGCGGACAGCGAAGTGATTGCATCAAAGCGCGCGATCACCGCGCAAGCGGTCGGCGGCACCGGAGCGCTGAAACTCGGCGCAGATTTTCTGAAGCGCTTCTCGCCTGACGCGCAGGTCTACATCAGCGACCCGAGCTGGGAGAACCATCGTGCGCTGTTCGAATCGGCCGGCTTCGTCGTCAACAACTATCCCTACTACGATGCCAGCACCCGCGGCGTGAACTTCGCAGCCATGCTGGAGACCCTGAAAGCGATTCCGGCCGGCTCCATCGTGGTGCTGCACGCGTGCTGCCACAACCCCACCGGCGCCGACCTGACCGATGCCCAGTGGGCCCAGGTAATCGAAGTGGTGGCCCGGCGCGGCCTGGTGCCCTTCCTTGACATGGCCTATCAGGGCTTCGGCGACGGCATCGCCGAGGACGGCAAAGTCATCGGCATGTTCGTAAAAGCCGGCGGACCGCTGTTTGTATCCAATTCCTTCTCAAAATCCTTCTCGCTGTACGGCGAGCGCGTCGGCGCGCTGTCGATCGTCGCATCCAGCGCGGAGGAAGCAGGCCGCCTGATGTCGCAGCTCAAGCGCGTGATCCGCACCAACTATTCCAACCCGCCGATGCATGGCGGCCAGGTGGTTGCCGCCGTGCTCGGCACGCCCGAGCTGCGCAAGCTGTGGGAAGAGGAACTGGCCGGCATGCGCGTTCGCATCAAGCAAATGCGCCAGCAGATGGTCGACAGCCTGAAGGCCAAGGCGCCGGGCCATGACTTCGGCTTCGTCGTGCAGCAACGCGGAATGTTTTCCTACTCCGGCCTGACCAAGGAGCAGGTCGAGCGCCTGAAGAATGAGTTCTCGATCTATGCAGTCGACACCGGCCGCATCTGCGTGGCGGCGCTGAACTCGAAAAACATCGGCCGCGTGGTCGATGCGATCGCGAAGGTGCTGTAAGTCTCCTGCGGCCCCGCGGCAAGAGGAACCCGGCGATTCGCCGGGTTTTTTTCGTGCCGCCGTCCGGCCGAAAGCGACGGGTACGTCAGGCGACAATGCGCGCACCGGGTGCCTTGTCGCCGCCAAGCGCCCTCATGATGGCCGTAGCGATCTTGGCACCGCCCTGCGCCGATGGTTCGACTTGATGAGTGAAATCGGCCCGTGAGGTACAGACCCGCCGCAGGTCGATCACCGTCAGCCGGTGGTCAGTCGCCGCCCGGAAAATCACATCGTCCAGCGCCCCGACTGCCGCATTCACGCGCCGCTGGTAGTCGCGGTCCTCGAACCAGCCGTTGTAGATGGTGCAGACCACCGTCGGCAAGCGCGCTTTCAGCGCAGCGGCAAGCATGCTGCGATAGCCCTCCTCGAAGCCTTCGACGATGTCCGCCAGCGCCCGGAAAGTATCTGCTGCATCCAGGGCCGGCGCATCGAGCACGCCCGCCCGGTCGAGCGCATCATTGCCACCGACACTGATCACGAGATGGGTCGCTTGAGCCGGCAGTCGCGACAACTGCCCCGACAGATCGGCCATGCGTCCGCCATCCTTCGCCAGCCGAACCACATCCCCGTCGCCGAGGCGACGGCGCAGGAGCGTCGGCACGTCGGTGTTCGGCTTCACATACGCAGCATTGTCGAACACCGAGTCGCCGAGCAGAGCGACCTGCACACGGCGCGCTCCCTGTGCGTTTGCCGCTTGCGTGGCAGCCAGCAGCGCGAGCGCGGAGCCGAGAAATTTTCGTCGGTCGGGGAGCATCGGGCCTCCATGCGATGAAACGATCAGGCTTGGAGCCCCACGGAGTGGCGAAAGTTTGCCGGCGCCGATCCGGCATGGCCGCCGACCATGATTCTTTGCATCAAGAGTTTTGACAAATTCTTTTTTTTGCCCTATAGTCTTGCCTCTGTCGCGTTAAACAAAACGCAGACAATTCCCTGATAGCTCAGTCGGTAGAGCGACGGACTGTTAATCCGCAGGTCCCTGGTTCGAGTCCAGGTCGGGGAGCCAGAATACGAAAGCCCAGCAGAAATGCTGGGCTTTTTTATTTTCCTGATGCTCTTACACGCGCAGGCACGCAACAGGAAGTCGTCTCGTTCGCGGATCGCGAGCAGCACAACCCGCCAGATCGGACTGAAAGTTCGATCCTCCCTCGCAAGCCCGCCCACCACCGCCGTACCCACGCCACCGGATTCGCGCAGTGCGCATGTTGCGCGCCAGTCATCCCAGCGCCCGCTGGGCCACATGCGCATACAACGGTATTCCCGCCAGGATGTTCAACGGGAAGGTGATGCCGAGGCTCAGGCCGAAATAGAGCGCAGGGTTCGCCTCGGGAATCGCATAACGAAGCACCGCAGGAACCACGATGTAGGAAGCACTGGCGGACAGAACCATCAGCAGGATGGTGTCGGACACAGGCATCCCCAAAGTGGCAGCCACTGCCAGCGCCAATCCCGCGTGCGCCAGCGGCCCCAATGCCGCGTAGGCGATCAGGACAGGGGACGCGCGCCGGGCTTCCTTGAAATTGCGGGCCGCCATCAGCCCCATGTCGAGCAGGAAGAAGGCCAGCATGCCCTTGAACAAGTCCCCGGAGAATGGCTGCATTACCGCCTTCCCTGCCTCGCCGCTGATGAAGCCGACGGCCATGGATCCCAGCAGCAGCAAGTGCGCACCGTCTGTGAAAGACTCGTGCAGGACATGCCTGATCGATGGCCCGCGTGCAAGCGCCCCGCGGCCGATTACTCCGGCGCTGCCGGCGGAAACTGCGACAGCACTGGTTTGCCGAACCGCATTCGCAAGCAGCACGGCCATGATGATCGCCGGTGACTCCATCAGCACCATTGCGACCGCCATGTGCCCGCCGAATGGCAAGCCGGCATTCTCCAGATACTGCATGGCAGTCACGAACGTCATTGCACTGACTGAACCATAGGCCGCCGCAACGGCCGCCGCGTCGAACTGCGCGACCCGGTGTCTGAGGAAGTTGTACCCGATGATGGGCACCACGAAGGCCATCAGGACCGCGGCCCCGAGACTGACCATCACCTCCGGGCCGAAGCCGGACTTCGCGAGCGCAAAGCCCCCTTTCAGCCCCAAGGCCATCAGCAGGTAAAGGGAGAGGAATTTCGCGATGGAAGCGGGGACTTCGAGGTTGGAGCGCAAGGCCCCCGCTAACACGCCAAAAACGAAAAACAAAATCGCCGGATCCAGCAGATTGTGCATGTCGATCTCCTTTCTGCGGAGATCTTATGCAAACTGCAAGCATCAGAGAAATCGATAATCTAAATTTTATGTATAGATTTTTTTCTATACCTACGGATCCGTGGCCATTCTCCCGCGGGGCACCGCAAGATACGGCCGGCACGCGATCATGCTTGCTGGCCGATCTGGTCTGCCTTGGCCAGCAGGGCCTCCGCCATGCGTATGCTGGCGATGTCGATCAACCGGCCATCGAGGCTGACCGCACCCTTGCCCTGCCTTGCGGCGTCCGCCATCGCGTCCACGATGCGGCGTGCCTTCGTCACTTCGGCGTCGGACGGCGTAAAGACCTGGTTGGCGAGCGCGATCTGCGACGGGTGTATCGCCCACTTGCCCTCATAACCCAGTACCGCAGCACGGTTGGCCGCGGCGAGGAAGCCGTCCGGATCACTGAAATCGCCGAACGGGCCGTCAACGGGCCGCAGCCCATAGGCGCGGCACGCGACCAGCATCCGCGTCTGGGCCGCATGCCACGGGTCAGTCCAGAAGTACTGACGCCCGCCCTCGGCGTCGCGGTCGGTGAGCACGCCGCTATCCTTATTGACGCCGCCAATTACCGTGGTACGTGCACGGGTCGACGCCGCATAATCGGCCACGCCGAAGGACATCGCCTCGAGCCGCCTGCTCGACTGCGCGATGGCTTCCACATTCGCCATGCCGAGCGCGGTCTCGATAAGCACCTCGAACCCGATCTTCTTCGTGCGCTTCATTGCCGCCTCGATCTGCGTGACCATCATGTCGACCGCATACACGTCGGCTGGCGTGCCCACTTTCGGGATGAGCAGCATGTCGAGACGGGGGCAGGCCTCCACGATGTCCACCACATCCCGATACATGTAATGGGTATCGAGACCGTTGATGCGGACCATCATGGTCTTGCGGCCCCAGTCGATATCGTTGAGCGCCTCGATGATGTTCTTTCGCGCCTGCGCCTTGTCGTCCGGCGCGACCGCGTCCTCGACATCGAGGAAGATGATGTCGGCGGCGGACTTTGCCGCCTTCTCGAACATCTGCGGGTTTGATCCCGGCACGGCAAGTTCCGACCGGTGCAGGCGCGGGGTCGCCGGTTCAATGATGGTAAAGCTCATTCATCCTCCGTGATCCGCCGGCGCGGCATTGCGCGCGAAAAGGCGGACATTGTTGTCGACCGGTCAGGCGCCGATGCTCGCCAGTGCCTGCTTCACTGTCACACCCAGCTCCGACGCGCTCGGAGCGACGAACAATCCGTAGGACGCCATGATGTCGGCCTTCTCGCGTGCGGTATCGCCCTCGCCGGAAATGATGGCGCCGGCATGGCCCATGCGGCGTCCCTTGGGCGCGGTCAGGCCGGCCACATAGCCGACCACCGGCTTGGTCATGTTGTCCCGGATCCAGCGTGCAGCCTCCGCCTCCTGCGGTCCGCCGATCTCGCCGATCATGACAACGGCGTGCGTCTCCGGATCGTTCTGGAAACGCGCCATGTGGTCGAGGAAGGAACTGCCATTAATCGGGTCGCCGCCGATGCCGACGCTGGTGCTGACACCGATGCCCAGCGCCTTCATCTGGGACGCCGCCTCGTATCCCAGCGTACCGGAGCGGGAGACGATGCCGACGTTGCCGGGAATGTAGATATGCCCTGGCATGATGCCGAGCATCGCCTTGCCGGCACTGATGATGCCGGCACAATTCGGGCCGACGATGGTGGTGCGCGTCTCTTTCGGATAGCGTTTCAGGTAACGCTTCACTCGCATCATGTCCTGTGCGGGTATGCCGTCGGTAATGATGCATACCAGTTCGAGGCCTGCATCCGCTGCTTCCATCAGCGCATCGGCCGCATACGGCGGCGGCACGAACGCGAGGCTGGCCTGCGCACCGGTCGCTTCGACGGCCTGGCGCACCGTATCGAATACCGGGCGGTCAAGGTGGACTTTGCCCCCCTTGCCCGGCGTGACGCCGCCAACCACGTTGGTGCCGTAGCGGATCATTTCGCTCGCATGAAAGCTTGCCTTGTCACCGGTGAAGCCCTGCACGATGACGCGCGTGGTTTCGTCTATAAGAATACTCATCGGTCAATTCTCCAATCGACTACTGCTTCAGGCGACAGACTCGCCACGCGCCAGCCTGACCGATTTTTCACAGGCCTCCATCAGGGAATCCGCAGTGACGATCGGCAGGCCGCACTCGCGGATAATTTTTTGCCCCTGTTCGACATTGGTGCCGGCGAGCCGCACAACCAGCGGTACCCGCAAGTCTTTCGCCGCCTGCACCACGCCCTGTGCCACCCAGTCGCAGCGATTGATGCCTGCAAAGATATTGACCAGGATGCATTTCACGTTCGCGTCGGTGAGCACCAGGTTGAAAGCGGCCGCGACGCGCTCGGGCGAAGCGCCACCGCCGACATCGAGGAAATTGGCCGGCTCGCCGCCGCAATACTTGATGTTGTCCATCGTTGCCATCGCGAGGCCTGCGCCGTTGATGATGCAGCCGATGTCACCGCTCAGGCCCACGTAATTGAGGCCGAATTCTGCCGCACGCGCCTCGCGCGGATCCTCCTCCGCCGGGTCGCGCATCTCGGCGACTTTCGGCCTGCGAAACAGCGCGTTGTCATCGAAGGACATCTTCGCATCAAGGGCGATCACCTGATCGTCTTTGGTGACCACCATGGGATTGATCTCGACCATCGTCGCATCCAGGTCGCGGAACGCGCGATAGCAGCCGAGGATGATCGTCACTGCCTGCGATACCTGCTTCAGGTTCAGGCCCAGTCCGAAGGCCAGCTGTCGCGCCTGAAAAGGCTGCATGCCGACCGCAGGCTCGACCTCGACCTGCAGGATGGACTCCGGTCTGGAGCGCGCGATCTCTTCGATCTCCATGCCACCCTCGACCGACGCGATCACGCGGATGCGCTCGATCTTGCGGTCAAGCACGAAGCCGAGATAGAGCTCGCGCTCGTATGCCGTCGCCTTCTCGACGTACAGGCGATGAACCACTTTGCCCTCGGGCCCGGTCTGGTCAGTCACTAGCCGGGAGCCCAGCATGGCCTGCGCCGCGGCGGCCACCTCGCTATAGGTGCGACAGAGCTTCACGCCACCGGCCTTCCCCCGCCCTCCCGAATGGATCTGCGCCTTGACTGCCCAATGTGCACCGCCCAGTTCCGTCGCAACATACACCGCCTGGTCGGGGCTGTAGGCCACCCCGCCGGGCGGCACAATGACGCCGAAGCCCGACAGCAGCGACTTGGCCTGATATTCGTGAATGTCCATCGGAGGTCCCCGGAGAATGGTGCCGGTGCGGCTGTCGGCGTGGCGCGGTCTTGCGAATCCAATCGGCCGACTGTACTCATCTGCGTGGAATCTTTGCTTCAGAAATATTTAACAGCTTGCACGCGAAATGTTTTCCAGCACGGTAGTGCCCGGGTGCCGCGAGTTATCTCTCACCAGGAAGCTTAAAAACATTAACTCGCTACAAAATAAATAAACTTCATCAATAAAAACCATTTCCGCTTCACGTGATTAACCGGCTTAAAAACCTCTGATTTAGAAGGGAGATTAGATGGGCAGATAACCCCTGCAGATAGCCCTGCCAGTCAGCTTGATCAGATTTGCTGCAGCTCACGGGGCCTATCGATCAGAAATACTGAACAGCAAGTTTTTCGATTGCTCCCCGGTCCATCACTTCCTAAAATCCGACCCGGGGGATTCGTTCCCTCTCTTATGGGTTAGCCATGTTTCATGGCAAGTTTGACGGCCGCTTATAGCGGCCGTTTTTTTCAAATGCTGCACATTCGGCGATTCTTATGTATGCTCTCATCCGGTGTGCGTGCACGTAGAAGTAGTAAATATGACTCTGCGGTCACATACACCCATGCGTTGTTTCGCAGCGCATGTTGCTTTGACCTGAGGAAACGCTCGCGGCGAAGAAACGCAAGCATGCGTCACCCCCAACTCAAAATTAGGAGATGAAATGAACAAGAGAGAGTTGTCCGATTTTCCCCGGACTGGAACGGCAGCGGCAGTGCGTCGCGCGGTGGGCCGTTACGCCCCGGTCGCGCTTCTGGCCGCAGCAGGCCTGATGGCGTCGGGCGTCGCTTCTGCGGGAGTCACCGTGAGCGCGACCGAGTTCCAGAAGGCCGAGATGCCTTGGGATATGGCATTCCTGCAAGACAACACGATGTTCTTCACTGAGAAGTGCAAGGGCCTCTCCGTGCGCCTGCCGTCCGGCAAGGTCAACGCACTCGTGGGCGTGGGTGGCTCGAGCGGCTACGCGCTGACACGCAACGATCTGTTCTGCGACGGCCAGGCCGGCGTTCAGGGCGTTGCGGTCGATCCCGAGTTCGCGTCCAACCGCTACGTCTACGTCTACGCCAGCTCGAAGGGCGACAACCGCACCTACGGTGGTTACAACAACATCGTGCTGCGCATGAAGGTCGATGCTTCGCTGTCGAACGTGTCTGACGTGACCGAAATCATCAACGACATCGGCTACAAGCCGAAGAAGTCGAACCACCCGTTCGGCGGCCCGGGCGCCCACAACGGCGGCCGCATCCGCTTCAATCCGGGCGATGGCTTCCTGTACGTCGCTGTCGGCGACAACCACAACGGCGCCGGCCCGCAGAGCCCGACCGAGCTGCGCGGCAAGATCCTGCGCGTCGACCGCAACGGCAAGGCAGCCGCAGGCAACAAGCCGCCGGCCGGCTTCGACCCGCGCGTCTTCACCTACGGTCACCGCAACCCGCAAGGCATCGCCTTCCGTCCGGGCACCAACGAGGTGTTCATCTCCGAGAACGGCCCGTGGCACAGCGACGAAGTCACCAAGCTCGAGAACGGTGGCAACGGCGGCTGGGATCCGCGTCCGAACGTAGGCGGCCGCAAGGACTGCCCGGATGACTACTGCGGTTATTCGCCGAACCAGATGGGCGCGATGCCTCCGAAGGAGCGCGCAGCGTTCATGCCGATGACCGACACCAAGACCTATCCGAAAGCGATGACGCCGGCGTGGAACAACAACGGCTTGTCGCAGGGTATGTGCGGCAGCGTCTTCCTGACCGGCAAGAAGTGGAAGGAGTGGGAAGGTCGCCTGGCAGTCGGCTACGCTGGTATCGGTATCCATGGCACGCCGACCGGCAACCGTATCGACATCCTCGACATCTCCAAGGATGGCAAATCGGCCAAGCGTGAAGAGCTGCTGTGGCCGACCTTTGCAGGCCGCTTCCGTCACGTGTCCTCGGGCCCGGACGGCGATCTGTATGTTGCCGACGAGGCAGCAGGCATGATCTACCGCGTCACCCCGAACTAATCAGGGCGACCTCCGAAACGCGCTGCCAATCGGCAGCGCGTTTTTTTGTCGGTAATTTATGTTTGCCGACCCTAAACAAATGGCGTTTGCTGCCGTCAAACGACTCAGGCGTTACCGATGTTGCCGTGCCATCGCAACAGGCAGTGGGCAGCATCAATTGATTATTTTTTTACATCACCCGTAAGGTAGGAGGCTTTCAATGCGTCGCGTCACCGCACTCTTCTTGTTCACTGGTCTGATCTGCTTTGGGAAGGCTTCCTACGCCGATACCGAAAAACTGAAGACCATGCTGCAGCGAAACAACTGCACCGCCTGCCACATGATCGACAAGAGGAAATACGGCCCTCAAATGGATGAAATCGCCGCGAAGTATGCGGACGACAAAGGCGCTGTGGAGAAGCTGGCCAAGAAGATCAAGGCCGGTGGCTCTGGCGTGTGGGGCGAAGACATCATGCCGCCGCAACCGCAAGTGTCGGATGCGGACGCCCGCACGATCGCCGAGTACATCCTTGCGCTGAAGAAGTAATCCCGATTCCTGACCGGCACTCAGGCTCCATCATGAGTGCCGGGCAGCGTCGGCTCGCAGCCCCCTGTCCGACGCCTGTTTGACCCCATTGCCGGGCAGTAGCCCGGAATGCCGGGACGAGGGTTTCGGCAGCCGATGTAAATCCCGGCATCTGCCGTCATTCAGAACCAGGCTCTCCTGAGTCCGCCGGCGGATGGTCGCGACTCAGCCCGACGAAGCACAAGCAAGGCAGCCTCGCGCGGCTCGAGCGCGCAAAAGAGACGCAGGTCGGCCTGCCGTGCATAGGCATACGCACTATCGGGGACCTTGACACCGTAGGCGCGCAGCCGGTCCAGTTCGCCGGTCAGCTCGTCGATGCTGCAGACGCTATTCGCCGGGGCGCGCGTTCTTCCCATCAGACGTACACGTCCAGCATATGGCCGCCGCTTGCCGGCCCCTGCGGGTGCAAGACTGCGCCGCGATCGTATACCAGCCTTCGGACGATCTCCCCCGATACCCGGTCTGACAGCGTGACCGTGATCGAGTTGCTGCCCAGCCCCACATCAAACGCCATGTGAGTCAGCGGAATCAGGCGATTGGCTTCGAGCCGATCCTGCTCTCGATTTTCCTTCACCTCATCGGTGGCGCTTCTGTGCGTCGATAGCGGAGCGGATACCGGCGACATCCCGGCAGAGAACAGCCCGACCGGCGGGTACATGACCTGCATGGGCACAGCCCTCGTCAGAACCGAAGGATCGGCCAGAAGCCGTTGATCGTCAGGAGCAGGCTCACGAGGCCGACCGCGGTCGCGCCGTGCAGCGAACGCATCGAGCGGAACAGCATGCCCCAGAACGCCATGACAAGACCGAGAATGGCCATGGATTTTGCGTAGGCAAACCACTCCTGCGTTTGGGCTGCCTTCACGCTCTCCTGCTGCTTTTGCCGGAAAACGCCGTTCAGTTCCTGCTTGCGGCGCTCGAGGAACTTGTCGGCCTTTTCCCGTTCGGACAGATTAGCCGTGTCGTCCTGGGACGGCGCCATCGCAGCGGCGCCGGCTGCCGCGACCGTCGCACCGGCGGAGCCGATCACGGGCACTGCCGCGGCCTGCAGGCCATCGGCCACGGGCAGCACGGCGTCGGGCACCATGCGATAGATGGTCTGCTGGACGCTGGCCATCTGGTGCACGATATGCGCATCCGTCGCCAGGTTTTCGCTCGTCACGAAAGCGCGTTCGGCCATGCCCTCGCCGATCATTGTCGTCCCGATCGTCAGGGACAGGGCCGGAAGCAGGGCGGCACTCCAGCGGCGCAATTGCTGGTTGGCCCGCGTTTCTTCGGTCGTTCTTGATTCCATGCCAGCGCTCATGATGATCGGCCCTCCTTCGTCCGAAGCCAGCAGCATCTGATGGCTCTCGCCCGGTTCGTCTGTGACGGTTACATCCTCAGTAGCAAGCGCCTCGGTTGCGCCGATTTCCAAGGTCGCAAGGCTCGGCTCGGGCACTGCGGCCGGTGCGCCCGGGGCTGCCGGCAGTTCAGGCAAGGACGGCAGCCGGCTTGCTTCGCGCAGCGACTTTACCGCCTCCACTGCGGCGATATGATCATGGAGGATGCGCGTGCGATCGGCAGCGGCCTGCATTCGGCGGGCAACCCCATCCACATCGGCTGGATCGTCGCTCTCTGCGGCGTCGAATGCCGACCGGTCGTCGACAATGACCTTCCCAGGCAAGGCGCCGGCCAAGTCCGTCGTCCGGCGCTGGTCGCCAGGCCTGTCGCTGTCGCGCATCGTACGCTGGTCGCCGGCACTTTCGCTGTCGCGCATGCTGCGCTGGTCGCCGGCACTCTCGCTGTCGCGCATGCTGCGCTGGTCGCCGGCGCTTTCGCGGTCGCGCATGCTGCGCTGGTCGCCGGCACTCTCGCGGTCGCGCATGCTGCGCTGGTCGCCGGCACTTTCGCGGTCGCGCATGCTGCGCTGGTCTGCAGCACTTTCGCGGTCGCGCATCTCCCGGACGTCGGCGGAGCTGTCCGCATCTTTCCACAGAGGCCGGGTATGCGGCAGGCCGGCGCCGGCCGGCAGCCCGGCGTCAATGCTCGACCGGGAATCGCGCAGCGCACGCAAATCCGATGTTCCGTCGCCGTTGTCGGCAGGCCTGTCCCGAGACACGCTCTGCCCTTGCGGTGGTTCATGCCGCCCGGGAGCGAGGCCCCGCTCCGATGCAGGCATGCGTCCACCGATGCCGGTCTCCGACGCGCGTCGGTCAAAAGGCTTGACGACAGACTCCGGCCTCACGGCCGATGCGGCAGCACCGGCGGCTGTGGCTGCCGCTGCCGCCGCCTCCGGATCGCCCGCATCGCCCGACTCCTCGGTCCAGTGGCGCTCGCGCCTGAAGGACCAGTCCTCGCCCTTCTCGCCCCTGCCACCCTTCTCGCCCTTGTCACCCTTGTCGCCCTCGGGCGCGGGTCGCTGAAGCGGCAACGACAATTTGCGGCCGTCGACGTCATCAGGCGGCAGATCGTTTTTCAGGTAAAAGACATTCAAATGGCGGTCGAAGTCTTTGCCGTTGATGCCAAAGGCCGCCAGCATGCGACGGAAAAGCACGCGCCGCGCGCCGCTGATCGTGCGGTCCCCCATCAGGATGTCGCCCGCATTGGCGAGGATGCACATCCGCTGCCGGGCGTCGAGCAGGCGGGTTGCCTGCTCGAGGAACTCACTCGCCCCTACCCGGCGCGCGTAGTCAATGCTGGTATCGAGCAAGTGCTGTGTGGCCCCGGACGCCTCACCCAGCCTCTTGATCTGCCGGTCGCCGAGCCCGCCGTCGGACCGCATCATGTGAGCCTGCGCTACCAGCAGCGCCATCGGCGGCGTGATGGCACCGGATGCCGAGGGCGCGGAAAAATCGCCGAGCACCGACGTGCGGCCCTTCAGCGAAAGGGCGTTGAAGTAGGATTGAAAGCCGGCTTTCGTTATGCCGAGCGCGCCAAGCAGCCGATCGAATTGCACAAGCCGCTCGCCCGACAGCTGCCCATCGACCATCAGCAGGTCGCACACATTAATCAGCAGGCAGAACCGGTCGCGAACATCCAGCAGCGTCGGCAGGTCCCGCAGAAAATCGTCGGCTCCATGGTGTTCGAGGTAGTCGGTCGCACGCTCCAGCACCGTGGCATCGGCACCGATGGCAGATCGCAGCCTGCTGCGGTCGCGCTCGGAGATCATCCCGTCGGTGGTCATCGCGCACAACGCGGCGACCACGACGGAAAGATAGGGCGTCAGCCGAGCGTCATCGCCATCGGCTTCGGCTCCGTCAGCCGGATGGTTTTTGAGCGCCTTGAGCAGATCAGCAGATCCCATCGCCAGTGCGAACCGATCTAGTTTTCATGGCCGAAAGTTACCGCTCCAGCCCGCAGGGGATCGTTACAATCCCGTCATGAAACGGCTGTATTACGCGATTGTCACCTCCGCCATGTACCGACTGCGGCTGCACCGAGGGCATGCGCTTCGCCGGCGCGCCAAACAACAAGCTTGTCATCAAGCGATGGCCGAATCGGTCTAAGATGGAAACCGGTACTCCGTCGGCAAATTACAAAAAAAGAAATTCATGCCACACGTCTCCCCCCGCTTGCTGTTGGTAGAGGACGAGATCCGGATCGCGGAATTCGTGATCCCGGCACTGAAGGCCGCCGGTTTCGAGGTGGTGCATGTGAAAGAAGGCGCCGCCGCTTTGAGCTGCGCCCTGTCGGGCAACCACGATCTGCTGATACTCGACGTGATGTTGCCGATACTCAGCGGCTTCGAAGTGCTGGCAAAAATCAGGGAGGCCGGCAATCCGATTCCCGTAATTCTGCTCAGCGCGCGCAGCGAATTGCCTGATCGCTTGCAAGGCTTCGAACTGGGCGCTGACGATTACCTGCCGAAGCCGTTCTTCGTCGAAGAACTGATCGCCCGCGTGCGCGCGGTGATGCTGCGCCGGTCAGGCAGCGAATCTCCTGAGATCACGGTCGGCGAGCTCACACTCAACAAGCTCAACCATCATGTCACCTGGCGCGGCACGGTTGCGCCATTGAGCCAGCGCGAATTCGGCCTGGTCGAGTGCCTGATGCGTTCGCCGAACAGGATCTTCTCGCGCCAGCAGATACTGAAAATCGTCTGGGGCATCAACTTCAATCCCGAGACGAATGTGGTCGATGTCTGCATACAGCGGGTGCGCAAGAAACTGAACCGGCAGGCAGGCGACGGCAAGCTGTTCCCGATAGAGACGATTCGCGGTGTGGGATACCGGTTCCGGCTGGAGGGCGGCGATTGAGGAAATCCTTCCGCTGGCACCTGTTCGTGCGCATATTCATTGCGACTGCGTTGATTTTATTGGCCAACAGGATGATTGCGCAGTACATGACTTCAGCCCACCTGAGCGCGCACATCGAGCAGAACATCGCAGGCACGCTCGACCGCTGCCGCCATGACACTGCCAGCCAGGCGGCTTTCCTGCTGTGCTCGCTGAAGGTCAACCGAAACGATGCCCTCGGCAACCTCAGCGAGTTCCTGACGCTGTGCCCCACGTCCGGTGCGAACGGCGCGCCGGGGACCGAGCCGCACTGTGCCGCGCTGGCCGGCGTGAACTTCAGCCAATCCGATACCGCGCGCGAACTGAGCGACCAGGTGCGACTGCTGCACCGGACGACGGATGGGGAGGATTGGCGGGTGTTCTTCCTCGCGGAGGACCCGGACGGACCGCGGGTATTGGTCAACGAAGCCGATATCGCGCAATACATCAACAGCATCTTCAACCTGCGCAACCGCATCGTCAGCTACCTCACGCCGGTGATCGTGGTGATGCTCATGCTGCTGACCGTGTACATGACCATGACGGTCATGCGCCCGATACGGCAGCTGGAAAAATCACTGGACAGCCTGAGTTCCCGCAATCTTGACCAGCCGATCGACGTGTTGCCGCCGTACCGCGAATTCGCTCGCTTCCTGACCGTGTTCGAGCAACTGAGGGAGCGCCTCAGCCTGAGCTTCCTGCAGGCGCGCCGCTTCGCGGCCGATGCGTCGCATGAACTCCGCACGCCGCTGACCATCCTGCGCGGCAATTCGGAAAGACTGATCGCGGAGCTGCCGACAGGCTCGGAGTCCCAGGTACGCATGCGACTGATCGGCGACGAGATCGAGCGCCTGATCGAGATCACGGAAAAGCTGCTGCTGCTGTCCCGGGCCGATGTCAACAGCATCCGCTGCGACATGGTTCCGGTGGATCTGTCGACGCTGGTCGCCGAGATGTCGGCCGACGTGCTGAGCTTTTATCCGGATGTCGACGTCACCAGCGAGGTGGAGCCCGGGGTCGTCGCGATATGCGACCAGAGCCTGATACAGCAATTGCTGTACAACCTGTTTACGAATGCAGCGAAATACAATGCCGCCCGCAGCTGGATACGCTTTTCGCTCAAACAGCGGGACAACCGGTTCGTGTTCACCCTTGAAAACGCCTGCGACAACATCCCCGCCGACCTGGCCGAGCGGGCGTTCCAGCGCTTCTATCGCGGCGACCTCGCGCGCGGACGCCAGGTCGACGGCGTCGGCCTCGGCCTCAGCCTGTGCCAGGAAATCGCAAGGCTGCACGAAGCCGCGCTCAGCCTGCAGGTCAACGGGTCGTCCAGCGTGGTTGCCACCCTCGAGGGTCCGCTGGCGGAGCCGGCTGTCGAGGTCATGAGCGAAGCGGTGAGCGCATGATGGCGGCAGGCCGGCCGTTCAGGCAGCGGACGCGGCTTCGGCCACAGGCGCGGCGGATGCTGCCGGCACCAGGGCCTTGTAGACCTTCCACGTCGTGTGCCCGACCAGCGGCGCCGTCAGCGCCAGAAGCGGCAGGAAGAACACCAGCGCGACGCCGATCAGCACGGTAATCGAGAACGCCCAGGCAAACATGAATCCCGGGTTGTTCCACAGGGCGACGGCGCTGGCGCCGATCGCTTCCATGGTGTCGGCATTTGTCCGGTCCAGCATCATCGGGATCGACACCACCGACACCGCAAACACCAGTGCGGCGAACGCAAAGCCCACTGCCCCCCAGACGATCAGGAACACGACGTTGTTCATCGAGACAATGTTGTTGATCATGTCCGTCAGTTCCGGATAGGTGTGCGTTGCAAACAGGGCAAACAGCACGACCGAGATCCGCGCCCACACGATCATGAAGAAGGTCAGGAACGCAGCGAAGAAGGCGATCGACTTCCAGTTGCGCGCCCAGCAGATGAGGCTGGCGCGCAGGTCGGCCTTCCCCGTCAGTTCCTGCTGCCGCGACAGGTCATAGATGCCGCAGCAGACAAAGGGGCCCATCAGGAAAAACGCAGCGGTCAGGCCCATCGTCATCTGCCAGACCTGCGCGTAGACTTCGGCGATCGCATAGCCCATCAGCACGAAGACCAGGCCGTAGGCCACGCCCTGGAAGCCCGTGGCCCGCATATCTTTCGCGCCCTCGGCAATCAGCCCGAGGACCGCGGCAGGTGACAGCGGCCCGGTGCCGGATTCGGTGGTGGTGGATGCCATGTGATGTATCTCCTGATGTATTTTTTGTGAGTCCGGGGGCAGCGACCTCCGACAAGCCCGCCGACCGCCCCCCCGCGGCCGGCTGCGGCAACCGGCGTCGGCCGGACCTCTGCAAAGTTACAGAAAAACGACGGGAAAACAAAGGGGTGCGAAGGGGCGCGCGCCGGTGCAAGGTCGCTGGCCGCAGGTTCAGGCCGTGAAAAATAAAAACCCGGCCGCCCGGGCCGGGTTTTTCAGCGTCGGTGGCGGGCGATGCCGGTACCGGATGTGCTTCAGTGCGCCTGGTAGCCCATCCGGAAACCGCCCCAATGGGTGCCGTTGACATGGATCGGCACCGACAGGTCGTGCATGATCTCGCCGGTATCGCGCTTGTAGGTCTGCAGCAGCAGCTTCTTGGTGTGCGCACCGCAACGGCTGCCGGTACGGTCGCTGAAAATCCGCTTGTTCCGGCTCTGCACCAGGTCGATCTCGTAAATGCCGGTCGGCGGGTTGGAGAACTTGTCGTTATGGGTCGGCACGTAGCCGCCCCGGTCGGTGCAGATGGCGAAGATCAGTTGCGGATTCGCACGCAGTACCTGCTCCTGTATCGATGGCAGCACCTGGTCGGTGAAGGTATCGAACTTCGAGCGGTATTTTTGGGGGTTGGTGCCCGGAATAGGTTCGTAGTCGCGGCTCATCAGGTCATCGCGACGTATCCTGCCCTGCGCAAGCGCCTGCTCGAATGCGCGCTGCACTGCATCTGCCGCCTCGCGTGCCACCCGGTACATCCGGCCATGCGCGGAATCGACCTGCAACTCGACCAGCTGGTCGAAGAAGCCCTCGCCGAGCTCGGTCAGATCCATGATCTGGGCTTCCTGCTCCTCGATCCTGCGGCCAAAACTGCTCAGCTCCTCCTGGATATTGTCCAGGTAGCCGGAAATGCCGTGGACCTTGCGGGTGGATTCTTCGGACGCGCTGACGATCCCGCCCATCTGGCCGGACAGCACGCTCGAAAAATCCAGGATGCCGTTCAGGCGCTGGCCGACCTGCTCGATCTGCTGCACATTCGCCTGGACGTCCGTCAGCAATGCATTAATGCGCTCCACCGCGAGCCGGGTTTCGCTCATGATGCCGCCGACGCTGGCGTCGATTTCCTTGGTGGCGTGGAAAGTGCGTTCGGCGAGGTTGCGCACTTCCTGCGCCACCACGGCGAAGCCGCGCCCGTGCTCGCCCGCGCGAGCGGCCTCGATCGCGGCATTCAGCGACAGCAGGTTCACTTTGTCGGCGATCTCGCGGATCAGCCGGACGATATGCTCGATCTTGCGCGAACTCTCCTGCAGCCGCGTGATCGATGTGCTCGCCTGCTGCGTGTGCTCGCCCATCGTGCGCATCGCCCCGATCGTCTGCAGCAGTTCGCGCTGCCCGCGCTGGGAGTTATCCTGCGCCCTCTGAGCCAGCTCGCCGACCTGCAGCGCCTGCGCGCTGACGCGCTCGGAATTCTGGGAGAGCAGCTGGGCGGATGCGGCCGCCTGCGCGCCGCTGGCCGCCAGCGTCGACATCGCCTTGCTGATGCTGCGGGCCTGCCATGCGAGCTCGGCCAGTGTCGTGGAATTGCGCTCGACGACCGTGGTCATTTCGCGCACCGCGCTCCCGACCCGCGCATTCCCCTTCAGCAGGTGTTCCAGTACTTCGGCGAGGGCCGGGTGCTCGCGGTGCCGGGCCGGCATCGCAGCCAGCGCCGCGGCAGGCTCCATGCCCTCGACGTACAGCCGGCGCACCAGATCGCGCAGCGCCTGCAACTGCGACGCCTGCGCCTGCTGCGCTTGCTCAAGTATCTCCGCGAGCGACGCCAATTCGGCCGGCATGCCGGCCAGCGGGCGCACGGGCGACCGGCCGTCGGCAAACGCCTGCAGCGCGGCCCGCAGTGAATCCAGCGCATGTTCCCGCGACTGCTGCGACTGCTGCAGCGACTGCAGCCACTCGTCGACTTCGCGCACCCCGGTCTGACCGAGACCCGCAGGCCAGCGGCCGCTGCGCGCGAGCACGGACAGCCCGTCCCGGCTCTCGCGCAGCGCGCGCCGAAGCGGCGCGGTGACCCACGCCATCGCCAGCAGCGACAGCGCGCCCCACAGCACCGCCCACAGGGCAAAGGGCGCGGACAGACGCATCGGGCCGCCGGCATCCTGCAGCGCGAGCGCGAAAGCAAACAACAGGAAAGCCACGACGACAGAGGCCAGCACCATTCTCAGGCGCAGGGGCGCGGAGCCCAGCAGGATCAGGGAAGACACGATAGGGAAGGCAGGGGCAAGGGTTGAGAGGGAAGGCGTAACTTTTTTTGCAAATGTTACCCAAAATCAACAAACCCTGCCGCCCTTCCGGTCTGCCCGGGCCGGTACAGCCGCCGCACCCGAAGCCCGCCGGCAACCTGCAGCCTTACCGGCGCGCCCGCATCAGCGAAGCCAGCTGGGGAACGAAGGTGTCGGGACCGGCCTGCTCGACCGCGGCGCCGAAGGTTTCGCCGACCGCCTGCGCAATCCGCTGTACCGCGCCGGAATCGGAAGCCATTGCGTTGTAATAGTTGAGGTCCTTGACCGCATTGCCCATCGCAAAGCGCAGTGCCGACGGGTCGCCCGTGGTCAGGCAGGGACGCAGGCGCTCGAGCGCCGCACCACCGCCACCCCCCTTGGCGAGCACCTCGATGAACACCTCCGGTGCGATGCCGTCATCGAGCGCACAGGCCGCAGCCTCCGACAGCAGCGCAATCGAACCCAGCGATACATAGTTGTGCAGCAGTTTCATGCGATGGCCTGCGCCGATCTTGCCCACGTGCGTGATGTTCTCGGCAAAGCAGCGCAGCACTGGCAGCACCCGCTCGAACAGTGCCGCGTCGCCGCCAACCAGCAGGTTCAGCCGGCCCTCGGCAGCCTCTTTCGGCGTGCGCGTCATCGGCGCGTCAATAAAGCCGCCGCCGGCCTGCTGCACCAGCGCAGCCAGCCGCTCGGTCGACGATGGCACGGCGGTGGAGCAATCGACTACCAGTGCGCCCGGCGCCAGTCCCTGCAGCACGCCATTCTCGCCCTGCAGCACGGCTTCCACTTGCGGCGATCCGGTCACGCACAGCAGCACGATGTCGGCGCCCTCGGCCACGTGCTTCGGCGTGCCGCGCGTGGCAGCGCCGCCGCCAATCAGGGCGTCCAGCGGCTGGTTGCCCGGATGCTCGAGCACCGTCAGCGCATGTCCGTGCTTGAGCAGGTTGGTGGCGATGCCGTGGCCCATCAGGCCGATACCAATCATTCCAATCTTCATTGCTTCATTCCTGGTCTGGGTTCAGGCGACCGGGGCCTGAACAAAAAAAGCCCGCAGGCCGGAGAGCCTGCAGGCGAACCACTGCGGGAGATTGCCGCTCGCCGGATCAAGAGAGATGAAGTCCGACGAGCCCGGCCAGGCTGCGCGGGCAGCCGGCCGCTTGCTACCGGCAGGCTGGCGAGCCAGCCACCGTACTGCACAGGGAACGACGATGAGCCGCACGCCGCTCCCGACTTCGTTACGCCATCAGTTCGGCAGTGCGAACGTCCACAGCGAGGAGCCGGTCGGCACGTTCTTCAG
>VFQO010000139.1_pt1 | contig 90755 bp, 103 predicted proteins | sample 3512331 | NCBI WGS metagenome assembly VFQO01 (sample SAMN10412371, study PRJNA504923) | tailings metagenome | isolation source: Replicate 3 from Balatoc abandoned mine | place: Philippines: Itogon, Benguet | collected 2017-08-28 | reverse complement strand
GGTAACTTTTGGCAGCTCAAACACACCTTCAATTTGAACTGCGCCAGTTTCACCACTGGCGATATCTGTTAGCGCCACACCTAAAATCTGGCCAATTGCCACAACAGCACCGCTCAAAATATTTGAGCCTGCTGTGTAATCAATTACCTTGCCAGGTTGAATTGCTTTCGTTGTCATAACGTTCTCCTAATAATTCCTGATAGTTAAATCAGCCCGCATTGCGGGCTAACCTAAATTAAGCTGCTGGTGTTTTAGCAAGGCCTTCCCAAGCCAATGCTTTTACACCTGCATCCATGCGGACTTTGAATTCAACACCATCAATGCCCCAACCGTTCTGTTGCTCCAAGGTCGGTGCCTGATTACCATCTAAGTAACTAACTTCAATGGTGTCATTGGTGTTGTGATCTGCAGCGCCATACCATACGGTTGGTGCAGCATCCAGTCGCGCATCTGAAATCACTTCAAAGGTGCCGCGAACGCTGTTAGGAATAGTGTTGTCTGTTTTGCTTGCGCCAACTTCAAACTGAGAATCGCGCACCACTTTTGCAGCGCCTTCAAGTGCCACTGGCACAATCAAGTTAGCCAAGCGGATATTCAAAACACCACCACCACGTTTTTGTTTTGCCATCAGCACGCGCAGCGCATCGACACTAGCAGTATTAATACCAGCAGCTGTTGCAATGTTTTTGTGATCTGCGTGGAAAAGTGTTTTGCCATCTGACATTAAGTGCGTGCCAGTCAATACGGCATACACCAAGTCACCTACTGTACGGATTGCAGCACGGCCCATTTTCATTGGCACTTTGGTGAACGCATCCAAGTCATCGTTAATGATGGCTTGACGTGTGATTGAAAACAGCTTGCCGTAAGTTGCCAACACAACGTTCTCACCGCGATCACCCATGGTGGCATATTTGTATTCAGCACCTTCAGCAACTTTATCCAAAGATGGAAAGTCGTTTAAGTCAACACGCTTGGTAACTTTGAAATCGCTTAAATTGCCAACACTTGTGAATTGCGTAAATGTTTCGTCAGCCTCTTCATAGCCTTTCATCATTGACTTGTTAGCAACGTTGGCAAGCAAGTTTGTGAAGTCAGAAGTTGTGTGCGTAAAAGCAGCGGAGATCATTTCCATTTTGCCAAGACCTGCAGTCTTGAAACCTGAAGCTTCAAGTGAAGCGCGCGCCATTTCAGAGAGCGTATAGCCACGGAAAGCGTTATTGGTTTCAGGTTTAATAAAACCTGCACGAGCCATAAGCGCTTGAGTAATACCTGCACTTACTTTGTCTTTTTGGTCTTGAATCACAACAGCGTAACCACCAGCAACTGGCTCGGCATTCTCACCAAGCTTGGCAAGCAGCTTGTCATTAGCCATCTGCAATGTGCAGTTGACATCATTCTGACATGTCGCCAACAACTCATTTACGCCAGGTGTAGCTGTAAATTTTGAAAAGGCTTGTGCAATTGAATTGCGACGTTGCACATCTTGCGCCAGCACTTCAGCACGGATTTCTTCATCAGACTTAGCGGCAATTGGTTTTGCTGCCGCCACTGGTTCTTCTTTAGGCATTTCTTTCTCCTTGATAATTGTGGCGGCTGCCACGGGTTGTTTTACTGCAAAAAACTGTTTAACTTCGTCGGACAAGGCTTCACGATCCAAAGAGGCAGCGATTGCCAAACCACTCGTGATGGTGTCAATCAAACCTTCGGAAAGAGCCTCTTCAGCACCAAACCAGTGATCCTTGCCATCCGTAAGCAAAGCAAGGATCTCTTCTTTTGGTTTACCTGACTTCGCTGCGTAACTGACCGCCATTGCCTCAGCCCAACTATCCAGCATATCGGCTGTGTCGCGCAGCTGTGTTGCATTGCCATCAGCGTAAGTCCACGGCGCATGGATCATGATCTGTGCGTTATCGGCCATCTCAACGCTGTCACCTGCCATTAAAATCAAACTGGCAATACTCGCTGCAATGCCGTCATTCACTGTAGTCACCTGAGCCTTGTGACGCTTGATAGCGTTGTGGATGGCAATGCCGTCTACGACACTGCCGCCAATAGAATTGATACGAATCGTGATGTTCTCTACATCAAGTTCATTTAGATCCTTAATGAACTGTTTGGCACTGACACTCTCGTCATACCAGCTGTTACCGATTGGCCCATAAATCAAAATCTCTGCAGTGCTTGATTTTGCTTCTGAACGGATTTTGTAAAAATTTTTAGCTGGCATGTTTAAGTCCTTTTGAATCACACTTAAATTTAAGTTTTAATAACGGTTGCAGTTTGCCTAAAACGCAGTTCACTATTTAGTAGAAAAGTGAACTATTTTTAATCAGGGTCTTTACCATCAAACTCTTCTGTCTTTTCTCGGAATCTCAGATAGTCTTGAGCAGTTCCTGAGTTGGATGTGTATTTAGCGTCCGAACCAAAAATGAGTTCTTTATCGCGAACCTGTCTGCGCCACGCCTCGATTTGCTCAAGCACATCCCTTGGGTTTTGGCCACGTTTGCGGATTGCTTCAACCTCACTTGCAAAGCCATCACGAACCAGACTGTTCCATGCAAGCGCTTCTTTCACCGGATCAATCCAAGGCATGTTTTGTCCAATAAACAAACAATCATTTGCCTGATCGATTGTCATTCCACTAGGCATAGGCACCACACCGGACAAATGTGCAGCCAGAACGAATTGATCCCATATCGGCTGTACAAACATGCCCACAAACTCATCCGTTAAAATGGCGTAATTGATCCATTGCTCCACCAGCTCTTGGCGCTGGCTTGAGTAAGTGCCATCGTAAGCACGTGCAATCGTGCTGTAGCTGGCACCTACGCCAGATGCAACAGCGCGTAGCTGGCCCTGTCTCCATGTAAGCGCATTGGGATTGGGGCGCTTACTGTCGATAACGCCGATTTCTTCACCTATACCAAGGCTGTCAATAATCGTCCCGGGGCCAAGTGATATATCTCGCGTTGGGGTTTCACCGTTGGCATTTGGCTCAGGAGCTGCATATAAATCGGGGGATCCACGCTTAACGTAAGCGGTTAATGAAGCGGCAACCTTTGCAGCAATACGCTCGCTCTCTTCGTAATCTTTGACGTCTTCTAAACGGGTAATGACACTTGCAAACTCTGAAACACCGCGCAGCTGCCCCATTCGCTCAAGCGATGCCACCTGCAGAACTGAACTTGCCGGCACACGCTTGGTAGAGGATTTAAGAATATATCCATCCGGTTCACCCGGATGTTTTTTGTAAACATGATAGGCAATCTTGCGCCCCCAAGCATTGCGCTCTATACCTTGCCGTATCGTGTCGCCACTGTTGTAATCCATCGGTATCAAGTCAGCTTCAAACATTTCAAAACTGAATGGAACCTTGGTGCCGTGATCTAACGTTGGAATAATGCCGGTAAGCAGCTGAGCAAAACCTTCACCATCGCGCAACCAGGTGCGACACATCACACGCTGCGCCTGACTGAAAGTATATGTATGAGTGACTTCAGGATTTTTGCACCAATTCTTAAACGCCTCTCGCAAAGCTGCTGCATATTCAGCATCAATAGTGCCGTCTGCTTTTCTTGGCTGCGGCTCAATGCCAATACCGTTGGCACCGACTACATTGTTCACAAATGCTCTGATAATGCCTTTGGCAATATCATGATTACGCTCAAGATGACGAGCTTGGGTGCGCAAAGCCACTGCGCCTTGGCTCACGAGTTGATTGGGTGACGATTGGTCACGGTTGAATTTTCTTGCGCGGCTTGGCTTTGCCGCTTCATATCCCGCAAGAATATGTCTGGCCGTAGTGCGCTTTAAAGCTGAGACCGGAGAAAAGAATTCAACAATTGAATCGATTGGATTTTTCATTGATCGAACCTCGCACGCGCTACGTTCAATCCACCAATCTGTTTAGATTTTACTGAAGATGAAGTTTGCTCTGACTTGACGCGAGCCTCCCACTCCATGCGGCCAGCCCGAATCTCCGGCAGATTCTCATAAGATAATTTGCGCCCTTTGAACTCGACGCTTTTACCTTCAAGTATGGCTTGCTCTGCAGCCAGGTATTTTTCGAGCATATCTGTAGCATTTGTCATGCACACAGACTAAAGAATTTTTAGTTCACTATTTAGTAGAAAAGTGAACTATTTATTTTTAATTATTTTGTAAATTGATGTCTTTTTAAGGTTGTACTTATTCATAATTTCTTTTAGGTTTTTACCATTGAACTCACGCTTGATCATCTCGTTGCGAGCGCGCACATCATCACGTGAGTTCTTTGCAATAAAAAGAGACTGGCTTGGAAATCTCTTTTTAAGACCATCAACAATTGGATCAGCCAGCGTTGTTGCATACTGCTCATGCAAACCTAGCTCCTCTCTCAGTATGGATATAATTTCAAAGCGCAAGCTGATCGCATCGTCAGCACTATTGATCTTTATACTCATCTTCGATTCAACCACTCTTCGCTGGCAAATTTATTTTGTGGCTTGGTAGACACTGGAGCCGCCTTAGTTGCTTGAGCGGTTTTAGATGGTTTGTTATCTATTACAGTCGGAGAGACCTCAACATCAAACAAATCATTAACTGCAGGCTGCACCCTCTCTTCTAGGTCTGCCCAAAACCGCTCCGTCTTTTTATGCAAATCAAAATGAATTTCAAGCCAGATGGCATAGACAGTGCAGTCCAAGGCCTCAACCCTTTTCCTTGTTTCCACCCAAGCGGACTCTTCAGCACCACGTGAATTTCTTCTGGTCGTTCTCTTTTCACCGGTGAGCTGTTTAAAAAATTCATCTGACAGCTCTTGAGAAAAATGCACATATCCGGGGCCGGGCTTGGTGATCTGCAAGCGGTTATAAAACAGGTCTTTCGCGTGATTGGTACCTACCCACCAAAGTATGCAGCCTTGTCTGGATACCTTACCTCTCCAGTCAATATCCACTTTCGTGGCACCATCTTTAATATGTTTTTCACGGCCATTTCTACCGGCGATTGCAAAAACACGTCTGCGCTGATGTTTGCTGCAGAAGTTATAAACGGCATGGGTGTTGTGGCCACGAGAGTCGATTGCAGTAGCATAGATTTTTATTTGATTACCGCTGACATGCTGAAACTGGCTTTCAAATAAAAACTCTTCCAGATCTTCCCATACCTCATCCTGAGATGGGTTCCCGAAAAATATACGATGCGCAATAGTCCACATCTGCCCGCCTCGACCATACCCCCATACAACACATTCCAAACGGTTGTCTTGAGTATCGACGCCGGCCAGCAGTAATAGGCAGCCCATCGGCAGACGTTCTAACGGATATGGTTCCGCCCTTGCCTTGATCTCATCGGAGTCGGTTTTTTCTACATCTTGCGCCCAGTATTCACCACGAGTAGTGTTTGTGAAGGTCTGCATCTTTTCAGATTTACCTTCCAGCATTTCTTGGTGGGCTTCTAAAAACTCTCGAACAATTCCTGCCCAAGATACGTTAGGACTATAGGCAGACCACACATGAACAGCAACATGCCGGGGAGGACGTATGATGACGCCATCTCTATCTCGAAATGTGCCACTAAAGTCAGAAGTCATGCCAGACTCGGACTCATAACGGCCAAGCTCCCAGACTGCCAAATATTCAGACTGCGTGATTAAAGCCCCACAATGAGGACACAAATGCCGAACGCTTTCATAGTCGTTATCATTCCACTTAAAACCGTGTGGCTCATCCTTGCCGCCCCAGGTAATTGCATGAAATGAATTGCAATGCGGACAAGGTATTCTGTAGGTCATGAATACATCAGCATTGCGCTCACGCTTTTGGATATTACTAAACCCATCGAGTTTGGGAGTAGTGCCGAAAATCATTTTAGGGAAAGTGGCACCTTCAACACGCTTGCTGGCTAGATCGCCGCCATCACCCTCTTTCTCAATGTTGGAATCAAACGCATCATATTCGTCCAGATATCCTGTATCGACAGAGATTCTGCGATAGTTTTTTGCAGCCTTACCGCCACGCAAGTGACACATGCTGCCTTTGAATTTCTTCTGCTGCAGCGTATTGTCTTTATCGCGAGCATTGGTCGTCGATATCACCTGAGACATCGCTTCAACATCGCGCAACATCGGATCGAGTTCTGTCTTAACGAACTCGTCCCGGTCATCATCTGTAGGCTGCCATAACGCCTGATTGCGGCGTTTATGGTGAGCTGTGTAGCCTATGCAAGCCAATATGCATTTTGTGTACCCAACACGGGCGGACTTACGCCAGTTGATCTCTTGGATATCATCGTTTGACATCCAAGATAAAATGGCTCTTTGGAATGGCCAAGCCTTCCATTTTTGTTCTACGTAGCTCGATTCCTTGGACAAGTAAAAATGCTTTTCAGCCCACTCATCCAGAGTAAGAGGCTCCGGCACACCAAACGCCTGCATGCCAAGTTTCAGGCTTTTTTCGATGTTCTCGATGTTTAGTATGTAACCGTCTATTGCGCCCATTATTTTTTATCTTTGCTCAATAACTTTTTATGCTCAATTTGAGCCTGCTGGTATGTATCAAACTTACCAAGATTTTTTTCTGGAGAAATTGTCCACAATTGAAAAACAAGCACACCCTTAACCGTTGAACTGCTGATTGAATAATTACCATTACGGATTGCATACTCGCCCCACTTCTCCCACATAACTAAGCATCAATCACAAGGTCGTCATCTTCAGCAGCGCCAGAATCACTCAAATCATTAAGCGACATCGAAGCGACAATATTCCGACCTTTGGCAATCTCTGCAGCAATCATGTCAACATCATCTGAAGTCAGGCTTGGAACTCGGCGCTTCACCATACCTGGTATTGCATCGAATATTCCATTGATCCTTCCTGCAGCTTTTGCCAAAACTTCTTCAAGCAATTCAACCGGCGCCAGCTGATTTCGCGTAATCGCATTTTGAAAAGCTACTTTGTCGGCCTGCTCCTTTGCCAGTCGCGCACGCTCGCTTACCAAATCCAAGCTGCCATCAGATCCTGCTCTTCCAGCTGCCTGCTCTCTCAAATGTGAGCAGTAAGAAACAAGCCAATTTTTTACAGCATCACCTTCAGTCAATACGCCACGTTTAATTAGATCGCTAACAGCAGGCTGAGATATCCCGACAATCTCTCCGAAAACTTTTTGAGTAACGGTAGATTGTAAGCTGCTAATCAAATCTAAGTTATTGTTTTGTATGATATAACCCCTTTATAAAAACCCTGTGACTAGAGAAAAGGTAAGCCTCGCATTACCCTTATCAGACCCTTCAGGGAGTACCTTTGAACTTGTAATCAAAGATTAAATACATCAGTCCATAAGCCAACATGACCATAAGAATGCATGGGTAAATGAGTGGCGCAGCAATCAGCCATGTCACCATCGTTTTCATTTGGCAGTTCTCACCGCATAAGCAAATGATTCTTTGAAGTTCACATCGAAGTTGGACTTGGCACTGTTTGAGAATCTGGTTAAATCAAATCGCTTGCTGTAATTTGCGCGTTTAACAAACATGAGAATTGGTCTGATATCACTTCCGTGAATGCCCTTCTTAGCCCACACTCCACGATGCAGGTGATCTGATCCATTGGCGTAGAAATAGACCACACCGTTGATAGTCACGTATTTGCTTTTCTTTTTACCCTTGGAGTTTTTATCTGTGATCTTTGCAAGCTTGGCTCGCTTATCACTTGATGTATTGGCTTTGTAACCTTGCTCACCAAAGCCACCGAAATATGAAATCAACTTAACAATCAGCGATACAGGAATGTTGCCGTATTGATTAAGCTCAGCAAGGTTATATCCGGGAACGATATCCTCATCAAAACCAAGCATTCCAAGTTTTCTAAAGGCAAGTTCATAACGCGCCATTCTTGATTGGCCGCCGGTGAAATGATGCGCCAATGTATTTGCAGGCGTATTGCCTCCGGACTTAGAAATCATGGCCTGATCCTTCAAACCAAAAGCGGCTGTCAGGCTTCGCTTGTTTGCGCTTGAACTGAACAAAGAATTTATGGTGTAGCCAGTAGGTCTATCAAATTCATTTTTAAAAGCCGAGCGCATAGACTCAGCCCCCTGTTTTGCAGTTTTGGTTAATGCAACGGCAGCTGCAAATGGGATCTGATCTGAAAACCTGTTTAGGAATCCAACCGCTTGATTGATGTTCGTTTTTACGCTGATATCCATAGTTAAGCCGCCTTTGCATTGGCACTGAATAAATAATCTTTCAACCGCTGGCGATAATCACTCATGGACTCTCCAGCCCTAGCATCAATTCCAATCTCACGGCCTTTGGCTATGGTTGCTTCATCGCTCATGAGCCAGCTGTTATCAACCTTCGGCTTCAACTCATTGCGGATAATCGCATCCAGATAACCTGCTGAGATTTTCTCAGGCCAAGGTTTATTCATTCGCGCTAGGTCAACGCACTGCTCAATGAAATCAATTGGGATTTTGTCGGTAATCCATCTGCAGAGTGTTGGGTGAATGCTGGTGACTGCAACATTCAGTTTTATCAAACGACACGCAAGAATTCCCTCTGTAGTCGCTGATGAATTTTTAGACGGATTATTTTTCTCGCGCGGTGATGTTTTTACTACGATAGTAGGAAAAACATCTGAAGAGTTATATGAAGTACTAGTGTGAACGTCGTTCACCGTGGTGGGTGAACCACGTTCACTAAGGTCTGAATTAACTTGGTGAACGTCGTTCACCGTGGTGGGTGAACCACGTTCACTAAGGTCTGTTAAATTTTCTGGTGATGGCCATCTGATTTTGTACTCATTTCTCCAGTATCTGGAGTCACCAAAACCGTGACGGCTTATTTCAATCCATCCTGCCTCACTTGCTTTATGCAAATGAGTAATGACAGCCCGATTAGACAATCCAGTCTCCTCACAAAGCAGATCAATCGATGGGTAGCAACTTTCACCAACGTCATTCATGTGGCAGCCAAGCGTTAAAAGTACATGCCTAGTAGTAGGTGCCAACCCCGATTTCAAAATTGCGCCACGCCAAGTAAAAAAACTATTATTCATAACTCTTAACCTCAATAAAGGCGACAAATTGTCACTCTTTCCAAATGCTCATTTTTTCGCGGAAATTGCGCCACGGAATTTCCGATTTTTTTAAGCCTCGTTCCCAATATAAAAGTTTTCAAACCGCATTAAATGTGGGATGAAAGTTGTTCTAACCGTGCCTATTGGCCCATTACGCTGCTTTGCAATAATGATTTCTGCTGTGCCCTTATCTTTTGAATCAGGGTGATACACCTCATCCCGATAGATAAAATAAATGTTGTCAGCATCCTGCTCAAGCCCGCCGCTATCACGCAAATCACTCATGACCGGGCGCTTGTTTGGTCGCTGCTCAAGCCCTCGATTCAACTGAGATAAAGCGATAATCGGTACGTGCAGCTCTTTAGCCAGCAGCTTCAATGCACGGGAAACCTCGCCCATTTCATTTGCTCTCGTGTCGCTACCACTCACAGAAATGAGCTGCATGTAATCAATCACGATCAGACTGAGATTGCCATTCAACTCACGATGTAACCGTCGCGCTCTGGCGCGGATGTCGTTTACATTTAAGTTGCTCTCTTCGTCCAGATATATACCGGCATCCTTCAGGTCTGAAACCGCCTTGGTAATCAATGAAAATTCATCATCGTTAATGCGGCCAACACTGACGCGCTGCTGATTGATCCTTGCGACACTGGCCAGCAGACGCATGCCTAGCTGATCATTAATCATTTCAAGGCTAAAAAATGCAGCATTCTTGCCCTGCTCAACGCAGACATTTTCTGTAATGTTTAAAGCCAAAGACGTCTTACCCATGCTTGGCCGCGCTGCAAGAATAACCAGCTGGCCCGGCTGCAATCCGGTTGTTTTTTTATCTAGATCATCAAGCCCGGTTCTCAGACCGGTTACATCATCGGCATCATCTCGCATATACATTTCATCGATTTTGTCGATGACAGATACCATCACCTCGCCAACGTGTTTCATGGTGTTGTTGGCACGGTTTAAACTCTCACCCACCGTCATCCAGCGGCTTTGAGCAAAATCCAGCAAATCCCTAGCATTCATGCCATTACGTCGATTGATTTTTTCGGAAATTTCGGCGGAAACTGCGGCCATTCTTCGCATCAAAGAATAATCACGGACTATCTCGCCATAGCGCATCGCATTGGCTGCACTAGGCGTGTTCTGTGCAATATTGACCAAATATGCCAATCCACCGACATCCTCAAGTAGCTTATGGCTATCCAGAACCTCAGCGACGGTCACCACATCTACCGGTTTTGCAGCATCCAGCAGCTGACTCAAAGCCCGGTAAATCATCCGATGTTCTCTCGGATAAAAGTCATGCTCAGTGATTACACCTACCAGCTTGTCATAAGCGGTATTGTCGATAAAAATCGCACCGATGACGCTACGCTCTGCATCCTCAGAGTAAAGCGCTTTAAACTCAGGCAGCTGATCATTCATAACTTAAACACCCGGATTCCATCGCTGCCAATCATCACGGCAGAAATTGTCACACCAGCGACGCCCCACTTCACTAATCGGCTTACCGCATTCAAGACATGAGCCGGTTGATACTGCAGCAGCTGGTCGTGATTGCACCAAAGCAATAGCTTTATCTCTTGCGAGCTGCTCTCGATCACTAGCCAAATCTAAATCGTCAGCCATTAAGTGACTATCCTTTCAATTCCTGACTTCAGCTCAAGAATGCGCGCCAATGACTGATCAAACTCACGTGAAATCAATTTAAATTCTCGGCTATCGATTCGGCCATCAGCAAAAGCTTTCTGAAAACTTCCGGAAATGTCGCCAAACTCTTTAACCGCCGAAAGAAATAAATCCAAAATACCCATATCGCTTTCATCAACATGTGGCAACTGAATGACCACAGCATGCGCTTTTGAGGCGAAGTACTCAGCAATCTGCAAATTAGCGTTAGTAAAGTCAGCGAGCATCTCCAGCTCAGCCACACTTAAAAAGTGCGTAGTGCTATTCGGATTTAATTTATTACTCAAAACATGAACACCCTTATTCATAAGCGGTGCCAATCCAGCAACGCTTCCCGGATGATCGTGAGCGATTCGATAAGCTAAATGTTTAATACTCATTGTTAAATCTCCAAGAATTTAACGAATTTACTTATAGAAAAATCGGTGATAGTCAACCTGACAAGCTTGAGTGAAGATATACACCCAAAAAAAGAATGCCTACGGCTGGCACAACGCCGCAGGCATTTAACTTGGAGGTATATCCCAGTTCTCTGGTATATCCGGCATATAACCGTGCCGACGCGGTTAAAAAACTGATAAGTGGAATGCAATATGAAAACGACAATTGAACAACTCAAAGAAATGCAATGCAGCATTGATGCGCTAAGCAGATCTAACGAAGCTTTAAGCGCTAGGCACCACGCCTTGATGGAATGCATGGCCTTCATGCTTGTTCACCATAAGCAAGTAAATGCTTCGCCAAAGATTTTTGAAAAAGCTGTCTTTGAAAAGATAAACGAAGGGCTGGAGTGCCTAGAAGCCTCTGAGAATTACAAAGCCGCATTACGTGAAGAAGCTGAATTTTTCTTTTGCCAAATCCAAGCTCACAGGAATGCTCAGTTAAGCTTTTCAAAAACGCATAAGGAATCAATACACTGATCATCATGCAGCCTTCTCCTCGCATGCGCAGCGCATATTTTCTGGCAATCCATCATTTGGGTGTGGATATATGTCGGGGCGAAGTTCGTGAGGCGTTACTTGCCAATCTGTTGCCATTGATATAGCAATTACATTCTCAGCAGATGTTTTAGTGATCAAATACTTTTGAATAGCTTGATAAGAGACGCCAATACTTAATGCGAGATTTTTTAATCCAACAATATCAACCGCTTTTTTTAATGAATCATTATGTGACATGAAAAAATTTTACAACCATAAATTGTATTTAGTCAACAACCAAATGTTGTTAGCTATAAATATAAAATAGATTTAATGAATACAAATGAGAAAATAGAGTTTTCAAAGCGGATGAATATTGTTGCCGACATTCTTGGAATTCCACCAAAAGGCAACAATAGACAAACATTGCTTGGGAAAATGTTTAACGTTTCTCAAGAATCTGCTAGAAAATGGCTGACTGGAGAAAGTATCCCTCAAACAGAAAAATGTATTGAAATAGCAAAAAAAGCTAAAGTTGGTTTTGAATGGTTAATGACGGGGAGAGGAATTGAGATTTACGACCATAGCCCAGAGGCAAAAGTATTGATGGCAATGCAGAATATGGACGAGGCAACAAAATATCAAGTTGTAAAAATCAGCAATACGCTTGCTGAACCAAAAGGAAACGGCACTAAATAATAAATACAAGGCTAACAATATTATTAAATTAAACATACAGCTACTTCTAAAGTTTTAGATCGGAAAAAATAATTGAGATACATATCTGCAATGTTTTGTATTATTTTTATGTTTAATATAGACAATAGTTTTGCAGATATTAAAACAGACAATTATTCAGGAAACTGTATTGCTTTATTTACATTAAAACAAAAAATTTCAGGGATGAAAGATGCTTTGGAAATGTCAGATAATCAAGATAGAGCCATCAAATTTGCTCACTTAAAAGTTGATGAACTAAAAAAATACAAAAACGACAAATCGACTACCCAAGCATTAATTTATGAAATGGTTTCTGATTGTAGATCTATTGGTATAAATCCATCTAAATATTGATAGATTTATTTTTAATCAAAAGGAAGCAACGATGGAAGCATATGCAGGATTCAGCGTAATAGTTTTTATATTTTTGGTCATACTTGCAATCTTGTGGTTTCTGCTACCATTCGCCATATTTGGTACAAAAGATTTGATTAGGCAACAAATCAAACAATCTGAGGAAACCAATAGACTGTTAATGGAGCTACTCAATAAATTAGGATCTAAATAATGCGCATTGGTTTTTTCTTAATTTTCCTATTGCTAATTTCTTTATCAGCATGCACCCCCAATACAGCCGGTGGAGTAAGGGCATCACAGTCATCAAAAGTAATTACTTTTGTTGCCGATGATAACTACCAGCCTATATATCGCAAGATTTTAGAGCAATCTAGAAAATGCAATGAAATGGGCTTAATTACTGCACAGATGATAGTTAAAAACGATTTATTCACAGACATTAAACAAGGATCGATATCAGTTGAGCTACATGGGGCAGCGGGAGTTAACGTCTACCAGGTGATTGATATCAAATATCTAGATGAAAATAAGACTGAAGTTAAATCATATTTTGCAATGGCAAGCCACGCTAGACATGCAGAGACAATCCGCAAATGGGTAACTGAAAACTACAAAGAATGTACGTAATTACAAATCAAACTTAATTTTAACAACCAAGATGAGCGCACTAAGAGATTACAGATCGGTTTTTATGCCTTACTGCTTGATATTAAATCCAAGCGGGAAATACACCATTACAAACCGAGACTACAAGCCACTTGGCATGTGGGGCGATTTTGTAAATTATGAAGACTACGCAGTTGAGCTTAAAGGACTTGGCCCGGCTAAGATTGCAAAATTGTCATATAAAGGAGATTCAAATCCTGAAAGAATCTATCTTTACAATGATGGCTGCAATCCATCTAACAGCAAACAAAACATGACCGAATATCTTAAAAAATTAGAAATACTTGCTAAATTAAATATCAACTACCCATAATCAATTACAAATCTCATCAAACCTCCAAACAAACCGCCATCTGGCGGTTTTTTTATTCGAATTTCAAATAAATTTTTCACAAAATTTAAAAATTCCATAATTTTAATTAAAATTACAACATTTAGTTGTTGACATTTAACAACCGTAAGTTGTATATTTTTTCAAAGCATCACCTAAATTCATTAGGGAGTTTTGAAAATGGCAAGTTACGAGCAAGCAAAAAAACACTGGGATTCAATGCCACCAGATGGTCGCAGAACAATTCTTAAAAGTCACGGAAGAGACCCTTTGCTGTCTTGTCGATCATTTCCATATTTACCTAGAGAGATAAGAGCTGACGTTCGCCGTTCAATAACTGCAGCTGAGGCTTCAAGCAAAAGAAATTCACAGAAACCCGTAAAGACTTACTGGTACCAAGAAATTTAAGGAAAAAAATATGCAAACACAATCAGAAAATTCAGTTGAAGACTTGTTTATCACCGTACCTGAAACAACTCTGCCATGCGGTACTGTAGTGCCCTCATTTCAGGTCAGCAAATATCTGGCCAGCAAATCGGATGAAGGCAAAGTCATCATAGTGGCAGATCGCAGCCCATGGGTGAGCATTAATTATCATCAGGCAAATGAAGCTGCCGAAGCTGCCGGCTACAAACTCATCACCGAACTTCAATGGCTGGCTATTGCGCACAACGTTGTAAACGTTGATGCCAACTGGACTAAAGGCAAAGTTGGCGAAGGAAAACTATTCCGCGGTATCCGCAAGGACAATGTTTCATCAGCTCAATCTGGCGACTTTGAGCCATCCGACAAAAAAGAACGTCGCTGGCTAACTTTGAGCAACGGAGAGCGCATTTGTGACATGAATGGCAATGCATTCTCCTGGGTATTTGATGAGCTGCACGGCGATGCAAAAGGCATTATCAATAAACGCTTTGAAGATTCGGATCCATCACTGACCACAGCGCCCTACCCTAGCCTTGAAAAAGGTATGGGCTGGCGGCCTGATGGTGGCCGTGATTGGTCTGGCCGTGCGCTCATCCGGGGCGGCTGCTGGTACTCGGGCGACTATGCAGGCGTGTTCCGTCTCTACGGCGGCTGGCCCGGCGGCGACCGCAGCGGCGTTGGCTTCCGCTGCACCAAGAGTCTCTAGTCACTTGTCACCTACCCAGTCCGCTGTGTAACGGCGGACTGGAATAAGAGGAGCTTATTAAAATGAAAACCCAAATTTCAGAAAACACACCCATTCGCACCGTTCAAACCATTATCGATGAAGCAAAGGCAATGGGCTGGCGCGTAGTGCATCGGCCAGATCCAGCAAAAGCCAAAGTGATTGATTTGGCAGAGGCTAAACGAGCAGCGGAAGAGCGCCGTCAGCGTATGTGCGTAAGTCCTGAAGTTGCATAAATGCGAGAAAAAACCCTTGCATTACAAATCGCAGCTTTGATTCAAGAACGAGACGCACTGTATGCAGCACTGGATGATGTGATCCGTTCTTACGAAAAAAACAAAGCAATCGAAGATAAATATCTGAATATGGCCAAGCTAACTCTTCTTAAATCCAAGGCTAAAAATGTCACGCAGCCAAATCACTTATGACGCTTTACGTGTGCTGATTGCGATTGCCTGCATTGTGTTGATCACGTATGCAATTTGTGAACCTTCTTATATAGGAGCGCTTTAATGAAAACCATCATTTTTTCATTTTTAATCGGCTACATCTTGGCGTGGATCAATCACGGCAAATTCCTTGAAAGAATCAAGAACACGCACTTTTACATCAAAAAAATGGGATACACACCAGCTGCTGCATGGCGTCGTTCAGGGAGAACACTATGAGTAAAGGATATAAATACCAATGCAGCATGCCACTTGGCAGCACTGAATTAAAGCTCATGGCATGGAAAACAGAACGTCTCACCGCAGCTGCAAGCATTTTCATCACAGTTGGATCAGCTTTGATCGTGGAAACTTTAGATGCTGAAAAAACAGAGGCCTTAATTCGTCTGCTGCAGGCTCACTTGCAAAACATCAAGCAAGTGGAAATGGATCTGATTGCCGACCAAACAAAGGTTGCAGCATAACAAAGGCGACTGACTGCCGTAAGCAGTCACCACACGCATGGTGATTGGTGAAATATTGATTTATCAGTGAACTTTACAAGGTACGGAAAAATATACCAAGTTCGCAACTTGGGAGCGCGAAAGTTCTGTAAAGGTAGCTATCAGTCACCACCCGTGTGGGTGTAATCCGTAGGCGATACGGAATCAGTCAATGGAGAATTGATTGGTAGCAACTATGAAAGCACGTTCAGTTGTCAGCCTAGTTTAAATCTAGTTACCACAACTTTCGCAAGCGCATAACGATGCTCATGCAAGATTCGTGTCTTGCCGCCCACATAAAACTATAAAGCCTGGCGGTTGGCGGAAAGCTTTTAGCCGTTGGTAGATAGCTGCATGTGGCAGCTATTCAGCCGCCAGACTTTATAAATTGAGACAGGTAAAACCATGATTGATCATCAAAAATTACTGCTGACCGCGGTGTCTGGTGCCGACTCATCCAAGCCGATCAATGCCGCTGATTTACAAAAATCTTGCGGTATAAAAAACACAGCAGAGTTTGAAAGTCTCTGTGAGCGCTTGTATGAATCTCGATTAATCAATCGCTGCCTACAAACCAAAGGCAGTATTACTCAATACCTTTACTGGCCAACGGCAATAATCAATAAACCTGAAAAGGCTCAGTTCGTAATAAATCGGCCAAAAATGTTGGCCGCCAGAAGACAAGTTTCACAGAAAAAACCTATTGAATCAGCACCCAAAAAGGTCGAGAGCATGAAAAAAACCAGCAAAAAATCAGATGCAAAATACACAGCAACACTGATTGTAAAAACTGTTTTAGAAAATGAAAAAATTAATATTAACGACTTAGTTTCACTGCTGATTGGCGAAAATAAGGGAGATCATGCAAAAGTTAAATGCATGATTTATTACTGCTTAAATTACAACATGCTATCTAAAGACTCATCCAAACGTCTATCACTCGGCAGTAACGATGCATGGCTAATTAAAAATGGTTTTTTTGAAAATGGCAGCCTAAGCACAATACCTTTAGGAAGCAATTCCAACATTAATTCTAATGGGCCAAGTCCTTTTTTTACGAAAAAATCTTATGTAAAAAGCGAAGCTGCAGCAGAGCCTCGCACAACGGATGCTCTGGATGAACACCTAAAAAGCGATCCTGAATCTACCGAAACATCAATCGACTCAACCCAAGAAGCCACAACTCCAGATGTAGACACTGTGTATTGCATCAATAAATTATTTGAATTGCTGCCAAATAACTGTGGATTCGGCTTGCAAAAACTAGCTGATGGCAACATGCATATCAAATTGGCCATTTATGACAAAACCTACCTACCGGAGGCACATGAAGTTGAGTCTTGTATCAACGCAATTAAAACCCTTACGCAGTTTGAAGTAGCCAATTAACCAAGGAGAAATATATGAATACCGTAACAGATCACAAACACTTAGGCTTGTATCAAAAGTTTCAAGTTATCCGCACTGACGGGCAGAGCGCTCCAGGTGAAAAACATGAACACTCAGAATACTTTGTACTTAACCTGAGTACAGACAAACATGCTATTCCGGCAATCAATGCTTATGCAAAATCATGTGAGTTTGAATTTCCAATTCTCGCTTCTGATTTACGCACCATTGTCAGAAACAGCATGCAAAGTGACGATGAGTTTGTGATCGTACCGGAAACCACCCTACCGAACGGTACAGTTGTGCCAAGTTTTCAGGTAGGCAAATACGCCTGTAGCAAGTCAGACATCGACACAGCCATTATCAGAGCTGATCGCAAACCTTGGAACTACATCAACTTCAAAAACGCGAAAAAAGCTTGTATCGATGCAGGCTATGCACTCATTACAGAGCTTCAATATCTGGCAATCGCTCACCAGATCATTAACCAACCTGAAAATTGGACAACTGGCAAAGTCGGTGAAGGTGAAGTCTATCGTGGATTACACAAAGGCAACCTAAACGAGGCACAAGACGGCAATTACGTAAGTGATGATCCATTAGAACGCCGCTGGCATGTTCTTTCAAATGGTGAACGTGTTTACGACTTTAGCGGCAACATTTACAGCTGGGTTTTTGATGACGTTCAAGGTGATGAAAACGGCATTGTTGCAAAACCGTTTGATAAAGAATCACCAACCATCACAACCGCACCCTATGAAAGCCGTGAACATGGCATTGGCGATACCTCTGTCGGTGGTGGCGATTGGTCTGGCCTTGCGCTCGTCCGGGGCGGCTACTGGCTCTCGGACGGCATTGCAGGCGTGTTCCGTCTCTACAACGACTGGCCCGACTACGACAACAACGGCGTTGGCTTCCGCTGCACCAAGAGTCTCTAGTCACTTGTCACCCATCCAGCTCACTGTGAAACGGTGAGCTGGTTTAAGCAAAGGATAAATATGTATGAAATCTATATTGCCATTTCGTCGATCAGCATCACAACAGGGCTCATCATTGGACATAGACTCGGAAAATCTGAATCAAAGCTCGAATATGAACGAGGATATCTCGACGCAATCTGGGCCATCTATGTTGCAGCAATCAAATCATCATTTGAGCGTTGTAGAACTACGCCAAATGATGGTGGCACAAGTAGCTCTGAATAGCCTATTCGAAAATAAACACTTCTCAATATGTAAGCTTAATGAAGTCATGGAGCTTACAAAAAAAGGCCGCAAAAATTCAAAAGTATATAAGCAACTCCACGCCCTTCATTGTGTTGACTATGCAGATATGCCTGATGAATTAAAAAATCAAATCCCATATATGGTAAATGAATTGCTTACTAATAAAACAACAGAAAATGCGGCTACCAACATTGCACTTGCGGGAGTTTTTTGATTGATGAATTCAACATCAATAAAAGGTATCGAAGTAAACTTCGGCGCTGCTGATCCACACGTGGAGATCAGCGCCAAGTTGCAGGCACAATATCCACATCACTTGGTATTGGTACAGGCTGGCAACTTCCTGCACGCCTTTAATAAGTCAGCCTATGCACTGCACATCCTGAAGCAATACAAGATCAGGTTAGCCGGGCCAGCAAAGTCACCGCACCTTTTAGTTGGATTCCCGGCTGCCAATTACAAACAACGATTATGGCCATTGTTGAACGAACACAACCTTGCTTTTGTTGCTTTCACAAAAACTGGGATTGAAGTTTCAAATGAAGCGTCCAGCAACGTACTTGATACTGTATCGGATGATATTGTTAATCAGGTGATTGCAGATCTAATCACACAAAAGCAGCTCAATACATCAGTTACAGCAAAAGCTTTGGCCAGCCCAAATACACAAGATTTTCTGTTTAAATCAAAGGCAGCAAATCTTGACACACAACTCCTTGAAGACATTATAAAACTACCACGTGACATTCGTGTTACATGGGGAGAAAACGTGCGTCAAACGATGCAGCGCATCATGCGCAATTCATTTCTGTACGGCAATGAAGATAACAAGCCACAGCTACTGAAACAGCTATCAGCAGACATAGATTTGATACGTCACTACATATGCCAGGCTAAAGCACTAAACCGATTTCATTTTGCATTTGAGCATAGAGTCGGTTTAGTGGTCGAGCTTGGAAAAATCCTTGGTGGCCTGCAACGTGCGCAAAGGATTACACCATGATCGACACAGGGTGCGCTCTGGAAAGTCTGGCAATGCGCTCATCCGGGGCGGCTACTGGAACTCGGACGACAATGCAGGCGTGTTCAATCTCAACAACGACTGGCCCGACAACGACAACAACAACGTTGGCTTCCGCTGACCCAACATTAAAACACCTAGACGCTGGCCATGCCGCCACGGAAGGTTCAATCTTGGTCGAGAGCATCCCGCAGGATACTGCAAAAGCAAGGCGACAAGCCAAACCGAAAACCGCAGCAGTGCCTACGGGTGCTGTTGTGGAACACGGTAAGAGAATTACACAGGATAGTGCATTTATTATCTACGCAAATCCAGACCCAAAGACATTAGAGCGAAGAATTAGGCGAGGCATTTATAGAGTTGAAACTGATGGCCTATATAAATTCTGCAATCGATGCAAAGAATACTGGCCAGCAGATTCAGAGTTTTTCTTTGCTAGTAAATCTGAGACAGACGGTCTGGTTGCATGGTGCAAGGCTTGTTATATTGAATGGCGTTATCCAAATGGCAGAAGAAAAACTGCACTTTTAAACTGCAATTCTGAATCAGATAAGGAAGATAATGTCTGACTTTGCTGATATCACAAACGTATCTAATCTTCATAGTTGCTGGCTTAAATCCAAGCGCAACAAAGGTAATAGCCTGCGCATGCAGCGCTTTGAGGCGGACGCTTTAAGCCATCTGATTACCATTCAAAAAAGACTGCGTGAGCGCACTTATACCTTCGGCCCATACAAAACATTCACCGTCCGTGAAAAGAAATTTCGTGACGTAGTAGACGCACCAATGAAAGACAGGATTGTTCACTGGATGCTGTATCAGTATCTGCTACCAATCTGGCAACCAAAATTTATACAAGACACATTTGGAAACCTACCCGGTCGCGGCAGCCATGCAGCAGTAAAGCGCCTAGCAGAATTTGCGCGTAAACAATCAGTGAAATGGGTACTTCAGCTCGACATATCCAAATACTTTTACTCAGTACCACATGAGCAGTTGAAACAGCGCACGCTGCGATACATTGGAGACCATGATATACGGCGACTCATTATCAGCCTGATTGATTCATATCGCACCGGAAATAACTATGACGCACTGTTTGATCCTGACAGCTTATACAGAATAAACCAACACAAAGGCATGCCAATCGGCAATCTGAGCAGCCAGTTGTTTGCCAACATCTACCTAAACGAGTTTGATCACTGGATCAAAGAAACACTGCGCGTGAAACATTATGTGCGGTACGTAGATGATATGGCCATACTTGGTGAAAGCAAAGAGCAGCTGCAGCATATCTGCCAGATGATCACCAAAAGACTGTGCAGCGAAGGCATTACCATTCATCCCAAGAAAATACGTATTGCCCCCACAGCTTCTGGCATTCCATTCTTGGGTTATGTAATCTGGCCAAACCATATTTCATCCGGTGCATACCTGCGCACCAGGTACATCAGAACATTAAGGCAGCACGAATCAGGTATTTACGACCGTAGCCAGGCATTGAACTCATATCAGGCAGCATTAGCGCATACTGGAGCTAGTGCCTAATGTTTAAATTCGTCACCATAGCCAAGTTCTGCAGTGAAACTGGATATACAGAGGATGCGGTTCGTACTAAAATCCGTGATGGGGTCTGGCTTGAAAACAAAGTTTGGATAAAAGCTCCGGATAACCGGATATTAATGTGCGTTGAAGGATATAACCAATGGGCAGAGATGGGAATGGCATCCGCAAGGCGTCAGAAACGAGTTACGAAATCGCCTTTACCTATCAAGGCGTCCGCTGCAGGGAAAGAATCAAACTCAAGCCCTCCGCCGCTAATGATCGCCGCGTAAGTAATCACCTCGGAGCAATTCTTGATTCTATCGAGAAAGGCATTTTCAACTATGGCGTTACATTTCCAAACTCAAAACGCCGTTTCTTATTCATAGACTCACCAGGCGAAGCTATCACTATTGAGAACTACCTTGATGAGTGGCTTGAAGCTCAAGAAAAAAAACTCAAGTCATCAACCTATAATGACTACAGAAAAACAATTAATCATCTGATAATCCCGCAATTTAAAGGCAAGCTAATCACAGAGATCAGGCGAATTGATATAAAAAACTGGGCAAAAGAAATGGCGTGCAGTAATAAGCGCATATCAAACATACTCAGTGTATTTAGAAAAGCGCTGCAGGATGCAGTAGATGATGAGCTGATTGAAACAAATCCTCTTTATGGATGGAGCTACGAAAATAAAGAAGCCCCAAAAAAAGAAAGCGATGTACAGCCATTTAGCCAGGAAGAGCAGGAAGCAATTCTTAGCGTTCTGGATGGGCAAGCTAAAAACATGATCCAGTTCTTTTTCTGGACGGGTCTTCGCACTAGCGAATTAGTAGCACTGGACTGGACTGATATTGACTGGAAACGCGGAAGTATATTTATTACTAAAGCGCTCACTCAGGCAGCCGATGAAATTGAACTGCCAAAAACCAACGCCGGCAATCGAGAAGTAAAATTGCTCGCCCCTGCTATGGAAGCCCTGCTTAACCAAAAGCAATATACCTATCTTAAAAATCAGGAAATATTCCAAAACCCACGCACTAACGAACGATGGAGTGGCGATCAAGCCATCAGAAAAAATGTATGGGTAAGCGCACTAAAACTTGCAAAGGTACGTTACAGAAGGCCATATCAAACACGCCATACCTATGCCAGCATGATGCTAACAGCTGGAGAATCTATAGCATGGCTGTCACAACAGATAGGCCACTCAGATTGGGGAATGCTAAGAAAGGTTTATGCTAAATACATCAACGATTCTATTCCAGATGCTGGCAATAAAGCCGTTGAAATGTTCAGCAAAAATGCTGTCAAAAAAGCTGTCATTAAAGTGGTAAATCAACCCTAAACCACCCCAAATATTGTCATTTAAATGACAGCTTTTATCCAGACAAAAATAAAATAACCTACTGATTTATATTAACTTTTACTACTTTTTAAATGGTGGAGCTGGCGGGAATCGAACCCGCGTCCGCAAGCCCTCCACAGACAGTTCTACATACTTAGCTGTGTTGTTTAATTTAACCACACATTCACCAACGAGCAAGCAAATGTGGAGCGAGTCACCTTAAGTTTAATATTGTATTAAGTAACCCAATACAACACGAGTCTCTCTTAATGACGCTGCTGCCAGTTGCCCAGCCCGACCGAGAGACCCTTCGGTGCAGCGTTCAGCCGGTATTAAGCGGCTAAAGCGTAAGTTTCGTCGTTTGCGACTATACTTTTTCTAGTTTATTTACGAGGTGACTAGGCCTCGGTATGCCCTGCGCTGCTTTGTAACCCACGTCGAAACCTGGTCAGCCCCTGAGTGTGTACTGCAGTATTACTTGTGTCACATGAAACTTGGTATTAAATGAAAAGATAATGCCAGTAACAGTTTCATTATGGGGACTCATTATACCTTTTAAAGAGCTGGCAAGAATTATTTCAACCATTATTTATTATGCGCACGCATTAATCGGCCTTTTTCACGCTCCCAATCGCGCGCCTTCTCTGTGTCGCGTTTGTCATGCTGCTTCTTACCTTTGGCAAGACCTATCAATACTTTGACACGTCCTTTGGAGAAGTGCATATCCAGCGGCACCAAGGTATAGCCGGCACGCTCAACCTTACCAATCAACTTTGAAATCTCTTCTGCATGCAGCAAGAGCTTGCGCGTTCTGATTGCATCAGGTCGAATATGGGTGGAAGCAGCTCCCAGCGGTGTAACATGACAGCCAATCAGGTAAACTTCTCCGCGCTGAATAATGACATAAGCTTCTTTGATATTAATTCTATTTTCACGAATGGCCTTCACTTCCCAGCCTTCAAGTACGATACCTGCCTCGTACTTTTCTTCGATAAAGTAATCAAAAAATGCTTTTTTATTTTGTGCAATGCTCATAAAACTCAATAATTATTTAAATGTTTTTTAGCGATTAGCTTAAAATCCGTATTTTACTCTACATTCCTAGGCAGTTCTTTGCCGTTGGAAAAGTTTTGAAAGTATGGCGCAAGTTAAAAAAACCGTTCTCATACATCACTCAGCTGCTGAAATGTTTCTGCTGGTAGATGACGTACTTAAATACCCCGAATTCCTTCCGTGGTGCGGCGGCGTAGATTTATTGGAACAGAATGACGTAACCACGATTGCAACACTGCATATTGATTATCATGGGCTGCGTCAGAACTTCACGACACAAAACAGCAAAATATATCCTGAATCAATGTCGATTCAACTTAAAGATGGTCCTTTTAAACATCTGGATGGTCATTGGCAATTCCATGCACTTAATGATGAAGCATGCAAAATTGAATTCTCTTTAAACTACGAGTTTTCCAGCACATTTCTGGAAAAAATAATCGCGCCGGTATTCAATCATATCGCCAACACTTTTGTAGATGGCTTTGTCGTACGTGCTGATAAAATATATCAAACTAAAGGATAACGATCATGAATCAGCAAAACGAAATTACAGTAGAAGTAGCCTACGCCCTACCGGATGAGCAACTCATCGTACCGATTAAAGTGCAAGCTGGAACTACGGCCGAGCAAGCTGTATATGCATCAGGCATCATCAAAAAATTTCCTGAAATTGATTTGGCCGTGAATAAAATTGGTATTTTTGGCAAGGCCACACGCGCAGACACCGTACTAAGACACTTAGACAGAGTAGAAATTTATCGGCCACTGATTGCCGACCCTAAAGAGGTGCGCAAGCAACGTGCCGCTGATGGCAAAATCATGAAAAAAGGTGGTGGAGACTTAGCTGCAGATTAATCTGCCAGAAGTGAATACTGAAAAATTCAAATAAGCAGCGCATTAATCTACACAGAATTTCTCAATCGCCTGAGCGGCTTCTGCTTTACCTTTGGCAATCTCTTCATCGCCCAAAAATCTACGCTCACCCTGTGCATCTGTCGTGGCAATCCTGCCACCCAAATTGTACATCGCATGATTGCGCTTGGCCGCTGCGCAGCTTTCCTGCCGAAATTTCAACTCGGCCTGTTTGGTTTCTTCAGCTTTTTTTAAAGCCTCTGCATCTTTGGCACGCTTTGTTGCCGCCTCGTCACCGCCGTTCGGTGCAGCTGAGTTAGATGATGTGGCATCTTTTGAAGATGAAGATGCAGGCGCTGAAGCTTTAGGAATCTTATTACCCAGCATAGGCTCATTTTTAATATTGGATGGAGGCGGAATATCGCTGTAACGAATGCTGCCGTCCTTATCTTTCCATTTATAAATCTCGGCGTGACTTAAGCCCGACAACAACAGCATTACAGCACACCCAACAATCCATTTCATTCAGATAACCTTTTTAAACAAACGCTCACTACATGTTATTGATTATATGATTTTCAATCAACACTATTTTATTAAGGGCTCTCGCTAACTCACGCATAACTCTGTATAATTTCGTTTTGGGTAAAAGGATTTATGAATGCGTTTACTGCAACAAGCTCTTACTTTCGACGATGTTTTACTGGTTCCTGCACACTCCAACGTGCTGCCACGCGAAGTGTCTCTAAAAACACATCTGTCTCGCAACATCCAACTTAATATCCCCCTGCTTTCAGCCGCAATGGACACCGTTACTGAAGCACCATTGGCCATCGCGCTCGCGCAGGAAGGCGGCTTGGGTTTCATTCACAAAAACATGACCGCCATGAAACAGGCAGCGCATGTTGCGCGTGTTAAACGTTTCGAATCTGGCATTGTGAATGACCCAATTACCATTCAAAGCCATATGACTGTGCGTGACGTGTTGACACTGACCCGTACACACAAAATTTCCGGCATCCCGGTGGTAGATAACGGCAAGATTGTTGGCATCGTAACCAACCGTGACCTGAGATTTGAAACGAATCTTGACCAACCTATCAAAAACATCATGACCCAACGCGATAAATTGGTCACGGTACGTGAAGGCGCTTCCAAAGATGAAGTGATTCGCCTGCTGCATCAATACCGCTTGGAGCGTGTTCTGGTTGTCGACGAAAACGATACACTTAAAGGCTTGATTACCGTTAAGGATATTCAAAAATCTACCGACCACCCCAATGCCTGTAAAGATGCGCAAGGCAGATTGCGTGTAGGCGCCGCAGTTGGCGTCGGTGAAGGTACTGAAGAGCGCGTAGCAGCATTGGCTGAAGCTGGCGTAGACGTGATTGTGGTAGATACGGCTCACGGCCACTCACAAGGCGTGCTAGACCGCGTGAAATGGGTGAAAAAAAACTACCCTAAAATTGATGTAATCGGTGGCAACATTGCCACAGCGAGCGCAGCACTTGCGCTGGTAGAGGCCGGCGCGGATGGCGTGAAAATCGGTATTGGCCCAGGCTCTATCTGTACCACACGTATCGTTGCCGGTGTCGGCGTGCCACAAATCAGCGCGATTGCAAACGTAGAAGAAGCACTCAGAGGCACAGGCGTACCATTCATTGCAGATGGTGGCATTCGCTTCTCTGGCGACATTTCTAAAGCGATTGCGGCCGGTGCATACAGTGTGATGCTGGGTGGTATGTTTGCAGGTACAGAAGAAGCGCCGGGCGAAATCGAACTGTTCCAAGGCCGCTCATACAAATCTTACCGCGGCATGGGTTCTATCGGCGCCATGGAAAAAGGCTCAAGTGACCGTTACTTCCAAGATAACAACGGCAATGCTGACAAACTGGTACCTGAAGGTATTGAAGGCCGTGTGCCTTACAAAGGTAGCGTGCTGGCTGTCATTCATCAGCTGATGGGTGGTTTGCGCGCTTCCATGGGTTACGTGGGCTGCGCAACTATTGAAGAAATGCGCAACAAAGCCGAGTTTGTTCAAATTACAACGGCCGGCATGCGTGAGTCCCATGTTCACGATGTACAAATTACCAAAGAAGCACCGAACTACCGCATTGATTAGTGCGTTTTAATTTCAACTCATCGCACAGAGGTCACAGAATCCATTCTGTGGCCTCTGTGTACTTTAGTGGCTAAAAAAATGTCTCATTCTAAAATCCTTATTCTTGATTTCGGCTCACAAGTCACGCAACTTATCGCGCGTCGCGTGCGCGAAGCCCATGTGTACTGTGAAATACACCCTTGTGACGTATCGGACGACTTTGTCAGAAACTTCGGTGCTGAAGGCATTATTCTATCCGGTAGCCATGCCAGTGTTTACGAAGAAGAAACTGACCGGGCACCACAGGCCGTATTCGATTTGGGCGTGCCGGTGCTGGGGATTTGTTACGGCATGCAAACGATGGCGCAACAGCTGGGTGGCAAGGTTGAAGCAGGTCATAAACGTGAATTCGGTTATGCAGCCGTCCGCGCACGCGGACATTCTGCGCTGTTCCGCGACATTCAAGACAGTACCAATGCAGAGGGTCACGGTTTACTCGACGTTTGGATGAGCCATGGTGACAAAGTCACGGAATTACCTCCCGGTTTTAAAGTGATTGCCAGTAACGAAACCACACCGATTGCGGCAATGGCAGATGAAACCCGTCAATTCTATGCCGTGCAGTTCCATCCAGAAGTCACACACACCAAACAAGGCCAGGCCATGCTGGAACGCTTTGTACTGGAGATCTGCGCTGCAAAACCTGATTGGATTATGAAAGACCACATCACGGAAGCTGTAGCCAAAATCCGTGAACAAGTAGGCGATGAAGAAGTGATTCTAGGCCTTTCTGGTGGTGTAGATTCCAGCGTTGCTGCAGCCTTAATTCATCGCGCCATTGGTGACCAACTGACCTGCGTATTTGTTGACCATGGTCTATTACGTCTGGATGAAGGTAAGATGGTCATGGAAATGTTTGCCGGACGCCTGCATGCGCGCGTGATTCACGTTGATGCCACAGAACAATTCATGGGCAAACTAGCTGGCGTGAGCGACCCGGAAGCTAAGCGCAAGATTATTGGTAAAGAATTCGTAGAAGTATTCAAAGCTGAGGCGGCCAAACTCAAAGCAGGAGATGGCGGACACAAAGGCGCCACCTTCCTTGCGCAAGGCACTATTTACCCGGATGTCATTGAATCCGGCGGCGCTAAATCCAAAAAAGCGGTCACCATTAAAAGCCATCACAATGTAGGTGGCTTACCAGAGCAGTTAGGTTTGAAATTGCTGGAGCCTCTACGTGATTTGTTTAAAGACGAAGTACGTGAACTTGGCGTTGCCTTGGGCTTGCCCCCAGAAATGGTTTATCGTCATCCATTCCCTGGCCCAGGCTTGGGTGTGCGTATCCTAGGCGAAGTGAAAAAAGCATATGCAGACCTGCTACGTCAGGCTGACGCTATTTTTATTGAAGAGTTGCGCAATACTCAAGACGAAGCCACAGGCAAAACCTGGTATGAACTCACCAGCCAAGCCTTTACTGTATTTTTACCCGTTAAATCTGTGGGTGTAATGGGTGACGGCCGCACCTACGATTACGTGGTGGCCTTGCGTGCTGTAGTGACCAGCGATTTCATGACTGCACACTGGGCAGAGCTGCCTTATTCACTGCTGGGTCGCGTATCCAATAGAATTATCAATGAAGTGCGTGGCATTAACCGCGTGGTTTATGATGTGTCGGGCAAACCACCAGCCACTATCGAATGGGAATAAAGGAGTTCACATGAGCCGTGCTTTTGTAAACGAAGAAAGATTTGAACAAGCGGGTGGCGAAGAGCTGGTTGACCGTCCGATTAGTTCGCATCCCAATTATGTAACACCGACCGGTGCTCTGCAGCTGCAGACACAAGAAGAAGCGCTGGTGGAAGCACTGAATAAGCTGAAGGACGCGCATGACGACACCTTCGCTAAAGACAAGGTTGCGGAAATCGAGCGAGACTTGCGCTACGTGCGTGCGCGGTTGGACTCAGTCATACTGGTCGATCCTAAAGCACAGAATCACGATACCGTGCTGTTTGGTGCCAGCGTTGAAGTAGAAGATGAAGAAGGCGCGCGTCACACTTTCCATATTGTGGGGGAAGATGAAGCTGACGCCAGTATTAATAAAGTAAGCTGGGTTTCACCTTTGGCTAAATCACTCATCGGCCACAAAGTCGGTGACAACGTCAATTGGGAACGCCCAGCCGGCAATATGAACCTTGAAATTTTGGATATCCGATACGAATCATGAATGTAAGCCAAGCCATACAAGAACGCCGCTCAGTAAAGGCGTATGATCCTCAGCACAAAATGACTGAAGCAGAGATTCAACAGCTTTTATCTCTGGCCATGCTGTCGCCCACCGCATTTAATATTCAAAACTGGCGTTTTGTGGTGGTCACCGACCCTGCACTGCGCAAAGAAATCCGTAAAGTAAGCTGGGATCAAGCGCAAGTTGAAGACGCATCCATTTTGATTGTGCTGACCGCCGATTTAAAAGCTTGGGAAAAAGCGCCCGAACGCTATTGGCAGAACGCACCAAAACCAGTGCAGGACTTCCTAGTGCCTGCGATTGGCCAATACTACACCGGCAATGAGTTAGTGCAACGGGATGAAGCCATGCGTTCCTGTGGCATGGCAGCGATGACTATCATGTTAGCCGCCAAAGAGATGGGCTACGACACCTGTCCGATGGATGGTTTTGATTTTGATGCCGTCGCTAAACTGCTAAACCTGCCTGATGACCATACCCCGGTCATGTTTGTGGTGGTTGGCAAAGCGCTCAAGCCCGCTCAGCCACGGGGTGGTCAGCTGGCCATGAATGAAGTAGTGATCTACAACAAATTTTAATTTTTTAGCGGCAAATCATTAGCGGCAACTCAATCGTTTTTAAAGAAAGTCATCCATGCTCATCAGTAATAACATCACCATGCAGTTCGGTGCCAAACCGCTGTTTGAAAATATTTCAGTAAAATTCGGTGACGGCAACCGTTACGGCCTGATTGGTGCCAACGGCTGTGGCAAATCAACATACATGAAGATTTTGGCGGGCGTGCTAGAGCCCTCCTCCGGCAACGTCACGCTTGATAACCATGAACGTATGGCGTTTCTGAAACAAGATCAGTTTGCCTATGAAGACCAGCGTGTGCTGAATGTGGTGATGATGGGTCACGAGCAAATGTGGAACGCTATGCAGGAACGCGACGCTATCTATGCCAATCTTGAAGCGACTGAAGAAGACTATATGCGCGCTGCAGAACTTGAAGCGGTGTTTGCCGAATATGACGGCTATACGGCCGAAGCTCGCGCCGGTGAGCTGTTGCTGGGTGTAGGTATTCCTACCGAGCAGCACACCGGTACCATGAGTGCAGTGGCACCAGGCTGGAAACTACGTGTATTGCTTGCGCAAGCCCTGTTTGCCAACCCAGACATTCTGCTCTTGGACGAACCTACTAACAACCTGGATATCAACACTATTCGCTGGCTAGAAGATGTGCTGAATAACCGCAACAGCACCATGATTATCATCTCGCATGACCGTCACTTTTTGAATCAGGTCTGTACGCATACCTGCGACATGGATTACGGCACGTTAAAAGTATATCCAGGTACGTATGATGATTACATGGAAGCGAGCACCCAAGCCCGTGCGCAACAAGCTAAAGACAATGCCAAAGCGAAAGAAAAAGTGGCCGAATTGCAGGATTTCGTGCGTCGATTCTCTGCTAATAAATCTAAGGCCAAACAGGCGACCAGCCGCTTGAAGATGATTGATAAAATCAAAATCGAAGAATTTAAGCCTTCCTCACGTCAGTATCCATTTATCCGCTTTGAGTTTGATGACAAAGAAAAACTGCACCGCAATGCAGTGGAACTGAAAAACTTGGGTCATGGCTATGACAAACCATTGTTTAACAATGTGAATATGATGTTTGAAGCCGGTGAAAAAGTGGCCATTATCGGTGAAAACGGTATCGGTAAAACCACTTTCCTGCGCTGTTTAGCGGGCGATTTACAGCCTCAGCACGGTGAAGTGAAATGGGCTGAGAAGGCTAAAATTGGCTACTTTGCGCAAGACCACGAATATGAATTTGAAGATGGTGAAAACCTGTTCGAGTGGATGACAAAATTTACACAGCAAGGCGATGATGACCAAGTCGTGCGCAGCATGCTGGGACGTTTACTGTTCTCGGGTGACGACACCAAAAAATCAGTCAAAGTATTATCCGGTGGTGAAAAAGGCCGCATGCTTTATGGCCAACTGATGCTGGCACGTACTAATGTGCTGCTGATGGATGAACCAACCAACCACATGGACATGGAATCCATTGAAGCGCTCAATACTGCATTGGACAGATATAAAGGCACACTATTTTTTGTCAGCCACGACCGTGAATTCGTCAGCTCCATCGCAACACGCATACTAGAAATCAAGGCCGATGGCATCGTAGACTTCAGCGGTAACTATGAAGACTATCTGTTAAGTCAAGGTGTTGAATAAGGTACTGCTGTCATAAAATAGCCCCGAGTTTCGGGGTTATTTTTTTACTGCTAGATTTAAAATAAAACCGTTAAGCCATCACGTGTGCGCTCAGATTTGTTGTAAAATTATGGCTGGCGGGCCTCCCCGCATTGTGAAGTAGCCAATCTGGTCAGGTGCGGAAGCAAGCAGCCACAACTATTAAGCAAGTGCCGGGGTAAAGGCTCGCCTCTTGTTTTTCAGCAACTCATTGAATGCATGAAAAATACCTGAGTTTCTGAGCCGAATCATTCAAACTGTCATGCAAACTTAAGTAGCGAAAATAAGCACACGAAATGACGTTTTTCAGCTAAAGTTTAGTCTATGTCATATCAAGTTCTAGCGCGTAAATGGCGCCCAAAATCGTTTGAAACACTGGTCGGACAAGACCATGTGGTACGCGCACTGAGCAACGCGCTCGAGCAAAATCGCTTACATCATGCTTATCTGTTTACCGGCACACGTGGGGTTGGTAAAACTACACTGGCACGCATTCTGGCAAAGTCTCTCAATTGCGAAACAGGCATCACGGCAAAACCCTGTGGTGTTTGCAATACGTGTATCGAGATTGATAAAGGCCGTTATGTAGACCTCATCGAAGTGGATGCCGCGAGCAACACGCAGGTGGACGCCATGCGTGATTTGCTGGATAACGCGCAATATGCGCCAACAGCAGGCCGATTTAAAGTTTATATCATCGACGAAGTGCACATGCTTTCCAAAAGTGCATTTAACGCCATGTTAAAGACACTGGAAGAGCCACCAACGCATGTAAAGTTTATTTTAGCAACGACCGACCCGCAAAAAGTACCCGTCACCGTGCTTTCGCGCTGCCTGCAGTTCAATCTACGTCAAATGGCAGGCACCTCGATTGTCAGCCATTTGCAGAACATTCTTGGACAGGAAGGGATTCCATACGAATCGACCGCATTGCATTTAATCGCACGTGCTGCTGACGGCAGCATGCGCGATGCTCTCTCACTCACCGATCAGGCGATTGCATATGGCAGCCAGTCTGTGAACGAAGCAGAAGTACGTGCGATGCTGGGGGCAATTGACCAAAGCTATCTTTATCAATTACTAGAAGCACTGCTCGCAGGCGACGGCGCTGCATTGCTTGCGCAAGCCAAAATGATGGATGAACGCAGCATTGCATTTGAAGCTGCGCTCAATGATTTTGCGCAAGTTTTACATCAAATCGCAATCGCGCAAACCGTGCCTGAAACTGTAGCGGATGACCTGCCGGAACGTAACCTACTGTTATCATTTGCTCAGCGCATTCCAGCTGAAACCTTACAGTTGTACTATCAAATTGCATTACTGGGGCGCCGCGATATTGGCTTGGCACCGGACGAATATGCCGGCTTTACCATGAGCCTGCTGCGCATGCTGGCATTTACACCAACAGATGTAGTAGTCAACAACCCTGCAAAAAAAACAGCTGCTACTCCTAAAGTTTTAGTGGAAAAAACTGTTGATATGGCACCTGCAAAACCTACAGTGGAACTCAAACCCGCTGAAGAATTCATATCTAGCGTAGATCCCAAGCCTGCTAACGCGCTTTTAGCAGATGAAATCAGCATATCTGATACAAATATCACTCCCGTAGAGCAAGCTACGCATACTGAATCTGGCATGCAATTTAATGGTAACTGGCGCGGTTTAGTCGATGAACTCAAGTTAGGCTTGGCACGCGAGTTGGCAAAACACTGCGAACTGATAAGCTATGATGAACATACCATTTCACTAAGCGTACCTGAATCTCAAAAACATTTGCTATCGCCCAACTACCAAGAGAAGTTAAGCGGCGCAATAGCGCAGTATTTTGATAAAAAAATCAAACTGCAATTTAGTGTTGGCGGCAGCGGTAATACTCCTGCCAAACAAATTATGCAAGAAAAAGCGCAGGCACAAGCAAGCGCCGAAGCTTCTATCGAACAAGATACTTTTGTACAGGCGCTGATACAAGATTTTGGGGCGACTATCATCCCCAATTCCATCAAACCAATCTAAGAACTCTAGTTTTGGAATTCTAATGTTGTCATCATGCGTTGTTATGATTTTCAAACCGATCTCGTAGCTTGAGCTGCAAAGGTCAGTGGGGATGTCCTGAACAGGTAAGTAGTTAAAATTCATTTACATACGAATATCATCAAAGGAGAAAATACATGATGAAAGGCGGCATGGGCAACTTAATGAAGCAAGCCCAACAAATGCAGGCAAATATGCAAAAAGCGCAAGAAGAACTGGCACATATTGAGGTTGAAGGGATTGCAGCTAATGGCTTAGTCAAAGTACAGATGACCTGCAAAAATGAAGTTAAACGCGTCACATTGGATGACAGTGTGATGGATGATAAAGAAACTCTGGAAGACTTACTGGTAATTGCGCTGAAAGATGCTACCGCGAAAGCTGAGGCTACAGCTTCCGCAAGACTCTCTAGCTTCATGCCTGCGGGCATGAAATTACCATTCTAGGCATACCCTTCTACATGAAAAATCCTCCGGCGCTTGAACAACTGATAGATAGTTTGCGCTGCCTGCCAGGCGTAGGGCCAAAATCCGCGCAGCGCATGGCTTATTATCTGCTGCAGCGAGACAGGCAAGGTGCAAACACGCTTGCACAATCTTTAGGTAGTGCACTGGAGGTGGTTGGACATTGCAAATTATGCAACACCTTCAGTGAGCAGCCAATCTGTCCATTGTGCGAATCGGCACAGCGCGACAACAGTACTTTATGCGTAGTGGAAATGCCTACCGACTTGATGATGCTGGAAAGCACCCGTGCTTATAACGGCATGTATTTCGTATTGATGGGTCGATTATCGCCGCTGGACGGCATCGGCCCCAAGGAAATCCATCTGGACAAACTCATCAAGCGCGCGCAAGACGGCATGGTAAAGGAAGTTATACTCGCCACCAATTACACTGTAGAAGGCGATGCAACTGCGCACTATATTAGCGAACTGCTGCGGGCTAGAGGGATTAAAGTCAGTAGAATTGCGCGCGGTATGCCTATGGGCGGTGAAATTGAATACGTAGATACCGGCACACTTGCACAGGCTATGCTAGAACGCCGCAGCGTCTGACAGCAGCGTTTATATCAAGCTCAATAAATCCGTAGGGTTATCGATAGCCAAATCAGCACCCCAAGTCTGCGGTTCATCCTCGTCCCCTAAATAACCATACATGGCAACCACCGTGTGCATTCCTGCTGCTCTGCCCGCCTCTATATCGCGTTGGGCATCTCCGACATACCAGCATAATTCAGGTGATATCCCAACCTGCTGGCAAGCCAGATAAAGACTGTCCGGATAAGGTTTGGGACGTGCTACATCATCGGCGCACACTACAGTTTTAGCGCTATCGAGTAAACCGATATTTTCTAACAATGGCTGCGTAAATCGTCTTGGTTTATTGGTAACAACGCCCCATGGAATTAACCGCTCATCAAGGCGGCTTAATAGCTCCTGCACCCCTTCAAAAAGCACCGGCTTGCGTACCAGCACCTCATCATACAGCGCCAGATATTCATCACGCATCACTGCAAATGTTGGATCATCGGTGCTTAATCCAAACCCGACCGAGAGCAGCCCCTTAGAGCCATGTGAAGCATAAGGCCTGATGGCTTCATGCGTCAGCGCCGACAAACCATGTTTCTCACGCTGCAGATTAAGTGCATATCCTAAATCATGAGCGGTATCAACCAAAGTACCGTCTAAATCAAATAAAATCATGTTGTTCCAAATTTACACGGCCAATTGGGCATGCATTAAATAATTAACAGAAACATCATCACCCAAACTGTAGATTTTCGATAGCGGGTTGTAACTCATTCCTTTTAAACCCGCTACATCTAAGCCAGCATCACGTACCCATGCTGAAAGCTCAGATGGCTTAATAAATTTGGCGTAATCATGAGTGCCCTTAGGCAATAAGTTAAGCACGTATTCTGCACCTATCACTGCATATAAATAGGCTTTGGGATTACGATTAATCGTGGAAAAAAACACCATCCCGCCTGGCTTTACCAAACGAGCACACGCAGCGACAACCATCGCAGGATCCGGCACGTGCTCCAGCATTTCCATACAAGTTACCACGTCATAAGCAGCCGACTCTTCGTTGGCTAACTGTTCCACCGCAATATAACGATAATTGACTTTCGCACCGCTTTCCAGCTGATGCAGTTTCGCCACACTTAATGCTTTTTCGCCTAAATCAATGCCAGTGACATCTGCACCTTTAAAGTACATAGATTCGGAAAGAATTCCTCCACCACAGCCAACATCGAGTACACGTTTTCCCTGCAACGAAACGGCATGATCTATATAACTCAAACGCAGCGGGTTAATTTCGTGCAATGGTTTAAATTCGCTATTTTTATCCCACCATTTATGTGCCAGCGCAGCAAACTTCTGCAGCTCTATCTCGTCTACATTTAATGTTTGTGTGGTATCAGTTTGGGTTGCCATTTTTTAACAATTTCCTTCAATTCCAAAGGCTCAATATTAGCGTAGATGCCATTGCTATATTTAAGTTCTCCGGCCACCCAAGTATGGGTGACATGTTCGCGACCACAGGTATATACCAGATGAGAAATCGGATCATAACATGGAGAAATCATAATATCTGTCAGCTTAACCGCTGCAATATCCGCCTGTTTACCAATAGTGATACTGCCTGTTTTATCATCCATCCCCAGTGCTTTGGCGGCATTGATAGTGGCCATCCTTAACACCTGATGTGCAGGCAGCGTAGTTGGGTTTTCGGTTGCGCCTTTCGCCAATAGTGCAGCCATACGCATCTCCGCAAACATATCCAGACGATTATTACTAGCAGCGCCATCAGTACCCAAGCCAACATTAACCTGCCTATCTACCAAGGCAGAAATAGGCGCAATGCCACTGCCGAGCTTTAAGTTAGAGCTCGGACAATGTGCAATATGACAGCCATGCGCATTCAATAAATCAATTTCTTGAGGCAGCAAATGCACGCCGTGTGCCGCTAAAAAGCCCGGACCTAGCAATCCCAACTGAAGCAGTCTTTGAATCGGCCTGATGCCAAATGCTTCCTCACCCTGCTTAATTTCTTCACGCGTTTCGTGCAAATGGGTATGGATGCCTAAGCCAAGTTGATCGGCGTACACTACGACCTTCTCAAAAGTTTTATCGCTAACAGTGTAAGGCGCATGAGGCGCGATGGCACTGCTGATCATTGGATGACTGCGCCAGCTATCATGCGCCTCAAAACCTTTTTGCAGATAGTCGTCGGCATCGACAGCATATTTAGTGGCGAATTCACTGACAAACAAACCCAAACAGGCGCGCATTCCCGCCTGATTAACAGCAGCCGCAGTAGCTGCAGGATAAAAATACATATCATTAAAACATGTCACGCCACCACTTAACATTTCAGCACAAGCATGCAATGAGGCGTCTCTTACATAATCCTCCATCACTACAGCGCGCTCTGTAGGCCATATATGCTGGTTTAACCATTCCATAAGCGGCAAATCATCAGCAATGCCCCGCATTAAGCTCATGGCAGCATGCGTATGCAAGTTAATCAGACCAGGAATCAAAACATGTTCGTCAAGGCAGCTGGTCTCACGGGCACTATAGCGCTGCTTTGCATCTGCAATCGGTAATATATCAACAATCAAACCATCCTTAATCACGACTGCATGGTGTTCGATTAGTGCACAGTCATCACGAAGTACCGCCACCCATCTTGCTTCAAGCATCAGGTCCACAACTTGTGGCGGCATTGTAGGGTCAATTAATGTATGCATGCTTTGTATTCTACCAATAAAAAAGCCCCACAAAATGCGGGGCTTGTATATTAGATTAAATTAAATGCATTAAATTAACGCATTCAATTTAATACTATTTGCACTCGTTTACAGGTGTCATTCTTTCACCAGTAATCACTACACGGCGGTTAGGTGCCAAGCACTCGATTAATGCTTTGCCTTTAACGCCTTTACATTCAACGATCGGTTGCAATTCACCTTTACCTACTGCGCGAATACGGCTAGCTTCAATACCGTGCTCAATCAGGTGCGCTTTAATCACTTGAGCGCGTTTTTCAGACAATTTTTGGTTATATTGCTCCGAACCGATACGGTCTGTGTGACCTGTCACCACAACCACATCAAACTCAGGGTGCTCTTTAAGCGTTTTCACTACATCATCCACTTCAACTAATGCATCACCATTCAGTTTGAATTTATCAAAACCAAACAGTCTTTCTGCTTGAATCGTCACAGTCTCAAACTTAGGCTGGCAAGGCTCTGGAGCAGCAACCGGTGCTGGCTCTGGCGCTGGCGCTGGTGCTGGCGCAACCTCTGGAATTGGTGTTGGCTCTGGCAAAGCTGCCACCACAGGCGCAGGAGCACCAAAACGGAAGATAGCACCTAAATTAAATAACGTATTGCCAATCGTTTCGTCAGCATCAAAATTGGTACCTGGCGCTCTAGCATCAGCACGTGACCATTGATGACGCAGATCAGCTTGCAAACCGAAACTGTCACTGAACAAATATTGTGCACCCAAACCTACGTTTGCCATCCATGAAGTGTTGCTTCTGTCTTGCAATGCTGCAAAGTTAGTGTAGTCAACGTCGTTACGTGCAATACCCAAACCTGCCAACAGGAATGGACGGAATTTTTCACGACTGAACATGTACAAAGCATCCAAACCTAATGTTGTTTGTTTGTAACGGCCACCAACACCTGCGATGTTTGTATCCTCACTGGCACGGTTGTAACCCAAACCACCTTGAATGTCCCAATTGGTTGAAAGCTCTTTACCCAATTTGATAAATGCGCCACCGCCATTGTTAGCATCCAGATTGCTATCAGTATCCAAGTAGCTCACACCTGGAACCGCGTACCATGCACCACGGTACATATCTTCAGCAGCTGCGGCAAAAGAGGCCAAACCTAGAGTTGTTGCTACGGCAACAGCGATCATATTCTTTTTCATTCGTTAACTCCTAGTTAGTAATGTAATTCTGACTTGAATCATACGCAATAAGGCTTATCAGTGCAACCTCAAAACCCGCATCCGGATTTGGTTGCCGACATATTTGTTGTGCATTTACAACACACTTTACAGCAATTTTGCAGCAGCCTCAAGCTTGCGCGCAGACAACACATTCACCCTGACTCCTGATTCACACAAGCCACCCCTTAAACCTATAAAGCTGGGTAATAGCGCCTTCAGTGCAGGAATATGCGCTAAATTCAATGATCCAGCCAATCCTGACTGCAGTCCGTTTGCTTTGCTGTTCTTCACAAAATCCTGCAGCTGCTGGTGTGTCATGTGGTCAAGTAGGTTAGCTCCGGTTTTATGTGCCGTATCCAGCATTACCCCGTAAAAACCAGCATTTTTCAGCATGGTCAGCAATTCTGCAGGATAAGTAAACTCAGCAAACACGACCGCCACAAGCTTCAAACCACGACTCGTCATTTTCTGTAAAGCTTCTAAGCAGACAGTGTAAACCTTGAGCGGTTCATGTTTAACCTCAAAAAACCCGATTTTAATCACGTCAACTTCAATCCCAGCCAATTCTGCAACGGCTTGCTCCAATAAATCCGGCTGCATGGGCAAATCACCAATCGTGGCTGTAATTAATGTGGCGCTGTCTCGTCTCCTAATATGCTCAACTATGGCTCTAGCAATCTCTGGCTGCAAAGCCCCCAGCGCGCCCTTGGCTGGATGTTTCAAGTCGATGACAGCTATGCCTTTATCAAGCACCATAAGGGCTTCATCAACACTGCTCACACTCACTAATAGCTGGGTCATTTCGGTATTGCTTCAAGCCAAATTTTCATTATTCAGCATTGCTTCATGATTGTTGACAGCCTCAACCAACCATTCCCAAGCTTGCAATTCTTTTTCACCTGCGGTTTTGTCTATCGCAATTTGCAAATAAGCCATTTCCTGCCTGATTTTCTCCATGGGCAAACGTTTGAGCCGGCTGACTAATACCGCCAATTCAATTACTGCAGCCTGAGCCCGATTAAATCCCTGAAAAGGCTTATGCTGATACGCTTGCACCACTTCTAAAAATAACTGCGGCCTGACCAAGTCATCTTCAACTTTCACCAACTTAAGCTCTTTATGACCAAGAGCATCTGCCAATCTATATCCTGGCACTTGGTCAGCTTGCAGCAATTGCCATGGACTGCGCCCAGTAAGGGCTCCGGCAAACATGCGCACGTCATCACAAAGATTCAATACAGCATGCCCAGTTGTCAGTATATTTTGCAGTGTTGTGGATGGTTTATAGGGAGAAATCACAATATATTCAGCTTGCATGCGAATTCCGAACGGTGTTACATGTGCATCACCGGAAGTGTTGATTGAACTAATGATGGTTTCAAAAATCATGGATTCATTTACGTTGATTACGTTTTTCCTTAAGGGAGGCTTCACGATGCGATGTTTTGGGCTGATCATCCAAAATCTCGCTCGCCACGCCCCAATCGAGTGGCTGATCCTGCACATAACGTTTATTTAATTGCCAGGCAATTTGCGCGCGCGCCAGCTCTACCCCCAAATAAAATGCATGCGAAGCATCGTCTTCTACTTTCAAATGCGGATACAAGGCAAAAGGATCAATCGCACTAAATAATCCATCGCGATTGTAGATATGCATCCCTTGTTCGCTGACTTGTATTCGAAAGCTAGGATCCTTAATTTGCGCCGCAATTTCCCGAATCTCTTCTGTACTGTAGGTAACCGGACGCCTGTCATGCAAACCGAGAAGACCATTGCTGTAGCCACGAGGCAGCCTATCATCTTGCTTAGCTGCATACATCATGCGCCGCGCAATATCTGCTTCAGCAACCGCATTGACTGCATGTGGACTTACTGATGTTGCCAGCACCGCTGAGATATCAAGCTCGCTAATCATGCCGAACAGTATGGCATTGATACCGGTTGTATCAGCGTCAGTAAGCTCAGTTAAGTTACCTATGCCCATCATGATAGGAATTTCCGGATATCGCTTGCGCAGCCGGTGATAGCGCACGATTGAATCGGTTAAACCAAAATGGATAGGATCCAATATCGCATCGGCAATAAATGTTTTGCCACGGGCTAGGCAGTGATCAATGGCACGATAAAGCGATGGCAAACTATGTGGCTTGGCAGGTATTAATATTGGAGTTGCTGCCACCTCATCAGCAATCCAAAGCGTTTTTTCTGTCAGACTCAACATATAATCAGCTCCAGCCTTACCGGCCAGCAGCAAATCTTCCGTATTCAATGAATCAACGCTGACTTTGATATCGAGTGCTTTTAAGGCCTGAATCGCCTCTGTCAAATGCAAAAACGGCACGCCAGGTAAACAACCTAAATCAATCACGTTAGCGCCCTGCGCTAAAAAATGCTGCGCTTTTCTGACAATTGCCGACACATCCAGATGCGGTGCGTCCACAATTTCTGCAAAAATCTTAACACTGTGACGACTCAAGTCTGGTTTCGCCCCTGCATGACCAAAATATTGCGGCAAATCCTTCAAGTCTTCAGGACCACGCTCTACAGGCACGCCGAATTGCTGCTGCAAAGGCAATAAATCGCCTTGACATAAGCCTGGTACGATGACTTTATCCGCATCGCCAGTCTGCTTCAAACGGCGCGCGATTAAATCCGGCGTCATCAATGCCGCGACAGATACACCAATCTGTTCAATCCGATATTTAAACGGAGGAGTTTTAGGGTTGCTCTGCACTTCACTCAATACTTTATTCAGGCTTTTTTCCGCCAGTTTGCCGGTTAAAAATAAAAGTTTTTGCGTCATTGCCGGTTTATTTCAAACTGTTGATTCTTGCCTTTATGGCCTGTTCAAGTGCCTGCATATCAGCAACAACGGTTGTCGCCTCGAATACTTTAAGCTTATTCACATTTTCTAAATCTATGGCACGGGGATAGACCTTGACGAGATTGTCACGCGGCGCCTCTGATTCAAGCTCCGGAGCGGTGTCGCAGGCAAAGACAATGCTGGGCACTCGGGTTTTTCCTGCCTGCGCATACAGATTGGTCACTAGACTATCTGAGAAACCATAAGCCATTTTGGCAATGGTATTGGAAGTGGCAGGTGAAATCACCAAAGTATGGTATTTACCCTCATAGAACAGTTCAACAGGCACACTGCTGGCAGTTTTATCCTGATAAACGCGATGACCAGTCGCAATTAACTGCGCCTGAAATCCATATTGCTGAATAATCTCGGCTGCTGCTCGACTCAGGAACACATCCACTTCCTGCAGGGTCTTCAGCAACGCTAGGGACTCTCTGAGGTAATGACCTGAGCCGGTGATAGCCCAGGCAAGGCGTTGATTCATATGCATTCCGACTTTCAAACAAGCGCCTGAAAACCCATAGTTTCAGACGCTTTAAAATTACTGCTAGCTGAATGGATGCTCAATCACGATGGTTTCATCACGCTCAGGGCCTGTTGATACAATCGCAATCGGTACGCCACACACTGCCTCCAAGCGCTTCAGATAATTCTGGGCATTTTTCGGCAGACCATCCCAAGTTTTCACACCAAAAGTACTCTCGGTCCAACCTGGCATGGTTTCATAAATAGGTTTACAGCCTTCCACATCATCTGCGCCTACAGGCAGCAGATCAATTTTCTTGCCATCCAGCTCATAGCCGGTACAGATATTCAGAGATTCCACACCATCCAGTACATCAAGCTTGGTAATGCACAGACCGGTTAAACCGTTAATCATGGCTGAACGACGCAATGCCGCTGCATCGAACCAGCCGCAGCGACGTTTGCGCTTGGTAACAGTACCGATTTCCTGGCCTTTATTTGACATCTGATGACCCGGTGCGCCTTCTGTTTCAATGTCCAGCTCGCTTGGGAAAGGTCCGCCCCCCACTCGCGTGGTGTAGGCCTTGGTAATACCGAGCACATAGTGCAGCATATTGGCACCCACACCAGTACCGGCTGAGGCTTGCCCTGCAATACAATTGCTCGACGTCACATAAGGATAAGTTCCATGGTCAATGTCCAGCAATGTACCTTGTGCGCCTTCAAACAATAGGTTTTCACCTTTGGCATTTGCTGCATATATTTCAGCAGACACATCGGCAATCATCGGTTTTAATGCAACTGCATGCTGCATGCTGGCATCATATTGCTGTTTAAAATCAACGGCTTTAGCGCCCAAATAATTGGTCAATACAAAGTTGTGATAATCCATTACTTCAGCCAATTTATCAGCAAAACGCTCTGGATAAAACAAGTCATAAACACGCAAGGCACGACGGGCAACTTTATCCTCATAAGTTGGGCCTATCCCCTTGCCTGTCGTGCCGATTTTCTTGTCAGCACTGCGTTTAGCTTCACGTGCCAAATCAACGGCCACATGATGGCTTAAAATCAGCGGGCAGCCCGGACTTACTTTTAAACGGCTCTTAACTTCCAATCCGTCTTTTTCAAGTGCGGCAATCTCATTAAGCAAATGACCGGCATCCAACACCACACCGTTACCAATAAAGCAGTTAATGCCTGATCGTACAATGCCAGACGGTACCAGATTAAGTTTATAAACACGCTGTTGGGCACCCTGCCCCACCACCAGCGTGTGACCTGCGTTGTGACCACCCTGAAAACGCACAACTCCTTGCGCATGATCCGTTAGCCAATCAACAATTTTCCCCTTACCCTCATCGCCCCATTGAGTACCAATCACGACGACGTTTTTTGCTGCTTTATTTGCCATAACCTAAACTTTTTAAATGAACTGTAAATTTAAAACCAAATAGCGCATCTGAAACGATGCTTATGATTATTTTATGTCTACTACATGCCAGCCAGAGTTGTAATGCTCCAACTTTTTAGTGCAATTGAGTTCAGACATATCCGATTGCACACCCAGCAATTCTTGAATCACGACATGACCCTGCTGACGCAGCGATTCAATTTTTGCGGTCAATGTGGCATCCGCAAGCGCGGGAGCAAAAATTGCCTGTTCTGCCACTGCCGGCTGCAACGCGGTCACAACGCCGCGCAAATCCAGACTGAATCCTGTGGCAGGACGCGCACGACCAAATGCCTGTCCTACCTCATCATACCGACCACCCAAAGCAAGTGGTCCTTTATAACCTTTTGCGTAAGCGGCAAACACAATACCGCTGTGATAATGGTATCCGCGCAACTCGCTTAAATCAAAACTGACACTGACATCCATATCTTGTAAAGCATCAGCCACATGCTGCAGATTCTGCAAAGCATCTACTATTGCCGGACTAGCTGGCAGATTCTGCGCGGCTTTCGCCAAAATAGAACGGTCACCATTCAATTCGGTAAGTCGCAATAACGCCTCACGCGTCGCTTTATCCAAATCGCGCGCAAGTGCATTCACTGAGGATTGGTCTTTACTTTGCAACGCCGCATAAAGCGCTTGCTCGAGCTGTGCATCAATATGACTGGACTCTATCAGGCTGCCGAATACATTTACATGACTGAAATCAAGCTGAACCTGATCAATGCCGATAGCCCGCAGTGCTTTGATAAGTAATCGCTGAATTTCAATATCACTGGCAATACCAGCATGACCATAAAGCTCCGCGCCTACTTGCAGAGGTTCACGCGTCTGCGCCAAACCATCGGGTTTGGTACGCATCACACTACCGGCATAACATAAGCGCGTAGTGCCCTGATGATTCAACAGGTGCGCATCTATACGCGCTGCCTGCGGCGTCATATCAGCCCTCACACCCATCAGACGGCCAGTTAACTGATCCACAACTTTAAACGTTGCTAAATCCAGGTCATGTCCAACACCGGTAATCAGAGATTCCATGTACTCCATCATTGGTGGAATGACGTATTGATAACCATGCACCTTGAACAGATCCAGCAATGTTCGACGCAAGCTTTCAATGCGGGCAGCTTCGGCCGGTAACACATCTTCTATATACTCAGGTAATAACCAATTGCGCATTTTTATCTTCACTTATCGTCAGTCAACCCGATTATTGGCTGAACAGCATTAACAGCAAACCCACAACGACAGAGGCCAAGCCCACGAATCTTAGCTGACCGTCTTTCAAATCAATCATACGTCTAAACGTATCACGCCAAGCCTGCGGTAGCAGCAAAGGTAAAATACCTTCAATCACCAACATTAAGCTTAGCGCTGTGAGTAACGTACTTTTCATTTAGGGGGCTTCAGTAAATACCTATTCTGGGCGCATTACTGCGTTGCACGGTACTCCCAACCTCGCTGTCGCTCGCATACTATCTTGGATGCTGCGTTCCACGCGCCTTGTACTGCATCCCAAACTATGCATTTACAGAAGTCCCCTTAACGCAGTTTATTTTTTCGGACTGCGCATATATTTAAAGAAGTCGGAGTTTGGATCCAACACCATCACATCGCTCTTGTTCTTGAAGCTATTCTTATAGGCTTCTTGACTACGGTAGAACGCATAAAACTCAGGGTTACGGCTATAAGATTGGTTGTAAATTTCAGCCGCCTTGGCATCACCTTCACCTTTTGTTTTCTGAGCTTCACGATAAGCTTCTGCGATAATTACCTCACGCTGCTTGTCTGCATCAGCACGAATTTTTTCAGAGGCTGCAGCACCTTCTGAACGCAGCTGATTCGCCAAACGCTTACGCTCTGCGATCATACGGTCATACACTGACTTGCTGATTTCTTCTGAATAATCCACGCGCTTCAAGCGCACATCCACCACTTCAATTCCCATTTGCCGGGCCTCTGTATCAGCCTTTTTGCGCAGACTGTCCATCACTTTGCTGCGCTCACCGGCAATGACATCACGTACCGTACGCACACCAAATTCAGCGCGCAATCCTGCATTCACCACTTTGGACAGACGATCCTCAGCAGCTGCCTCGCCGCCTTCCTTGATTGAAACATAATATTTCTGTGGATCAACAATACGCCATTTCACAAATGAATCGACCATCATGTATTTGTTTTCACTCGTAATAAATTTTGCCGGCTGTTCCCAATCCAGCGTCAAAATACGATTGTCAAAATACTTGAGGTTATCAACAAATGGCACTTTGAAGTAAAGTCCCGGCGCTTTTTTCACCGACACAATTTCACCTAAACGCTGCACCAGCACATATTGTGTCTGATTCACGGTGAATGCTGATAAAGACAGAAAAACCAATATCAGTAAAACTATCATCAATATATTTTTTGAATTTTTCATGCTAATTCCTATCTGCTCTCTCGGTCACGGCTGCGAAACGCATCTCGTGAGCGCTCAACTGCATTTGGCGCTACAGCCTGCGGTTCCGGCTGCGGATTGAGTGACTGCATGGACTGTGACTGCGGCACGGCATCTGCACCGCTGGCATTGATCAGTTTATCCAACGGCAAGTAGAGCAGACTGTTGCCAGATTTTTGATCAACAATCACTTTACTTACGCTGGACATGATTTGCTCTTGTGCATCAAGGTATAGACGCTGGCGAGTCACTTCCGGTGCATTATTGTATTGCGCCAAAATCTGATCAAAACGGCTGGCGTTACCGCGCGCTTCGCTTTCAACTTTAAGCTTGTAACCAGCCGCTTCAGCCAGCAAGCGTGAGGCTGTACCACGTGCTTTTGGAATGACGTCATTGGCGTAGGCTTGGCCTTCGTTAATCTGACGTTGATTATCCTGATTGGCACGGTTTACATCTTCAAACGCCTCCTGCACCTGCTCTGGCGGTTGTGCACTTTGCAGTGAAACGCTGATAATTTTCACACCCGATTTGTAGCTGTCCAGAATAACTTGCATGCGTTCTGAGGTGTCTGCCAAACCTTTTTGCAGCAGATCATCCAGCTTGTTTTTACCTACGACTTCACGAATGGCAGTTTCAGCAGCCGACATCACTGAATCATCAGTAGAGCGGTTATTGAACAAATAATCTTTAGCGTTTTTCAGGTTATATTGCACGGCAAACTGCAAATCAATAATGTTTTCATCTTCCGTCAGCATCAGCGCTTCTTTCGGCACTTTGGTTTTACCACCACTGCCTTCACCGCTGCTTCTGTAACCAACCTCAAGACGACGCACCTGCTCCATATTCACCACTTGCACAGTTTCAATCGGATAAGGCAAATGCCAGCGTGGACCTGGTTCGGTTGTTTCATCGGCCACTTTACCAAAACGCTGCACCACACCTACAGAACCTTGATCCACAATATAGAACCCAGTAGCCAGCCACACCAAAAAAATCACTGCAGCAATAGGCAACAGCGGAAAATTCACGTTGGGTGACTGTGCACGCCCAGGCTGATGACCCGTCTGATTGCCGCCACCTTTGCCGAAGATTGTATTGATTTTGCGACTTAGATCACGCATTACCTCATCCAAATCTGGTGGGCCTTCATTATTCTGCGCTCTCCAACCTGGAAACTTAATCATTCATTACTCCGAAAACATGTGTTAATTTTTAGCTTATTTTTAAGCTGATGACGGTGTTTAAGCAAATGCGCTTTCCTCTGTGCTTTGCTTTTGTAATAACTGATAATGCTCAGCCATTGCCTGCCTGAGCAGATCCATACCGGCACCGGTTTTGGCTGATACATGCAAGGTATTAATTCTACCATACTCATCGCGCGCCAAGGCAGGCTCCAAGCCTACCCTGTCAATTTGGTTATGCACCAGAATCTGTGGCACATCTGCAGCGCCAATCTCACGCAGTACTTTATTGACTTCGGCAATCTGCTCTTCACGATTGGTACTTGCGGTATCCACAATATGCAGTAACAAATCCGCTTGCGCAGCTTCTTCGAGAGTTGCGCCAAAAGCCTCCACCAGCGCATGTGGCAGATGCTTGATAAACCCAACAGTGTCTGAAATGACAATCTGACCACAATCAGGAATAAATATCTTGTGGGTTGTCGTATCCAAGGTGGCAAATAATTGATCGGCCGCGTAGATATTGGCTTTGGTAAGACGGTTGAAAATAGTGGATTTGCCAGCGTTAGTATACCCAACCAAGGAAACAGTCATCACTTTGGAACGCTTACGCGCACGGCGCTGCATACCACGTTGCGCTTTCAGCTTTAACAGCTTTTCACGCAACTGCTTCACGCGCACGCGTAGCATACGACGGTCCAGTTCCAGCTGCGTTTCACCTGGGCCGCCACGAACACCGATGCCGCCTTTTTGTCGCTCAAGGTGAGTCCAGCCACGTACCAGACGCGTAGACAAGTGTTCAAGCTGCGCAAGCTCTACTTGCAGCTTACCTTCATGGCTTTGGGCGCGCTGACTAAAAATATCCAGAATCAGTCCGGTTCTATCCACAACACGCGCCTGTAGCAGGCGTTCTAGGTTACGCTGCTGAGATGGGCTAAGATCATGATTAAATACAGCAATATTACACTCAGCCGCCTTCATCGCCTGCAGCAATTCGTCAGCCTTACCACTGCCAATAAAAAGCTTGGCATCAGGCGTTGAGCGCTTGCCTTCAATCGTGCCGCGCACTTCCAAGCCAGCACTCAAACTTAGCTGCCTGAGCTCTTCCAGACTTTCCTGATAATCGCTTTCGCCAAAATCCACACTGACCAAAATCGCGGTTTCAAAACCGCTTGGTCTTTCAAACAAATCTTTCAACGCTTAAGCTTCACCTTCTGGCAAATTAATATTGACCGCTCGCGCAGGAACAATGGTTGAAATAGCGTGCTTGTAGACCATCTGCGTCACGGTATTTTTCAGAAGAATGACATACTGGTCGAATGAGTCTACTTGACCCTGCAATTTGATACCGTTGACCAGATAAATGGAAACTGCGACGTGCTCTTTACGCAATGCGTTAAGGAATGGGTCTTGTAACATTTGCCCTTTTTGATTCATGATTTCTCCTATTGTTTGGAGTTAAGGAAGTACGGAATAAGTCCTCATGACCACGCACATGAGGTTTGCGGGACAGGATGCACGGCAGACGTAGACTTGCTCCGTGCTTCCTTCAATAAAATTGCTACACAAGCAATGCTTATACTACTCTCGTTCAGAGTCAGCACAATGCAATTCGTTCTGTTTTTACGCAAATTTACTATCTAAACGCTGCAATTCTTGCTAGTACTTCGTCACGTCCTAGCAAAGCCATCACCTGATCAATACTTGGCGATTGCGCGATACCGGTAATCAGCACACGCAGCGGCATTGCCACCTTGGGAAACTTGAGCTGAAATTCCGCTACCACCTCTGCAATCACATGATGAATCGCTTCAGCATGCCACTCCACCTGGCTTAACAAATCAGCTAATTTGGCCATTGCGGGCTTAATATCGTCAGTAAGATGCTTTTCAGCGGCAGCGGCATCCATCTCTGGTTTCTTGTAGAAATAAGCAATGCTTTCAGCCAATTCGTTTAAGGTACTGGCGCGTTCTTTATATAAATCCAACACTGCGTTCAAATCCACCTGTGCATTCACCGGCACATCCAACTTAAGTAGACGCGCTGCAATATCAGCAGCCAACGCGGTTTTGTCGGCTTGTTTAATATAGTGCGCATTCAGCCAGTTGAGTTTTTCGGTATTGAACTGCGCTGCAGACGGCGTGATGTGGTCTAGGTCAAACCACGTACAGAATTGCTGCATGCTGAAAATCTCGTCATCGCCATGACTCCAGCCCAAACGCGCCAGATAATTCAATACCGCTTCTGGCAAATAGCCATCTTCATGGTATTGCATCACGCTGACAGCACCATGACGCTTGGAGAGTTTCTGCCCGTCATCACCCAAAATCATGGAAAGGTGCGCATACTGCGGAATGTTCGCGCCCAGCGCCTTCAGCATATTAATCTGACGCGGGGTGTTGTTCACGTGATCATCACCGCGAATTACTTGCGTGATGCCCATATCCCAGTCATCTACCACCACACAGAAATTATAAGTCGGCGTGCCATCGGCACGAGCAATGATTAAGTCATCAAGTTCTTGATTGGAAATACGAATTTCACCTTTGACCAGATCCTGCCAAACCACATCGCCTTGTTTTGGGTTTTTAAAACGGATGACGGGCGGAATGCCTTGAGGGGGCTCAGGCAGCACTTTGCCATCTTCCGGACGCCAGCGCCCGTCATAGCGCGGCTTAATACCCTGCTGCATCTGACGTTCGCGTAATGCATCAAGTTCCTCTTTAGTGGAATAGCAATGATAGGCAGTACCATTTTGCAGCATTTGCTGAATTACTTCGCAATAGCGGTCCATGCGTTGCATCTGATAAAACGGACCTTCGTCGTAATCCAACCCTAACCAATGCATGCCATCCAATATGGCCTGCACGGCCTCCGGCGTGCTGCGCGCGACATCGGTATCTTCGATGCGCAAAATAAACTGCCCACCATGCTTTTTGGCAAAAGCCCATGAAAATAAAGCAGTGCGTGCACCGCCAATGTGAAGAAAACCGGTGGGGCTGGGGGCAAAACGAGTGCGAACAGTCATATTGAAACGAGGCTTAAGCTAAAGAATAAATATAATTTTATCATGCGCACGCGATGGTCTCGCATACAAAGCGATACATCAGCACATTTCACTCTATTTATTTCTTAATTTCGTCCTGCCAGCCACCACCAAGTGCTTTAAACAATTCTACGCTGGCAATTAACCTCGCTTGGCGACTCTGTACATAAGCCAGCCCTGCTTCATTGAGTGCACGCTGCGCATCCAGCACATCAATATAGGATGAATATCCGGACTGATATCTGTTCTCAGACAAAGTCAGCGCTTTCTGTGCTGACTGCCGGCTTTGATATAAGGCCTGCTCACGTTCCGTATACTGCCTGAGGTTCACCAAAGCATCATTCACTTCGCGAAATGCAGATTGAATTGCACCCTCATAACTAGCTAAAGCCTGTTTCTGTTTTGCAGTTGCTTGGTCAACTTTAGCATTCAACCTGCCTGCATCAAAAATAGGCAGATTCAATGCTAAACCGGTAGACCAAATACGCGCTGCAGATTTCGTGACATTGCTCAGTATCAAACTTTCACCACCGTAATTGGCCGTGAGTGAAATGCTGGGGTACAAAGCCGCTTTGGCAACACCGATATTGGCATTGGCGGCCACCATCAACTCTTCAGCCTGACGGATGTCTGGCCTTGCTTCCATTAAGCTAGAAGGCAAGCCAGCCGGCGGCACTGGTGGCAATGGCATCGCACTAAGCTCTTGACCAGCAGACGGCAAACCGGCAACGGCGAGATTCATATCGCCGGTTAACAATGACAGCTGGTTCACAGCCAATGCCTGCATACGTTTTAAGTCAGAAATCTGCGCTTCAAGATTAGTATTGGCAACTTCTGCCTGATGCACATCCAAGGCTGAAGCAATACCCCCTTCAAAACGACGCTTGGTCAGTGCCAAACTATCCTGACGGCTTTTCAGATTTGCCTCTGCAATCGCCACTTGAGACTCAAGACTACGCAAGGTGACATAATTGCTCGCCACCAAACCAGATAGTGACAAGGTCACTGTATCTTTGGCATAGCGCGTAGAGAGCATCTGCGCTCGCGCCGCATCTCTTGATAGGCGCAGCTTACCCCAGAAATCCAACTCGAAATTAGTACCAAACGCAAAATTAAAGTTTTTACGCGGGTTTTCTGCAAACACAGGAAACGGGCCAGCTTCGGTCACACGTGAACGTACACCAGCACCCTGCAAATTGACCTGTGGCAGCAAAAACGCGCCAACTTCACGCATCACACCATCGGCTTCTTCAATTTTCGCTACGGCAAGTTTGATATCCGTATTATTTTTCAGCGCTTGTTCTATCAAACCGTTCATCACCGGGTCTTGGTACAGCTTCCACCAATCACTCACAATCTGAGTTTCAGCAGACGCCTGCCCTGCTTCTGTTGCATATTGTGCAGGGACTTCCACTTTAGGCCGCAAATAATCCGGCCAAATCTGGCAACCCGATAACAGCATTGCAGACACCAGCACATAGATAGGCTTGATAGTCATTAAATTTTTATACTGCATTGACTGCTTCCTTATTATTTAGTCTCTGAAACACTATTGGTTTCAGCGTCTTCAGGCGGTAATTCATGATGTTTTCTGTGTACATTTTTGTTGCTCAACCAAGTGAAGAACAAGGGAATGAAAATCGTCGCCACAAAAGTTGCCAGCAACATGCCACCCAATACACCAGTACCCATAGAACGTCGTGCCGCCGCACCTGCACCTGACGCAACTACCAGAGGCACGATTCCTAACACAAATGCCATTGATGTCATGACAATCGGTCTAAAACGCATCCGTGCAGCTTCAAGCGCTGCCTCGGCAATCGGCATCCCTTCTTCCATCTTCTGGCTGGCAAACTCCACAATCAGAATTGCGTTTTTAGCCGCCAACCCCACCAGCGTAATCAGGCCAATCTGAAAGTAAATATCATTTGGCATGCCGCGTATCAACACGGACAATAAAGCGCCAGCAAGCGCAAATGGCACCGCCATAATCACGGCAAATGGCAGTGCCCACGTTTCAAACTGCGCTGCCAGAATCAAGAACACCATAATGATGGCGAAGCCAAAAGCAAACACCGCAGCAGAGCCGGTACGCTTTTCCTGATAAGCTTGACCTGTCCATGCAATTTGATAATCATCCGGCAAAGTTTTGGCTGCGATTTTTTCCACAACAGCAATCGCATCACCCGAACTTACGCCCGGCGCGCCCTTACCCAGCACCTTGGCAGAAAGCAAGCCGTTATAACGCTCCAGCTGCTCAGCGCCTACAATTGAAGTCACTTTGCTTAGCGCTGACAGTGGAACCATCTGGCCGCTATCTGAGCGTACGTAAACCTTACCTAAATCCTCAGGCTGCATACGATATTCCGCTTCGGCTTGAAGTTGCACGCGATAAGTGCGGCCAGACTTGTTGAAATCGTTGACATAGAGCGAACCCATCGTGCTCTGCAGCGTGTCATAAATACTCGCCACTGGCACACCCTGAGAAATCGCCTTAGCCTCGTCTACCTCTACAAACAGCTGCGGCACGGTAGGCCTGAAGAAAGTATTGATTTCAGTGAGTCTTGGATCTTTGCTCAGCGCTTCAATCAAATTACTCACTACCGCTGACAGTTTTGCGGCATCGGTGTCGCCTCGAGTTTGCACATAAAGCTCAAAGCCTCCGGAACTGCCCAAACCGCGAATAGCCGGCGGATTAAACGCAATCGCCATACCATCCGGCTGCTGCATGCCAATGCCAAATAATTTTTTCACGATATCATCCGCTGAGGTAGTACGTTGATCCCAATCCTTCAGGCGCACAAACATCGTAGCTGCGCTGGTTTTGTTGCCCCCGCCTATTAAGTCAAAACCATTGACTGCAAACTCATGCGCCACAGCAGGATCTTGCGCTATGGCTGATCGCACGTTTTCAGTGGTTTTGGTAGTACGCGCTAGCGTAGCACCATCCGGCATCACCACTGCAGAAATGACATGGCCTTGGTCTTCAGCAGGCACAAAGCTGCCTGGAATCACTCTTAACAATACCGCCACCAAGCCAATAATCAGTGCAAACACAACGGTGCCGATAATTTTATGGTGCAGTGTCAAATTCACGACATCGGTATATAGATGCGTAAAACGGTCAAAGTGATGATTGAATTTAGTGAAAAACGGCGCTTTTAAATGTCCAGATTTCAGCAGTACCGCGCACAAGGCAGGCGTCAGCGTCAATGCCACAATACCCGAAATCACCACCGCTACTGCAACGGTCACTGCAAACTGGCGATACATTTCACCGGCGATACCACCTAGGAACGCAACAGGCACAAACACCGCGCACAACACCAGCACAATCGCCACCACTGCGGCAGACACTTGCTCCATAGATTTCACCGCAGCTCTGATAGGCGAGAGTTTTTCTTCGTCCATTAAACGTTCTACGTTCTCCAGCACCACGATTGCATCATCCACCACAATACCGATCGACAGCACCATCGCGAATAAAGTGAGCGTGTTAATTGAAAAACCGAATATCCACAAACCGGCGAAAGTACCAATCAAGGAAATGGGAACTGCGATAAGTGGAATCAGGGTAGCGCGCCAGCTTTGCAGGAACAGGAACACCACCAGCACCACCAGCACCATTGCTTCTGCCAAAGTTTTAACTACTTCACCAATGGACGCTTTCACAAAGTCACTGGTGTCATACGGCACTTCCCAATCAATACCCGTAGGAAAACGCTGTTTCAATTCAGCCATCTTGGCTTTAACCGCTTCAGCCGTTTCCAGTGCGTTGGCTCCGGTCTGCAGGAAAATCGGAATACCTACACCAGGTGAGCCATCCAGATATGTGCGCACGTTATAAGTTTGTGAGCCCAGCTCTACACGCGCTACGTCTTTCAAATACAGCACGCCTCGTGGCCCATTTGCACGCACCACAATATTGCCAAACTCTTCCGGATCTATCAAACGCCCTTTTGCCGTCACGGTATACACCAGCTGCTGCGAGGATGGAGAAGGTTCCTGACCAATCTTGCCAGCAGCATATTGCGCATTCTGCGTACGAATTGCATTAGCAATATCGGTTGTAGTCACGCCCAATTGCGCCATACGATCCGGACGCAGCCAGATACGCATAGAGTAATCCTGTGCACCAAAGATAACAGCATCACCCACGCCCTTGACGCGCTTGAGCTCATCCAAAATATTTAGCGTGCCGTAGTTACTCAAATATAAAGGGTCATATTTCTTCTGTTTATCGGTCAGCATCACCACCAGCAAAATATCGTTGGAGCGTTTTTGCACCACGACACCGGTACGACGCACTTCTTCGGGCAATCGCGGCAAGGCAATATTGACACGATTGCTGACGTTAAATGTAGCCTGATTGATTTCAGTGCCCACCTCGAACGTTGCGGTAATCGTCAAAGTACCACTGGAGTCAGCACTCGAGTTGAAATAAAGCAAACCCTCAACACCACTTAACTGCTCTTCAATGGGCGCCGCTACGGTTTTGGAAAGGGTGTCGGCACTTGCGCCAGTGTAAGTTGCCGTAATCAATACGGTGGGAGGTGCAATCTGCGGATACTGCGAAATTGGCAGCTTAAACGCAGCAGCCAAACCTGCCAGCACAATAATGATAGACAGCACGCTGGCAAAAATGGGCCGTGTAATAAAAAATTTACTCATATAAACTCTCGCTAAAGTCTTGCTTCAAGACGCGGTTATCTGACTGACTATATGGATTTTGTCGTTTTTGCGGCTGGCTTCAGACTTGCTTTTTCCACTGGCTTGTCCTGTGATTTGGCCAGTGGTTTTTCAGCACTCACAGCTGCTTCTGCTGCAGGTTTTGGCATCACCACCATGCCGGGACGCAATTTGATAATGTTGTCTACCGCAACCTTGTCACCCGCTTTTAAGCCGCTCAATATCACCCAATCCCTGCCAACCCAGTTACCGGCAACAATAGGGGTAATTACCGCTTCATTTTTGTCATTCACCACAAACACAAACTTGCCTTGATCATTGTTCACAACAGCGGTTTGCGGCACCACAAATACGCCGCTCTTCTCACCGGTGACGACGCGCACACGCACAAACTGACCCGGCAGAAGCTGTTTATTTTCATTGGCAAAGGTTGCACGCAGCTGCTGCGTACCGAGCTGCGGATCAATGCTGCTGGCAGCAAAGTTAATACTGCCTTTTTTCGCATATTCCTCGCCATTCGGAAGGATCAGGCGTACTTCTTTCACATTAGACTGGCTCAGCGGCCCGCCTAACTGCGCCAATTCATTATCAGATAAACTGAAACGCACCCAGATTGGCGTAATCTGTGACACCGTAGACAACAGAGAAGTATTCGCACTCACCAAAGCGCCTTCGGATAATTCAAAACGCCCAGCTACACCGCTGATTGGCGAGGTGACTGTGGTATAGGATAAGTTTAACTCTGCCTCACGCACTGCGGCTTCAAACTGAGCTAGTGCAGCTTTAGCCAAAGCGTTGTCGGAAATAGCATTGTCAGCCTCGCGCTGGCTAATAGATTGTGTTGCCACCAAAGCCTGCAAGCGCTTAGCTTCACGCTCTGTTTGCTCTAATCTTGCTTTTTGCTGCGCCAATTGCGCTTTTGCATTTGATAAAGCAATCTGAAACGGCACCGGATCAATCAGAAACATCGGCTGGCCCGCTTTAATTTCCGCACCTTCATCAAACAGTTTTTTCAACAAAATGCCGCCCACACGTGGACGAATTTCCACTTGCTTGGCTCCTTCAGTCTGCGCTACCGCCTCTGCACTAATCGGCACATTAGAGGGTGCCAACGTAATGACCGTGACCGGCATCGCGGGCATAGCGGCACCGTTGGCCGCTTCATCTTTTTTGCCGCAACTCACTAGTGTTACACTCGTCAGCGCCATAATGGCGAGCAGACCGAAGCCCAGCATGAGATTGTGCTTATTGATTTTTTTGCTTGAAATACTGCCTGCAGATGATGATTGCCGACTGATGTTAAATTTCATCGATGACTCCGCTTATTAAGCATAACTGGTTCATTATGCGGTGTTTATTTGGTTTTTATTTCGCCCGAACAAGACATTAAGGCTTGCTTACATACAAATTTGTATGTATATTATATACAAACAAGGATGTATGTAAATATACATTTCACAAAATTATTCACGAATTTGTATTAGGCTAGCATTAAGATATTGACAAGGTTAGACATGGTCAGAAAAACGAAAGAAGATGCAGAACTCACGCGACAGCGCATACTAGATGCTGCGCGCAGCGTATTCTTGAAGCGCGGTGTAAGCAAATCTACACTGGAGCATATTGCGTCTGAAGCTAACGTAACACGTGGCGCTGTCTACTGGCATTTTGAAAATAAAACAGAAATTTTCCATGCCATCCGTGAGCAAGTATTCCTACCTTTAATCGACAGCATTGATGACACACTCTCCCCTGCGGTTAAAAATATTGAAAACCCGCTCAATCAAATTGAAGCAATTTTAAGCAATACGATTAATCAGCTGAATGATAACCAGCAAATGCGTGAAATTTATGAAATCATGATGATTAAGTGCGAATATGTGGATGAGTTTGCCACCGTACTGCATCAAATGATGAATAACTGCACTTGCATCGTTGAAAAACTGGAAGCGGCTTATGCGCGTGCTGAAGAGCAAGAGATGCTCTCGACCAAACTAAGCCCGCGTGCTTTGGCGCTAGATACGCATTTATTCTTTGGCGGTTTGCTGCATATGTGGGTCAAAGACGCTGATGGCAGTCGATTCCGTATTCAGGCATTGGATCTGATTAAATCGCACATGGATTTGCGCAGACGTAAATAAGACAGCCCCGCAAGTCCTAGAAATTTAGGCGTCAAAGTACTTGTGAATCCCTATAGGTAGCGCTAACATACGCGAAAATCGAGTGAGGAGACGTTGTGATTTATACAGGCGAAATTTACGGCAAACAGACTGCTAACAAGTTCGTCATGTACAACGTACTCAAGGTCAACAAGCAAGTGGTGACCTTGCAAAATATCGATAACCCACTCAGCTTGTTTGAAACCACAGAACAAAAACTAGCCAGCTCCGGTTATGTCAGAATCAGTCAAACGCCCTACATTGATCTCAACGCCAGCACAGCAAAACGCAAAAAAGCCGCAAAAAAACCAACCCGCTGCCCACTGACCCTAGATTTTTTAGAAGAACGCGCCGATAGTGAACGCCCTGCGCCCATCATGCCGGATTTGTTCAGTGCCGGCTAATGGGCTAGGCAGCTGGAGCTAGCCTCTTGGTGGGCCACCTCTAAGATCGTGACCGTCAGCACTGTACACTTCAACCTCAACAAAATCACCCGGATTTAAGCCCTCAGCATCTTCCAGATAAATCACACCATCAATTTCAGGTGCGTCTGCCTTAGTGCGGCCAATCGCTTCAATATTACCTTCAACGTCCGTCACAATTTCGTCAATCAGTACGGTTTGCATGGTACCAATTTTATGATGCAATTTTGCAGCACTGATGCGCTCCTGCACTGCCATGAATCGGCTTAAGCGCTCTTGCTTCACCTGCTCAGGCACCTGGTTTGGCAAAGCATTCGCCGCTGCACCATCGACAGCGGAATATGCAAAACATCCCACCCTATCCAGCTGCGCTTCTTCCAAGAAATCTAGCAGCATTTGAAAATCCTCTTCCGTTTCACCTGGGAAGCCTGCAATAAAAGTGCTGCGAATCGTAATATCCGGACAGATTTCACGCCAGGCTTTAATGCGGGCAAGATTATTTTCACTGCTAGCCGGACGTTTCATGGATTTCAATATACGTGGACTGGCATGCTGAAATGGTACATCCAGATAAGGCAAAATCAGGCCATCTGCCATCAGCGGAATCACTTCATCCACATGCGGATATGGATACACATAATGTAGACGCACCCATACATCTAAGTCACTTAAGGCTTTAGTCAGCTCAGTCATGCGTGTTTTGATTGGGCGGCCATTCCAAAAACCCGGGCGATATTTCACGTCTACGCCATAAGCTGAGGTATCTTGTGATATCACTAAAATCTCACTCACGCCAGCGTTTACCAAATTCTCAGCCTCGTTCATCACCTCGCCAATCGGGCGACTTACCAAATCACCGCGCATACTAGGGATAATGCAGAAACTGCAGCGATGGTTACAGCCCTCTGAAATCTTCAGATAAGCGTAATGCTGAGGCGTGAGGCGTATGCCCTGTGGCGGCACCAGATCAACAAAAGGTTCATGCGGTTTTGGCAAGTTAGCATGCACGGCCGTCATCACCTCTTCAAGCGCATGTGGACCGGTGACGGCAAGCACACTCGGGTGTGCAGATTCAACCACCCCGGCTTTTGCACCCAAACAGCCGGTCACAATCACTTTGCCGTTTTTGTTGATGGCTTCACCAATGGCATCCAATGACTCCTCGACCGCACTGTCAATAAAACCGCAGGTGTTAACCACCACCAGATCCGCCTCGTCATAACTGCCGGAAATTTCATAACCCTCAGCGCGCAGTTGCGTCAAGATGCGCTCAGCATCGGAACCCGCCTTGGGGCAACCCAAGGAAACAAAGCCAACTTTGGGCGTAGAATTTTTTGTGATGGTTTTTAAAGTCATATGAATCTTTGAATCAATTAAATGTGTATATTAATGTTTATGTATATTATCGCGATTGCTTGGCTATACGTTGTTATTTTGATGGCCGCCACTGAAAAATCAATCACCTCAGGCGTGCTGACTTTTGTTTTCTACGGCTTATTACCTTGTGCTCTGCTGCTGTGGCTTTTAGGCACTAAACATCGCCGCCACTACAGAAAAAATCCTCTACCTGATGACGACGTGGGCAAACCAGATGGTACTAATACCCAAAGTGATGAGCAGCACCTGACTTAGCGTCGCCTTTAATTCCGTGCGCTTATGCAAGCTTGGAATCAAATCCGCTACTGCCACATAAATCATACTTGCCGCTGCCAACCCCAGAATATAAGGGATCCAGCTCATCACAAATTGCAATGCAAAATAAGCGATTAAACCACCCAGCAAAGTAGCTAGACTCGAAGCCAGATTAAATATGAATGCTTGTTTCTTGCTGTAGCCAGAATGCAGCAATATTAAAAAATCGCCGACTTCCTGCGGAATTTCGTGTGAAATAATCGCTAGCGCGGTCACCATGCCCAGCTTGATGTCCACCAGAAACGCTGCCGCAATCAACACGCCGTCTACAAAATTGTGGAAGGTATCGCCTATCATAATCATCATACCGCTGCGACCGCTGTCATGGTGGTCATGTGCATGGGTATGAATTGGTTTGATGGATGGTACGCTAGTGGTGACGGCCCTGAATTTCGCGCTGGAATCATGCGTTTTCGCATCCGGGCAATTGGCCTCAGTGTGCAGCGCATGTACTTCACAGTGGTCACCGTGACAATGACGCCAAATCACCAGTTTTTCCAGTACAAAAAACAGCAGCAAACCTAATAGCAAGGTCGCAGAAATGCTCTCAATATTGGCCGCTTGCTCAAACGCATGCGGCAAAATTTCAAGGAACACGGCCCCTAGCATGGCGCCAATCGCATAGCTCACCAGCATGGGAATCCATGCTGTTCGCAAATTAAGTGCGAAAACTCCGGCTAAGGACACGCTGAGCACACCGCCAGTAAGACTGGTAATCAGTATCCAAACCAGCACGGAAAAATCGGGAATTGACATGAGACATCAGCTAAAAATAAACAATCGGCATTATAGCGCATGCCCAAGCTATCTAACACGATAGCGCGGCATTCAATGCAGTTATCAACGATGAGGCTCGAGCCAGATGATGCTTGCCATGCGACCGGTTACATTATCACGCCGGTATGAAAAAAAGCGCGCTTCATCGGTGTAGGTGCAGAAATCTTCATTGATGCCTGCGCCATAAATTTGCGTCACGCCCAAGCGCTGCAAACGCTGCTGCGCAATTAAATACATATTGCATAACCATTTATCGCCATGCACCACAAAGGCGTTCTCGGCTTGCGCATCTTTGGCAATAAACTGCGACCGCACTTCGTCTCCCACCTCAAACGCCTTGGGGCCAATCGCCGGGCCTAGCCACGCTAGAACCTCATTTACAGGCACTTGCATTTTGGCAACCGTAGCCTCGATTACGCCATCACATAAACCGCGCCAACCCGCATGCGCTGCTGCGACTACCGTGCCTGCTTGGTCGCACAGCAATACAGGCAAACAATCCGCGGTCATGGTGACACACACCACATTGGGCTTACGACTATAAGCAGCATCTGCATTCTCCAAACAGCCACTGGCAGAAGCATCAATCACGTCAACCCCATGCACTTGGTTCACCCATACCGGCTCACTGGGAAGGTAGGCTGATAACAGCTGACGGTTTGCAGCAACTGCAATCGGATTGTCCTGCACATGCGCACCCAGATTCAGGCTGGCGTAAGCACCTTTGCTCACACCGCCGACTCTGGTAGTTTGCAGGGCTTTTACATTTGCAGGTGCCGGCCACTGCGGCTGAATAAACTCAAGTGTCGTCATTCACTATCACCTACCTCAATCGTGATTACCGGCATCATGCGATAAAACTACGCTTCAGCATCCAAGTCTTCAGCATCCAAGCCGCTGTCGTCATAGTCGTCAAAATCATCGTCCTCATAATCTTCATCAGCCAGATAAGGTTCCGTGCTGAATTCAAACAGCTCTTCATCTTCACTAGGTGCATCTTCATGACGCATGGCCTCCAGCAGTTGTTTCATATCGTCTGCCAATTCAATCTGCCATTCCATCCACTCATTGCTGGCAGGATGAACCAAACCCAGCTTAATGGCATGCAAAGCTTGTCGGTTGAATTTGCTGACGGCATCACGCAAAGTCTGTGTCATAGCGCGAATTGGCACAATGCCACGATAGCCATAGACTGGATCACCCACTAATGGCGCCTTTAAAAACTGCATGTGTACGCGAATCTGATGAGTGCGGCCAGTTTCCAGATTGCAGCGCAGATAAGTTTGCACAGAGAATCGTTCCAGAATCTCATAACGCGTCAACGCTGGTTTGCCGGCACGATTTATAGCCATTTTGGTGCGGGAGCGCGGATCACGGCCTATGGGCTGGTCTACCACACCATTACGCCACAGCTGCCCCCAGACAATCGCGCGGTATTCCCGTTTTACGGTGCGCGCCTGTAACTGGCGCACCAAGTGAGTTTGTGCAGGAATCGTTTTAGCAACCACCAGCAGACCACTGGTGTCTTTGTCCAGCCTGTGCACAATCCCTGCGCGTGGCACCTCTTGCAACTGTGGTGCATGAAACAGGAGTGCGTTAAGCAATGTGCCTTCCCAGTTGCCTGCGGCCGGATGCACTACCATGCCTGCCGGCTTGTTGATCACAAGAATGTGCTCATCTTCATACACAATATCAAGCGGAATATCTTGTGGCTTAAACGCCTGCTGTTCAGGCTTGGGCTGCACCTCCACCACTACACGTTCACCACCCCAGACCTTGGTTTTGGCAGTGGTGCCTGCACCATCTACTTTCACCAAGCCATCTTTAATCCAGGCCTGTAGGCGTGAGCGTGAATGTTCAGGCAGCATTTTCTGCAATGCCACATCCAGGCGCTGGCCTCCTAAATCAGAAGGAATAGAAAGCGATAGAGAATTGCCTGAGGATTGTAGAGTAGGGTCTGTCATCGGTTATAATTGCTGAAATTCTTAAAGGTGTTTTGGCATGAAGTATATCTTAATTTTCAGTTTTACCTTGTTGCTCAATGCTTGTGCCATTTTCGGCGACCCAACTGAACTTGATGACACTAGAGGCCTGTCAGCAGAAGCGATTTATCAAAAAGGTGCTGAAAAGATGCTGGACAAGGATTTTGAAAAAGCGATAGGCTACTTCAAAAAGCTGGAATCACGCTATCCACATGGCGTTTATGCCACACAGGCACAGCTGGAAATAGCCTACGCTTATTACAAAAAACAAGAACCTGTGCTTGCGGTTGCAGCAGCTGACCGTTTTATCAAACTCCATCCAAATCACCAAAACGTGGATTATGCTTATTACCTCAAAGGGTTGGCCATATTTACGGACAGGGGCATTATTGAAAAAATCACCAAACAGCAAGTGAGCGACCGCGATCCACGCGCTCTGCGCGACTCATTCATGACCTTTAAGGACTTGGTAACGCGCTATCCAAAAAGCCGTTATGCCAAAGATGCCACACTACGCATGACTTATCTCGCCAACAGCTTGGCAGATCATGAGTTGCATGTTGCACGTTATTACATGAAACGTCAGGCATATTTGGCAGCTGTCAATCGCACCAAATATGTCCTGGAAAACTACCCCACCTCTCCCAGCATTGAAGAAGCGCTGGTCATTCAAATCAGTGCTTATGACTTACTCGGATTAGATGACTTGAAATCAGATACCTTGCGCGTGCTTAAAACCAACTATCCGCAAAGCGCCATGCTTGGCAAAGGTGTACCGGAAGAGCGCGTATGGTGGAAATTCTGGGAAAGTCTATACAACTAATTTAATGCAGATGCGTCATACCCGGATATGAATTATTTCAATAAACTACCTGGGTTTCACAAAACGCCTGCTGGCATGGAATGGGTGATTCTTAAAAAGTTACCCATGATTTTTATTTTAAGCACGTTGGCAATTGCGCTGCCGATGCTTTACATCTATTTCAGCAATCATAGCCTCAGCCCTGACCAGTTAAAACAGATATACTTCGGTCTAGGGCTTATTTTCAGCGTCTGGTTTTTTGTAGGTGCCGCTGCAATTGGCTGTATCGTGGTGATGATTATGAAGGGTCCTGCATACGTCGCTGACCCTTATGACCTGCCTAAAGAAAATAAAAACCTGGAGAAATTCCCTAATTAATCATTGCTTGAGTGAACTATTGTTGCTACTCCCAAGCAACAACATTGTTGAATTGAGCTGTATTTGTTAGCCTAGCTTTACCTAATTAGCGCTTTTTGGCTTTTCTGTCTTTCTCTTCCGCATCTTTCTTGGCCTTCAACTCAGCACGCTGAGCCGTTTTACGTCTTCGCATACTCACAATACCTTCGCCCGGTTTGCGTTTTTCCTCATCTTCAGCAAACGGGTTATGGCCTTGTTTATATTGCACGCGCAGCGGTGTGCCGGAAAGCTGAAACGTTCTGCGAAACGTTTTTTCCAAGAAGCGCGTATATGCGTCTTTGACCCCATCAACATGGCTGCCATGAATCACGACGATAGGCGGGTTGCTGCCACCTTGGTGCGCATACCGCAGTTTTGGACGTATCCCTTTGCTGATAGGCGGTTGATGCTGCTGCAATGCGTCCAGCAGCACACGCGTCAATTGCGGTGTCGCCAGCTTGGCAAACGCCGCTTTGTAGGCCACATCGACTGATTTGAATAATTCAGGCAGTCCTTTTCTGCGCAAGGCTGAGATGTAGTGAAATTCGGCAAAATCCAGAAACTGCAGCTTACGGTCTATTTCGCGCTTAATCCAGTCGCGCTCATCTTCCTTCAAACCATCCCACTTATTAATCGCTACTACTAAGGCACGACCTGCATCCAGAATATAGGCCGCCACATGCGCATCCTGCTCGGTGATACCTTCCTGTGCATCCACCACCAATATCACCACGTTGGCTTCTTCAATTGCCTGTATGGTTTTGATGACAGAAAATTTTTCAATCGCTTCAAAAACGCGCCCGCGTTTACGCACACCTGCCGTATCAATCAAGGTGTAATGCTTGCCATTTTTTTCCAGATCGATGTGAATCGAGTCACGCGTGGTACCCGGCTCATCATACGCAATTACACGCTCCTCACCCAAAAGTGCATTGACCAGAGTGGATTTACCTACATTGGGACGGCCAACAATCGCCACCTTGGGGATTCTGTCGCCGGTATAGTCATTCACCGGGGCTTCTTCAATGACCTCACCTTTGAAGTGCGCCAGCGCCTCTTCAATGATGTCGCGCACGCCTTCACCATGCGCAGATGAAATAGACAAGGGGTAGCCCAAGCCCAATTCGTGGAAATCAGCGCTCACCACCGCCTTTTGCATACCCTCAGTCTTGTTAACGGCAAGCAGAACTGGTGCGCTGCATTTACGCAACCGGTTCGCAATTTCCATATCCTGTGGTGTTGCGCCCTGACGGCCATCTACCAGAAAAATCACCACATCTGCTTCATCGATGGCCTGCAGGGTTTGCCTCGCCATTTCTTTCAGGATGCCGCTATCGGTGTTTGGCTCGAAGCCCCCCGTATCCACTACCAGGTAAGGCTGGCTGGCGCCTAGGCCACGTCCGTAATGTCGATCACGCGTCAAGCCAGGAAAGTCTGCCACTAGCGCATCACGGCTCTTGGTCAAGCGATTGAATAAGGTCGACTTGCCTACATTAGGCCGGCCAACCAAAACGATGGTAGGAATCATATGTTTTTTCTATACAGAGTCTGCGCGTGCAACTCTTCTTAATATTAATGCGTTAAGCCTGCTGTTATCTTCAGCGGCTGACTTGAAGTCTATTTAATTTGTACGGCATACACGCCGCCTTCAGCAGACTGCGCCAGCAATGTATTGCTGTTAATCAAGACCATACCCGGCAAAATTGGGTTTTCCGTCACACGGATTCTTGCGTTGAAAGAGCCGTCTTCCCGGCTTAAAAAGTGTACATAGCCTTCAACATCGCCCACTGCAACCCAATTCCCCATAGGCACAGGAACCGTGAGATGTCTGTTCTTGAGTTCGCCCTGACGCCAATAAGTCTTGCCGCTTGCGTAATCCAATGCATACACAGAGCCAATGTAATGTGAGAGAAAAATTCGTGCATCCTGCGTGGATAATCCGTTCAAACTGGAGATTTCACGATTCCAGATGATGCGGCCAGTTGCCCTGTCCACTGCTGCGACCCTGCCCTGATAAGCGACTGCATATACCAATGGCCCATCCACCACCGGCAGGCTGGTAATATCTGCAATGCGTTCGATTTCGGTCACGCCTTTAGGCTGTGCAACTGAAGCTTCCCACATCAGTTTACCGTTATCGGCTCGGATAGAAATAAGTTTACCGCCGGCAAAGCCTGCATAAACCGCACCTCCATCTACCACTACACCAGCACTGCTGCGCAAAGCCAACGCCGGACCGGTACGATCATATACCCATTTACGGCTGCCGTCGTTAGCATTAATACCGTAAATTCGACTATCGCCAGTGCGCACAATCACCAGCCCATCGTAGTAAACCGGTACGCTCAGCACCTCACTGCTCAGCATTGATTTCCATTGCAGTTTGCCAGAAATGTCATAGGCATATACAACACCGGCTTGCGTGCCCACCATTACCAAACTGCCGCCTACGCCAACACCACCGCTTAATTTCTCGCCCGCACTGACTCGCCAGGACTGATTGCCGTTACTGATATCAAACTTGGCCAAGTCACCTTCAGAACTCGCCACATACGCATAGCCTGCCTCAACTGCCGGCGTAAAATGAAAATCACCCGCAGCACCTATTTTCGCTTGCCAAATCAGCTTTGCCTCAGCACTTTGCTTGAACTCAGCCAGCTCCTCAGGCGGATCGCTGATTTCACGGCCAAACACGCGTTCGGTCAAATCAGTCTTGATGTCATTAAATGATGAGCAAGCCGTGAACAACGCCAAGCCGGCTATGATTAAAACGAGTCTTATCGGTTGAGAAATGCGCAATTTTTAGCCCAGAGCTTCTAATTTTTGTTGTGTGAGATAACGATATTTACCATCGGCATCTAGTTTAAGCAGCGCGTTTTCATAAGCAGCTTTGGCTTCTTGTTTTTTGCCCAGCGCCACCAAAACATCGCCCTTCATATCTGAGAACAAACCATCGAAACCTTCATCATGCTTGGCTTCCAGCAACTTTAACGCGGCCTCATAATTTTTTTCTTCAGCCAAAATATTAGCCAACTGCAAGGAAGCAATCGCATGTACTGAAGTTTCCTTGGCATTTTTAACTGCCCACTCCAGCTGTGCTTTCGCACTTTTTACATCACTCGCAGCATAGTTGGCTTTGGCAACATATAGCGCAGCGCGACCGGCATATGGCGTGCCTGAGTAATCGTCCATAATTTCAGCGGCTTTTGCCTGTATCGCCTTTAAATCCTTCTCGTCGATAACCTGCAAAGCTTGGAATTGGGTTGATGCATCAACCGCCTGCTTATTCTGAAAATATTGCCATGCTTGATAAGCAGCAAATACTACCAGCAAGGCAACTAGACCGTTAGTAACCCACTTTCCGTAGGTTTTCCACCAAGCTTTTAATTCGTCTAACTGCTCTTGTTCTTCTAAATCGTAAGCCATCTAACATCCCATCCTGATATATTTCTAAAATTAAGCATTTACTGCCTGCTTGCCGGGTATCGCCGCAAGTAGGTTTTGTGTGTACGCATGCTGAGGCTGTGCGTAAATGTCAGCCACCTTACCCTGCTCAACCACTTTACCGTGGTACATCACCACCATGTCATCGGCAATATAACGCACTACGCGTAAATCGTGACTGATAAAAATAAGGCTCAGCGCCATTTCCTGCTGTAGTTCTTTCAGCAGCAGCAATATCTGTGCCTGTATCGAAACATCCAATGCAGACACTGGTTCATCACACACCACAACCTGAGGATTCAATACCAGAGCGCGCGCTATACCAATACGCTGACGCTGTCCACCTGAAAATTCATGCGGATATTTCTGCATATCGGCTTCGGATAAACCCACACGCTTCAGCATCGCAATGACTTTTTGCTGACGTTGTGCAGCGTTGCCGAGATCGTGTATCAGCAATCCTTCGCCCACAATTTCCCCAACGCGCATGCGCGGGTTAAGTGATGCGAATGGATCCTGAAATACCATCTGCAGGTTTTTACGCATTTCGCGCAGCTGATTCGGCATTAACTTGGCCAAATCCTGACCATCAAACAGCACTTCACCACTATCCAAGGGTTGCAATTGTAACAGACATCGTGCCAAGGTGGATTTGCCGCTGCCAGATTCACCCACCACGGCCAAAGTTGTGCCGGCACGCAGCGTGATACTGACATCATCCAACGCTTTTACCTGAGTGCTTGCAAAGCCAAAGCGCCCGCTACGCTGGGTATAGGTCTTCACCAGATTTCTGGCAATTAAAATGTCATCACTCATACAGCGCCTCATCTTGAACCTCGTCCTGCAACCAGGCATAGTCTATCGGTTTCAATACTTTCTGGCCTTGTGCATCAGGAACGCATGCCAAAAGCGCTTTAGTATAAGGATGCTGCGGATTACCGAGCACCTGTTGTTTAGTACCAGATTCCACAATCTGTCCTCTGAACATGACCACCACATCATCTGCAATATCTGCCACGACGCCAAAATCATGGGTAATAAACAACATGCCCATATTCATGCGGCTTTTTAAATCATCCAGCAGCTTCAGAATTTGTGCCTGCACGGTCACATCCAATGCGGTAGTAGGTTCATCGGCAATCAGCAAACTAGGCTCGCAGGCAATGCTCATGGCAATCATGACACGCTGACGCTGACCACCCGACAGCTCATCCGGATAACTATTAGCCCTGCCCGGGGGGATGCCTACCATCTCAAGCAGACTGTGAACTTTGGTTTTTAAACGCTCACCTTTCATGCCAAGATGCGTCGTCAGCGATTCGCCGATTTGATAACCCACAGTCAGTACTGGGTTCAATGATGTCATCGGCTCTTGAAAAATCATCGCAATTTTGTCACCGCGCAGCTGCCGCAGGCGCTCGGCATCGAGTGTGCATAAATCAATTACACCATGTTGACTATCATTGAAGAGAACACGACCACGTTGCAACTGCAGCTGTCTGGACAGCAGCCCCATTACGGACAATGCTGTCAGGCTCTTGCCGCTGCCCGACTCACCCACCACACAAGTGGTTTTACCTTGCTGAATCGAGAAACTGACATCATTGACCAGTAAACGGTCTGGCATCTTTTTGGGGGATATTGTGAGATTTTCCAACCTTAACAAAGGCTGGACATGCACTTGCTGATTACTGGTTAAATGATCGGTCATGTTTGCTCACAGTGAGAATAAAGCCTACATTGAATTTCTGTCTGTCAAAATCGTTTCTATCGCCTGCTGTAAATTACACCGTACTTGTTCTGATTGGACCTGTTCTGATTTATCGTCAGCCTGCATTGGTTTCAAAGTAACCCGCTGCTGACTTACTTCATCATCTCCCAAAATCAATGCATAACTAGCCATGCTTCTATCTGCTTTTTTCATCTGCGCCTTAAAACTGCCGCCACCGGTATGCAGCACTACAGAAATGTTCGCGTTACGCAGCTGCTCCGCAATGCCAAATGCCGCCGCTTCTGCCAGCTCTCCTACGTTCACCAGATAAACATCGGGTGCATCTGCAGCGACTATGTCATATTCCTGCATCAGCAAAAATACACGTTCCAAGCCAATGCCGAAACCACAAGCAGGTGTGGCATTGCCACCCAAACGCTCAACCAGCGTGTCATATCTGCCTCCGCCAGCGATTGTGCCTTGGGCGCCAAGCTTGGTGGTGACCCACTCAAATACTGTACGGTTGTAATAATCGAGACCACGCACCAAACGCGGGTTAATGGTGTAAGCAACTCCAGCTTCAGTCAATCTCTTGCACAGACCATCAAAATGCGCGCGGGTTTCATCCCCCAGACAATCAAGCAGTTTAGGTGCAGCTTCACACATGGCCTGCATGCGTGGATTTTTAGTGTCCAGGATTCTGAGCGGATTGGTATGCAGGCGGCGTTTAGCATCTTCGTCCAGCAAATCAGCATGCTGTTCAAAATAAGCAATTAGTGTGCTGCGGTAAGCGGCCCTTTCACTGGCATCGCCTATGCTGTTAATCTGCAGCTCAACATCTTCAATCCCTAACTCACGCCATAACCTAGCTAACAACACAATCTGTTCTGCATCCACCTCAGGAGAATCAAAGCCGAAAGCTTCCACACCAATTTGATGAAACTGGCGTTGGCGACCCTTTTGTACATTTTCATGCCTGAACATGGCACCGCTATACCAAAGTCGCTGCGGGCCGTTGTAAGTCAAGTTATGTTCAACCACTGCACGCACACAGCCTGCTGTACCTTCAGGACGCAACGTCAGCTTATCGCCATTCAATGCATCTTCCCATGCATACATCTCTTTTTCGACAATATCAGTATGCTCGCCCACGCTGCGCACGAACAGCTCTGTTGATTCAACCAAAGGCATGCGAATATTTTTGTAGCCATACTGCGCCAGCACACGACGTGCGGTGTCTTCCAGTTTAAACCACAAAGGGGTGGCTTCAGGCAAGATGTCATAAAAGCCTTTAATACTTTGAAATTTATTACTCATGAATTTTTTATAATTGGATTAATTAACTGCTTGAATAGGAATGGTTTTATTAAGCGGGCTAACATGCAGCTTGCCGCCGGCAACATAGTTTTTCTGAACATAGGCTTCAACAATTGCCTGAAATTCCTGCGCGATATGATCACCTTTCAGGGTCACGGTTTTTTCGCCATCCACAAATACCGGCGCCACCGGAATCTCACCGGTACCGGGCAAACTGATGCCTATATTGGCAAGTTTTGACTCACCGGGGCCATTCACCACACAGCCCATGACAGCGACACTCATGTTTTCAACCCCAGGATATTGGCTACGCCATACCGGCATCTGATTGCGCAGATACGCCTGAATCTGCATCGCCAGCTCCTGAAAATAAGTTGAGGTAGTGCGGCCACAACCCGGACATGCTGTCACTAAGGGCGTAAAGGAACGAATGCCCATGGTTTGCAGAATTTCCTGCGCCACCACAACTTCTTTGGTGCGGGACTCATTCGGTTCCGGGGTCAATGATACGCGTATGGTATTGCCTATACCTTGCTGCAACAGCAAGGCTAAAGCTGCGGTTGAAGCAACAATGCCCTTGGAACCCATCCCCGCCTCGGTCAAACCAAGATGCAGTGGATAATCACAGCGCTGAGCAAGATCGCTGTACACCCTGACCAGATCCTGAACATCGCTCACTTTACAGGAAATGATAATCTGATTTGGCGATAAGCCGAGCGCCACCGCTTGTTCTGCACTTTCCAGTGCCGATTGAATGAGCGCCTCGCGCATCAGTGCATCTGCACTTAATGGTTCAGCCAATTTTGCATTATCGTCCATCATCTGCGCCATTTTGGCTTGATCCAGACTGCCCCAATTCACGCCGATACGTACGGCTTTTTTATATTGAATTGCAGCTTCTATCATGGCAGCAAACTGCTCATCACGTTTGGAGCCTTTGCCCACATTACCGGGATTAATACGATACTTTGCCAGTGCCTGTGCACAATCAGGAAATTGCGCTAACAGCTTATGGCCGTTGTAATGAAAATCCCCCACTAACGGCACATTGCAGCCCAAAGCATCTAAGCCACGTCGAATATTGCCGACCTGCGCTGCCGCTTCCGGTGAATTCACGGTAATGCGTACTACCTCGGAACCAGCCTGCCAGAGTTCATATACCTGCTTAATCGTTGCCTCAGCGTCAGCGGTATCGGTGTTCGTCATGCTCTGCACCACTACCGGAGAAGCAGTCGTGCCATGTAAACCACCCCCCACAGGCACATGACCTACCATGACCTGCAATGTATCTCGCGGTTTAATTTTAATCGAAAGACTCAACGGTTACTCCAGCGTAATACGTGCCACGTTGTTTTTGATATTTGAGGTCAGATCCACCGCTTGTCCTGAAAACTGCAGTGTGGTGCTGCTTGCGTTGCCTATGACTACCGTGAGCGGTGGTGTTGCTGTAATGGTTTCCTGCATGCCATCCTCACCCAGTTTTTCATACACAAGCTTGCCTGTTTTATCCTTAACACTGACCCAGCTCTGTCCGGTAAAGACAAAACTAAGGCTTTTACCAGTTGCAGATACGGCAGGACTTGCTGCTACAGCAGGGCTTGCAGATGCAGCGGAACTGGCAGATGTAGATGCGGTTACTTTTACTTCACTGGTTCTAGCTGGTAAGGCAACTGATTCAGGCAACTGCTGGTCAGTAATATCCTGAATCGCTTCATCAGCGTTAGCCTCAGTTACGCGCTCAGCCGCAGGCAGTGCGGCCTCAGGCATAGGTGGTGACGGCAAAGATATCGTACTCTCGCCAGTTTCGCTTTTCGCCTCGACAGCAGGCTGACCATTTTGAGCGACTCCATCCACATCTGATTCGCTCTGTTTAGGCATAAACTCCACATATAGCATCCATGCCAGCAGAAATAGTAAAACCACTATCGTAGCAAGAATATATTTAAGCCATGGCCAAGACTCGTTGGTCAAGGCAACGGGTCGCATGGATGATTTAATAGCAATCACCTTCTGCGCATCTTCTCCCAGAGTTGCGCGATAAATTGCCAGCAGCGGCTCCGCATCAATGTCAAGATATTTGGCATAACTGCGAATAAAGCCTCGTGTCATCATGGCATCAGGAAATAACTCAAATGCGTCATTTTCCAGTGCTTCAATTTGTTTGACACTGAAGCGTAGGCTGTTGGAAACATCTTGCTGCGATATGCCTTTTGCTTCACGCGCACCTCGCAGTGAAGCACCAAGACCAGCAGCACTGGAAACGGCATTCTCAACAACTTCTGATTGCTGTTCAGTCATGACTAATTCCCATTCACTAACAATTTTGTCTGCTCAGAATCCGGATATAATCTTCTAAGCTGCAGAGCATAACTGCCCTCTTCATCACGCTGCCCTAATTTGCGCGCAATCAGCACTGAGAGCCACAAGTTTTCTGGTGTAGGTTGACTAATCACAGCGTTTTGTAAGGTTTTTTTAGCTTGCACGTACTGATTACGGTTGAATTGTATCGATGCCAGCTGATAAGCCGCAGGGCCGTTAAGTGGGTCTAGTTGCAACGCCTTCTGTAAATAGACCTCTGCATTCGCGACATCAGGCTTACGCAGGGCACATATCCCGGCATTGGTGTAAGCCACCGCTGGTGTAATGTAAAGCGGATTTTTGATAGCCGCCATAAACTCTTTAATAGACTCGTCTATACGATTGCGTGCGCAAAGAAAATTGCCATAATTGTTATGCGCCTCGGAACTGTTAGGCTCAAGCTGTATGGATTTTCTAAAATTCTGTTCGGCTTGGCTATCTTGCCCCAGTGCCGCATGTATCAAACCTAGGCCATTGTATGCAACGGCTAGAGTAGGGTCGATTTCTGTCGCTAGCGTAAATTCTTCGAGCGCAATTTCATAACGGCGCTCTTGCAGATATACCGCCCCCAAATCCGTATGTGACAAAGCACGTGATTTGAGATTCTTGGCTTCTGCCTCTCGCTGCGGCTGACTGCTACAGCCAGCCACAAGCAACACAGCAGCAAGTATTAACAGCCTCATCATACAATCACCTCAATAGGAATTCGTTTTGAAGTGCGTTTGGTTTTATCCAGCACCTTACCCGCCAACTGTCCGCAAGCGGCGTCAATGTCATCACCTCGGGTTTTACGCACGGTTACCACATATCCTGCCTGCATTAATATGTCGCGGAATACACGGATATGGCTAGGGCGAGATGTTTCGTAACCACTGTTCGGGAACGGATTAAACGGAATCAGATTAAACTTGCATGAGACATTTTTAACCAACTCCAGCAGCTGATGCGCATGCTCCACCGTATCATTCACGCCATCCAGCATCACGTACTCAAACGTAACAAAATCACGCGGCGCTTTTTCGAGATAGCGATTGCAAGCGGCCATTAACTCCTTGAGCGGATATTTTTTATTAATCGGTACGATAATGTCACGCAGCGCATCATTCGGCGCATGCAGCGAAACCGCCAAAGCAACCGGACAATCCTCTTTGAGTCTGTCCATCGCCGGTACCAGACCACTGGTAGAGAGCGTGACACGGCGACGGCTTAAACCGTAAGCACTATCATCGAGCATAATCTGCATGGCAGTCACGACATTGTCATAGTTTGCCAGCGGCTCACCCATACCCATCATGACCACATTACTGATGATGCGCTCACCAGGGGGCAGCATGTCGTAGCCGTCAGAGGCACGCAGCGACCTGTCTGCAATCGCCAGCTGGCCGATAATTTCAGAAACACTTAGATTGCGATTAAAACCCTGGCGGCCGGTCGAGCAGAATGTGCATTCCAGTGCGCAGCCAACCTGACTTGAGACACAGAGTGTGCCCCGATCGTCTTCAGGGATAAAAACGGTTTCAATACTGTTGGCAGCATCAGTGCCAATCAGCCACTTGCGCGTACCGTCATTGGAAATTTGTTCGTGCTGCACGTTAGGCAGAGCAATCTCTGCCTCTGTTGCCAGTTTTTCGCGCAGACTTTTTGCAATGTCGGTCATCTGCTCAAAATCATGCACCCCGAAATGATGCATCCAGCGCATCAACTGCTTAGCGCGAAAAGGCTTTTCACCATGCTCGGTGAACCATTGCGCGAGTTGCTGCTGATTGAAATTGAGTAAATTGACCAAAATATATCCTACATCACTAAATAATTTAATTTACTAGGCTAGGCAAGGCGCAAATAGAGAAATTATGACGACGCATATACGTAATATGTGAGGAGTAATTTATCTATTTGCAACGACGCATAGCGACGAAAATTAAATTATTAACCGAAGAAGTATTTAATTTCGATGGCCGCATTCTCAGCAGAATCAGAACCATGCACCGCGTTCGCATCAATGCTTTCTGCAAAATCAGCACGGATAGTGCCAGCAGCAGCTTCTTTAGGGTTGGTTGCACCCATCAAATCACGGTTCACTTGCACTGCGTTTTCACCTTCCAGCACTTGAATCATCACAGGACCTGAAATCATGAATTTAACTAAATCCTTGAAGAAAGGACGCTCTTTGTGCACGGCATAGAAACCTTCTGCATCCGCTTGTGATAATTGCGCCATTTTAGCGTTAACAATTTTCAAGCCTGCGTCTTCAAAACGTGTATAGATTTTACCGATAACGTTTTTTGCAACTGCGTCTGGTTTGATGATAGAAAGTGTGCGTTGAATTGCCATAACTGCTCCGTAAAGTTTGCTGATTGAAAAGCCGTTAAAATACCATTTTTGACGCCTAAAATAAACCAAAATCGAGATTAGTTTCAAACCAAAATCGAGAATGGTTTTGTTGAATCAGTTTGGAATCAGCGCTGGCTATGGCAAAATAAAAACGCACATGAAAAATTCCAATCAAAACGCAAACAAAATAAGCGCCACCTGCCCCGCATGCGGCTTACTTTGTGACGACATCCTGGTCAGCACTAACCCGCAACTCTTAGTAGAAAAAGCTTGCAGCAAAGGTGTGTCGTTTTTCCAGCGTGCAGACATCAACGCGGAAAATATAAGTCCAAGCATTGGTGGTCACCCCTGCGATTTAGCTGCAGCTGTAAACAAAGTTGTTGAAATCTTAAGTGGCAGCTCGCAGCCCTTGATAGCAGGCTTGGGTACAGAAGTTAACGGTACGCGCAGCGTGATTCGTCTGGCGCAAAAAATCAATGCCAGTCTGGATCACATGCACAGCGAATCGGGCGTTCACAATACCCGCGCCCTGCAAAACGGCGGCTGGATTACCACCACGCTTGCCGAAGTAAAAAATCGGGCAGATTTAATATTGGCAATCGGTACTGACATCATCAGCACGCACCCAAGGTTTTTTGAGAGACTCGCTGACAACGGCGACAGCCTGTTCAGGACGCAGGCCGCGGAAATTGTTTACTTGGGCACAGAGAAAAATTCAGCTATCAATCACGCAAGCCTGCACCAACTGCCCTCCATTATCAGCGCACTGAATGCGCTGCTGCACGGCAAAAAACTCATCGGCAGTGAGATTGGCGGCATATCACTGGAAGCCCTGCAATCAATGGCAGAGAAGCTCAAAAATGCCAAGTATGCAGTGATTGTTTGGTCTGCCGGTGCGTTACAAATGCCGCATGCCGAATTGCTGATTCAAAGCATTACGCAGCTGATTGCAAAACTGAATGAAACCACGCGAGCCACCGGACTGCCGCTCAACAGCGGGGATGGCGACACTTCAGTCAACAACACCAGCACATGGCTGTGTGGATATCCGACCAGACTGCGCTTCACGAATGGTATAGCGGATTACAACACGTCCCGCTATGCCACTACTGCGCTGCTCAATTATTGTGACGCACTGTTGTGGGTAAGCTGCTTTAACCCTCACTTGCCTCCAAGCACACAGTTGCCCACTATCGTCATTGGCCACCCGGCCATGCAGTTTGAAAAAACACCGGATGTATTTATCCCGGTTGGCATTCCTGGCTTTGATGTTGACGGAATGATGTTCCGCATGGACAGTTCGATCACCCTGCCACTCAAAAAACTACGCAATAGCACACTGCCAACATTAAGTAACGTCATCGCCATGGTAGAAACAAAATTAGCCGCAGGATTCAGCGCATGATTACCCTGCTTAAAAATGGCAGAATCTACGACCCCGCTCAACAAAAGGATGGTGTGGTCGAGGATATCTACATTCGCGATGGCCGCATTATCAGCAAACCTGCACCCCATGAAAAAATTGCGCAAACTTATGACTTGACCGGGAAAGTAGTCATGGCGGGTGCGATTGACATGCACTCACACATTGGCGGTGGCAAAATGAATATTGCGCGCATGATGCTGCCAGAATATCAAAGTCAGCATCAACAAAAGCAGTTAGAAGAAATCAAAAATAGCAGCGACCCGGAAGTGCATATCTGCACGCCACATTGCTCGCACCACGCGACGCCAAGTGCCACCGATACGGGGTTCCGTTACATAGAGATGGGTTACACCGCAGCCTTTGAGCCTGCCATGCTGCCCATCAATGCGCGTCAGACGCATCTGGAAATGGGTGACACACCCATGATCGATAAAGGCGGCTATGCCATGCTCGGCAATGATGACTTTTTCTTGCGTTTGCTGGCAAAGAAGGCTGACCAAAAGGCGATTAACGATTACGTTGCCTGGATATTGCATGCCACGCAGGCGATTGGGATTAAAGTGGTGAATCCGGGGGGTATTAATGCTTTCAAATTCAATCAGCGTCGCCAGAACCTGGATGAAAATAACGCGTACTATCAAGTTACACCGCGCGATATCCTGCAAAGCCTGAGCCGTGCTGTGCACGACTTGGGTATTGCCAAACCCTTACACGTGCATTGCAATAATTTGGGCGTTGCCGGCAACTTTGCCACCACGCTGGAAACCATGACCGCCAGTAGCGGCCTGCCTATGCATCTCACCCACATCCAATTTCATAGTTATGGTACTGAGGGCGACAAGAAATTTTCATCAGCGGCTGCGCAAATTGCTGAAGCGCTGAACAAAAACAAACATATCACCGCCGACGTCGGGCAAATCCTGTTTGGGCAAACCGTAACCGCATCGGGTGATTCCATGATGCAGCATTTAAATGCCAATCACGCTAACCCAAAAAAATCCGTGATTATGGATATTGAATGTGACGCGGGCTGTGGCGTAGTGCCGTTCAAATACCGTGACCAGAACTACGTCAATGCGCTGCAGTGGGCAATTGGTCTGGAATTATTCCTGAGCGTGGAAGACCCCTGGCGCATATTCCTGACAACGGATCATCCTAACGGTGCGCCATTTACCAGTTACCCGCATTTGATTCGCCTGCTCATGGATAAAACCTTCCGTAACGATGCGTTTGCCAAGCTCAATCTTGATGCGCAGGCCATGAGCAACTTAAATGCCATCACACGCGAATATACATTGTACGAAATCGCCACCATGACGCGCGCCGGCGCTGCCAGACTCATCGGCTTGAGTGACCGTGGCCATCTGAGCGTTGGCGCTGCGGCAGACATTACGGTTTACACAGATCAGGCTGACCGCGAAGCCATGTTCAGCAAACCGGATTACGTGTTTAAAAATGGCGAGCTGGTAGTCAAAAACGGCCAAGTGGTGAAAGTGGTTTGGGGCGCGACGCACACCACAAAACCAGCCTTTGACACCAGCGTGGAAAAAGACCTCAAGCAGTATTTCGACCGCTACCAAACCATACAGCTGGATAATTTCAAAATCAGCCATGATGAAATTGAAAGCGATGGCCGCAGCAAAATTATTTCGCATCAAATCAACAAAAAGGATAAGGCATGAGCAGACTTTACGGTGAACAGCACCGCAAATTACAAGATGAATTTGGCACGCGCAAAATGGCAGACCGTGTGGAAGAGATTGCCTGCAAAACTGAATTTGATGACGAAACCAAAGGATTTATTGAACACATGGACATGTTCTTTTTATCCACCGTGGATCATCAAGGACGCCCTACCGTCTCCTACAAAGGCGGCGATGCAGGCTTTGTGAAAATCGTGGATAGCACAACACTGGCGTTCCCCAGCTATGATGGCAATGGCATGTTTTTCTCCATCGGCAACATCAGTACGCATCCGCAAGTTGGTCTGCTCTTCATCTCGTTTGAAACACCGCATCGCATCCGCGTGCAGGGCACTGCCACCATCTCCAAAAACGACCCGCTCCTGTCGGAATACAAAGAAGCCGAATTTATCGTGCGCGTCACTTTATCCGAATTGTGGCAAAACTGCCCACGCTACATTCATCAGCGTACCAAAGTGCGCGACTCACGCTATGTGCCCAGAGTGCATTGCGAAACTCCCATTGCTGAATGGAAACGCATTGATTTGATGCAGGATGTAATTCCGGAAGTGGACCAGAAGAAAGTCGAGCAAGTAGGCACAATTGCGATTGAGGACTGGATTGAAAAAGTAAAAACCGGCAGTCCGGACGCTTAGACAGCATGCAGATTAACGGCATCCACATTGATGACACTTTTGCTGAGGCATTCAATATGCGCGGCACGCGGATCATTATTACCGCGCAAAACCACAAATGGGCGTATCACGCTGCCAATGCCATGACCGGCTTCGCCACCTCGGTGATTGGCTGTGGCGTTGAAGCGGGTATCGAGTGTGAACTTTCTGCCGATGAAACACCTGATGGCAGACCCGGTGTTGCCGTGCTGATGTTTGCCATGGGCAGCAAAGTACTGATGCAGCAGCTGGAAACGCGCATGGGACAATGCATACTCACCTGCCCCACTGCCGCAGCATTTGCCGGTATTTCGAGTGAAGACATGATTAGCCTAGGCAAACACCTGCGCTTTTTTGGTGATGGTTATCAAACCTCTAAGCTCATTGGCGGCAAGCGCTACTGGCGCATTCCGGTGATGGATGGCGAATTCCTCACCGAAGAAACCACGGGCATGGTGCGTGCTATCGGCGGTGGCAACTTCCTGATTCTGGCCACCTCGCAGCCCGCTGCACTTGCGGCCGCTGAAATTGCAATTGAAGCCATGAAACGTGTCCCGAATGTGGTGATGCCGTTCCCGGGGGGCGTGGTGCGTTCCGGCTCCAAAGTCGGCAGCAAATATAAAACCATGTTTGCTTCCACCAACGATGCGTTTTGTCCCACGCTGAAAGGTGTAGTCAACAGCGAACTTTCAGCTGAAATTGAAAGTGTGATGGAAATCGTGATTGATGGCCTCAGTTTTGAAGACATTGCGCACGCCATGAAAGTCGGCATAGAAGCGATTTGTGCGTTGGGCAATGACAGTGGCGTTAAGCGCATCTCTGCCGGCAATTACGGCGGCAAACTCGGGCCGCACTTATTTAAATTGCACGAGATTCTCAAAGGCGGTGCAGCATGAGTGCATGCATTTTTACGCTAAAAACTGCACTTAAATACCAGGTGGACGCCAGTCCACTCACGCCCGACCAATTGAGCGGGAAGTCATTGGCTGAGATCGAACAGCAAACCTTGAACTATGGCGGGCAGCATGTGCCAGCGCACGCACTGTTTGATATTCGTGGCAGCGATACACAGCACATCATATTTCAGGGCGATTGCAGCCGCTTAGATTATATCGGCGCCAATATGCGCAGTGGCAACATCACCGTTGAAGGCAATGCCGGCGCATTTGCCGCCTGCAGCATGCGCGGCGGTCTGTTAGCAATCAACGGTAACGTTGGTGACTTTTTGGGCGCGGGTTTCGAAGGCTCTCGTAAAGGGATGCTGGGGGGTACGATTATCGTAAAAGGTGATGCCGGTGACCGTGTGGGTGACCAAATGCGCCGCGGATTGATTTTGATTGAAGGCAATGTTGGTGACTATTGTGCCAGCCGCATGATTGCCGGGACGATAGGCGTGCTCGGGACAGCAGGTGATTATTTAGGGTTTGGCATGCGCCGCGGCAGTTTGTTACTCACGCAGCAGCCAAGGCTAACAGCCACCATGCAAGACTGCGGTACGCACACCCTGCCTTTTCTGCGCTTGCTTGCAAAATCGTTTACAGATTTAGACAGTGCTTTTAAACACTTAGAACTTAGCCGCGCCAGACGATTTGTAGGGGATGCAGCGAATAACGGCAACGGTGAAGTTCTAGTGTTAACAGCCTGAATCAGAACAATTTTTCTGACTTAATCTACTTGAGATAGCCCCGCCTCTGCTAAAATATTGTTTTAAGTTGTTCATCAAAATTGTCTATGTCCAAGTATCTTACCGCTGCGCTGTACAAATTTGTCAGCCTGCCCAATTTCAAAGACCTGCAAGCACCTTTGCTTCATGCATGCAAAACGCACAACATCAAAGGCACGCTTCTACTGGCAGAAGAAGGCATCAACGGCACGATTGCGGGCTTACCTGATGACATTCAAGCAATCTTGCATTATCTGCGTAACGACCAAGTGTTTGCCGGCAAATTTGCGGACTTAGAACACAAAGAATCTTATGCAGAAGAACACCCGTTCTATCGCATGAAAGTGAAGCTTAAAAAAGAAATTGTGACCTTAGGCGTGCCGGGGGTGAGCCCCACCAAAAAAGTGGGTACTTATGTCAAACCTGAGGACTGGAATGCGTTGATTTCTGACCCCGAGGTGGTATTGATTGATACGCGAAATGACTATGAGGTGGATATCGGTACTTTTAAAGGTGCGATTGACCCTAAAACCACCACGTTCAGAGAATTCCCGGAGTACGTAGCGCAACACTTTGACAAGAACAAGCACAAGAAAGTAGCCATGTTCTGTACCGGTGGCATACGCTGTGAAAAGGCCTCATCGTTCATGCTGGATCAAGGGTTTGAAGAGGTCTATCACCTGCAGGGCGGTATTCTGAAATACCTGGAAACCATTCCTGAAGAACAAAGCCTGTGGCAAGGTGAGTGTTTTGTGTTTGACCAGCGTGTTGCAGTCAAACATAACTTGGAAGTGGGCAACTTTGACCAGTGTTATGCCTGTCGCCATCCACTCTCTCCAGAGGAAATGCAAAGCCCGCAGTACGAACCTGGCGTCTCCTGCCCGTATTGCCATGCCAAAGTCACCGAAGATAAACGCCTGCGCCTGCTGGAACGACAAAAGCAGATTGCCTTGGCCAAAAAACGTGGGCAAGCACACATCGGTGAGCCGCTACAGCCCAAAAAACCGGTGAACAAGAAGCTGGTCGAAAATAAAAGTTCGGATTAAAGGACACGATTGTGGACAACACCTTACGTATCGCAACATTCAATATACACAAAGGTGTCACTCACTTTAATGCGCGCTTTTCCCTACATCATCAGCGTGATCTGCTGCGCAAACTGCACTCTGATTTGGTGTTTCTACAGGAAGTACGTGACGAACACAGCAGACACAGCAAACGATTCAATGCCTGGCCGGATGCAGGGCAACTGGAATTTTTAGCAGACGAAATCTGGGTAGATTACGCCTACGGCAAAAACGCAGTTTATCCTGCGGGGCATCATGGCAATGCGCTGCTTTCCAAATATCCGATTATTCACAGCTCGAATACCGACATTTCCGCACACGCTGCAGAAGAGCGCGGCATGCTGCACAGCATCATAGAAATTCCAAATTGGAACCAACCCTTGCACGCTATCTGTCTGCATTTAGGGCTGTTTGCACGCTGGCGGCGCGCGCAATTACAGACAGTTACCGATTATATCGCGCAACACATACCTAGCGATGCGCCTCTAATTATTGCCGGTGATTTCAATGACTGGGGCATGCGAGCAACCAAGGCATTTTCCAGCGGCCTGCATCTGCATGAGGTATTCGAGCATCACACCGGCAGGCCTGCGCGCAGCTATCCATCATGGCTGCCTATTCTTAGGCTGGATAGAATTTATATTCGCGGCTTCAAAGTGCAGCATGCTGAAGTGCATGCCGGTGCACATTTCCTGAAGGTATCTGACCATGCGATACTTTCTGCCACACTACGCAGACAAGTGTAGGTATCATGCACTTTGTAGCTGGCAATCAAATCAAGCTATTGCGCAACGGTGCTGAGTATTTTCCGGCATTAGAAAAAGCCATTCAGCAGGCACGCTACGAGATTTACCTGCAATCTTATATCTACGAACATGATGAAACCGGCATTCGTATTGGTCAGGCGCTGATGCAGGCCGCGCAGCGTGGCGTGACGGTCAACCTATTGCTGGATGGGTTTGGCTCACAAAGTTTGCCAAAATATTATGTGCAGACTTTGCGTGATGCCAAAGTCAATGTCATGTTCTACCGCCCAAAAATCTCACCGTGGACATTAAAAAAGAACCGCTTACGTCGTCTGCACTGCAAAGTCGTGGTGGTTGATGGGATTATTGCTTTTGTAGGCGGCATCAATATTATCGATGACAACAACTCACCCAACCAGATTCCGCCGCGCATTGATTATGCGGTACAAATGACAGGCAACCTGCTGCCTGCGATTAATTCTAATGTACAGAAGCTCTGGCGCCGCATGCAGATGCTACATCTGCGCAAGCTTTACATGAAGCCGATGCTCGAGCCTCAACATCTGCAAATGCCTGACAATGACGTGCTGGCAGCGTTTGTAATTCGAGACAACATTCTGCACCGTCATGACATTGAAAATGCCTATCTGCATGCCATCCAGAATGCAAACCACGAAATTTTAATTGCGAACGCTTATTTCATTCCGGGCAGAAGGTTTCGCAGAGCATTACGCGATGCCGCTAAACGTGGGGTCAAGGTGACATTGTTGCTGCAAGGCAGAAAAGAATATTTCCTGATGTTTGCCACACATGCTTTTTATAATGAGTTTCTTGATAACGGTATCGAAATCCATGAATACCGTAAAAGCTTTATGCACAGCAAAGTGGCGGTTATAGACGGTGATTGGGCAACCGTAGGCTCTTCTAATATCGACCCATTCAGTCTCTTATTGGCACGCGAATCTAACGTGTTCATCAAAAATCAGAAATTTGCTGCCGAACTACAAGCCGAAATTCAAGCACAAATCCTCAATGGCGGATTAAAAATCACGCCTCAAATATGGGGAAAAGCCAGTCTATTCAAACGCATTGCTTCTTGGTTGGCTTATGGCATGGTGCGCTTTTTTATAGGCATAATTGGTGATAAACATTAAACAAAATTGCTGCTTATTTTGTTGATCTTTGAACAGCACTGACTGACCAAATAAGGTCTCGACGCAATGTATACATTATCAAAAAATTATAAAAAGGTTACTCATGCAACTAACAAGCCTGGCCATCGCACTCGCCGAACGCGGCCATCTCCCTGACTGCATTTTAAGAGCAGGCATTCGTCATTTATCTGAAGTGCGTCTGAAGCAGATTGATGCTGCAGATTGTGAATCAGCGATTAAACGTCAAACCGAGTTTATTCAAAGTATGAATCAAGCGCCGATTGCCTTGGTTCCTGAGCTGGCAAACGCGCAGCATTATGAAGTGCCAGCCAAATTCTTTCAGCTTTGCTTAGGTAAACACCGCAAATACAGCAGCTGCTTTTGGCTGCCAGATACCAAAACGCTGGATGAAGCTGAAGCTAATGCCTTACGCTTGAGCTGTGAGCACGCAGATTTGCAGAATGGACAAACGATTCTGGAGTTGGGCTGTGGCTGGGGTTCTCTTACCTTGTGGATGGCAGAACATTACCCCAACAGCAAAATTACAGCCGTTTCAAACTCCAATTCGCAGCGTGAATATATTCTGTCTACAGCCAGCAACCGAGGCCTAAACAATATACAAGTCATCACTTGTGACATGAATCGCTTCAACCCGGCAGATTTCAACATCCATCATGGCTTTGACCGTATCGTGTCAGTGGAAATGTTTGAACACATGCGCAACCATCAACTGCTTTACAAAAAAGTACATGATTGGTTAGTGCCCAAAGGCAAATTTTTCATGCATATTTTTGTGCACCGCAGCACACCATACGCTTTTGAGGTGCAGGGAGATGATGACTGGATGAGCCAATTCTTTTTTTCTGGCGGCATGATGCCAAGCGACGACCTGCCGCTACAGTTTCAGCATGATTTAAAAATCGTACAGCGCTGGCGCTGGGATGGTACGCATTATGAAAAAACTGCCAATGCGTGGCTGCAAAATATGGATGCGAACCACGACGAAATTTCCATGATTCTCGCGCAGACTTATGGACCGGCCGAAGTAGAAAAATGGCGTAATCGCTGGCGCATTTTTTACATGGCCTGTGCTGAATTGTTTGGTTACAAAAACGGCCAGGAGTGGTGGGTTACGCACTATCAGTTTGAGCGCCCGGTGTGACTTTAACTCGAGAATCTCACATGCTGATTATTAATTTCGTATTATTTCAACTGGCATGGTTTGCCTGTGTGCTTGGCGCAGCCAATAGCCAGCCGTGGTTAGGCGTAGGCGTCACTTTACTGGTGCTGGCGTGGCATTTCTTTCACAGCAAACAGCCGAAATATGAGCTGCTGCTGATTTTGGCTGCGCTGTTGGTAGGTGCACTATTCGACCAGCTGATGCTTTCCATGAACTGGGTTAATTATCAGGCGCATGGCTGGAGTCAGAATCTGGTACCGGCTTGGATACTGGCACTATGGCTGGCCTTTGCCTCAACGCTGAATTTAAGTCTGGCCTGGATGCAAGGCCGTTATCTGATTGCAGTGTTATTTGGTGGCGGCGGTGGCCCACTAGCTTACTTCGGTGCTGAAAAATTAGGCGCGGTATCACTCTCCGGCACAACCTCTCTGATAGCGCTTGGCATAGGCTGGGCAGTAATTACACCGCTGCTGTTGGTTGTTGCCGGAAAACTTAATCAAGCAAAGGGTGCTGCATAACATGGATTGGCAAATATACTTGAATGGCTTGGCCGCCATGCTGATTTTCGGCGTTGTCGGCTGGCTGATCAGTCTTTATCGCAACAACGTAACGCATGTAGACAGCATGTGGAGCTTGTTTTTTGTGGGGGCTGCGGGTGCTTATGCCTGTAGCTTACAAATCAGCCACATCAGTGAAATCAGTATACGCGGCTGCATCATGCTCTCACTGTTAACTCTCTGGGCGCTGCGGCTATGCATCTATTTGACCTGGCGCAACTGGGGGCCACATGAAGACCATCGCTATGCTGAAATTCGCGCCAACAATGAGCCACATTTCAAATTTAAAAGCCTTTACATCATCTTCGGTCTGCAGGCAGTACTGGCTTGGATTGTCTCTTTGCCTTTATTAGGCGCACTCAACTCAGATAACCCCATCAACCTTTTGGATGCCATCGGCGCACTGCTGGTAATGTTTGGCTTTATTTGGGAAACACTAGCTGATTGGCAGCTGTCACGCTTCAAAAATATTTCAAACAACAAAGGTAAAGTGCTCAATACTGGCGTGTGGCGCTACAGCCGCCATCCGAACTATTTCGGCGAATGCTGCGTCTGGTGGGGTTTTTATATCATTGCTCTGGCTGCCGGCGCCTGGTGGGCGTTGCCCTCTGCATTGCTCATGACATTGCTATTGCTGAAAGTCAGCGGCGTGGCGCTACTGGAAAAAGACATTACCGAACGCCGCCCTGAATATGACACATACATCAAAACCACCAATGCTTTCATTCCTGGCATCCCAAAAGGAGAAAAACCATGAATAAACCGATTGCAAAAATATGCTTGGCTGCAGGCGCTATGCTTTTGCCGGCCAGTCCACTGCAAGCCCGTGAATGGGCGTTTGATGTGTATCTGGATAAAACCAAAATTGGCCAACACACCTTTCAATTAAATAATGCGCAGCAGCTGGTAAGTCAGGCAAAATTTAATGTTAAAGTGCTATTTATTAATGCATATCAGTATCAGCATAAAGCGGTGGAAAATTGGCAAAACAACTGCTTGACCGCACTTGAAGCAGACACTGTTGAAGATAACGTCAACACACAGGTTAAGGGGCAACTCAAGGCCGAAAGTTTTGTGGTTGATAACGGCAAGGAAACGCAGACCCTGCCTGCATGTCCCATGACATTTGCTTACTGGAACCAAAAAATCCTGACGCAATCAAAATTGCTTAATCCGCAGAATGCCGATTGGCTCGATACCAAAGTGACAAAACTGGGTACCGAACTGCTGGATGTAAAAGGTAAAAAAGTGGAGGCCACACATTACAGACTGAACGCCAGTCTGGATGGTAAGCCGAAATTGAATATTGAACTATGGTATGAAGCCGGTAGTAACGATTGGGTAGCGCTCAAATCGATTACACCCGAAGGTTACACCATTAACTACAAACTTAAATAACGCAGCATGACAATGAGTATTTTTAAAAAGTTACTGATGATGACGTTTTTTGCAAACTTACTTGCAGGCTGCGCCAGCACGGCACAGCCGCCGATTGCGACAGTTCCTCAGGTCGATTTACCTAAGTTTATGGGGGCTTGGTATGTGATTGCGGCCATCCCCACTGCAATTGAAACCGAGTCTTACAATGCGGTTGAAAGCTATCAGCTGAATAAAGATGGGACGATTGCCACCACATTTACTTTCAACAAAGGCAGCCTTGATGGCACGCTAAAAACCTATGAACCTCGTGGTTTTGTGGTTGAAAATTCGGGCAACGCGCGCTGGGGGATGCAGTTTGTATGGCCGATTAAGGCAGAATATTTAATCGCTTATCTGGATGAAGCTTATACAAAAACTATCATTGCGCGTAACGCGCGTGATTATGTGTGGGTCATGGCGCGGCAAGCACATTTAAGTGATGACGAGTATGCCGCATTGGTGCAGAAAGTCGCAGACATGGGTTACGACACCGCGAAACTGCGCAAAGTACCGCACAACCCCAAATAAGTAAATTTAGAGCCACTAAATAACATGTTGCATTACTTGAATAAAATTATTTCATGGTTCGATAACCACGCAGTCCAAGTGGAAGAAGCGGTAGAATCTGCCAAAAACAAATGGGCTAATATCGACTGGCTGCGCGTCATTCCGTTTGTATTACTGCACATTGGCTGCTTGGCAGTATTTTGGGTGGGCTTTAGCTGGTTTGCCCTGAGTTTTGCGCTGATACTTTACCTAGTGCGCATGTTTGCCATTACCGGTTTTTATCACCGCTATTTTTCACATCGCGCATTCCGCACTTCACGTCCGGTACAATTCATACTGGCGGTGCTTGGCGCTTCCGCAGTACAGCGCGGCCCACTGTGGTGGGCAGCACATCACCGTCATCACCATGTATATTCAGATAATCAGGAAGATGCACACTCACCGGTGCAGCATGGTTTTTGGTGGAGTCATTTCGGCTGGTTTTTATCCACAGAACACTTTGCTACCCACACCAATCGCGTTAAGGAGCTATCAGCTTTTATAGAACTGCGCCTGCTGGATCGCTTCGATATCATCGTGCCGATATTGCTAGGTGCCGGCATTTACATTTTCGGCAACTGGCTAGCTTTTGCGCACCCGGAACTGGGCACCAACGGTCTGCAGCTCTTTGTGTGGGGATTTGTGGTTTCCACTGTGGTGCTATATCACGCCACGTTCACCGTAAATTCGCTCGCACATGTCTGGGGTAAACGCCGTTACGCCACCACCGATGAAAGCCGCAACAACTTCTGGATTGCACTGGCCACGCTCGGAGAAGGCTGGCACAACAACCACCACCACTACCCCGGCTCAGCCAGACAGGGTTTTTACTGGTGGGAAATTGATCTCACTTATTATGGTTTGAAACTGCTGGCAATGCTCGGGCTCATCTGGGATTTACGCAGTGTGCCGCACTCAATACGTGAATCCAGAAAAATCAAACCCTGACATATCAAACTTTAGTACATCATCCGTTACAAACAAACGCAAACAAAGGTTGTTCAGATTGAAAATTGCCATCATCGGTAGCGGCATCGCAGGCAACACGCTAGCCTACCATCTGCACCAGCAGCATGACATCACTGTTTTTGAAGCGGAAAGCCACATCGGCGGTCACACACATACGCACCATATTGAGCATGAAGGCAAAGAGATGGTAGTGGATACCGGATTCATTGTATTCAATGACCGCACCTACCCCAATTTTATAGCGATGCTGGATGGGTTGAAAGTTGAATGGCAGCCCAGCAGCATGAGCTTCAGCGTGCGTTGTGAAGATACCGGGCTGGAATACAACGGCACTACGCTAAATAGCTTATTTGCCCAGCGCAGCAATCTGTTCAAACCCAGTTTTTACCGCATGATTGCCGATATACTGCGTTTCAATAAAACCGCGCTGGAACTATTGCAGGATGGCAATGAAATTAAACTAGGTGATTACCTGACGCAAGGCGGCTACAGCCAGCAATTTATTGATTATTACATCGTGCCTATGGGTTCGGCTATTTGGTCAACCGACACCAAACAGATGCTGGATTTTCCTGCACGTTTTTTTGTACGTTTTTTTCATCATCACGGCATGCTCACCGTGAACAATCGCCCACAATGGCGCACTATTAAAGGTGGCTCAGCCAGCTATGTCAATGCGCTGACCGCATCATTTAAAGATAAAATCCGTCTTAATACGCCAATTGCCGGTGTGCGCAGACTAAAAAAATCGGTACGCGTGAAACCAAAATTTGGTGAAGAAGAAAAGTTTGATTATGTGTTTTTTGCCTGTCACAGTGATCAGGCACTCAGCCTGCTGGAAGATCCTACCACATCAGAAACCGAAGTGTTGGGCGCAATCCCGTATCAACAGAACAGTGTTTACCTGCATCATGACGCAAGCCTGATGCCAAAAAACAAATTGGCTTGGGCCGCCTGGAATTATCATGTCACAAAACCTGCACCAGCGCATGTGGCAGTGACCTACAACATGAACATTCTGCAAAGTCTAGAATCGAAAGAGCCACTTCTAGTCACGCTCAATCATACCGACAGCATTAATCCTGCCAAAGTCATCAAGCGCATTCAATACACACATCCCGTTTACACACTAGCGGGTGCTGCCGCACAAGCCAGACACAGCGAAATCAGCGGCGTGAACCGCACCGGCTACGCCGGCGCTTACTGGCGGAATGGGTTTCATGAAGATGGTGTAGTAAGCGCTTTGGAAGCCCTCAAGCATTTTGAACGCTATTGCCATGACAACCCCTGATATCGCGCCCACAGTGAATATCAGTAGCGCTGTTTATACCGGCTGGGTGTCACACCAGCGATTGGCACCCAAAACGCATGGTTTTCGCTATCGCGTATTCATGATGTTTTTAAATCTGGATGAACTGCCTGAGCTTTTTCAAAACACGCGATTCTGGTCTTATCAGCGTTGCAATCTGGCGTGGTTTAAGCGCGCTGATTATTTTGGTGATGCCAATATTCCACTCAAACAAGCCATCGCAGATGCCGTTGAAACAGCCACCGGAAATCGACCTGAGGGTGCAATTTGCATGCTGACCAACATGCGTTATTTTGGACATTGTTTTAACCCGGTCACCTTTTACTACTGTTTTGATGCGCAAGGCAACCGCTTGCAAGCAATGGTGAGCCATATTACCAACACGCCTTGGCAGGAAGATTTTATTTACGTGCATGACTTTGAAAGCGCTGACTCACGCAACGGCAACAGCGCTGAATTCCAATTCGGTAAAAGCTTTCATGTGTCGCCATTTATGCCAATGGATATTGACTACCGCTGGTCTTTCCAGCTGTTGCAGCAGCAGATACTGATACGCATGGAAAATTTCCAAAAAAGCCAGCCTATGTTCAATGCCGTGCTGAACCTGCAGCGTCAGCCTATCACTAATCGCAGGCTGCACTGGCTGTTGGTATGCTATCCGTTCATGACCCTAAAAGTCATCGCGGCCATTTACTGGAATGCCCTGCTGCTATGGCTGAAGCGCGTTCCGTTTTATTCACATCCTAATGCATCTTAATTAAAGCAATTCATATGAGCTCATCTATCTCACAGCAAGAAACACTCACGCGCAGCTTAAAAAAGAAAAACCGTGCCAAATGGGTGGCAGGATTTGCCAAATCACAAATCCTGCAGCATCTGCGCTGCCTGCAGTTTGGACATTTGCGGCTGATAGATGGCGACGAGGTGCACTTTTTTGGTGAAGCTACGGCAGCAAACCCTATCACCGCTACCATTCATGTACATGACTCGCGCTTTTATGGCGAAATTGCATTTGGCGGCAGCATTGGTGCGGGCGAAGCTTATATGCTGGGTTATTGGAACGCAGATAATTTAACCAACGTCATACGCCTGATGTGCCTAAACCAGCGCGTGATGGATAACCTAGAGGGCGGCTATCAATGGCTGACCAAGCCCATCATGCGTGTGCTGCACTGGCTTAACAGCAACACCACTGAAGGCAGCCGCAAAAATATTGCTGCACATTATGACCTGGGCAATAGCCTGTTTGAGCTGTTTTTAGACCCGACCATGATGTATTCCAGCGCCATTTTCAATGCAGACACCCCTAGCCTGCAGGCAGCCTCCGAACTCAAACTTAAAACCATTTGCGACAAGCTGGATTTGCAGCCCTCAGACCATGTGCTGGAAATCGGCACCGGCTGGGGTGGCTTTGCCATTTACGCAGCAACGCATTACGGCTGCAAAGTGACCACAACCACCATTTCGCAGCAGCAATACCAACTGGCTAAACAACGCGTTGAAGCAGCAGGTTTGGCTGACCGCATCAAACTGCTGCTGGATGACTACCGACATCTTGAAGGTCAATACGACAAACTAGTCTCGATTGAAATGATAGAAGCCGTCGGCTATCAGTTTTATGACACTTATTTTGCCAAAGTCAGCGCTTTGTTGAAACCCACAGGGCTGGCTTTAATACAGGCCATCACCATTGCCGACCAGCGCTATGAAAGTGCAAAAAAATCTGTCGATTTTATACAGCGCTATATTTTCCCCGGCTCCTGCATCCCGTCCAACACTGCCATGCTCAATAGCATCACCCGTGTCAGTGACATGCGCCTGTATGACTTGGAAGATATTGGCCCACACTACGCCACCACACTGCGCATGTGGCGTGAAAACTTCTTTACCAACATTGATAATGTGCGCAAACTTGGCTACTCGGAAGAGTTCATCAAAATGTGGGAGTTCTATTTATGCTACTGCGAAGGTGGCTTTGTCGAACGCGCGCTGGGTGATGTGCACCTACTACTGGCAAAACCAGGCAATCGCAGAGCCACTGTGCGCTAAAAAATCACACTGAATGGTAAAGCGCGTACTAGCAATGAAAACCATCATTGCGAGTCGCTAACGTGAATTTAATACTCACTTGTTGCTGCTTATAAATGCCATCTATTAAACATTCTAACATCACGACTATTGTGTTAAGTTTCCCTGACATTTATTCATTATGTGATTGTGTAGTCTATTCGCTATTGATTTTTGTATCCCATTGGATACAATATGCTCATGCAAATAGAAATGACCGAAACCTACCAATCATGGCATAGCAAGCTCAAAGATTTGGTAGTCCGAGCGCGCATTCAAGCGCGTATCGAAAGATTACGCCTCGGAAATCCAGGACTTCACCGTGTATTAACTAATGGCGTAATTGAACTGAAGCTGAATTTTGGTGCCGGATACAGGGTTTATTTCACACACAAAGACAATACACTTATTATCCTGCTGGCTGGTGGTGACAAATCTAGTCAGCAAGATGATATTAAAACAGCCATGCAGTTGGCTAAAAATCTTTAGGAGTGCAACATGAGTAAAACTAAAACACTAAAATACGACGTAGCAGAACATCTCAGAACGCCAGAAGAAATGGCCTTGTATTTAGATGCGTGCATTGAAGAAAGCGATGGTGACGCTGCATTTATTGCGAAAGCACTGGGTGATATTGCGCGTGCTCAGGGTATGTCACAAGTAGCAAAAAATTCAGGACTCAGTCGTGAAAGCTTATATAAATCACTTTCAGGCGATCGTGTCCCAGACTTCTCTACCATTCTAAAGGTTACCAAAGCGCTAGGTCTAAGACTACATTCTGCAACACTTTAGTCTAGATTTAAAAACAGAAGCAAGTCTAGGTTTATCCTCTTTCAGAGTATATAAAAATCTCGACCTAGGTAGACAAATTTATGATTTGATTTGTTTATTTTGG
>VFQO010000138.1_pt1 | contig 90771 bp, 91 predicted proteins | sample 3512331 | NCBI WGS metagenome assembly VFQO01 (sample SAMN10412371, study PRJNA504923) | tailings metagenome | isolation source: Replicate 3 from Balatoc abandoned mine | place: Philippines: Itogon, Benguet | collected 2017-08-28 | reverse complement strand
ATCGGACCAGCTCAATGCACGGAGCCTGCTTTATCTCACCTGTTCAGATTTGCGGGGCCACTTCTAAGTGAAGGTTCGCTTCATGAGCTGTGCCAATGTTCATTGTGTACCGGCGAGCGTCGCACACCAGTCTTCATCGGTCATTCTCGATCACCGACCCCGCCAGCTTCGCTGCCAACACGCCCATCATGACTCCAGACAGCCTGTCAATCCACACTTTGCAGCGCACATAGACAGCCTGAGCGCCGTCAGACGAGAGAATCAAGGCGACAGTCGCGTACCAGCCTGCCTCGATGGCAAACACCAGTATGGCCACCAGTAGGTGGAACTCGATGCCGGGCGAGGAGGGAAGCAGCGCCGCAAAGACGCTGGCGTAGACGATGACGGTCTTGGGATTGCTGATCTGGGTGAAGAAGCCAAGCAAAAAGTGTCGCGTCGACGCAGTCGAGCGTCCGGTCGACAAGGGGATCTGGATCTCCAGCGGCTGTTTGGCGCCTTGCCAAAGCCGGAACGCGAGATAGCCGAGGTAGGCCGCTCCTGCCAGCTTCAACGCGGCGAAAACCTTGGGCGCTGCGGCGAGTGTTGCGCTCAGCCCGAGCAGAGCGCCCACAGCAAAGATCAGGCCACCCAGTCCCATGCCCAGCGCCGCTTGCAAGCCCGCGCGCCGGCCACCCGACGCTGCTGACCGCGCGACCATGATGAAACTGGGTCCTGGGCTGGCGGCTCCGATGAGCAGGGCGATGCCGATGGCAAGCAACGAGGCGGCTTCATTCATGTCGTCTGTGTGTTCTGGCGCTGAACCTCGGCGGCACTTTCCGCGGTTTTGTGCAAATCCGGCGGCGTTCGTTGCTGTCGAATTGCGTCCCATGCTGGCTTCGAGGCGCATCCTGTGCAACGAACATCCCAACCAGCAGTAGGACAAGGTTTCAACGCTGAGCTGCAAGCCGCGCGCAGCATTGCTCAGATCACCGGATTCAGGCCATGAAGCTCTATCGTGCAGCGGCGTTCTCATCAGGCGGCAAAGGCGGCAACCCGGCCGGCGTGGCCGTCTGCAGCAGGGCGCTTTCCGAATCGACCATGCAAGCCCTGGCGCGGGATGTCGGTTATTCCGAGGTCGCTTTCCTCCACCCGGAGGGCGGGTCGTGGCGGGTGCGCTACTTTGCGCCCGAGATCGAGATTCCCTTCTGCGGACACGCCACGATCGCGGCCGGGGCCATTCTCGGGCTCAACCACGGTGTGGGTCAGTACGACCTGAAGACCAACTTTGCCAGCGTTCCCGTGGTGGCTTCCATGTCCAGCACGGGTTGGATGGCCCGGTTCGTGTCACCCCGTACCTTCACCCGTGAGATGGCATTGACGTATGTCGAACGCCTGCGGGCTTGCTTTGGCCTGGTACCTGACGATCTTGACGCGGGATTGCCGCCGCGATTGATGAACGCTGGCGCCAACCATGCGCTCATCGCCTTGCGTTCCAGGCGTCGGCTCTCGCACATGGGCTATGCGTTCAACGAGTTGTTGCATGTCAAGCGAGAGCTCGATCTGGCTACCGTGACGCTCGTGTACCGTGAGAGCGACGATGTGTTCCATGCCCGAAACCCCTTCGCCGCGGGTGGTGTGTACGAAGACCCGGCCACTGGCGCGGCTGCTGCTGCGCTGGCCGGGTACTTGCGTGACCTCGGCATCAAACGCAGCGGATCGCTGCGCATCATCCAGGGCGAGGACATGGGCCGGCGCAGCGAAATCTTTGTCGACTACGACGCCGCACGCGGAACCGGTGTCCGGATTGCCGGTGAAGTGTCCGTGTGGGGAAGCAGCGAGCTCGATGCGCGCCTGATGGCTGTGGATTGACACCTGCCTCCGAGTGAAGGATCAAGCCCGCAGCATGCAGCAGTTGCTCATGATCGCGGCTGGTGGAAGACCACGGTCAGCACGCCCAGCATCACCGCGGTCACCCCGGCCAGGGTCGTGATCGAAGGGATCTCCCGGATCAGGAAGATGCCCAGCACAGCAGTGAGCGCGGGGCACAGCGCGCCGATCACCGCGGCACGCGTGGCGCCCAGGCGCTTCACGGCCTCCGAGAACAGCCAGAGTGCCAGGATGGACACCGCGATGCCTTGGGCGGCCACCTGGGTGATCACTTCCTGCATGGGGGCGAGAGCCAGCTTTGGATTCATCCACAGCAGGTAAACAGGGGTGAACGCGGCAGCAGAGACCACGTTGACGAGCGCTGTTGCCACCCAGGGCGAGACGCCCGAGTTCCGCTGCGAAACGGTGTATGCGGCAAAGAGGAAGCCGGCAAAGAGGAACAGGGCGTCGCCGCGCCACTCACCGGACTGGCGATTGAACACCACGGAATGGCCGCCGATGAACAGGATGCCCATCAGCACCAGCACCATGCCGTACACCTGCCTGCGAGACAGGTGCTGCCCATAGAGGGTGGACGAGAGAATCGCCACGAACACGGGCATGGTGCCGATCATCAGCGTGGCCACGTGCGACGCTGGCGCGTACTGCATGCCGGTGGACGTCGACAGCATGAAGGGCGCGCCCGCCCCCGTCACCATGGCCACCAGAAGCAATGGCCGAACGCCGCGCAGTTGATGGCGGCCGAGCCAGAGGACAGGCAGCAACAGCAGCCCGGACACCGCGAAGCGAAGAAAGGTCACGTCGCCTGGCCCCAGCGAACCGGTCACCGCGTGCCGGGTGGCGATAGCCCAGGTGGACCAGATCAATGCCGTCAACAGCCCGCATGCGACGCCGATACCGGTTGCAGAGAGCCACGCCACGGAGGTGGTGCCGGCGGCAGGTTGAAGTTGGGCCATCGCTTGGTGCCTGAAGAGGATGGCCCACTGTCGTTGGGAACACGGACTTCAGCAGGAAAGCTGTTGTACTCGCGTGGACGCAGATTCAGGTGCGCTTTGTGGACGGGTGCTGGCGCGGCTTGACAACGATGAGCACCAGGCCCATCAGGATGAGCGGTATGGCGATGAAACTGACGGCATCCAACCGTTCGCCTGCCATGGCGGCGCCGATGCCCACTGCGATGACCGGATTGACGAAAGCGTTGCTTCCGGCCAGCGGCGCGCTCACATTGCGGACCAGCCAGAGATAGGCGGTGTAGGTGAGGAGGGTGCCGAAAACGAGCAGGTAGGCCCAGGCCCACCACACCGACGCTTGATGCACAGCGGTCAGCCGCGCCACCGCGTCGCTTTCGAAGACGAGTCCCACGGCAATGCCGGCGAACCCGCCACTCAGCCACTGAAGCGCAGAGGCCAGTGCCATGGGGGGCATGTCGGACCGTCTCACCCAGTAGGAACCGGCAGCCCACAGCATGGGCGACAGGACGGCCATGCCTGCGCCCAAGGGAGCAACGTGAAGATTTTCGTCAAGCAGCAGCAGACCTGCGCCCGCGATGCCGAGCAGGATGCCGACCCAACCCATGGCGTGGGTCCGTTCTCCGCCCCAATGGGCGAGAAGCGTTAGCCACAGCGGCATGGTGGCGATGATGCAGGCCACCAGGCCCGTGGCAACCCCTTGCGCAATGGCGAGAACCGCCAGTGCAAAGCTTGCGAAGGACATGACGGTCCCGGCAACGATGCAGTTGATTGCCTGCCGCATGCTCAGTGTGCGCAGCCCCGAAGTGCCGGCAAAGACCAGCATGATCAAGCCCGCCGCGGCGAAACGTACCCCGGTCATGAAGACCGGCGGTATGCCTTGAACAGCAAGCAAGGTTGCGTAGTGGGTAGTCCCCCAGACCACATAGACGGTCAACAGTGCGAGGGCCACCTTCCAGCGCGCACAGATCGCCGTCATGCCGCTTCCTTGGGTAGCTCTTGCCGCTCGAATGACGGAAACGCCACGAACAGCTTGAACGCCAAGGCCATCGACAAGAGAACGAACAGGGGCGATGAACCGGGCATGGCAACGGCATAGGCGGGCCACGCCAACGCCAGCACAACGCGAAACCCGCCGGCGACCGAGCGGCTGCACATGGCACCGCCCACAGCCCCCAGGAACAGCAAGCTGAGTCCCATGGCGGCAGCGCCGGCAGGGCTGTCGGAGAGCAGCCATGCGAGCGCGATGACATGCCCCGCATGGACCAACTGGAAGCCGGCTTGCTTCAGTGGATCACGGTAGTGGCCTCGGTGCCACCGCTGAAGCGGGGGCAGACTGCAGGCGATGCAGCCGCCAATCAGATCGATGGCCAGCAAGGCGACTAGGGTGACGGCCCAATCGGCGGCGTCCCGGTGCGCAAGCACCTGCCCGCACAAAAGTCCTGCCATCAAGGCAGGGATGAGGATCAGGGCGATCTGGGCAACCGAAGCGCCCGTCCCGACGAGTCGATCCATAAGCGATGCGGGTTGGGAGGTGCGCATGTCAGTGGTCGCAAGGCGATGACGTTGTGACGCCGACGGTAGCCTTGCCGCGCGGTCGATACCTGAAATCCATGCGCTCCACCCGCGCGCTGTTTCCTCCCTGCACCCCGCCATCGCCATCCTTGAAGGCAGCGTGACGCGGTGGTTGCGAATTTCCTGTTCACGGCATACGCGCTCGGCACGATCCGCGGATGGACCACAGCACCGAGGATCAAACCCACCCGACGACGCCCGTTCACTTCGTTGGTCAAGTGCCCGTCGAGGTCAACCTGCCTGTCGGATCGGAGATCGAGTGCGTGGGGGGTCATCTGTGGTTCACCGTTCGACCACCCGACAGCAACTTCTATGTCGACGACAAGTTCCTGGTGACGGGTGAGAAGTTTCTGGCCACGCAGAACCTCCGGATCTGGGTCTCAAGCGTCAGGGGCGAGCCCGCGGGGTATCGGGTGAGGCCCGGCGTGCATCTCAGGTAAGGCAGGGCGCGCATCGCTGGCCTGCGTTGTCTCCCCTCAAGTCCACTGCGGCAAGTGGCTGCCGGGTGGCATGGAGGGCCTGGCCCACATGGCAGGTGTCTGTGCGAAGCGAGCGGCGTGCGTCGCAGCAACCAGGCGCCCGAATCCCGAGTCCGTGGCCTCCAGGAAGCACTCAATGTCTGGCTTGGCGCACGCGAGTCCGTTGGGGATGCGTCCCATGGAGCGCAACCAGTTCGCCGTCTGCGCCAGCGAGACGCGCACGTGCCACGAGCCGCCCTCCTGTTGCTGGCGGATGAGCGCCGCCTGGGCGCCCAAGGCCATCAGGTATCCACTGGCGTGATCCAGGATCTGCATCGGCAGCGCCTTGGGCGTATCGGACCCAGCGGCCTGCGCCTCAGCGTGGTTGAAGCCGGTTGCGGTCTGGACCAGCGAGTCGAATCCACGACGGTGAGCCCAAGGGCCTTCATGCCCGTAGGCGCTGAGCGACACGTAGACAATGCCGGGGCGCAGATGGGCAAGCCCTTCTGCGCTGAACCCCAGTGCGGCAAGCCCACCAGGCCGGTAGCCCTGCATGAACACATGGGCTTGCGTGCCGAGATGAGCCAGGCGTTTGCGGCCTTCAGGATGATGGAGATCGATCAGCGCTGAGAGCTTCCCTCGGCTGGTCTCTGCAATCACGTCCACGTTGGGGAGGTTCGGCGAGTTGATGAGCATCACGTCGGCGCCGTAGGCCGCCAACGTGCGCCCGGCGACAGGTCCCGCCAGGATGCGCGTCAGGTCAAGCACCCGGATGCCCGACAGCGGGCGCTCAGTTGCCTGCAGATCGGGCAATGGCCGCGGGTCCGCCTCACCGACCTTCTCGATCGTGTACAACGGAAGCCGGGCAACCGCCTTGGCCGGCTCTGACGCGTCCCACTCCTCGAACGATCGCAAGGCGGCCACGACAAGCCCGCGCTCGGCCGCCTTTTGTTCGAAGTCGAGCGCGTTGGTATGCGACAAGGCGGCGATCACATCGGCCCTGGTGGTGGTGTCATCGGCCCTCAGGCCCAGCAACGCCAGAGCGCCCTCGCGGTGGTGCCTGAAGTTGGCGTGAATGCGGACCCAGCCATTGCGCGCGTCCGGACCGCACGGGTAGAGCCCTGAGAAGCGGTCCCATACCTCGGGAATCACGCCATCCAGGCTCATGAAGTTGGTGCACTCCACTGCCGCATGAAGCATGTCGACCGACACCTGCTGGCGGCTGAGCCCGCGCACGTGCCGCACCTCCGCGGCGGCCAGGGCTGCGGCTGCAATGCTCGCCTGGGCCGCCGTGCCGACGGCAAACGACGACGGCATGACGGGATCGGACCCGCTCAAGGTCAATGAAGCCAGCGCGGACGGGGGCAGCCCGGCCTGACACCAGAGATCGGCGGTAACGGCGTTGGCAGGGGGTGGTACGGCGTTCATGGAGTCGATGTCGAGGGTCGGGATCGGGTCGTTGCCGTGCATGCAATCAATCCATCGTGACACCTTCAGCGGCGGCAGCAATGAAATTCGATTCCCGACCCGCGGCGTGCACTCCTGCGTCGCATGCGACGCATGGCCGCCGCGCGAAGCTGGCTCGCTGCCAGTCGCCGCGATTTCATGTGTGCGAAGTCTGGCCCCCCTAGGATTCCCTGCGATCGATACCAGCTCGGCGTTGCCTCCTTGTGCAGAGGGTGATGCAGCGTGATTCTGACTCCGTGTTCACCTTGCATGGGTGATCTTTGGCGGTGAGGGCTCCGGTCCTCACCGCTTTTTTTCCTTCGGATTTCCGCAAGCTTGCCTACCAAAGTTTCCGATGGTCTGAACAGGGCAGGGACCGAACAATGACGCCATGCCCGCCTCTGAATTCTTGTTCGCCGCGCTGGTGTTCGTGCTCGCCGGTATGGTGAAGGGCATCACGGGCATGGGATTGCCGACCGTTGCGATCGCGCTGCTGCCAGTCGTATTGCCCACCGGGCTGGCGGCATCGCTGCTGGTGGTGCCATCCTTGTTGACGAACATCTGGCAGTTTGTTCGGTCCCCCCGTTGCACGGTACTGCTCAAGCGTCTGGGCGGCCTGCTGGCCGGCGTGGTGCTGGGGGGCTTGCTGTCCCCGCTACCCAGTGTCTCCTCCGCCAGCACCCAGACCCTTGTGCTTCTCGGTGCGGCGCTGACGCTTTATGGCGCTGTCGGCCTGATCGGCTGGCGGTTTCCCCATCCCGGGCGGCACGAGTGGTGGGCGAGCCCTTTGGCCGGTGTGGCAACCGGCGCACTGACGGTGGCCACCGGGGTGTTCGTGGTGCCTTCCGTCCCCTACCTGCAGTCCCTCGACCTCGACAAGGAAGGCCTTGTGGGCGCGCTCGGATTGACATTCACCGTTTGCACCTTGGTGCTCTGGCTCAGTCTCGGCGTATCGACCACGGTGGTCGCGAGCGCGTGGTGGTCGCTGCTCATGCTTGGCCCGGCGTTGCTCGGGGTTTGGGTTGGCGGGGCCTTGAGAGGCCGTCTCAGCGAGCAGATGTTCAAGCGCTGCTTCCTCGGCACCCTGATCCTGCTGGGTGGCTACACAGTGGTTCGCGCATTGGGGGGCGCCTGAGCATGACCGAACTTGAGGCCACGGGGCGCGAACTGGAGAAACTCTACCGGTGTGCGTTGGGGCTGACTGCGCTGCTTGAGGATCTGGCGCCCGGCGATGCCGTCCCCGAGCGTCAGTGGTTCCTTGTGCACCAGTTGCTGCAGGAGTTGACCGACTCGGCCGACAGCGCGCGCGCTGGCCTGGTGCTGGCCACGCTGCGCCTGCCGCGACCCATGTCAGTGGTCACGCCCGAGGTCCGGCCCCACCTTGAATCCCACCGGTGGCCCGGGTAACAGGATTCCTGAGAGATCTGCCGTCGTTCCATACAGTGCCTGTGCATCCCCGCATTTCGAGAACAACACCCTCCGGGGTCACAGGCCACACCATGACGACGGTAAGCCCTCGACCGGGGGCTGATGCGACGCCCAGTGCCGACACCGCCCTGGTGATTCGACTCGGGCTGTCGCAGTTGGTGGCTTGGGGTGCGTTGCACTACATCATTGGCGTCTTTGGTGCCGACATCGCTCGTTCGATGGGTTGGAGCCCGGTGAGCGTGCATGGCGGCTTCTCCGTCTCCCTGGTGGTCATGGGTTTGAGTTCGCGGTGGGTCGGGGAGCGGATCGACCGGCACGGCGGGCGCCGCGCCATGTCAATGGGTTTCTGGATCGGGGCCAGCGGTTGTCTGCTGCTCGCGTCGTCGCGCGACATCGTGACCTTCTACCTGGCCTGGGTGGTGCTCGGCTTCGCCATGCGACTGTCACTCTACGACGCCGCGTTTGCCACACTCGTCAAGGTGAAGGGTATGCAGTCGCAGCAGTCCATGACGGTGATCACCCTGTTCGGCGGCCTGGCCTCGACCGCGTTCTGGCCGCTTGGTCACGCGCTGGCGTCCATCTGGGGCTGGCGCGGTGCCCTGGTTGCCTACGCAGTCATTCTGGTGGTTTCGTCGCTGCTCCTGAGGGCCATCCCGCGCGTGGCGACCGTGCAGGGCGCAGCGCAAACCGGTCCGGCCAGCAGCGAGCAGGTCTTGCCAGTGCCGCATGAAGCCGCCAAGACCACTGCCTATGGCCTGGGCGCCACCTTGATCCTGTTCATGCAGGCCGGCATGGCAGCGCACTTCATAGAGTTGCTGTCACGGCTGGGTTGGGCGATCGGAGCGGTGGTCGCCATGTCCACCATGCTGGGTATCGGTCAGCTACTGGGACGCCTCTACATGGTCTTCCATGGCCACCGGTTCCCCATCCTGTGGATGAACCTCTTGCCACCGAGCTTGCTGCTGCTGAGCTATGGCCTGTATTTCCATGGCGACCGTTCGCTCGTGATCGCCGGGGCCTTTGCGCTGCTCTACGGTGCCGGCAACGGCATTTCGACCATCACGCGGGGCGCGGTGCCCGTCGCCTTGTTCGGTGCCAAGGGCTATGGCGCTCGTGTCGGTCGCGTTCTGCGGCCGGCCTTCTTCGCATCGGCCGCGGCACCGATGGCCTTTGCGTGGACCATCGCACAGTGGGGATCACAGGCGACGGTGAGCATCAACGTCGTGTTCTCGGCCGTCCTGTTGGGCGCCGCAGGGGCACTGATTCACCTTGACAGCAAAACCAGGAGATCGGCATGAGCAAAGAGAAGCCAGGGACGGTGATCGTGACAGGTGGCGGCAGGGGCATCGGTGCCGAGGTGGTTCAGCTGTTTGCCCAGGCCGGCCACAACGTCTTGTTCACCTACGCCAGCAAGCCCCATCGGGCACAGGAGGTGGTGGACCGATGTGCGCCCTTTGGCGTGAAGGTGGTGGCCGTGCAGGCCGATGTTCGCGATCCCATGCTGGCCACTGCAGTAGTGGAGCAGGCGCAGAGGCTCTCCGCCGTGATCGGACTGGTCAACAACGCCGGCATCACCAGCCGTATCGGCTCCTTCCTCGATGTCGACATCGAGACCATGCGCGACGTTCTGGACGTGAACGTTCTGGGCACGATGGTGATGTGCCAGGCTGTTGTTCGGGATTGGGTCGCGCGGGGGGCGAGTGGCAGCATCGTCAACGTGTCTTCCATCGCCGCCACGCTCGGCTCGCCCGGCGAGTACATCCACTACGCGGGGTCCAAAGCTGCTGTCGAAGGGTTCACCATCGGGCTGGCCAAGGAGTTTGCGGACCGTGGCATCCGTGCCAACGTGGTGTCGCCCGGGACCACCGACACCGAAATCCATGCCCTCTCGGGCGAGCCTGGCCGGGCCGAGCGCGTCGCGCCGAAGATTCCGATGAGGCGGGCAGGGGACCCGCGCGAGATTGCGGAGGCCATTGCCTGGATGCTCTCGGACAAGGCTTCCTATGTCACCGGCGCGGTGCTGCGCGTCGCCGGGGGGCTTTGAGCGTCAGCGGGACGCAGACCCGGCGCGATGGTCGTTCAGCCCTGCTGCCCGGCGTCCATCAGGTAGTCGATGAGGGGTTGCACATACCCGGGTGCCGCGCCCGCCGCGTGGTGCGTGCAGAGGATGAGCCGCCGTCTCGCCCAGGCATCCCGCAGTGCGCGAACCTCCAGCCCGGGGTGTTTGACTGTGAGGTGTTGCGTGGCCAGGCTCGACACCACCGACACACCCACGCCGAGTGAAGCCATTCGCAACACGCCCTCGAACGACCGCATGCGCACCCGGTAGTGGATCGCCTTGCCGTGCGCTGCGGCCTTGACCTGCAGGTAGGTATAGAGCGCACTCTCTTCCGACAGACCCACCATCGCGTGTTCAATGCACTCCTCAAACGTCGGCGACTCGCTCAGGGGCCGCATGAGGTCAGGGTGGCCCACGACCACCAGGGTGTCATCCGCGAGAGGTGTGCTGTGCAGGCCCGAGGTGTCCATGGTGTCGGCCAGGATGCCGACGTCCGCCTTCTTGCGGTGCAGGGCTTCGAGGATTTCGCCCGTCCACATCTCCTGGACGTCGACATCGATCTCGGGGTGCAGGCTCAGGAAGCGCGCAAGCGGTTCCGGCAGGTAGGCCGACAGTGCGGCGGTGTTGGCCAGCAGCTTCACACGCCCACGAACGCCGCGCGAGAACGGCGTCATCTGGTTGCGCAGCTTGTCCATCTCTTGCAGAACACTGCGTGCGTGCTTGGCCAGTTCAAGTCCCGCATCGGTGGGCGTGACGCCGCTCTTGCCGCGTTCGAAGAGCCGCACACCCAAGGCACCCTCGAGTTCCTGCAGCCTGTTGCTGGCTGCAGCCAGGGACAGGTGGCACCTGCTCGCCCCTGCAGTGATCGACCCCGTTTCGAGCACTTCGATGAACAGCTTGAGTTTGGCGAGATCGACTTTCATGAGATCGCTGAGCGGTGTCTGTGGTTGGCCGTGCTTTCAAACGTCGGTGTCACCCTGACAGTCTGATCGAGGTCGACGCGGCCATCTGAAACCTGTTGGCTGGATGACGAGCGCAATTCAACAGTGAACGGCACCGGTTGGGCAACCTATGGGCGCTCGAACCGACGCACTGCGTCATGGGCACACGGGGCACAGGAGACGAGTGCCGCAACGTAACCCTCGACTGATTGGATGATATGGAACGCAGAACCCTAACCAAATCGCTGGGCCTGGCGGGCATCTTGGCCGCTGGCGCAGCGCCGGCCATCAGCAGCGCGCAACAGGAGATTCGCTGGCGTCTCGCTTCGAGCTTCCCGAAGTCGCTCGACACGATCTATGGTGCGGCCGAGGACTTCTCCAACGTCGTGTCCGAACTCACCGGAGGCAAGTTCAAGATCAGCGTTCACGCCGGTGGCGAGCTGATGCCTCCCTTCTCGGTGGTGGACGGTGTTCAGGCCCGCACGGTCGAGATGGCGCACACCGCCAGCTACTACTTCTTCGGCAAGGATCCGACCTTCGCCATCAGTGGTGCGATCCCCTTCGGGATGAATGCGCGTCAGATGACGGCCTGGATGCTTGAGGGCAACGGCCTGAAGGCAACCCGCGAGTTCTATGCCAACTTCAACATCGTCAACTACCCGGGCGGCAACACCGGTGCACAGATGGCGGGCTGGTTCCGCCGCGAGATCAAGACCGTGAACGATCTCAAGGGTCTCAAGTTCCGCGTTGGCGGGTTTGCGGGGCGCGTGCTCAGCCGACTTGGCGTGGTGCCGCAGAACATTCCCGGTGGCGAGATCTATCAGGCGCTGGAAAAGGGAACGATCGATGCGGCCGAATGGATCGGGCCGTACGACGACCTGAAGCTCGGCTTTCACAAGGTGGCGCCCAACTACTACTACCCGGGTTGGTGGGAAGGCGGATTGAACTGTGAGTTCTACATCAACGACAAGGCCCTGGCCGAGCTGCCCAAGGAGTACCGAGACGTCATCGATCATGCGTCCAAGGTTGCCCACGTGAACATGCAGGCCAAGTACGACGCTCGCAATCCGGTGGCGTTGCGTCAGCTGGCACAGAATGGCGTCAAGCTGCACGGTCTGAACACGACCATCATGGAAGCGGCCTTCAAGGAAGCGATGGACTTGTACAACGAACTCGGATCGACCAACGCCAACTGGAAGAAGGTGTACGACGACTACCGCAAGTTCCAGCGTGAGGTCAACCTCTGGTTCCGCTTCGCCGAGTCCGGCTTCGACCGTTTCATGCAGGCACAGCGCCTGTAACGCCCGCGAACCGCTGGTTGCCCAGGAGGCCAGATGCTGAAGTCAGCGTCTGGCCTCTTGCTTCTTGACGAAGGCCTGCATGGCTTGCAGGAAAGGTTCTTCCTGGAAGCACGCCTGAAAGCTGGAGGCTTCGAAGGCGAGTCCTTCGTCCAGCCCGGGATGTGCCCGCAGAACGGACTGCTTCATGCGCATGAGCAAGTCCAATGGGCGCTGCGCAATTCCCTCTGCCAGTGCCAGCGCCTGCGAGCGAAGCTGATCCCGGGGAACGATCCGCGAGACCAGGCCGGCTTGTCTCGCTTCCTCTGCTGAGAGGCGTCGACCAGTCAGCAGCATGTCCATGGCGAGGTGTCTGCCCACGGCGCGTGGCAGCCGCTGCGTCCCGCCGGCACCTGGCATGGCGTTCAGGGTCACCTCGGGGTGGGCGAACACCGCATCGTCGGCGGCCAGGACGATGTCGCACATCTCGGCCAGCTCACAGCCACCGCCCAGCACCATGCCATGCACCGCCGCGATCACCGGCTTCGGGAATCGTCCCAGTTCCCTTGAGCAACCAATGAAGTCGGTCCGGATGGTCTCGTCGTAGGTCATCGTCGACATGTCGGCGATATCGGCGCCCGCGCAGAAGTGCTTGCCGTCGGCTTGCAGCACGACCACACGAACCGATGCATCGGATGCGAGCCGAAGCAGGATGGTATCCAACTCATCGGTCATAGCGCGGCTGAGCGCGTTGAGGGTCTCGGGTCGTGCGAGTGTCATCACAGCCACGCCTGATTGCGTACTGATGCCGACACGAGGTTGGTTTTCATTGCGCATGATTCATCTCCATGGCTGACGGTCAGGCTAGACGCCCAGGATCCTCGTTACATGAAAACGAGCAGGTCTTGCTTGACCAACATTCCTGCGAACGTGCAAGGCTGACGCGTTGCGCGACGGAGAATCGTCGACGCCTGCCGCAATCGAACCCAGTTGTTTCGCTGCCCGTTCATGTTCGTTGAAAACCGATGAAGAAAGTTGGTGTCCTGGGCGGTTTGGGTCCACTCGCAACGGTTGACTTTCTGGACAAGTTCTACCGCACTGGCGATGCCTGCCAGGACCAGGATCATCCGCCCGTCGAAGTCAGGTTTTGCACGGCCGCACCGGATCGAAGTGCGTACTTTGACGGTTGTGGACCCAGCCCCATCGGTCATCTGAGGGAGGCCGCTGTATCTCTCAAGAAGTCGGGTGCGCAGTTTGGTGTCCTGATCTGCAACACCGCGCATATCTGGCATCGAGATCTGGAACTTGCGTCCGGATTGCCGTTTCTGCATATCGCAGAACAGGTTCGATCCTTCCTGGACAACGTACGCAAACCGGTCGGACTGCTCTGCACACCATGGACGGTCAAGGGTCGTGTGTACTCACGGGTGCTGCCACGCGAACAGCTGGTTGAACCCAGCTCCGAGGTGCTTGAACACGTCCTGATGCCCGCCATACGACTTCTCAAGGCGAACCGCTTCGACGAAGCCAGGCAATTGATCGCACGCGTTCTGATGCAGTTTGAGCGTGCCGGTTGCGAGTCGGTCATCCTGGGATGCACAGAGTTGCCCATCATCGCCAGGGTGTGCGCAACCCGTATGCAATTGATCGACCCCAATCAACTGCTGGCCGATGCCGCGCGTCGCCACGCCATGGAGGCCTAGCCTGCGGCCACGGCGGCGTTTCGACGGCCTTCCTGAGTGACGCCGTCGTAACCCCATGATGCGGCCGGCACCTCTCGTACCAGCACATACGCCGGCGAAGCAAGGTTCGGAATGATCTCGGTCAGTACGCGGTGCGCCTCCTGGACGAAGAACGCCTGCTCGTCCGGGGTGTTGGTGCCTTCGGTGATGAAGGCCTCCAGGTAGGCGACGGGGGCATCCTGGCCACATGGGAGACCACCCACGGACCAAAGCCTGACATCGGTGGGAACGACATTGACGAGGGTGACAGACGCCTTCTTGCCAAGCCCCTCTGCCATGAGATCGGTGATCCGCTGTTGTAGGTTGGCGATCTGCTGCTGCGACAGCGTGTCGGCGGGAGCGAAGAGGCGAACGACTGGCATGATGGTCTCCGGAAGTGGGAGTGCCATGGTCGGGCGCCGCGGGTAGCCCATCAAGTGGCAATCCGGAATCACACATCTATCCAGCGGAGAACAATCGCTTGGACAAATCGCTTTTCGCCTCGCTCGAAGACCTTGCCGTGTTCGTTGCAGTGGTTCAGGAGGGCAGCTTTTCCGCCGCAGCCTTGCGGCTGGGCATCGCGGGTTCGGCCATCAGCAAGCGGATGGCGAGGCTGGAAACGCGGATTGGCTCGCAGCTGCTGCTGCGCACCACCCGTCGCCTGTCGCTGACCGAAGTCGGTCAGCTTGCCTACGCGAAGGCCCGTGAGGCCGACAGCTTGCTTGCCGAGGCCCTGTCACTGGCTGCCGAGCGATCCAGGCACCCGCGCGGGATGCTTCGGGTGTCTGCTTCGGTCTCGTTTGGTCTGAACCGGGTGGTCCCGCTGCTCCCCGGATTCCGGTGCCAGTTCCCCGAGGTCGATGTTGATCTGCTGTTGCTGGATCGCATGGTCGATCTTGTGGAGGAGGGTGTCGATGTCGCCATCCGTATTGCGGAGAGGCTCCCGGAGTCGTCCATAGCCAGGCCTTTGTGTCCGGTGCGCTACCGCCTTTGTGCCAGCCCGGATTACCTGCGGGACCACCCCATCGCGGCGCCTGCCGATCTGCTTTCGCTCACATGCCTTCATTACAGGGTGGCGCCGCAGGCAGGCAGATGGCACCTTCAAAAAGGTTCCGAAGCCGTCGACCTGGCGGTGCAAACACCCGTTGTCGTGAACAACAGCGATGCTGTCGCGTTGCTTGCCCAGCAGGGAATGGGCGTGGCATTGCTGGCCGACTACGCGTGCGAGCGCGGATTGCAGAACGGTGATCTGGTCGCGGTGTTGCCGGACTGGGACATCAGCGGCCCTTTCGGCGGTTGGGCTCACGCGATCTGGCGGCCACAGGTCAGCTTGCCCAGGAAGACGCGTGTGTTCATCGACTTCCTTGCAGCAGAGATGGGCTCCTTGACTGTGGGAGCAAGCGGCGCCCGGCAGGGACCTTCGGGTGCGGATCAGCGGCCGGATCGGTAAGCCCAGATTTTGGCCTCTGACGGCGCATTGGCCATCGCTGCCCCCAGCAGGATGATCGTGACACTGAACGCCATACCCGCCGTGAGGTTGACGTGGTCAGCGATCACACCGGCCGCCCACGGACCGATGGACTGTCCTACCGAGAACATGAGTGTGAAGAGCGCGACGTACGTTGCCCATTCGGAGGCCGGCCGGGTGCTTCTCGCCAGCAATGTGACGGAGGTCGGCGCGATGAACAGCGACAGGCCGTAGAGCAGCGCCGAATTCAGGGTGGGCAACGCGCCACCGCCCAGGAAGCTGATGCTCACGCCCACGGCTGTCGTGAGCAAGCACGTGGCCAGCGTTCTGGTGGCTGGCCAGGTGTTGAGCGCGCGGGCCCAGACCAGCGGGGACAGGCAGATGCCAAAACCGAGCACACACCAGGCAAGCGTCACGACCTGCCACCCCTCGCCGCGTTCGGCGATCCAGGCGGCGAGGAAGGTGAGGTAGACGTTGTTGCCTGCGCCGAAAAGCAGATAGGCAACCAGGCACGGCAGATAGGGCGCGATCGGGATCGGCTTGTTGCCAGCCTCAGAGCTCAGGGACGTGTCATGTTTCAAGCTGGCCGCCACCCGAAGCGGCAGGACCGCCAACAGGGCGCTTGCGATACCGATCGCGTACCAGGCCGACACCCAGGCGGTCGAACCCATTTGTTCCAACCAGCGTGGTACGAATGCGCCTGAGAGGATCATGCCGACGCCAGCGCCGGCAAAGTAGAGCCCTGTTGCCGTGCCGCGGATGCGCGCATGATCCGCGTAAATTTTCGATACCAGCGCGGCCCCGCACGAGAACATCCAGGCGGACCCGAATCCGGTGAGGCTCCTCATGACGGCGAGGTGCCAGAAGTCTTTCAGCACGGGCGTTGCCAGCAGCGATACGACCACGATCACGGTGCCGATGCGAAACGCACGGGCGGGAGAAACAGCGCGCAGGCCGGCGTAGCCCGCCAGGGCGCCGAGCATGTAGCCCACCGCGTTCACGGTATTCAGAAGACCGGCGGTGGCGTACGTCCACTGCAGGTCTTCTCGCATCGCTGGCAACACCAGACCGTAGGCGAAGCGCGCGATGCCGTTGCTGATGGCCACGGCCATCGAGAGTTGAACCGCGGGCCAGAGTCCGGGCGTCACTTCATACCTCGACGGCGTGTAACCCGCTGATCTCCGCGTCCACCGGGTACTTCAGGGTGCTGTGCGGGGCCCTGCGGAAGCAATCCAGCAACTCGGCCTCTGCGGTCAGGGTGTCCAGCACCGGGTGGTTCTGTGCCTCGATCATCGTGGGCACCATGCATTTGCAGAACGTCCAGGCCACGGCGCTGCTCACCTCAGGCAAGGCCGGTGGCTTGTCCCGAAAGTTCCATTGGTGCGAGCGAAGCGCCGCCTCAAGTTGGTCCAGCGCCTCGGTGAGCTGAATGCCGACCCGGATCAACCAGGGGGAGTGACGCTTTTCGGGAGGACGAAGGAAATCCTCAAGCACCAGCTGGATCGATTTCTCCATCACAGCCAGCGCCAGGCTCTCAAGCCGAAGAAACGCCGCTCGCTGCTTGCGTCCGTTGGGTATGGCGCTCCAGGCGTTTCTCGACACCACCGAGGCGTACTGGATGATCAAACCCGAGTCCATCAGGACGTCGCCGCTGTCACAGACGAAGGTCGGCGCCTTCACCACCGGGTTGATCTGCGCAAACTCATGGTAGTGCGAGAAGACGGAGAGCGGCACGTGCTCGAAGTCGACGTCCATGAGCTGCAGGGCAATGGCCAGGCGGCGGACGTAGGGAGAGTCGAGAAGGCCCACCAGTTTGGTGTTCGTGCTGCGCCGCCGTGAGCTGGCATAGGGGTGGCTTCTGTGGACGCTCATACCTGCGGACCATTGAAAACTCGGGGCGCACAAATTGGCACTTGCGCCCCTGGCGAAGGTGGTCAGTAGGCCTGAAGCGGCTGGCGAAGAATGGAAAGATGATTCCGGCCACGGCAGCCGGATTCGTGTGTGCACCGGGTGCTTACCTGCAGCGGGCACGGGGTGTCGGTCTCAGCCTGGCGCGTTGTGGCAGACCACGCAGAGCTTGTTGCCCTCGGAGTCCCGGAAGTAGGCGCCGTAGTAGTTCGGGTGGTAGTCGGGGCGCAGCCCCGGCGCACCTTCATCCGTCGCGCCAGTGGCGTTGGCCACGGCGTAAGCCCGGTCGACGATCTCGCGCGTGGACGCCAGCAACGCGATCATCTGGCCGTTGCCGGGATGGTGCGCTTGCTGGTCGTAGGGGCGGCCGATGAGAAACAGCGGGCGCGGCCCGGGGTCGGACTGCCAGCCTGCCCATGGCCGATCGGGATTGCAGAACCGTTCCGAAATGCCCATGGCAGCAAAGAGCGCACGATAGAAGCGTAGCGCGCGATCGAAGTCGTGCACGCCCAGGAAGGTGTGGGAGATCATTGGCGATTGGGTCAGGATCGTGTGGGCCAGTGCAGTGTGCTCAATCCGCAAGAGCCGCCGCGTCCGCGGTGACCTGACGCTGGATCCAGTCGAGGAACAGGCGCATCGGTTCGCGGCGCGATTGCTCCTCCGACACTACGGCGTGATAAGGCTTGGCCGGTATCGAGTGGCTGGTGATGAGTTCGACGCGGCCGCTTTGCAGGTGCGCTTGCGCCAGCCGCCGTGGAACGATGGCCAGGCCCACGCCGTGCGCCGCGCATTCGAGGCCGAACTGCAGATCGACGGTGTTGATCCGTGGTCTGGCCTTGAGGCTGGCGGGTATCAGGCCGCTGGCCCATGTTGTCCACTCCATGGAGGGGTGCTGCACCAAGGGCAGTGTCGAAATCACCTCGGCCATGGTCATGAATCTTGCTTTTCGCGCGAGCTGCGGATTTCCTACGACCACAAGCCGATCCTCCCACATCGGGATCGACATCATGTCCGGTAACGAGGGTCCTCCATAGCGAAGACCGATGTCCACACCGTCACCGAGCACCGACTCGAGCCGATCGACCGCGCTCACGATGAGCTCGATGCGAGGGTGCGCAGCATGAAAGCCGTTCATGCGCGGACCCAGCCACAGTCGTGCGAGCCCGCGGGATGAAGACACGCGGATCTGCGTGGTCGCGGTGGTCGATTTCAGGTAGTGATCGTCTCTCAGCCGCCGGGCAAAGGCCTGCGATGCCGCGAAGTAGGAGTGGCCCACCGGTGTCAGGATCACCAGGGGGGAGTAGCGATACACCAGACGCAACTTGAGGCGATGTTCGAGCAGCGCGATCGAGTGTGTCAGCGCGGACTTCGTGATGCCCAGTTCGCTGGCGGCACGAGACAGGCTCTGGTTGCGCGCAACCGACTCGAAGGCCAGCAGATTGCTCATCGGCGGGAGCTGTCCGATGGGTGCGCTCTTTTGTCGCGTAGTGTTCATCGCTATATGCTATCGAGCACCGCTGCCATCAGGAACTACCCGAAAGCCATGGCATTGCACGGGTCGTCCTGTCGACCCGGTGCAAACGATGACCGACCGTTGACAAACTTTCGAACATGAGTCAACCCACCACACCAGCGGCCGCCCAGTTTCCGCTACACGAACTGCTGGCGTTCGAGGCCGCGGCCCGCCACGGTTCGTTCCAGAAGGCCGCAGACGAGTTGAGCGTCACGCAGTCGGCGGTGAGCCACCGTGTCATCAACCTCGAGCGGCGCCTCGGCGTCTCGCTGTTTGCGCGCAAGGGGCGTGGCATTGCGCTGACGGAGGAGGGTGCCACTTACCTCGATGGTGTGTCCGCAGCGTTGACATCGCTTTGGGCGGCGGGTGAAGAGCTGCGTCTCGCCGAGCATTCCCTGATTCGCGTGAACTTCGCGCCTTCAATCGGCAATGTCTGGCTGCTTCCGCATCTGCCGGAGTTCATGCGCAACCACCCGAGCATCCAGATCGAAGTCGCGAGCATCGCCACGCCCGAAGAAGTCAACCGGGCGGACTGGGATGTGCTGGTGCACTACGGCATGGGCGTGGGTGACGATGCGCGCCGCGCCTTGTTGCTGACCGACGAGGTGCTGGTCGTGGGTCGGCCCGACATCCTTTCCGAAACCGGGCAGGAATTGCGTGTCGAGGATGTCGGATCTCTGACCGTGCTGCGTCACACCCTGTTGAACTGGCTCGACTGGAGCGCGGGAGCATTCGGCAAGAAGACCGAGCCTGCGCGATACATGCATTTCGACGACTCGATCACGATGCTGGAGTCGGCGGTCAGTGGCGCGGGCATCGCGGTCACCACGCGCATCGCCGCAACGCCCTATCTGAAAGAAGGCGCGCTGGTGCAGATCCACCCGTTCGTGCTCAAGGACAACGAGTATTACGTGGAGCTGTCGGAGTCGGGCGAGCTCAAACCCGCGGCCAAGGCCTTCACCGACTGGATCGTCCGCCTGGCGGCGGCAGACCGGACAGCAGCTTCCTAGGTGGCTTCGGCGGCGAGCTCCTGCTCGATCCATTGTGCGAGGCGCTGCACGGCCGGATTGGCCACCGATTGCTCGGCGAACACCAGGTAGTAGTGGAGGCCGACGATGCGGTGTTCCGGAAACACCGCCTGCAGCCGCCCCTCGCGCAGTGTCCGCGTGATCGACGGTGTTCTGCCGATGGCCACGCCGCCACCCTGGACGGCTGCCTGAATGGCGTGGTCGTACTGTGTGAACTGCACCGTTTTGAGCCCCAGGCGGTGTTCCAGGCCCAGCCGCGTCAGCCATTCCGACCAGGCCATCCAGGGAAAGCGGCTTCTGCCCGGGCCGTAGATGATGAGCGTCTGATTCAAGAGGTCGACCGGCTTGCGGATCTGGGCGGCCACCTCCGGGCTGGCCACCAGAAAGGCCTCCTCCGTGCCCAGACGCCGGGCCAGCGGAGACGCCAGCGGGTCCACCGGCAATCGGATCGCAAGGTCATAGCCCTCACGCTCCAGGTTCGACACCCCCTCGCTGGAGTCGATGATCACGTTGACGTCAGGCGCGACCTGGCGAAATCGCGTCAGACGGGGCACCAGCCACATTGAGACGAACGAAGGCCAGGCGGTCAACGTCACGGTCTCGACGTGTTCCGACAGCAAACGCCCGATGGATGACTCCAGCGCGTTGAGGGCCTGCTGGACACCTTGCAGCACCACCTTGCCTTCTTCGGTCAGCTGCAGCTGGCGGGAGCCACGAACGAAGAGCTGGCATGACAGCACCTCCTCCATGGAGCGAATCTGCTTGCTGATGGCCGATTGCGTCAGCGAAAGCTCCTCGGCCGCTTGCGTGAAGCTCAACAGGCGGGCGGCACTCTCGTAGCCCCTCAGTGCATCGAGTGAGAGGTGACGAAGTTGTCTGGCAACGGAACTCTTGGTCGGTGTCATGAATTGAAGGCATGCCTGGGGTTCTGAAGATTCCAACCACGCCGGGTGTGTCTCGTTGACGATCGGTTCCTCCCCTCGCAAAGGAGGCACACGATGCTTTCAATCAATTCGGCCCGCACTCTACAAGTCGAGCCCGTTCTCATCAACCTGAAGGCCGGCGAAGCGCTTGAATGCACCGCCGGCGCCATCTGGGCAACGTTGGATGCGGGGTGCGACACGCCCGACGCCATCGATGAATTGCTCTACCCGGGCGACCTGCTGCTTTCAAGTCAACGGCGAACCTACTGCCTCTCCAGCCTGCGTCGGCAGCCGGCCAGCTATCGCGTCCTTGTCGCAAGCCCGTCATTCGACAAGCGGATCGAGAGTCGTCCGCGATTGCACGGTGCGGCTTACACGCTGTTCAAGGCTGCGATGGGGCAACCCGAAGGAGCACTCGCATGAAGCTGAGCTCCAGAGACATTGCCTTCATCGTGTTGTGCGGGCTGATCATGTTCCTGTCGATCGGACAGCGTCATTCGTTCGGCCTGTACCTGATTCCCGTGACCAGCGATTGGTCGTGGGGGCGTGAGACGTTTTCCATCGCCATCGCGCTGCAGAACCTGGTCTGGGGGGCAGCGCAGCCCTTTGCCGGCATGCTGGCCGACAAGATCGGCTCCAAGCGTGTGATGGCCTTGGGCGGTGCCTTCTACGCCCTGGGCGTCGTGCTCATGCCCTACAGCAACGATGGCGTGCTCTTCGCCATCACGGCCGGCTTGTTTGTCGGACTTGGGCTCAGCGGAACGGCCTTCGGCATCGTCTATGGCGCCGTGGGCAAAGCCGTTGCCCCGGAGCGCAGGCCGGCAGCGCTCGGCCTGGTGGGCGCGATCGGCGGTGCCGGGCAGTTGCTGATGCTGCCTGTGAACATGACCCTGATTGAGAGCTACGGTTGGACGACTGCCGCGCTGGTGATCGCCGTGATCGTTGCAGCCATGATCCCGCTGGCCCTGTCCACGGGGAAGTCGGAGGTCACGCCACCCCAGGCGAGTGAGCTGACCATGCGCCAGACCCTGGCCAACGCCTTCGGAGATCGTGACTTCTGGCTGTTGACCGTGGGGTTCCTGGCCTGCGGCTTCCAGCTGGCCTTCATCGGCACCCACATGCCTGCCTACCTGGCGGACAACGGGCTGAGCCCTTCTGTGGCCACCACGGCACTGGGCCTGATCGCCTTGACCAACATCGCTGGCACGTATCTGTTTGGCGTGTGGGGAACGCGTTGGCTTCGCAAGACGCTCACGGTCTGGATCTACCTCGGGCGGGCGGCGGCCATTCTGATGTTGCTCTGGCTGCCCCTCAGCTCCTGGACGGTGTACGCCTTCGCCGCCGTGATGGGCTTCCTGTGGCTCGGGACCGTGCCGCTGACCAACGGAATGATCGGGCAGATCTTCGGGATGCGTTACGTCAGCACCTTGTTCGGCTTCGTGTTCCTTTCGCACCAGGTCGGCAGCTTCCTGGGCGTCTGGCTCGGTGGGTGGTTGTTCGACGCCTACAAGAGCTACACCTGGGTCTGGATCCTGGCCGCTGCGCTAAGCCTGCTCTCGGCAGTCCTTCATGCACCCATCCGGGAGCGTCGCGCGCCGGTGGCCGCGGCAGCAGCGGCATGAACCGGGTGCGGTACGCAGCGCTTGCGTTGGTGCTCGCGGTCCTGGCCACCGGGGCGATGTCCTGGTACGCGAGTCCCATGACCTCCTTTCTGCTCGCCGACGCCTGGCTGTTGTGCGCCGGTCTCAAGTAACCCGCTCCGCAAGAACCAGCCAACCAGCCCACCTCAAGCCAAAGGCCACGCCCGTGTGGCCTTTGGCGTTTTCGTTTTCTGCAGCGATTGCCTCAACCCACCGTCCTCATGCAAAGGAGACAAGTCACCATGCCATTCCTGCTCAGCCTGTCGCGCGCCTCAGATGCAATCAATCGATGGATCGGTTGGTCTTCGATGTGGCTCATCCTGGCGGCCACCTTGATCAGCGCCGGCAATGCGATCGTTCGCAAGGTGTTCGGCGTCAGCTCCAACGCCTTCCTGGAAGTCCAGTGGTATCTCTTCGCCGCGGTCTTCGTCCTCGGGGGCGGCTACGCCTTTCTGCAGAACGTGCATGTCCGCATCGACTTTCTGTCGGCCAGGCTCAGCGCGCGCACACGCAACTGGATCGACATCGTCGGCATCGTCGTGTTCCTGACGCCTTTGTGTCTGCTCATGATCCATGAGGGATGGCCCGTGTTCGCCAATGCCTGGACCACGGGGGAAGTCTCTTCCAACGCCGGAGGGCTGATCCGTTGGCCTGTCCTGCTCCTGATTCCCGTGGGCTTTGCCGTGCTGCTGCTGCAGGGCCTGTCCGAGCTCATCAAACGGGTGGCCTACCTCAAGGGCCTGATCGATGACCCGTTGCAACCGGAGGCCGGGCCATCGAACTGAGCGTTCCGGACCGCCAAGACATCCACCGCCATTCCTAGAAGAAATCGTGCGTCATGACTGAACTGCTATCCACCCAATTCGTACCGCTGATGTTTGCGGGCCTCCTGCTGTTCTTGCTGTCGGGCTTTCCGGTGGCTTTCGCGCTGTCCGCGACAGGTCTGTTCTTTGGTTTTATCGGAATGGAGATCGGCCTCTTTCCCGCGAACCTGTTCCAGGCGCTTCCGCTGCGCGTCCTGGGCATCATGCAGAACGACACCCTGCTGGCGATCCCCTTCTTCACGCTGATGGGCTTGATCCTGGAGCGCAGTCGCATGGCCGAGGATCTGCTGGAAACGGTAGGGCAGGTCTTTGGCGCCGTCCGTGGTGGATTGGCGGTCGCGGTGATCCTGGTCGGTGCGCTGCTGGCCGCGACCACCGGGGTGGTGGCGGCGGCGGTGATCTCCATGGGGCTCATCTCTTTACCCATCATGCTGCGCTACGGCTACAACCGCACCATCGCGACCGGCACCATCACGGCCTCCGGCACACTGGCCCAGGCCATACCGCCATCGCTGGTGCTGATCGTTCTGGCCGATCAGTTGGGCAGATCGGTCGGTGACATGTACGCCGGTGCACTGATTCCAGCGCTCATGCTGGTTGGCCTGTACCTGTCCTTCGTGGTCTTGGTCGCGATCTTCCTGCCCAAGTGGGTGCCCGCACTGCCGAAAGAGGCGCGCATCTACACCGAGCCCAACGGCGCGTCCGGTCATGTTTCGCTGCTGGTGCTGCTGACCATCTGCGGCGCAGCCAGTTGGATCTGGAGCCTCAACCACGAGCGCATCCTCAATCCGTTGCTCGACCGAGAAGTGGCAGCCGGCGGTGATGAGGTGCTCATCCTGTCCATTACCGTGGGCTCGGTGCTTGCACTGTTGCTGGCGGCTGCCAACCGGCTGTTGGGCTGGAAGTTGCTTTCGCGCCTGGCTGAACAGGTCACCTTCGTGCTGATTCCGCCGCTGGTTCTCATCTTCCTGGTGCTGGGCACCATCTTCCTCGGCATCGCAACCCCCACGGAGGGCGGTGCCATGGGCGCGGTGGGGGCCATGCTGATGGCCGCGATGCGGGGCTCCTTCAGTTGGCGTCTCCTGAGGGAAGCCCTGGAGCGGTCGACCCGACTGTCCATCTTCGTGATGTTCATCCTGGTTGGATCAACGGTCTTCAGCTTCACCTTCAACGCCGCCGATGGTCACGTCTGGGTCGAGCATCTCTTCGACAAGCTGCCGGGCGGGCAACTCGGTTTCCTCCTGTTCGTGAACTTCCTGGTGTTCATTCTGGGGATGTTCATCGACTTCTTCGAGATCGCGTTCATCGTCGTGCCGCTACTCGCGCCGGTGGCGGAGAAGATGGACATCAACCTCATCTGGTTCGGCGTTCTGCTGGCCATGAACATCCAGACCTCGTTCCTCACACCGCCCTTCGGTTTCGCGTTGTTCTACCTGAGGAGCGTGGCCGCACGGGAAGACTACCGGGACAAGGTGACGAACAAGCTCGTCAAGGGCGTTCGCACCGAGGAGATCTACAAGGGCTCCATTGCCTTCATCGTCATTCAGCTGGTGATGGTGGGCGTCATCCTGTTCTTCCCGAACCTGGTCATCGGCAACCTGCACCAGGACAAACGCATCGATGACAGCGCCGTCAACGACATGCTCTACAACATCGGCAGCGAAATTCCTTCGGGAATCACACCTGGTGGCAATCCGCCATCGGACGGCGGCTCGATGAACCTGGATTGATGCGTATCGCCCGACCGTCTGTACCCGTGCGGTGCGGGCAGGCGGTCGCGCCGGTTCCCGAACAAGCCATCCCGGAATGCAGAAGGGGCGCCAGATCTACTGGCGCCCCCTCTGCTCACGCGCTTGCGCTGTCTATGTTCAGCGTCGCACGCCAGCTTGTGCCATGAAGTTGGCGAACTGCAGTTCGTTCACGCGCGACCAGAGCGATTGCGTCTCGCGGAACGGACGCCATGAGTCCAGCAGCTTCTTGAACGTGGCGTTCTTGGCGGCCTCCTCGTCAAGCAGGGCCTCGCTGACCTTGAAGGCTTCCTGCAGCACGTCCCTGGGGAAGGTGCGCACCGTGGCGCCCTTGGACACCAGACGCCGCAATGCCTCGGCATTGGCGACGTCATAGCGTGCGGTGGCCATGACGTTGACTTCCTGGGCCGCCACCTCGAACGCAGAGCGAAAGGCCTTGGGCAGGGCGTCGAGCTTTTCCTTGTTGGCAAAGAAGGAGACGTTGGCACTGCCCTCCCAGAAGCCCGGTGCGTAGTAGTTCTTGGCCACCCGGTAGAAGCCGAGTTTCTCGTCGTCGTAAGGACCCACCCATTCGGTCGCGTCGATGGTGCCCTTCTCCAGCGCGGTGTAGACATCACCGGCAGCCAGCGTTTGCGGCACCACACCGAGCTTGCTGAGCACCTCACCGCCCATGCCGGGGATGCGCATGCGAAGACCTTTGAGGTCTTCCAGCGAATTGATCTGCTTGCGGAACCAACCGCCCATCTGGGCTGCGGTGTTCAGTCCCGGGAAGTTCACCATGTTCTGTTCGGCGTAGAAGTCCCGCAAGAGCTTCAGGCCACCGCCATAGAAGACCCAGGCGTTCTGTTGCCGCGCCGAAAGGCCAAAGGGCAGGGTGGTGTCGAAGGCATGCGCCTTGTTCTGACCGACCCAGTAGTAGCTGGCGGTTTGACCTGCTTCTACGGTGCCGTTGCGAACACCTTCGAGCACCTGGAACGGGGGCACCAGTTCGCCCGCCGCGTAGACCTTGACGTCAAAGCGTCCATCGGTGAGTTCGGCGATGCGCTCCGAGAACATCGAGCAGGCACCGTAGAGGATCTCCAGGCTCTTGGGATAGCTCGACTGCAGGCGCCAGGTGACCGCTGCGGGTTGTGCCCGGACGGCGGGGCTGGCAAGCAGCGCGGCACTGGTGGCAGCGGCGCTGCCGACGAGGAACTTCCTTCGGCTCATTCAGTTGTCTCCATATCGGGCGCGCGAAGTCGCCCAGGGTCGCTGGACATTCAGCGCCACGCATGTTGCAGATCGTGGAATCGGAACAGGCGAACTCTTCTTCCCATGCATGCAGCACTTTTCAGGGGAGCGGCAGCGACGGCGATGGCAGAGTTCGTGCCAGCTCTTGTCGTCACATGGCAGATGTTGAAGTCCAGTCCGCGCGGGAATCCATAGCCTTCCGTGAATTCGCTTGTCCGGTGTGGCGCCTGTCGATGAAATCCGGTCATCACCCGATCTGGAGGACGTCGCCATGCATCAACCGGTTGCAGAACCCACCGTATCCGTGCGGGCGCAGGTGGGCTACCTGGACGAATTCGCATCAAAGCCCGAGATCTACCTGTGTCAACCCCCCCGAGGCGTGGAAGCCGAGAACTGCTCGACCGATCTCCGCTGGGTCGACATCGAAGATGTGCGATCGCGCGATGTCACACCCACGCTCGAGGAGGACGGCTTCATGTTCATGCGCGATGGGCTGCCAGCCATCGACTTCCACGACCCGGATCTGGTCAAAGCCCGCTACTACCCACGGGTTGCGCAGCTGGCACTGCAAGCCACCGGCGGACAGTCAGCGTTCGTCTTCGATCATCTGGTGCGCCAACGCGATCCAGGCGTGGATCTTCACCGTTTCGGCCAGCGTGGCGCGGAGGTCAAGGTAGGCGCCCTGGGTCGTGTCCACAACGACTACAGCGAAGAGTCCGGCAGACGGCGTCTGGCGTTGGTCATGGATAGCCTTCGGCTGGAGCAGCGCCCCAGGCGCTATTGCATCGTGAACCTTTGGCGCTCCATCGGCGGCGTGATCGAGGACTCGCCACTGGCCTTCTGTGCGGCGCCGTCGGTATCGACCCAGGATCTGGTGCCCGCAAAGCTGCACTACGGACACCGTATCGGCGAGATTTACCTGCTCCGCTTCAATCCGGCCCACCGATGGCAGTACCTCGACGCGATGGACACGCACGACGTGGCTGTTTTCAAGCAGTTCGATTCCCGTGTCAGCGGCGTCTCGAGGTTTATCCCCCATTCGGCGTTTGACCTGCCTCAGGCAAGGAGCGCCAGATCGCGCAGACGCAGTGTCGAGGCGCGTGTACTGGTTGTCATGGAGTGAAAGCGAGTCATTGACGATGAAAACACTGGAAATCTGGTTCGAGTTCGGCAGCAACTACAGCTACCTGAGCGTGCAAAGGGTGGGCGAGCTCGCCCGATCGCGCGGCGTGCCGCTGAAATGGGAGCCCTTTCTGCTGGGGCCCATCTTCAAGTCGTTCGGTTGGGACACTTCCCCGTTCGTGCTGCAGGAGCAGAAGGGCCGCTACATGTGGCGCGACATGGAGCGCCAGTGCGAGAAGTACGGACTGCCCTGGAAGCGTCCGACGAGCTTTCCACGCCGGGCGCTGCTGCCCATGCGCGTAGCGGTCCTCGGCAAGGACTCGGTGTGGATCGAGGCCTTCTCTCGACGGATGATGGCCTTGAATTTTGTCGAGGACCAGGAAATCGATTCGGTGGAAACAGTGTCGCGTGCGCTTGTGGAACTGGGCCTGGACGCCAATGCGATCATCGAACAAGCGCAAGAATCACAGAACAAGGAGCGTTTGAAGGAGCAAACGCAGCGCGCCCAGGCACTGGGCGTCTTCGGTGGTCCCACCTTCTTCGTGGCAGGCGAGATGTTCTGGGGCAACGACCGCCTGGACGAAGCCATCGAGTGGGCCGCCAGGGCCTAGCTCATGGCCGGGAGAACAGCTCGTTAAACTGTTTTCCCGTCATTGCGCTTCGGGTCTGGTGGAAGGTCCCCGGACCCTGAAGCTCGCTGGCGGCTGCCATCATGGCCGAATAGGCAACCCGTGCGAACGAGCCGCCGGTGCTGACGCGGCGCACACCGAGTCTCTCCAGGGTTGTGACGTCGAGCGTCGACCCCGCGAAACCCAGCATCACGCTGACCGGCTTGCTGACCGCGGCGACCACGCAACGCACTTGCTCCTCCGTCTTGATCCACGGCGCAAAAAGCACGTCGGCACCGGCTTTCTCATAGGCCTGCAAGCGCAAGAGCGTGTCGTCCATCGAGGCATCGGGCTGCGTGAAGCACTCCGCCCGGGCGGTGAGCACGAAAGGGTGATCCAGTGTGCGTTTGGCTTCCACGGCGGCTTGCACGCGTTCCACGGCAAGCGACAGTGGCATCAAGGGTGCACCCGGGTCGCTGCCCGAATCCTGGATCGATGCGCCGACGATGCCGCAGGCGGCCGCCCGCTGCAGATTGCGGTACACGGCTTCAGGCGAGTCGGCGTACATCGCTTCCAGGTCAGCCGAGACCGGCAGGCTGGTGGAGGCGCACAGCTCTCGAAGGTGGCCCAGCACCTGCTCAAAGGACGGCGTTCCATCCGGCATGCCCTGGGAGAAGGCGAACCCGGCGCTGGTGCTGGCCAGGGCCTCGAAGCCCAGCTTCTCCAGCAGGACGGCGGATCCTTTGTCCCAAGGGTTGGGCATGAGAAAGATCTTCTGATTTGCGTGAAGATCGCGAAACGCCTCGCCGCGTTGGTGCTGTGTCCTGGTCATGGTGGCAAGCCGCAGGCGCGGTCAGGGTTGAACGATAGCTTCGCAGGATCTCTCGGCGTGCAGCCGCGCGTGAGCACTCTTCAGCCGCTGCACCCCTTCTCGAATCCGTTCGGTTGCGTTGGTGACGAAGCTCAGCCGCAGCTCGCTGGCGCCGAGGTTGCCTTGCGCGTAGAAGGCGTTGCCCGGCACGAACATGACGTTGTCACGCAAGGCTTCGGTCAACAGAGCTCGGGTATGGGTCCCATCGTTGAACCGCGCCCACAGGAACATGCCACCCGCGGCTTCGCCGATCGTCATCTGATCGCCAAACGCGTCCTCCAGCGCCTCTCGCATCACACGGTAGCGACTTTCGTAGGTGACGCGCATGCGCTCCACTGCCGCGTCCATGAGACCCGACTGCAGGTAGGCTGCTGCGATCTCCTGTACCAGCGACGAGGTGTGCAGATCCATCGCCTGCTTGATGCGTATGCAGGCGTCAAGAACGCTGGCGGGTGCCATCATCCAGCCGATGCGAAGCCCGGGGGCCATGCATTTGGACAATGTGGACAAGTAGGCCACCCAACCATGCGCGCCGGGTTGATGACTGGCCAACTGATGGAGGGACGGCAAGGCGGGTGTTGCGGGAAAACGCAACTCACCGTAGGGGTCGTCCTCAATGACGAAGACTTTTTTGTCGGCAGCCCATTGCAACAGCTTGATCCGGGCTTCCAAGGGCATTTGAGCGCCGCACGGGTTGCTGAACGTGGGCACGACGTACAACAGCTTGGGGCGCGCCTGACTGCTCACCAGTGCGTCCACATCCATGCCGCACGACGTGGTGGGAACCGTCAGAAAGCGCGGACGTGTCAACTCGAGGGCGTTGACGGCTGCGAGGTAGGTGGGCGACTCGATGGCGACCAGATCCCCTGGATTGACCAAGGCGCGAGCCAGCAGATCCAGCCCCTGCTGTGACCCCGTGGTGATCAACAGGTCGTCGAGCAAGGTGGGCACGCCGCGCCGGCGCATGAGTTCGGCCACGGCGGCCCGCAGATTCGTTTGTCCTTCGGTGGCCCCGTACTGCAATCCCCGCCGCAATGATCGACTCTGAATCAGGTCAATGGCCTGGTTGATACCGGCCAGATCGAAGAGATCCGCATCGGGCAATCCCCCGGCAAAGGAAATCATGCCCTCGCGTGAGGCGTGGTGCAGCAGGTCCCGGACGTCGGATCGCCTGGCGGAGGTGGCCACCAACGAGAGTCCTTCGAACTTGCCTGCATCCATCGCTTCTCCTTGTGGAGATCGATATGTAGGTCAATGGTGTACCGAGCGCATGAAATGTGGTCCCCGACGTGTGTGCACGAATCGTGCGTGCGGCTGCAGGCCCATGCGGTACTTCGGCGATCGATCAACTTCTCCGTTCCCGACCATGGAAACGTCGCCCACCCCGATCGAGCCCGATGCGCTTGATCCTCTCTATCGGACCGACCTCAAACAGATCATTGAGGCCATGCCGGCTGCGCGTCATCTCGGTGTTGTGGTGACGGGATTTGACAAGGCAGGCCGCTCCCGGGTTGAGCTGACCATACGTCGGGAGCACACGTTCAACGGACGCACGGTCCAGGCCGGCATCGTCGGCGCGCTGGCTGACTTTGCGGGTGTCAGCGCATCTGCTGCCGTGCTGGGCGAGGGCTGGATGGCGAGCACGACCGGCTTCGAGTTGCACAACCTCGCACCGGCCAACGGCAGTCGCCTGATCGCCATAGGGCGACCCCTGACTGCCAATCGAACACACGGTGTGGCCACCGTGACGGTTTTTTCCGTGGGTGCGCAGGACGATCCCATCGTGGTGGCCCATGCCACCACGATCTGCCGGCCGTTTCGACTCAGCCAGGGTGGGTGACTGAGGTCTCCTCGACCGGGGCAGGGTGCGCAGCACCGGGGACGTTCGAAAGCAGGTCGTTCCAGCGCGCCTGTGCCGTCACCACCGAGGCGTGCTTCACATGCCCGAAGCCCCGGATTGATTCAGGCACGTTGGCGATCTTCACCCAGTGGTGGTAGTTGTCGCTGGTCAACGCGTCGAGGCCGCGTTCGACAATTTCTCGATATCGGTCGACCAGGCCACGCTCCATGCGGCGTTCGGCTGTCCAGCCAAAGGGGTCGAGCCGCGTGCCGCGCAGGAAGCGCAAGGCGGTGAGCACGCGCATGGCCGGGAACATCCAGCTGCCGTACTCCTGCTTGATGGGGTTGCCGTCGGCATCGCGCTTGGCGAACAGAGGCGGCGCCAGGTTGAGCTTGACCTTGAAGTCACCTTCGAATTTGGCGTCGATCTTGTCCCAGAAGTCGGCAGCGGTGTACAGCCGGGCCACTTCGTATTCGTCCTTGTAAGCCATCAGCTTGAAAAGGTTGCGGGCGACCGCACGCGTCAGTGCCTGATCGGCCGACACGCCGAGCGCCACGTCCCGCTGCCGCACCCTGTCGACCAGGTCGAGGTAATGGCGCGCATAGGCCTCGTTCTGGTAGTCGGTCAGCTCGGTGACCCGAAGATCGATCGTCTGCTGCAGGGTGCGGCGCGGAAGCACCTTGATGACTGACTGCTGGTTGACTTGCTCCTGAATGCTCTGCAGGTGCACGGCGGCGGCGCGCCCCCAGCGGAAGGCTTCGAGGTTCTTGTCGATCGCCACGCCGTTGAGTTCGATCGCGCGCTCAATGGATGCGGAGGTGAGGGGAACCAGGCCTCTCTGGAATGCGAAGCCGACCATGAACAGGTTGCTGCCGATGGAGTCGCCCAGGATGGCGAGGGCCAGTCGGGTGGCGTCGACAAAGTCCACCTTCTCACCCACCGCTTGCGTGATGAGCTGCCTGACCGTCTGCTCGGGGAAGGCCCAGTCGGGGTTCTTCGTGAACTGGCCTGTGGGTTGCTGGTGGGTGTTCACCAGGGCGTGCGTTCGGCCGTGGTGCATCTTGGAGACCACCTCTTTCGATCCCGCTGTGAGCATGTCGCAACCGAGGATGAGATCGGCCTCGCCAGTGGGAATGCGCTGCGCCATGATGGCCTCGGCGCTTCGGGCCAGCCGCACGTGTGAAGTCACGGCGCCGTTCTTCTGGGACATGCCCGTCATGTCCAGGATGGACGCGGCCTTGCTCTCGAGGTGGGCGGCCATGCCCAGCAGGGCGCCGATGGTGATGACGCCTGTACCGCCGATGCCCGTCACCATGATGTTGTAGGCCGCATCGCACGGAGGCAAGGTTGGCTCCGGCAGCGACTGCAGCATCGCGGCGAGATCCAGCCTGGCCTTGCCGGGCTTTCGCAGCTTGCCCCCCTCGATGGTGACGAAGCTCGGGCAGAAGCCTTTCTGGCAGGAGAAGTCCTTGTTGCAGTTCGAGTCGTCGATGCGCCGCTTGCGGCCGAACTCGGTTTCCAGCGGCAATAGTGACACGCAGTTCGACTGCTGGCCGCAATCGCCGCAACCTTCGCACACCGCCTCGTGGATGTGCAGGTGCTTGGCCGGCGTGGGATAGCTTCCTTTTTTGCGCCGACGGCGCTTCTCGGCGGCGCAGGTCTGGTCGTAGATGATGACCGACGTGCCCTGTACCTCGCGCAACTCCTTCTGAACGCGTTCCAGCTCCGAGCGGTCGTGCACGGTGACGGAGGGAGCCAGCCCGAATCGGTTGGCGTAACGGGTCACATCCTCGGTGACCACGGCAATGCGCCGCACACCTTCGGCATGAACCTGTTGGGCAATCATGGGAACGGTGACCACGCCATCGTGTGGCTGGCCTCCCGTCATGGCCACGGCATCGTTGTAGAGGATTTTGTAGGTGATGTTCGTCTTGGCAGCGACGGCGGCGCGGATGGCCAGAAGGCCGGAATGGAAGTACGTGCCATCGCCCAGGTTGGCGAACACGTGCTTGACCTGGGAGAAGTGGTGCTGGCCGATCCAGGTGGCACCTTCCCCGCCCATGTGGGTGGTGGTCTTGTTGCCCTCGGGGTAGATCGTGGTGGCCATGATGTGGCAACCGATTCCAGCCAGCGCGACTGAACCTTCTGGCACCTTGGTGGAGGTGTTGTGCGGGCAGCCCGAGCAGTAGTAGGCCGGCCTCGGGGGCGTCTTGTTGGCCTGTCCGAGCAAGGCCTCCTTGCTGCGGATCAGCTCCAGGCGGCGATCGATCGCGTCGCTGGAATGGAACCGACGGATCCGCGAAGCGATGACGGCGGCCACCTGGGCGACAGTGAAGTCGGCCTTGGGGGTGAGCAGCCATTCCCCGCGCGGATGCACCCATTCGCCCTGATCGTCGAACTTGCCGATCACCCGTGGGCGCACGTCGTCGCGCCAGTTGTAGAGCTGCTCCTTGAGTTGGTACTCGACCAGTTGACGCTTCTCTTCGACGACCAGGATCTCCTCTAGGCCGACCGCAAACTCGCGAACGCTGTCGGGCTCCAGCGGCCAGGGCATGGCCACCTTGAAAAGTCGCACGCCGATCTGATTCAGGCGCTCCTCGGTGAGGCCCAGTTCCTGAAGAGCCTCCAGCACGTCGCTGTAGGCTTTGCCCGATGCCACGATGCCCAGCCGATCGCGATCGGAACGTATCGTGGTGCGGTTGAGCCGGTTGGCACGACAGTAAGCCAGGGCCGCGTAGATCTTGTGATCGTGCATCAACGCTTCCTGCGCCCGGGCAACGATGCCCAGCGTCTCTGTCCACAGGCGCGAATGCAGGCCACCCGGTGGCATTTCGACGTCGGTTGGCAGGACGATCTTCGTTGCGAACGGATCGGCACCCACCGAACCGCTGGACTCGACCGTGTCGGCGATCGCCTTGAATCCAACGAAACAGCCGGAATAGCGCGACATGGCCCAACCGTGAAGGCCGAGCTCGATGAACTCATGCACGTTGGCCGGGTAGAGCACAGGCACCATGCTGGCGGCAAAGACGTGTTCGCTCTGGTGTGGCAGCGTCGAGGAGTAGCCGCCGTGGTCATCGCCCGCCACCAGCAGAACGCCACCCTTGGAGCTTGAGCCGGCGTGGTTCGCATGCTTGAGGACGTCGATCGAGCGGTCGACGCCCGGTCCCTTGGCGTACCAGAGGCTGAAAACCCCGTCGTAGAGGCTTGGACCCACCTGGTCGATGTGCTGACTGCCCCAGACGCTTGTCAACGCCAGATCCTCGTTCACACCTGGCTGGAACTTGATCTTGTTTGCCTCCAGGTGCTTCGACGCTTTCCAGAGGGTTTCATCCAGGCCCCCGATTGGTGATCCGCGGTAGCCCGACACGAAGCCCGCGGTGTTCAAACCCTCGGCCTCGTCCCGCCACTTCTGCACGAACAGCAGCCGCACGAGGGCTTGAATGCCACTCAAGTAGACGGCTCCGCTGCGCGCGGTGTACTTGTCGTCGAGGGTGACCTCGCGCAACTTGCATTCGTGGGCCAGCGCGTCTTTGGCGCGCGCGATGTCGTTCATCATGGAGTGGACGTCCAAAATTGTGTTCTGGGTCAACACCGCGGCCTGCATGCGGGTAGGCGTGCATCGGGTGCCATCTGCTGCACTGATGCAGCGGTGATCAACCCGCTGCAAGCGCGTGGGGGATGGTCTCAGAAGGCTGCAGCGCCTGGGGGCATGCAGCCATGAAAGGCGCGACTCGATCAGCCAAGACTTTGCGAACGACGGAGCCGACCAACGCGGTACACCTGCACCGCCACCCGAGCGACGACGCAGACGAGAACGTCCTGCTCGGGCTGCCATGCCCACCAGGCGCCGCGTGTTCGCGTTGCGGCGCGGAGAGTTCAGTGACCGAGCGGATCCGATCGCCCTACAACAACCAGTCCATCAGCTTCAAGCTGTTGCATCACTTCGTCGTCGTTTGCGAGGCCAGCTCGCTCAGCCGGGCGGCGCATGTGCTCAATGTCTGCCAGTCCAACCTCACCCTGCAGATGTCGGACCTGGAGCGACGCATGGGTGTGCAGTTGATGCACCGATCCTGGAGGGGCGTTGATTTGACCGAGGCCGGACAGATCCTTCTGCCCGAGGCCCGCAGCATCCTGCGCCGGTTCGACAAGATCAAACTGCAGGTTCAACAGGCACATCTGCATGGGCGCGTCGATCTGGCGTGCGCCAGCTTTGCGGTGCCGGATTACCCGGCGGTTCCGCAGGCGGTGCGCATGCTGCGACGCAACGACGCGCGCTTCGAGGTCAAGCTGCTGGAGTTGCCCAGCAGTGCGCAGCCGATGGCCCTGGAGAACGGGCAGGTGCAGATGGCTGTCATGCTGGGCAAGCTGCCAAACATCCAGTTCCGCTTGACCAGGCTGCGCGAGTCCCGGATCGTTCTGCTGGTCAGCACAGGTCATGCGCTGACGCGCGCCGGCGGCCCCGTTTCGCTAAGAGATCTGGGCGGTGAGATGTTCTGGATGGTGGATCGGGTTGTCGAGCCCGTCTTGCATCACGTGACCACCCGCGCGTTGGTCGACGCAGAGGTGCCGAACGCGATGATGAGATCCGCAGGTGGCCTGAAGGACGTGATTGCCCAGGTGGCTACGGGCAGTGGTATTGCTTTGGTGCCTGATTGCCTGCGTGGACTGGACGGTAGCGGGGTGTTGACCTGCGTGGACCTTGAGGAGTCACTTGCCATCGACGTCGTCGCGGTGCACAGGGGCTTGAAGGCCAACAAGGGAACCAAGGAGTTGCTGAACTGCCTTGCAGCGGCGAACGCGCATGGCAGCGATGCGTCAACCACCACTCAGACTTGAACCGTGCTTGTGCTGAACGCACGGAAATTCGAGGCGAATGCCCGTCGAGGCGAGATACTGGTCGTTTTGTGACTTTGACTCGTATCGCGCATGGACTCGCCTCACGCTTCCGATCACCACCCTCAAGCTGTGCAGCAAGGCGTGCACGAGGCGGGCGGTTTCTCCGCGGAGTTCCAGCGGCTGAGGGCGGGCAGCGTGCTCTGCTGGTTGGCCACCATTGATGCGCACGGTATGCCCAACGTGTCGCCCAAGGAGATCTTCTGCTGCCACGGTGAGCGCGAACTCCTGATAGCCAACATTGCCTCGCCGCAAAGTGTGCGCAACATCAAGGCTCATCCGAATGTCTGTGTGAGCTTCGTCGACGTCCTGATTCAGAAGGGGTTCAAGGTCAAGGGCGCCGCGGTGATCGTGGAGCCCGTTCATCCCCGGTTCGGCGAGCTTGAGTTTCCCTTGCATCAGATCACCCGCGGCGCCTTCCCCATCCATTCGGTGATCTGCGTGCAGGTATTGAGCACGGAGCCGATCGTGGCACCGAGTTACCGTCTCGTGCCCGGCACCACGGAAGAGTCGCAGGCGCGTGCCGCACAGGCAAGCTACCGTTGGCCCAGGCTGTAGCCTGAGCGGGCCAGCCAGGCGACAAGGCGGCCAACGCGACTCAAAGGTGGATGGCGATGGTCGAAAAGGCCAGCAGGGCGCCCATGCTGCGGTTGAACAGCCGTGCATTGCGATCGTCCCCGAGCCAGCGCTTGAGGGCAACGCCCCCGAACATCCAGATGGCACAAGCCAACGTCGCCGCGACGGCGAAGGTCAGTGCGATGGCGAGTGAACGCTCGGCAACCGTTCCCGGGAGGGCGCTGCCGTAGCTGGCGGCCGCGCTTGCGCTCACCACCCAGGATTTCGGGTTCACCCACTGGAACGCCAGCGACTTCCAGAAGCCGATGACCTCACTCTGATCGTCCTGGCGCACGGCCGGCGCGTTGGCCACCTTCCAGGCCAGCCACAGCAGGAAGGCGGTACCGAGCCACTTGAGCGTATCCAGCAAGATGGGGTGGGTGGCAATGACGCCACCCAAGCCGGCAACTGCCGCCCCCATCATGAGGGCCATGCCGGCGACGACGCCGAACAGGCACCACATGCCCCGAACGAGCCCGCCTTGCGCGCCGGCCGTCATCACCAGCATGTTGCTTGGACCGGGTGTGACGGCGGCGGTGAATCCGAATACGAAGAAGGCGACCAGTTCCGGGTGCGACATGAACCGAGGAAGTCAAATGGCAGTTGTCGCTGGTATAGCTCGCGCATTGAACTGATGCGTGAAAAGAATGACTTCGCCGAGCACCAATCTGCACAGCAGTGGTTGTGATGATCGCTTCGTACGAAGGCTGGGAGGCTAGTCCAATTGACGTCCAACCTCAGAGGCGATTGCCAGGAAGGTCGAAATCAAGGGTGCGTGGCGCCGCTCCTGTCGGCAGATGAAGCACACATGCGTGGCCATGTCCGTGTCGTTGATGCGCAGCTTCACCAACCTCGGATCGGGAACGTATGCCGTCTCGGCCACCACGCCCAGGCCCAGGCCCTGTGCGACCGCCTCGCGGACCGACTCGCGGCTGCCCATCTCCAGCGCGATCTGCACCCGCACGCCGCGCTCGCGCAGCTCGTTCTCGAACACCCGGCGGGTGGTTGAGCCTTCTTCCCGGATCACGAAACGTTGGCCTTCAAGCGCCTTCAAGGGCAGTTGCGTCCGTTGCGCCAGCGGGTGTTCCACATGCGCGAACACCACCAGCCGTTGTGTGCGAAAGGGCAGGCTGTGCAGATCGGGGTGCTCGGCATGGTTGAGCACGACACCGATGTCGCCCTGGTAGTCGAGGATCTTGCCGGTGATGGTGCGTGAGTCGCCCACGCCGACCGCGAGGTTGACCTGCGGGTGGCGCCTGGCAAACGCCTTGAGCACGGGCACCACGTTGTACGGACCGATGGCGTGCACCACCAGGCGCCCGGCGTAGTGATTGCGCGCGGCGTTGAGGAGGGCGAGCGCGTCGTCCTCGCCGCTGAAGGTGCGGCGTGTGTGGTCCAGCAGCGTGCGGCCGAAGGCGGTGAGTTCCAGCCGGCGGCCGCGGCGGTGGAACAGTTCAACGCCGTACTCGCCCTCCAGGCGTTGGATGTGCGCGGACACCGTGGGTTGCTGCAGCGCCAGCGCGCGCGCGGCCGCCGTCATGCTGCCCGCGCGCGCGGTGGCGTCGAAGGCCTTCAGGGCGGCAAGCAGGCTCAGTCCGGACATCGATGGCACCTATGGATGCCCGCATTTTTCCGGGTGAAAGTTTCATACAGGTGACACCTCGCGTCGGGACACTGCGGCCATGCATCAACGAGGACGCGGTCATGTCGGCACTCCAGCGTGAATCCCTGCTGAAACTCCAAGGCGTCTCGGTCACCTATGCGGACGGTCACCGGGCGCTGCAGCCCACCGATCTTGCGGTGGCGCGCGGTGAGTTCCTGGTGCTGCTGGGCGCGTCCGGCGCGGGCAAGTCCACCCTGCTGCGAAGCATCAACGGGCTGGTGCGGCCCGATGGCGGCCGCATCGAGGTGGACGGCCTGCCGGGCGGTGCGGTGTCGGCGCGCAACCTGCGCGAGCACCGGCGCCGCTGCGCCATGGTGTTCCAGCAGCACCACCTGATCGGACGGCAGACCGTGTTGGCCAACGTGCTGATGGGCAAGCTCGCCAGCCGCGGCTCGCTCACGTCCTTGTGGCCCTGGAGCCGGGCCGACAAGCTACAGGCGCTGGCGGTGATCGACCGCGTCGGTCTGCTGGACAAGGCACTCGCGCGCGCGGACACGCTCTCCGGTGGGCAGCAGCAGCGCGTGGGCATCGCGCGCGCGCTGGTGCAAGGGCCAAGCCTGCTGCTCGCCGATGAGCCGGTGGCCAGCCTCGACCCGGCCACCGCGCAGGGTGTGCTCACGCTGCTGCACGACATCTGCAAGAAGGACCACCTCACCGCCGTCGTGAGCCTGCACCAGGTGAACCTGGCGCGCCTTTTCGCCGACCGCATCGTCGGCATGCGTCAAGGCCAGTTGGTCTTTGAAGGGTTGCCCGCCCAGCTCACGAAAGACGTCGAGTCGGCGCTGTACGCGCGCGCGGGAACCACGTCAGCCAACCATCCACCCGAGGCCGTCGCGCCCACCCTGGCCCATGCCTGATTCATCCCGTCCACCCCACGAAGGAGCTACCGCCATGTTGAACCGCCGACAACTCTCTCGCCTGGTCGCCCTGACCTCGTTTGCCGCTCTGCTGCCGCTGTGGGCCCAGGCCCAGGGCAAGGACCCGGCCCGCCTGCGGGTGGCGCTGCTGCCCGACGAGAACGCGGCCAGCATCATCCAGAACGCGCAGCCGCTCAAGCGTTACCTCGAGCGGACGCTGAAGAAAGACGTCGAGATCACGGTGACCACCGACTACTCCTCGATGATCGAAGCCATGCGCTTCGGCCGCATCGAGGTGGCGTACTTCGGCCCGTTCTCCTACGTGCTGGCCAAGTCCAAGGCACCCACCATCGAGCCGTTCGCGGTGGGCGTGGAGCGCGGCTCGCCGACCTACCAGTCGGTGCTGATCGCCACCGCCGGTGGCCCGGTGAAGACGCTGGCCGATGTGCGCGGCAAGCCCTTCGGTTTCGGAGACCAGGCCTCCACGTCGAGCCACCTGGCGCCGCGGGCGCACCTGCTCAAGAAATACCAGCTCGACGGCGAGAAGGACTACCGCCCGGTGCACCTGGGCACGCACGACGCGGTGGCCCGCGCGGTGCAGGCCGGGCAGGTTCCGGCCGGTGCCCTGTCCAAGCCCATCCTGGACAACCTGATTTCGCGCGGCACCGTGGACGCCTCGAAGATCGTGCAGCTCGATCTGTCGGCACCGATTCCGAACTACCCGATCGTGATGCAGGCCGACCTCAAGCCCGAACTCAAGCAGGCCATCCGCGCGGCCTTTCTCGACATGAAGGACGCCGAGGTTCTCAAGGCCTTCCGCGTGCAGGGCTTTGCCGCCACCGACGACGCGGCCTATGACGTGCTGCGCGAGACCGCCACCGTGCTCAAGCTCGATCTGGGGCGCATGCAATGACGGCACTGGCACTTGACGCCATCGTCGCGCTGGACCACCAGCGCCGGCTGCGCCGCCTGACGGGTGTGGCGGCGGTGCTGCTGGTGTGCGCGCTGGCCCTGCACGTCACCGGCTTCTTCGACGCCCAGCGCTTCATGGAAGGCGCACCGGCCATCCGGCAACTGGCCTCGGAGATGGTGCCGCCGAACTTTGCGCGCTGGGAGCACTGGGTGATTCCGCTGCGCGACACGCTGGCGATGTCGATCGCGGGCACCGCGCTCACCATCGTGGTGTCGCTGCCGCTGGCGCTGCTGGCCGCGCCCAACACCGCGCCGAATGCGGTGGTGGGGCGCCTGGCGCGCACGGTGCTGGCGGCGTTCCGTTCGGTGCCCGAAATCATCCTGGGCATCCTGTTCGTGGCCGCGGTGGGCTTCGGCGCCCTGCCGGGCGTGCTGGCACTGGCCCTGCATTCCACCGGCATGGTGGCCAAGTTCTACGCCGAGGCGATCGAGCATGTCGACCTCAAGCCGCTGGAGGCCGCCACCGCGGCCGGCGCCAGCCGCCTGCAGGTGATCACGCACGCGGTGCTGCCGCAGGTGCTGCCGCAACTGGCCGACATCACCATCTACCGTTGGGAATACCACTTCCGTGCGTCGGCCGTGATGGGCATCGTGGGGGCGGGTGGCATCGGCTTCGAGCTGATGGCCGCATTGCGCCTGGTCAAGTACGACGAGGTGTCGGCCATCCTGTTGTCCATCCTGGCCTGCGTGCTGGTGGTCGACGGCATCGGTTCGGCGCTGCGCAAACGCCTGAAATGATGACGCACAACACCATGCCGAAGATCGTGGTCACCCAACCCGTGCACGCCGAGGTGCTGCAGACCCTGCAAGCCGCCGGTGAGGTGGTGATGAACCCCGGGCCCGAGCCCTGGAGCGACGCCGAGCGCCAGCGGCACCTGGCCGATGCCGAGGCCATGATGGCCTTCATGACCGACCGCGTGGACCAGGACACGCTGCTCAACGCGCCCCGGTTGCGCACCATCGCCTGCGCGCTCAAGGGCTACGACAACTTCGATCTCGCCGCGTGTGCCGCGGCCGGCGTGAGCGTGAGCTTCGTGCCCGACCTGCTCACCGAGCCCACGGCCGAACTTGCGGTGGGCCTGGCCATCGCCGCAGCGCGCCATGTGTTGCCCGGCGACAACGTCGTGCGCACCGGCTACGCGGGCTGGCGACCTACGCTCTATGGCACCGGCCTGCACGGTTCGGTCGTGGCGGTGGTGGGGCTCGGTGCGGTGGGTCGAGCGATCGTGGATCGGCTCTCGGGCTTTGGCTGCGCCGAGATGCTTGGGGTCGACCCGCAGCACGAAGACCCACGCGTACAGCGCGTGGGACTCGATGAGGCCTTGGCCCGCGCCGACTACATCCTGCTGGCCACACCGCTCACACCCGCTTCACATCACCTGATCGACGATGCAGCGCTGGCGCGGGTGCGCCCTGGCCTGATCCTGGTCAACATCGGACGCGGCTCGGTGGTTGATGAAGCCGCGGTGTCTCGAGCGCTTCACAACGGTCACCTGGGCGCCTACGCCGCCGATGTCTACGAAATGGAAGACTGGCTGTTGCCCGCGCGACCACGTGCGGTGCACCCCGGCCTCATCGGCCATGCCCGCACCGTGCTCACGCCGCACCTCGGTTCGGCCGTGCAGCGCGTGAGGTTGGCCATCGAATTGCGGGCAGCGGACAACATGATTCGCGCGCTGCGAGGCGAGGCGTTGACGCACCTGGCAATCGCTCTTACCTAGTGCTCGCTCATAGCGCTTGTCCTACGCGCCACAGCACGCCGGACGGATCCCAGAACACGAAATCGATCATTCCCCAGGGCTGCTGCGTCAAGGAGCCGACACGCACACCGTAGTAGCGTTGCAGCGTGTCGCGTGCCATGTGTTGGTGCCAGGCATCAACATCAGGGACGAGAAGGTGCAGCATGAGGTTGTCGGCGAGGCCGGGGTCGTAGAAGTCCTGCAGGAGGAATGCGCATCCCTGGAGCTTCAAGTAGGCGACGCCCTCTCCTGCGGAGGAGGCTGTGAAGCCCACTTCCTGGTAGAAGCGCAGCGACAGATCGAAGTCCCTGGCGGGCACGAATGCTTTCAGTTCGATGGCCTGCAGTGCCGCCATGCGCGCTCCTTTGGATGCCTGTGGGCTATGGATTGTTGTCGACCAGTGCGTCGAAATCGTCCAGGAATTGCTTGCGCACCAACAGACCCATCGGTACGCCGTAGGCGCGTTGACCCACGCTCACCCTGGCGAACACAAGGTCTCGGTCACCCTGGGTTGCCCAACCCACGAACCACCCGATGGGTTCGTTCTTGTCTGCAACCCAGGCGCGCGAGTAGGTCCAGGTCGACCCCGTTTTGCCCGAGACAGCCCAGCCAGCGTCGGTTCGAAATCTGGGAATGATGGCTTTCGCTGCCTGCTGGGCGCGGGCGGACACGGGGAGCTCTTCGCGCACCAGTTTGCGCAGGAACGTGGTCTGCTCACGGGCCGATATGGCCAGTGACCCGCCGATCCACGCCGAGTCCGTTCCGGGCCGGCCGATGATGCCGGCGGAGGCATCCTTGTTGCCGTAGGCGAACTTCAGAACGTACTGTTCCAGGCGGGCACGCCCCAACGTGCGGGTCAATTCGCGCGAGTACCAGACAAGGGAATGTTGCTGCCAACTGGTGGGCGTGCCGAGCCGAACGCCCACCAATTGGCCGGGTACCGCCTCGGGCAGTTCCCAAAGCGGGTTCATCGAATCGACCAGGATGCCGGCATCGAAACCCATGACTGCCAGTGAAACTTTGAAGGTCGATGCCGGGCTGTGACGCCTGTCGCAATCGCCCGATACGTGAATCGGCTTGCCTGTGTCGACATCGACCACCAGTGTGCATGCCGGCTCGGGCGCAGTCTCGGTTTGCGCCCAGGCTGGCCCGGACAGCGCGAGTGCCAACGCGGTGAACAGCAGCGACCTTCGCGGCGCGAGCGGGCAGGGCAGGGGTCGGGTCTTGTTTCCGTGGCGGCGGCAATGGAATGGGCGTGGCACTGGTCTGGACATGGCGGGGATCTAGCTGGTGGCCAACGCAGGCTGGCGCCGCGTGGCAGAAGACGAGGGCGTTGGGGCGCTTCTGGCAGGTCGTTCACTCGACGCGAGTCGGCGAAACGCCCCGTGAAGTGCGTTCTCCTTCGAGACCGACGGGTTGGCGCCGAAGTGCTTGCGCCAGGCGCGTCGCAGGTGCTGGGTGGACGAGAAGCCCGAAAGTTCGGCCACCCGCTGAAGCGACATGACGGGATGGTTCTGCAGGACGTCGACGGCGCGAGCGAGCCGCTTGCGCTGGAGGTAGTCGAAGACCCCGCAGCCGAGCGCCTCCCGGAACAGGCGCTGAAGATGCCGCTCGCTCACATAGACAGAGTTAGCCAGGGTGCAGGTTGTCCACGGGAAGGTGGGGTTCCGGGCCAAGAGGTCGTCCACGCGCTGTAGCGCGGGATGCGCCGCTGGTATGGGTGGCGTGCGCGCGCGAGGCTCGTTCAGGGGCTCTTCGGCAAGTCGCAGCAGGTTCTTCGTCACACGCGAGACCGCGCTGCGATGGCCGAGCGCATCCAGCACCGAGAGTGCGGCGTCGGCCGCAGTAAGCATGCCCGCGCAAGTCAGAAGGTTGCCGTCTCGCAGGACGGCCTCGGAGGCGATCCAGTCGGTCATGGGGAACTGACAGCGCAGCGCCGCCAGCAGCGACTGGCTGACCGTGGCCTTGCGACCGTTCAGGAAACCGTGCGCGGCCAGAAAGCGCACACCGCCGCCCACCCCGCACACGAGCGAGCCGGCCAGCAATGCCTCGTTGACGTAGCGTGCGGCTTGCACCTCCAGGGGGTCGATCGCATCGAGCGACCAGAGCTCGCCGGCGCAGACGAAGAGGGCGGTGGGTATGCCTGGTGTTCGAAGTGCAGGCGCCAGGCCCGCCATGGGTGAATCGCCCATGTCCAGGCACTGGACTTGAAGCTCGACGCCGGCTCGAACCGCTTCGCCCAGCGCCTCCAGGATGGTGACCTTCTCCAGCAGCCTGTGACCGGGCAGCGTCACCACAACGGCAGTTGCCTGCCTGCGGCCGATATCCATGGATGCCTACTTTCTCGACATGCTTGAAGCGACGATCCCGGGGGAATCGCCGTCAGATGCGAGCAAGTCTCCATGTTGCGCTGCGCAACGGCTTGAATTGCGCAGCCTGCCGCTGCTCGAATTTTCAGAGTTGCGACGTTGCGCGGGCGGTCACTCGCCGAGATAGGCTTCCTTCACGCGCTGGTCGGCCGCCAGCGCGTTGGCGTCGCCGAACAGGGTGATGGTGCCACTGCTCATCACATAGCCCCTGTCCGCGATGTCGAGCGCCAGTGCTGCGTTCTGCTCCACCAGCAGCACCGTGACACCGCTCCTGTGCACCTGCTCGACCACCCGAAAGATCGTGTCGACCATGATGGGCGACAAGCCCATGGAGGGTTCGTCGAGCAGCAGCACCCGGGGGTGACACATCAAGGCACGGGCCAGCGCAAGCATCTGCTGCTCTCCGCCCGACATCGTGCCCGCCAGCTGGTGGGCACGCTCCTTGAGGCGGGGGAAGGTGGTGAACATGCGTTCGATATCGGCCTGCACCTGAACCGGGGTGCTGCGCGCGGGGTAGCTGCCGATCTGCAGGTTCTCCAGGACCGTCATGCGTGTCAGGATGCCTCGACCCTCCGGCACGAGCGACAAGCCCTGCTGCACGCGCTGATGTGGCTTGAGGTGGCCGATCTCTTCGCCGAACAGTTTGATGCTCAGGGTGGTCGAGGGCACCACACCCATGATGGCGCCCATGGTGGACGTCTTGCCGGCACCGTTCGATCCGATGAGGCAGACCATCTCGCCGCTCTGTACGGCGAGCGATACCCGGCGAACCGCCCGCACGCCGTCATAGGAAACCGAGAGGTCCGTGATCTCGAGTGCGGTGCTCATGCGGTGGGCTCCAGATGGGCCTTGCCCAGGTAGGCTTGAATGAATTCGGGGTGGGCGCGAACCTGCTCCGGTTTGCCGCAGACGATCTCCCGCCCTCGGTCGAGTGCGGTGATCTGGTCGCACAGGCCCATCACGAGCTTCACGTCGTGCTCGATCAGCAGGATGGAGATGCCGTCGTTGCGGATCTGCTCCAGCAGGCGGCGCAGCGTGGCTTTCTCCGATGGATTCATGCCCGCGGCCGGCTCGTCCAGCGCCAGCAGCTTGGGCTCCGTGGCCAGCGCGCGCGCGATCTCCAGGCGGCGTTGATCGCCGTAGGAGAGGGTCCGTGCCACCTTGTCGGCGAGGTGTTCCACACCCACGTAGGCGAGCAGGGCGCGGGCCTTGTTCCGGATGGCCGCCTCGCTTGCCTTGAAGGCTTGGGTGGCCAGCACGGTTTGCATCAGCGAGCTTCGGGAACGAATGTGCCGCCCGACCATCACGTTCTCCAGGGCCGTCATCGACCCGAACAGGCGGATGTTCTGGAAGGTTCGCGCGATGCCGGCGTCCGTGACCTGGTGGACCGAGCGTGGGGAATACGGCCTGCCGTCCAGCATGAAGCTGCCGCTGTCCGGAGGGTACAAGCCGGTGATGACGTTGAAGAAGGTGGTCTTGCCGGCGCCGTTGGGGCCGATCAGGCCGTAGATCTGCCCTGCGTTGATGCGCAGGCCGACATCGGACAAGGCCTGCAGGCCGCCGAAGCGTTTGTTGACGCCGCGGACGTCGAGGAGCGGATGGGTTGATGGGGTCATGGGAGGGGTCCCGTCAGCCGGCCTTGGCGTTGAGCGTGACGAACTCGGGCTGTACCGGCTCATCCGGGGTGGACGAAATGGCCGAAGCCCGACGGGCGGGCCGTGCGACGCTGGACACGAGGCCACTGGGGCGCCAGAGCATGATGACCACCATGGCCAGGCCGTACAGCAGCTGGCGGGCCACCTCGGCATCGATCACCGCGTTGCCCGGGCCAAGGATGGCCTCTTGGAACGGGATGACGACCAGGCGCAGGGCTTCGGGAATGGCCGCCAGCATGGCCGCGCCGATCACCACCCCCCACACATTGCCAAGGCCACCCAGAACCACCATGGCGAGCACGACGATGGATTCGAACAAGGTGAAGGACTCGGGGCTCACGAAGCCCTGGAAAGCCGCAAACAGGCTACCCGAAACGCCCCCGAAGACCGCGCCCGCCGAGAAGGCCAGCAGTTTCATGTTGCGGGTATTGATGCCCATGGCCTTGGCGGCGATCTCATCCTCCCGGATCGCCATCCAGGCACGTCCGATGCGCGAATCGATCAGGCGAAAGCAGATGAGGATGGCCACTGCCGTGATCGCGAGCAGCACGTAGTAGTGCGCGACGACCGAGCTGACCTGGATTCCCCAGAAATCGACCACGCCGCGCTCACCAGCGAGCGAGACACCGAAGACGGAGATAGGGTCGATCTGGGAGATGCCCTGGGGCCCGTTCGTGATGTTGAGCGGAGCATTGAGGTTGTTCAGGAAGATGCGGATGATCTCGCCGAAGCCCAGCGTGACGATGGCCAGGTAGTCCCCCCGCAGCTTGAGTGTGGGCGCGCCCAGCAGGATGCCGAAGATCCCCGCCACCAGACCTGCCAGCGGAATGCTCGCCCACAGCGGAACATGCAGCCCGTTCGGCGCGATGGCTGCGATCCACGCGAACTGTTCTGCCAGATGCGGCGACGCCAGCAGCGCATACAGGTAGGCGCCCACGGCGTAGAAGGCGATGAAGCCCAGGTCCAGAAGGCCAGTGAACCCAACGACGATGTTGAGGCCCAATGCCAGCAGGATGTAGAGCAGCGCGAAATCCAGAATGCGCACCCAGGCACCGCCACCGGTTCCGATGATGGGTGGCAGGATCAGCAGGGCGAGAACAAGAATCACATGGGCAGGCTTGACGGCTCTCATGGCGCGCTCCGGGGAAGTCGGGTTTCGGAATCAGGCGCGGTCGGCAACCCGCTCGCCCATCAGGCCGGTCGGCCTCAGGGTCAGCACCGCAATCAGCACCACGAACGCGAAGATGTCCTGGTAGTGGCTGCCCAGGAAATCGTTGGTCAGCGGGCCGATGTAGCCCGCACCGAGGCTTTCCACCAGCCCGAGGATGAGACCGCCGAACATCGCGCCGTAGACGTTGCCGATACCGCCAAGCACCGCGGCCGTGAACGCCTTGAGCCCCGGAATGAAGCCCATGTAGAAGTGCACGAGCGAGTAATTGGCTGCCAGCATGACGCCGGTCAGACCCGCCAGGCCTGCGCCAATGCCGAAGGCCAGCAGCACCACCTTGTTGGTGTCGATGCCGAGCAGCGCGGCCACCTTGGGGTTCTCCGAGGTCGCGCGCATCATGCGGCCGACCTGTGTTTTCTCGATCAGCAAGGCCAGACAGACCATGCAGACAAGCGAGAGCACCAGGATGATGATCTGCGTGACGCTGATGACGAGGCCGTGGAACTCGATGGGCTCCTGCGGTACCAGCGAGGGGAACTCGTGGTAATTGCGGCCGAAGAACACCATGACAATCGTCTGTAGCGTGAGCGAGACGCCAATGGCGGTGATCAAGGGCGCAAGGCGCGGGGCGTTGCGCAGCGGCCGATAAGCCACGCGTTCGATGATCAGGCTCAGCGGCACACAGACCACCACGGCCGCCACCACCGAAAGCGCCAGTACCAGCGGTCCGGGCATACCGGGAAACAGCGTCATCAGAACCTTGGCGGCGAGCAACGCTGCCATGGCACCCACCATCACGATGTCACCGTGAGCAAAGTTGATGAGTTGCAGGATGCCGTAGACCATCGTGTAACCCAGGGCGACCAGCGAGTAGATGCCGCCGACGATGAGGCCGTTGATGATCTGTTGAAGAAACTCGGTCATGGGGTTCGCGCCGGGGTTGAAACGACAAGACTCGCCTTGCCCCGAACAAGGGGGCTGGACGAACGGATGGACGCGGGAGGCGCGAGCAGGCCGTGCGAGCGTTCGCAAAAATTCTGCGGCCGGCAATGCGGCGGACGCGCGCAGGAAGCGACGTCGAAGCTTCAAAACGCGACAAGTCGCGTGCCTGATGCATGGCGGCGCGGCACTTCGAGGGAGTCTCGGCTGGCGCCTTCGATCCAGCTTGTCGCGAATTGACGCCTGTGTGTCGCTTGTTTCAACGCAGGTCGATGCTGTGTTTCTTGATACTGGTTTTCCGGCGAATCAGTTGCCGTCAACCATGGAGAAACTCAGATGTTGCGAATCAAGACCTCGCTCCTGATCGGTGCGTGTGTTGGAGCCATTGCCACCAGCGCAAGTGCTCAGCAGGAAGTTGTGGTGCGTATCGGCATGGCAGCCCCCATGACCGGACCGCAAGCCCACTACGGCAAAGACAGCGAGCGCGGCGCGCAGCTGGCGATCGATGATCTCAATGCAAAGGGCGTGACGATCGGCGGCAAGAAGGTCCGCTGGCAGTTGATGCCCGAGGACGATGCGGCGGACCCGCGCCAAGCGACGGCGGTGGCCCAGAAGTACGTGGATATGAAGATCAACGGCGTCATTGGGCACCTGAACTCGGGCGCCACGCTGCCGGCCTCCAAGGTGTACAACGACGCCGGCATTCCGATGGTCACGCCGTCGGCGACGAACCCGAAGATCACGCAGCAAGGGTTCAAGTACGTGTTCCGCACCATCGGCAACGACGGCAGCATTGGCTCCGGCATTGCCAAGTACGTTCATGACACGCTGAAGTTCAAAAACGTCGCCATCATCGACGACCGCACGGCCTATGGGCAGGGCGTTGCCGATGAGTTCGAAAAAGCGCTGAAGGCAGCTGGCGGCAACGTGGTGGCACGGCAGTACACGAACGACAAGGCCACCGAGTTCTCCGCCATCCTAACCTCGATCCGCGCTCGCAAGCCCGACCTGATCTTTTATGGCGGCATGGACTCGCAGGGTGCACCTCTGTATCGCCAGATCCGCAAGCTCGGCATCAACTCGCCGCTGGCGGGTGGCGATGGCTTGTGCACGGCCGAAATGGTCAAGGTGTCCACCATCGGGCCCGATCGCAACATCTACTGTGGCGAGGCAGGCATCCAGCTTTCGCAGCTGAAGGGTGGGGCGGACTTCCAGAAGCGGTTCAATGACCGGTTCAAGGCAGACATCCTGCTCTATGCCCCCTATGTGTACGACGCCGTGATGGTGATGGCCGATGCCATGGTGCGCGCCGGATCGGCAGAGCCGGACAAGTACGTCGATGCGTTGGCCAAGGCAGACTACCAGGGCATCACAGCGCGCATCCGGTTCGATGCCAAGGGCGACCTGCAGAACGCCGCCATCACGCTGCAGACGTTTGAAAAGGGTGGACGCGCACCGGTCGGTGTGATCCAGTAAGGTGGTGGGTCAGGTCTGCGGTCGCCTGAACCGGGGCCTGGCCCGATTTGCCGCGTGGTGGTGCGTTTGCGCGTGCCCGGGTGGTATCTGATTCAACCCGTAACACCCAAGGTGAGCCCGTCATGCTGATGCTCAAGCCGTCCTGTGAATGCTGCGATGTTGATCTCCCGCCCGAATCGACGCGCGCGCGCATCTGCTCGTTCGAGTGCACCTTCTGTGAGGGCTGTGCGGACCAGAAGCTGAATGGCGTCTGCCCGAACTGCGGTGGCGAGTTGGTGCGCAGGCCCGTGCGCCCGGCGGAGAAGCTCGCCAAGTACCCGGCATCAAGGGAGCGCACGTTCAAGCCGCAAGGATGCGCTGGGCGTTAGTGATCCGGAAAGCCGGCATCAGGCGATGGACTGTTGCGGTGCTCAGGCACCGCCTTGCTCGGCAACCTCGTTCGCTTTGATCAGGTCGATCGCAACAGTGGCGGCGCCAAGAATGTGCCGTTTGTTCAGGCGCAGCGCCAGGGGCTCGTCCTTCGCTGCCACTGCGGCCAGCAGCTCCTCGTGCTCTGAGTCCGATCGCGCCTCGTAGTGCGCGTTCTTCCACGTGTAGTGGAGGTACCTGTCTGCATGCTTCCACAGGGTCTCCAGTTGGGAAAGCAGGAACGGCCGTGCGGCGCCCGCGTGCAGCAAGCGGTGGAACTCCCAGTTCCATTGCGACCGCTCTTCCAGTGAATCCGCCTTGGCACCCCGGACCAGGGCTTGCCGCGCCGCAGCCAGGTCCTTCGCGGACAGGCGCTTCATCGAATGCTTGAGCGCAATGGACTCCAGGGCCACGCGCATCTCAGCCAGCTCCAGGCATTGGTCTGTGCTGAGGGAGGTGACCACTGCACCGCGGTTGGGCTGGATATCGACCAGCCCGCCCTGTGCCAGTGAGGCGAGCGCTTCGCGCACCGGAATGTGGCTCACGCCGAACTCTGTGGCCACCTCGGCCTGGCGAATCGGCATGCCCCCCGGGTAGGTGCCGTCAACGATGCGACGCTGCAGCGTGAGCGCGATGGTGCGCGCGGCAGGGTTGGCCGTTTTTGACATGGAAGCTTCAGTTTAATATATTAAAAAGGTGCGCTGTCAGGAGGTCAGCCCGAGTTCCGGTGCACGACAGGAGCGAGAAGTGACATTGTTGAACACACCGGTGGTGGGCAAGCGGACGGCGCTGATGACGCCGATCGGAGTCGAACGGATGGGGGACGTGGCCGACACCTTGAACAACCCCGACGTGCTGCGCCTGGAGAACCTGGATACGGACCTGCTGCCGCCACAGGTGGCGCTGGACACCACCCGCGAGCAGGTGCTGGACGATGACGCCAACAGCTACCTGCCCTTCTTCGGCCACGACAGCTTGCGAAGGGCGGCCACAGCGCTCGTTGAGCGAAACGGAGGCCTGCCGGCAGGCACCTACAACTGGAAGAGCCAGTGCTTCATCTCGGCCGGCGGCCTCAGCGGTGTCCTCAACGCCTTGTTGGCCGTCATCGAGCCGGGTGACGAGGTGGTGATGACCAGCCCGACCTACGTAGGCCTGATCAACCGGGTGCTACTGGCCGGTGGTGTGCCACGGTACATCCCGATGAAGGTGGTCGACGGCGAGTGGCGGCTCGAAACCGGGGCGATCGCCGGGGTGGTCACCGAGCGGACCAAGGCCTTCCTGATGATGAGCCCGTCCATGCCCACGGGGGCCACTTTCAACCGACATGAGTGGGAGGCCATCTGCGCTGCCTGCGTTCAGGCCAATGCCTGGATGATCTATGACAGCGCCATGGAGCGCATCCTGTTCGACGGCGCACCGCGCCTCAACCCGTTGCACTTCCCGGGTATGCAGGACCGCACGATCACGGTCGGCGCTGCGTCCAAGGAGTACCGGATGATCGGATGGCGCGTGGGCTGGATCGTCACGCCCATTGCGGCCGCCGAGGCCTTGAGCCGCGCGGCGCTGGGCAACGTGGTCTGCACCGTGGGCATCGCCCAGCAAGCCGTGGCCAGGGCCATCGAAGCGCCTGACGACGGCATCGAGCGATGCACTCGGGAATGGCAGGCCCGCCACGACTACATCGTGCGGGTGCTTCGGCCGAAATACGAGGTGGTGGCGGCCAAGGGCGGGTGGTCACTGCTGGTCGATGTCTCCAGGCATGGCCTCACCGGTGCGGAGGCGTCCAGGCGCCTGCTGGCCGAAGGCGTGGCGGCGACGTCCATGGAGAACTGGGGCCTGGAGAATACTCGCGACTACGTGCGCCTGGTGTTTGCCAACGAACCGGTGCTGCGCCTGAGCACGCTGGCCGAGCGCTTCCAGCGCGCAATACCCGCGTAGGGGCGGACTGGGCGGGCACCATGGGCTTGCGGTGCGGGCGCAGACGTTGCGATGGCTATGAGAGCCGACTGTCGCGCAGTGGAAAACGGCCGACGAGAGAAAGCCAGCACTGGCGCGGGTTTGGCGCGGTTTCGCCGCCGGAAACAGGCAAATCGGCTGACGTGTTGGCGGTGCGATCCCAAGGGTGTGACCTGCGTTCACAACCCTGGGCCAGCCCCGAAAGGGTATCCAGGTACTGGACACCCCTGACCCGTCAGATCACCCGATACACCCGCTCACCGGTGTCGTTGTGCGCTAGCACCACGGTGAGGCCCAGCTTCTTGCGCAGCATCCCGGAGATGGCCCCGCGTACGGTGTGGGGCTGCCAGCCGGTGGCCAGCATCAGTTGCAGGCTGGTTGCGCCCTGCGGGCGGCGCAGCGCCAGCACCAGTGCGGCGAGCTTGGTGCCGCGGCGCACCGGGATGCCCTGCAGAAGTTGGAGATCGCCGATGGTGTCCATCGGCTGGACGTCATCCGGCGGTTCGGGGCGCTGCTGTCCGATGGCCGAGTAGCCCGCGTCAGTCAGCACGTGGCCGTCGTCGGCAGGCTCAATCCATCCTCTTTGCAGCAGTGCGGTCAGCACCTTGACCCGTGCCCCACCGTGCAGGGTACCGGGCGGGATCACGCGCCCATCGGTACGGCGGGCGGCAGTATGCAGCAACAGGCTTTGGGCCGGGGAAATTTTGGGCAGGGTTTCCATCTCGCCCTCCATCACTTGGACTGGCCGTCGAAGATCGCCAGCAGATCGTCCAGCGCCTGATTCACCCGGCCAAGGTCACCGACGTGGCCCCAGTGGATGGCCTCCGGGTCATGGCCGAAGTGGTCGTCGGCCAGTTGCTGCAGCCGGGTCAACTTGAGGTGGATGGCGGCGGCGCGGGTGATATAGGCGTCGATAGCGGTGGGCTTGGTGTTCATCGCGGGGCTCCTTGGTTGGTGGATGACGCCACCATTCACGCGCTGAACGATCAGGAAGCCAAGAAAAAGATCATGCCCACAGCATCGCTCCCTCGTCTGGAGTCCTTCAACCTGATAAATTGCAACCTTTGCGATTCAAACCGACTTTATGCCACCCGAACCCCTGTTGCCGGAGTGCTTTCATGACCGCTGAACCGTGGGTGTCCGTGGACCAGATTGCCGAGCATCTGGGCGTCACGCGTGACTCGATCTACCGCTGGATCGACCGTAAGAACCTGCCCGCGCACCGGGTTGGGCGGCTGTGGAAGTTCCAGGTGTCTGAGGTCGATGACTGGGTGCGCGCCGGGGGCGCGGATGAAGAACAACGCAGCGACGGCCAAACGCCATCGCGCAAAGCTTGAGGGGATGGGCGCCAATGCCAACATTGAACTGGATCGGCAAAGAAGCCGTCGTTAAACACCACAAGGACGTGCCGTTCCGCCTGCTGGAGCCGGTGACCGAACTTTCCTGCGGCCCGGCGCAAGGCAAAGACTCGGGCAACCTCATCGTTCAGGGCGACAACCTGCACGCACTGAAAGCCCTGCTGCCGCGCTATGCCGGTCAAGTCAAATGCATCTACATCGATCCGCCGTACAACACCGGTAACGAAGGCTGGGTTTACAACGACAACGTCAACAGCCCGGAGATTCGCCGCTGGCTGGGCGAAGTGGTCGGCAAGGAAGGCGAAACGCTGGACCGGCACGACCGCTGGCTGTCGATGATGTACCCGCGCTTGGTGCTGCTGAAGCAGTTTCTGCGCGAGGACGGCGCGATCTTCGTTTCCATCGACGATAACGAGGTCGGCAACCTTCGACCACTGATGGATGAGATCTTTGGCGCTCGCAACTTCATTACAGGTTTCATCTGGCGCAAGGTCGATAGCCCGAACGACAACAAGGTGCCGCTGACGCCAGATCACGAATACGTGCTCGCCTACGCCCGCAGCAAGGACCAACTGAAGCTCGCGCAGATGTCTGCGCCCAGCATCGTCGAGGCGTATGGGCAAGTCGATGAACAGGGGCGCCGCTACCGGGATCGCCTCCTTAAGAAAAACGGCCGGAACAGCCTGCGTCGTGATCGCCCAACGATGTACTTCCCGCTGACCGCGCCAGATGGCAGTGACGTCTACCCCATTCATGAGAATGGCGAAGAGGCGCGATGGGCTATGGGCCGAGATGGTGTAGGCCGTCACCAAGCTGCAGGAACGCTAATTTGGAAGCAGCGTCAACGCCAAGGACAGGCTGTGTGGGAGCCTTACACGCGTGAATACGCACCCGAAGATCCACGACGACCTTACCCGAGCATTTGGGCTGACTTGCCAACAATGAGGCAGGCAAAGGCGTTCCTTCGCGACGTGTTTAACACCGCAGATCTATTTGACACCCCCAAGCCTGCCGAATTGATCGAACGAATTCTTAGGATGATGAATGATCCGACGGCGTTGGTCCTGGATAGCTACGCCGGCTCTGGCACTACTGGACATGCAGTCCTGAAGCAAAACGCGGAGGATGGTGGTACTCGCCGTTTCCTGTTGGTTGAGATGGATGACGGGATCGCGGTCCGTGTGGCGGCAGAGCGTGTCAGAAAGGTAGCCAGCGGATATACGCCGGATGGCGGTGACCCGGTAGAAGGCCTCGGCGGCGGCTTCCAGTTCTGTCGCTTGTCTGCCGAACCCCTGTTCGACGCTGACGGCCAAATTCGCAGCGATGTGAAGTTCGCGCAACTCGCTGAGTTTGTCTGGTTTGCAGAAACCGGCACAGGCTTTACCGGTACCGCTGACTCACCGCTGCTGGGCGTGCACGAGGGCCGCGCCATCTACCTGCTCTACAACGGCATCCTCAAGGACAAGTCCACTGGCGGTGGCAATGTGCTCACGGGCCCAGTGTTCGAGGTACTGCCTAAATTCGCTGGCCCGAAAGTGATCTACGCCGCCGCCAACCGCATGGGTGCCCGCGCTGCACGTGAGGGCGTCACCTTCAAGCAAACCCCTTACGCGTTGGAGGTGTAAGCCATGTCCGGATTCGCACCGAAAATCTATCAGCAGCAAGTGCTCGACAGCGTGGAGGCTTATTTCAAGGCCTGCCACGAACTGCCGTCACCGTCGATTGCCTTCACCGCCACCACCGAACGCCTATGGGGGCGCGGCAACCCGTACAACCCGCTGTCGGGCTTCCCGGCTGACATGCCGTACTTCTGCCTGCGCGTACCCACTGGCGGCGGCAAGACTTGGTTGGCAGCCAAGAGCGTGGCGCGGGTCAACACCCACCTGCTGCGCTGCGAGCACAGCGTGATTCTGTGGCTGGTGCCCAGCAAGCCGATTCGTGAGCAGACCATCAAGGCGCTGAAGGATCGAAGCCACCCCTATCACGCTGCACTGCGGGAGGCGGGCCCGATCACGGTGCTGGATTTGGAAGAGGCCAAGAGCGTCACCCGCGCCACGTTGGATACCTCGACCACGATCATCGTTGCCACGCGGCAGGCGTTTCAGGTGGAAGAAGAAGAGTGCCGCAAGGTTTACCAGTCCAGCGGTGCGCTGATGCATCACTTCGACAATCTCTCCCCCAGTCAGCGTGATGAATTGCTGACCGATGGCGAGGGCAGCGAGCGGACCACCCCGTATTCACTGGCCAACGTGCTGCGCCTGCGCCGACCGTTTGTTGTGGTGGACGAGGCGCACAACAGCCGCACCGAACTGGCCTTCGACATGTTGGCGCGCTTCCGCCCCAGCGGTGTGATGGAGCTGACCGCCACGCCAGATTTGGAACGCACGCCCAGCAATGTGCTGCACAGCGTGTCCGCCGCCGAGTTGAAGGCGGAAGAAATGATCAAGTTGCCTGTGGTGCTGGAAGCCGAGCCCAACTGGCAGCAATGCCTGGCTGATGCGATTGGCCGCCGCGATGCCCTGCACAAGCTGGCCGATGAAGAACGCCGTGCCGGGGCTGCCTATTTGCGTCCGCTGGTATTGATTCAATCGGAATCGCGCCGTGCCGGAATCGAGACGCTGGATTTCGAGAGGGTGAAGAACGAGCTGATCACCAACCACGGCATCCCGGCCAGCGAGATCGTGGTGGCCACTGGCGAAGAAAAAGGGCTGGAGCAGATCGACGCCGATTACAAGCTGGGCATTGCCGACCCGGCTTGCCCGGTGAAGTTCGTCATCACCCAGAAGGCGTTGGCCGAGGGCTGGGACTGTCCGTTTGCCTACATTCTGGTGAGCATGGCCTCGCTGTCGTCGGCCACGGCGGTGGAGCAGTTGCTCGGGCGCGTGCTGCGGCAACCCGGTGCCAGCCATCGAAATACCAAGGCACTGAATCAGTCCTATGCCTTTGTGGTGTCTCGCAACTTTGCCGAAACGGCTAGCGCACTGCGTGACCGGCTGGTTGCTGGTGCGGGTTTCGAGCGGCGTGAAGTCACGGAGTTCGTCACGGCTGCCAAGGCCGAGCAGGCGAGGCTGGATCTGGACGGCCACGCCGGGCGCGTCATCGTTCGGCCCGTGGCGATTACGCTATCTGAAAAGCCAGACCTGAAGAGCGTACCGAAGCCAGTACGAGACAAGGTGAGCTGGGACGGCAAGCTCAACACGCTGACGATCAGCACACCGCTCACAGAGGATGAAGCCGAAGTCCTCAAGGCGTCGGTGACCTCCGAAACAGCGGCGGCGGCCATTGTGGAAGCGGCCGAAGTCAGCCGCACCACGGCGATTGAATTCTTTCAGACCCCGGCCGAATTGGGCGAGCGCTTCCGTGTGCCCCAACTGGCCTTGCGCGTGCAGGGCAGTCAAGGTGAATTGGCGCTGTTTGATGACCCGGAGGTGCTGGAATATCCGTGGGACCTTTCGCCCTACGATGCTGCACCGACAGCCGATGACCTGACCGCATTGGGTGCGGCGCTGAAAGTGTCGGAAGGTGGCGAGATTGATATCGATGATGGCGGTCACGTGGTGTCGCGCTTTTTGCCCGATTTGCAGCGCGATCTGGGCCTTGTCTATCAACCCGAAAACTGGGATGAAGTCCGCATTGCCACCTGGCTGTGCCGCAACCTGCCCGAGCCGTCACTGACCCACGCCAGCAAGCAGACGTTTGTTGCTGCGTGGCTCACCCATTTGCTGCGCCGGGAAGGCTTCACGCTGGCACGCGCCAACTTGCAGAAGTTCTTGATCCGCAATCTGGTCGAGGCGCGCATTCGTGAACTGCGCAAGCAGGCCGTTGGCAAGGCTTTCCAACAGGCACTATTCGGTGACGATTCGGCCACGCGCGTGGCGGTGACCGACCAATACGTCTTCGAGTTTCACGCCCAAGCCTACGCGCCCAGCCGTGACTACGACGGGCGCTTTGGGCACTTCGATTTTCGCAAGCACTTCTACGGGCGGATAGGCGACTTTGACAGCAAGGAAGAGTTCGAATGTGCCTGCCAATTGGATATGTGGGCGCAACAAGGTCGAATCCAGTTCTGGGTGCGCAACCTCGTTCGGCGCGAAGGCAGTTCCTTCTTCTTGCAGAAGGCCGATGGCCGTTTCTACCCGGATTTCCTCTGCCAGCTACCCGGTTCAGCAGACAAACCGGGATCGGTTTTGGCGGTTGAATACAAAGGGGCAGATCGCTGGAGCGGGGCTGAGGATGACCGACTGATCGGTGGCCTGTGGGCCAATCTGTCGGAAGGCCGTTGCCGGTTCGTGATGGTCAAGGACAAGCGCTGGGATTGGGTTGAGGAGGTGCTGAAGTGAGCGACTTCCAAAAGCAATACGCCCTGTGGGATGAATTCCTGAGTGTCTGGCCCGCCTCCCGTCTGGCCACGATGACCCTGGACGACTACAGCCAAGCGGGATCGAAGGACAGCTTCACCTACTGGATCGAATCGCGTCTGGACGAGTTGGGCAGCATCTGGGGCGGCTCGTCGTTCAAGTTCGGCGTGTTCTCACGCAGGGACACCGAGGACAAGAAATCCGACGCCAAGCTTTCCTACTCGGATACCCACGGCTGGTATTCATCGCTGGGCAGCACTGCTGAAGAGGCGTTCGAGAAAGTACGCGGCTTCGTGGTGCAGGTGGCCGATTGGGCAGCCAAGGGCGATCTCGATGCCATCGAGTCCTTCGAGCATCTGGGCGAGGCCTTCAAGTGGAAGATCGCCTTCCACTACCAAAATCGTCAAGCGCCGGTGATCGTGGACATCTTCAAGCGTGCGCCGTTGGCGGTGTTCACGGGCGGCACGGCCAGCCAGTCGATGGCCACTTTGCAGAAGGCCGCGCTGGCCAAGCGGCCCGAGGGGCTGGGCATTCTGGAATTCGGTCGGCAGGTGTGGGAGGCGTGGAGCCAGAAGAATCTGGCGGTCTGGAAGCTCTCGCACGGCAACCCGCCCAACTTCACCGACGCCGAGCGCCAGCAGTATCTGGATGGGCAATGGGCGGTGATGCACCGCGACACCGGCAAGGAACAAGGCAAGAAGTTTGCCGAGGCACCGCTGGGTGCCTTGTTCTTCCTGTGCCACGGCAACAGCCCGCAGCGTATTGGCCAATTCACGTCGGCGGCTATGCCTTGCGCCAAGGGCGACGGCTGGTTGCAGCGCAGCTACCGTGTGCTCAAGCCCGCGCAGCGCACCGACCGCTACACCGCCAACTCCAAGAACTGGTCGCCGCAGGGCAATTCGACCTTCTGGCAGGTGGGTGCGCACGATCTGCCGGAATTCGAATCCACCTTGCTCAAGCCATTTTTCGGCACCGATCTGGCCGAATTGGCCGCGCTGGCCGGTGAGCCGATCGAGGCGGCCAGCCTGGGCGACGGCGTGGCACCGCCGCCGGTCGCTACACCGGGCACGGGCAACAAGCGCAACGCGACCTGCTTCAACCGCATCTACTACGGCCCGCCCGGCACCGGCAAAACCTACACGCTGATGCAACTGCTCAAGCGCGATTACGAGCCGCAGGCCGCGTCCATCTCCACCGAAGAATGGCGCACGCAGGTCATTGCCGAGAAGGTGGCCGTGCTGAAGTGGTGGGAAGGGGCCGCTGCCGCGCTGTATGACCTGGGCGGCAAGGCCAAGGTGGCGGACATTGCGGAGCACCGGTTCATTCAGGCCATGACCGCCGCCAACGGCTCAAACCGCAGTGTGCGGCAAACGCTGTGGCGCACACTGCAGACCCACACCGTGGAGGAATCCTCCACGGTGAAGCTGAAAAAGCGCCTGAGCCCGGCCGTGTTCGATAAGACGGCAGACTCGGTGTGGCAGTTCGCCGGTGATTGGCAGGATGCCTGCGCTGATTTGATCAGCTTGGTCGATCAGCTCAAAGCAGGCCAACAGGACACCGCCACGGTGCAGCGCTACAGCTTCGTGACCTTCCATCAGTCCTACGGCTACGAGGAGTTCGTCGAGGGCTTGCGCCCCGTGCTGAACGGCGATGCCGAAGCGGGCGAAGTGGAGTACGAAATTCGCCCTGGCGCGTTCAAGGAGCTGTGCCGTAAGGCCCGCCAGGCGCCCGATCAACGCTTTGCGATGGTCATCGACGAAATCAACCGGGGCAACATCAGCAAGATTTTTGGTGAGCTGATCACGCTGATCGAACCGGACAAGCGCGACTCGCTCGATGGCGGCAAACCGCCCATCGAACTGACGCTGGCCTATTCGGGCGAGAAGTTCTCGGTGCCTGCCAATGTGGACATCATCGGCACGATGAACACGGCGGATCGTTCGCTGGCCTTGCTGGATACGGCGCTGCGCCGCCGCTTCGATTTCGTGCCGCTGCTGCCCGACACGCGCGCCGTGAAAGTGCCCGATGAGCCGCACAGCGCGCCGCTGGCGGGCTTGGTGGTGAGTACTGACGTAGGCGAGATCGACGTGCGCCGGATGCTGGAGCGTATCAATGAGCGCATCGAGGCGCTGTACGACCGCGATCACTGCATCGGCCACGCCTACTTCACACACCTGTGGCACAAGACGGATGGCGCGCAGCGCTTCGAGACCCTGGCCGATACCTTCCGCAATCGCGTGTTGCCCCTACTGGAGGAATACTTCTTCGAGGACTGGCGCAAGATTCGACTGGTGCTGGGCGACAACCAGAAGCCCGATGCCGCCCAGTTCATCACCGAGAGCGATGCCCACGAGCAGGCATTGAATGACCTGTTTGGCGACGACCACGGGCTCGACAGCTACACCACCCAGCGCCGCCATCAACTCCAGGCATCGGCATTCGCCAACCCAGCCAGCTACCTCGGCATCTACCAGTCCCTGGCTTGAGGGGGGCGAATGGCGCACACCCCGATCTACGAATTCGATGTACTGGTGGCTGCCGCCGCCGGTGACACCGATGGCGTGGGGCTACGCACGGTGCCGCCGCAGGTGTTTGCCTGGCTGGAAGCGCAGGCGCTGCGCTTGGCCGAGGTGGGCGAGGCGCCCTGGCTGCGCTTGACCCAGCGACGCGGGCGACGGGCCGTACAGGTGACCAATTTCGTAGGAGTGATACGGGCACCGGATGGCTATCAGATCGAGGTGTTGCCAAAAGTCGGCAAAGCGATTGGCGGTGGCGACGTTGAGGCTCGGCAGTTGCTGATCGAAATGCTGCGCTGCCTGGGCGGCTTTCGCCACATCCAGACCGACAGCGCCAAGCTGTTCGCTACCCGCATGCCTTTGCTGGAAGTGTTCATCGCTGAATTCCTTCGCGCCGTGGAGCATCTCGTCAAACGCGGCCTGCGCAGCGATTACAGGGCGCAGCAGGACAACCTGTTTGCACTGCGCGGCAAGCTGCAAATGGCAGCACACCTGCGGCACAACCTGTGTCGGCGCGACCGTTTCTTTGTCGAGTTCGACGAGTTCTCGCCCAACCGACCGGAGAACCGTTTGCTGCACGCGGCGCTCAGACGAGTGCTCGCCTGGACGGCATCGCAGGCCAACCAGCAACTGGCACGCGAGCTGTGCTTCGTGTTTGCTGACGTACCGGCATCGGAACACCCTGCCACGGACTTTCAGCGAGTGCGCCTGGATCGGGGCATGGCGCATTACGAAGGGGCGTTGGCGTGGGTACGGCTGATCCTGGAGGATGAATCGCCGCTCACCGGCGCGGGCGGTCATCATGCGCCGTCCCTGCTGTTTCCGATGGAGGCAGTGTTCGAGGCCTTCGTCGCCAAGCACCTTGCACGGCAACTTGAGCAAGGCTTCGCGCTGCGCACGCAGGCCCGCAGCCTTTCCTTGGTCAGGCACCTCGAACAGAACTGGTTCCGCCTGAAACCCGATCTGCTGGTGCAGGCGTCGAAGGTCAGTCGTGTGGTGCTGGACACCAAGTGGAAGCTGATCGATGGCCAGCAGGCCACGGGTTCAGACAAATACGGTCTGGATCAGGGCGACTTCTACCAACTCCACGCCTATGGCCAGAACTACCTGGACGGCCAAGGGGACGTGGTGTTGATCTACCCGAAGACGGATGTCTTGAACAAGGCGCTGCCCGTGTTCGATTTTCCGAAATCGTCAGGACTGCGGTTGTGGGTGCTGCCGTTCTGCCTGCGGCGGCGTGAGCTCATCCTGCCTGCTTGCGGCAGTCTCGATGGGTGCTTCTCGCGTGGGCCTTCTGCGCTTTCAGGCAGGGACGCTGCGAGCGATGCCGCTGCTCAAGAAGCGGTCTTGGCATGATCGACGCCGATGCATTGGCGTCGCTGCGCGCCGAAAACGCGCGCCTGACCGCACTGCTGGACGCGCACGGCATCGCCTGGCGCTTGCCGCCGCAGGCGCAAACGCCGACGGTTGCGGAGCTCTCTCGGCTGACCACCGACGAGAAGGTGGCGCTGTTCCGCACGTTGTTTCGCGGTCGGACGGATGTGTATCCGATCCGCTGGGACGGCAAGACCAGCGGCAAGTCTGGCTACGCCCCGGCCTGCGCCAACGAGTGGCGCGCGGGCGTCTGCGAGAAGCCGCGCATCAAGTGTGGCGACTGCGCTCACCGCGTCTTGCAGCCGCTGACCGATGCGGTGATCTACGACCATCTGGCCGGCGAACACACCGTCGGCGTCTATCCGCTGCTGGAAGGCGACACCTGTCATTTCCTGGCAGTCGATTTCGATGAGGCCGACTGGCGCGAGGATGCCCAGGCCTTCATCCAGTCTTGTACTGAACTGGGCGTGTCGGCGGCACTGGAGATATCCCGCTCTGGCCAGGGCGCGCACGCCTGGGTGTTTTTCGCCAGTGCGGTATCGGCGCGCGATGCGCGTCGTCTGGGTACGGCCATCATCAGCCACGCCTGTACGCGCACCCGCCAACTTCAACTGACGTCCTACGACCGCCTGTTCCCGAATCAGGACACGATGCCCAAGGGCGGCTTTGGCAATCTGATTGCCTTGCCTTTGCAGAAGCATCCGCGCGAGCGGGGGTTCAGCGTATTCGTGGATGCCAGTCTGCAGCCGTATCCCGACCAGTGGGCATTTCTCGCATCCGTTGCGCGGATGCCCGCGCACGACATCGAACCGACCATCTTGCGCGCCACGGGCGGCGCGCATCCGCTGGACGTGACCTTCATCGACGACGAGGATCTGGCCACGCCGTGGAAGAGGGAAAGCAAACCAGCCAAGCTGGCCGGTCTGATGCCCAAATCGCTGACCGTCATCCTGGCCAATCAGATCTATTTCGAGAAGGCGCAAATGCCGCAGGCGCTGGCCAATCGCCTGATCCGGCTGGCTGCCTTCCAGAATCCGGAGTTCTACCGGGCGCAGGCGATGCGGATGTCGGTGTGGGACAAGCCGCGCATCATCGGCTGCGCCGAAAATTTTCCGCAGCACATCGCGCTGCCGCGCGGGTGTTTCGACGCCGCGCGTGACCTGTTGGCGGACAACGGCATTCGCCTCGACCAGCGCGATGAGCGCCACGCCGGAACACCCATCGCCGTTGGCTTCAGCGGCACGCTGCGCCCAGACCAGGAAGCCGCCGTGGCGGCGATGCTGGGTCACGATGCTGGTGTGCTGTGCGCGCCAACGGCCTTCGGCAAAACGGTGACGGCCGCAGCGATCATCGCCCAGCGTGGCGTCAACACCTTGGTGCTGGTGCACCGCACGGAACTGCTCAAGCAGTGGCAGGTGCGTCTTGCCGCATTCCTGGATGCAGGCAAGGATGTGATCGGCGTCATCGGCGGCGGCAAGAACAAGCCCACCGGCAAGATCGACATCGCGGTGATGCAATCGCTTTCGCGTCAAGGTGAGGCCGATCCACTGGTGGAAAGCTACGGGCAGGTGATCGTGGACGAATGCCACCATGTTGGCGCAGCGTCCTTCGATGCCATCCTGCGGCGTGCAAAGGCGAAACACGTGGTCGGCCTGACGGCAACGCCGATTCGCCGCGATGGGCAACAGCCCATCATCTTCATGCAGTGCGGGCCAATCCGACACAAGGCGGCGCAGCCGCTTGGCGCGCCGCACGATCTGGCGGTGATGCCGCAGTTCATCGAGTCGCCGATCGCTCTGCCAGCGAAGGCGGGCATCCAGGATGTGTTCCGGCATCTGGCACAAGACGCGGCCCGCACGGCAGCCATCGCCAGTGCGATCACCGACGCCTTCCGGCAAGGCCGCAAGGTGCTGGCGCTGACTGAACGCACCGAGCACATCGACGCCATTCGCACCGCGTTGACCGATCAGGTGCCGGAACCGTTCGTGTTGCACGGCCGGATGTCAAAAAAGCAGCGCGCCGCGTTGATCGCCGCGCTCGATGCCTTGTCGCCGGACGCGCCGCGCGTGCTGCTGGCCACCGGCAAGCTGGTTGGCGAAGGCTTCGACCATCCGCCACTGGACACCTTGGTGCTGGCGATGCCCGTCTCGTGGAAAGGCACGCTGCAGCAATACGCCGGGCGCCTGCACCGGGAACACGCCAGCAAGACCGACGTGCGCATCATCGACTTCGTCGACACGGGGCATCCGGCCTTGCTGCGGATGTGGGACAAGCGCCAGCGTGGCTATCGGGCGATGGGGTATCGCGTCGGTTCGGGGGCGCCGTCCGTAGGCCGTTTCGAATGGTGATGTCGGCTGGGCAGGGTGCCAGAACAGCCGGGTAGACAATCTATGCCACTCGGTGGCACAATATTCCCAATGACGCGAGTATTCAAAACTCGCCACTTCCAGCGATGGATGCGCAAGACGGAGCTCACCGATGCCGTCCTGTGCAGGGCCGTTCAGGAGATGGCGGCCGGCCTGATCGACGCTGACCTCGGCGGCAGCGTGGTGAAGAAACGCGTCGGGTTGGCGGGGCGTGGCAAGCGTGGTGGCGTGCGCACGCTGGTCGCCACCAACAAGGGCAACCGCTGGTTTTTCGTGTTCGGCTTCGAGAAGAACGAACGGGCGAACGTCAGCGACGAGGAGCTCGAAGGCTTGCAGACCATCGCCGCCGACCTGCTGGCTCGAACAGGCCCGCAACTGGATGAAGCCGTTGCCGACGGCGCTTTGCAGGAGATTTGCCAATGACCACCAAGACCAAGAGTCGCATCCTCGAGGCCGTTCACGAATCGGCCAGCGATCTGCATCGCCTGGGATTCATCGACAAGCGCAAGATGCAGAAATACGACGCGCTGTGCCTGGAACCGGTGCGGGACTACGACGCCGAAAAGGTCAAGGCGCTGCGCGAGCGATTGCACCTGAGTCAGGCCGTGCTGGCCAGCGTGCTGAACACCAGCACGTCCACTGTCCGCAAGTGGGAGGTGGGCGACAAGCGCCCCAGCGGGCCGTCGCAAAAGCTGCTGGACATCCTTGAGCGCAAGGGGCTGGAAGCGGTTCTTTGATCCGCCTATTGCCGCTCACGCCCGCTGCATTGCTATTCAAGCGACGGAGACGGAATTGAACCGGCGTCCGTCCGCCAGCAAATGTTAGTGACCGGATCGCATAGGGCGACGATTACTGGGACCGAGTAGTCCGCCCAGTACCGCAGGTGTTTGTAGTCGCCTCGGTAGGTGATAGACGTCTCGTCCTGCTCTTTCAGGTAGGAGGGGCCGCACTTGATCTGGACGGCAAGTAGACGACCATGGCTCTCGCCTTGCTCAGATCTGAGTTCGACTTCACCGTCAATTCCAATATCGCTTGTTGCCCTTTCTCGAAAAATCCACCCAAGTCCCTGATGAACCTTCAAGCCGACAAGATGAACACCGGTCCGTCCCTGCTGATCGACGTCGGATGCTACGGGAAACTTGCTTTCGCTCACTGCTACTCCTAGTACGTCGAAGCGTATAGCACCTTGGTAGGGTTTCAGATGCTCGTCGTCAGAGGCCGCCAGCGGCTGCGCTGTCTACACATCGAACGTGATGAGGAAATGGGGCTTACCCTAGTCGTCGCTGCCGAGCATGCGGGTTTTGTCTGATTGGCGTCCCGCGGCCCGCTCACAGTTATCGCAACGCCTGCACATTGAAAGGGGCTTCGCGGCGTGACAGGTCACTGCCAACTGGATGACCGCTATGAGCCGGGAAGCGTGAGTTCGCGGTGCGGCCGTGACAGACAGCAACCGATGCAGTGCAACTCATGGCAAGCACCCCTTGCCTCCACCTGCTGACTCATCGCGCGATCTATCGAGACCGCCAAGTCAGCTCGTTGCTGCCCTAAACCGGCTCACTTGACAGTAGCCCGAAGTGTGCGAGTTTGTAGCAACTCCTCCACTTCGGCACCTACATGAACACGCGAACCACCTGGTCGAGCGACTCCGTCATCGCTCGCAGCGCCCCCAATGGCATCCACATCGAGATCTGCGATCGACTGTCCCTGTCGCTGCGCACCGAACGCCCACAACTGCTGAAGCGCTTGCTGGCCCACGTTGACAAACCCGTTCTCGCCAAGGACGTTCGCCAGTTCGTTTTCGATCCGCGCATCCTGGATTGGCACTGCGTGCATCGGTCGTTTCCGGTTTACGGCGAAATGTTTTGCTGGCATCGACATTTCTTTCTGCATGCCTACTCGCTCAGAGATCCGTCGAGCGGTGCGCACGGTGAAGGTGGCGCCGCGCGCGCATGGTGGCATGAACTGAACCGATACCGCGTGGCCAGTTCGCGGAACGAGGCTGCTTCTCTGGCGGCATTGGCCGCAGTCGGATGCGTCGGCCCAGCAGGAGAAGCGCACAGGGCAGTCCTGGGGCGCTTCTCGCGGTGGCTGATAGGCGAAGAAATGGACACGTGGAGTCGTGGCCTCAAATTTTGACGTCAGTGCGACCTGTCCTCATGCCGTTGGCTCAAGCCAAAACCTGCTTGGCGGGCCGTCCCCTTGGGCGCTTGGCGGGCAATGGCGGTGCTTCAACCGCTGCAGGCGGCCGCGCATGGTCGGCTTCATTGATTTCTCCGCGCAGCCACCTCAAGAGTTCTGTGCGTCGGAAGTAGCGCGCGCGGCCCACGCGTATGAGGGCAGGCATGCCAATGGCGACTTCACGACGAATCCATTTGTCGAGGCAGGCGGCGGTGACGCCAATGATTTGAGCGGCCGTGGGTACGTCCACGAGCATGGGCTGAATTGTGTCGCCCTGAGGCAACGAAAGAACAGAGTGAGTCACAGGCTCTCCTGGGGAACCTGGCAGCAGATCGGGTGCCTGTGAGTGGCCACAGACAAGCCTCATCCTCAACCCTGTTTCTATAAGCGGGGTGGAGATGTACCAATCCTTGCGATGTGGTGTGCGCCAGAGAGGCACCAGACGTGGATCGGAGGTGGGCCGATGGATCGGCAATCGATGGGGTGTCCAGGCACCTTCGGCGATATGGTGATGACCGACAGCTGTCGGCGGGAGACACAACTTTCGATCGGTCTCACGCATGCAAGGATGGCCGACGAGCCTGACTCAGGCAAGCGACCTGGCCCAGCACATGCTGTGGGGCATGGATCGCCACCGCAAACTGTTTTGCAGGTTCAGGGGCGAGGAGGGCGCGCGAGATTTGACTGCACGGGGACACTGCGGGGACGGCGCCCCTGTCCATCGCTGTCCACTGGCGTCCGACGCCGTCTGCGCGGGGACAATTCGGGGACACTCAGCGTCGAAAATCGGCTATTTTCAGCGTCTGCCGATTTTTCCGGCTTTCGCGTAAGCTGTTGAATTTAAAGGGGATTTATGGCCTGCCCGGAGGGACTCGAACCCCCGACCTGCTGCTTAGAAGGCAGCTGCTCTATCCAGTTGAGCTACGGGCAGTGCGCAAGGCGGCTCGGATGGAAAAAAGGCCCACGGGGTGGGCCTTTGTTCTTCGAAGAAATGGTCGGAGCGGCGGGATTCGAACTCGCGACCCTCTGCTCCCAAAGCAGATGCGCTACCAGGCTGCGCTACGCTCCGACGCGAAGCGCGGATTCTACCCTCAGGCCGCCGGCCCGCCGCCAGCACACTCAACGCTTCTGGTACTGGGTGTTGCCGAACAGCACGTCGCGCGCCTTGTCGTCGGTGAGCGGCTTGCGCGCATCCGCCAGCACCGCCACGCCGCGCTGCACCGCGGGCCGCGCGGCGATGCGGTCGAACCAGTCTTTCAGGCGCGGGTAGTCGGCCCAGTCGATGCCCTGGTTCTGCCAACTGCGCAGCCAGGGAAAGATGGCGATGTCGGCGATGCTGTACTCATCGCCCGCGATATGGGCGTGGTGGGCAAGTTGCTTGTCCATCACGCCGTACAGCCGCTTCGCTTCGTTGGTGTAGCGGTTGACGGCGTAGTCGATCTTCTCGGGCGCGTAGATGCGGAAGTGGTGCGCCTGGCCGAGCATCGGGCCCACGCCGCCCATCTGGAACATCAGCCATTCCAGCACCTTGAATTTCTCGCGGTCGGTGCGCGGCAGGAAGCGGCCGAACTTGCTGGCCAGGTAGAGCAGGATGGCGCCGGACTCGAACAGGCTGATCGGCTGGCCGCCGGGGCCGTTCGGGTCGACGATGGCCGGGATCTTGTTGTTCGGGCTGATGGCGAGGAATTCGGGCCTGAACTGGTCGCCCGCGCCGATGTTGACCGCGTGCACGCGCCAGTCGCGGCCCAGGCGCTGACCGCATTCCTCCAGCATGATGTGGACTTTGTGGCCATTGGGCGTGGGCCAGGAGTGAACGTCGATCATGAAGCGGGCCTTTCTCGCGCTTTCCGTGCGGTGTTGAACGGTGAGGGGAGGGCAGCTTACGGGACAATTCCCGACCATGTTCGATTCGATGTGGAATGCCCTCAGCCCGACGCGCCGCCTGCGCGCGCGCCATGCGCCGCTGGTGCAATGGGCCGAGTCGCGCGGCCTGGAGTTCCTGGCGCGGCGCGATGGCGCTTGTGCGTTCGTGGGCGAATGGTCGGGCCAGCCGGTGCGCGTCGACCTGCAACCCGCGGCCCGGCCCTACCTGGAGGGGTGGGAGCTCAATGCGCGTACCGAGATCGGCCTGTCCCTGCCGTCGGGCGTGGTGCTGATGAACCGTTCGCTCAAGCTGTCGATGGAGCGCTGGGCCGACTACGTGTATTCACAGCTCACGAATTCGGTGCAGACCATGGCCGACACCCTGCCCGAGGAAGTGCGCTGGCTGGCCACCTACCGCGACGCGGGCTGGCCCGGGCCTGAGCCGGCCTTCTTCGAGCGCTTCGCGGTGCTCACCGACTCACCGGACGAGGCACGCGCCCTGATCGACGAGACGGTGCGCCATTCGCTGATGCACTGGCCCGAGGGCGCGCGCTCGCCGGACACGCCGCTGTTGCTGATGCGCCTGCGAAGCAAGCTGCAGTTGCGTTTGCAACTGGAGCCGTCGCGGCACGCCGGATGCGAGCGCCACGCGCTCGACCTGTTCGAGCACCTGAGCCGGCGCATGCTGGCCCAGGCACACGAAGTCAACTCCCGCGCGTGACCGGCATCTCCACCTCGCCGGGCACGGCCATGTGCTTGGCGAGTTCGAGCTTGGCGATCGACTGGCGGTGCACCTCGTCCGGGCCATCGGCCAGGCGCAGCGTGCGCTGGTTGGCGTAGCTGTAGGCGAGCGGGAAATCGCCGCTGACGCCACCGCCGCCGTGGGCCTGGATGGCCATGTCGATGACCTCGCAGGCCATGTTGGGCGCCACCACCTTGATCATTGCAATCTCGGCCTTGGCCACCTTGTTGCCCACGGTGTCCATCATGTAGGCGGCCTTGAGCGTGAGCAGGCGTGCCATCTCGATCTTGCAGCGCGCGTCGGCAATGCGCTCGTGCCAGACCGACTGCGCCGACACCGGCTTGCCGAAGGCCACGCGGCTGTTGAGGCGCTTGCACATGAGTTCGAGCGCGCGTTCGGCCGCGCCGATGGAGCGCATGCAATGGTGGATTCGGCCCGGGCCGAGGCGGCCCTGGGCAATCTCGAAACCGCGCCCTTCGCCGAGCAGGATGTTGCCGGCCGGCACGCGCACGTTCTTGAGCACCACCTCCATGTGGCCGTGCGGCGCGTCGTCGTAGCCGAACACCGAAAGCGGGCGCGCCACCGTGATGCCCGGCGAATTGGCGGGCACGACGATCATGCTCTGCTGCGAGTGGCGGGGCGCGTCGGGGTTGGTCTTGCCCATCACGATGTACACCGCGCAGCGCGGGTCGCCCGCGCCGGAGGACCACCACTTGCGGCCATTGATGACGTAATGATCGCCATCGCGCTCGATACGGCACTGGATGTTGGTCGCGTCGCTGGAGGCCACCTCGGGCTCGGTCATCAGGAAGGCCGAGCGGATCTCGCCACGCAGCAGCGGCTCGAGCCATTGGTCCTTCAGGGACTCGGAGGCGTAGCGTTCCAGCGTCTCCATGTTGCCGGTGTCGGGCGCCGAGCAGTTGAACACCTCGGGCGCCCAGGGCACGCGGCCCATGATCTCGCACATCGGCGCGTATTCCAGGTTGGACAGGCCCTCGGGCGCGCGGTGGCTGCGCGGCAGGAACAGGTTCCACAGGCCGGCAGCGCGCGCCTTGGGTTTGAGCTCCTCGATGATCTTCGTCGGCACCCAGGCATTGCCCTTGGCGCGGTTGGCCTCGATCTCCTCGAAGAAGCGGTTCTCGTTCGGGTAGATGTGCTCGTCCATGAAGGCGAGCAGCCGCTCGCGCATGGCCTTGACCTTGTCGGTGTAGTCGAATTGCATGGAGGTCTCCTGGTGGGTCGAGGGTCGTGGGGCCGGGGGAATGCCTGGCGATCGCGCGATGAAGGGTCAGCCGCCGTTGGCGAAGCGCCAGGCCATCTCGGCCATGGGGCGCGCACCGGCCGCCGAGCGCACCGCCTGCTCGCTGGAGGCCGTGCCGGCCTCCACGCGTTTGGCGATGCCCTGCAGGATGGCCGCCAGGCGGAACATGTTGTAGGCAAGGTAGAAGGCCCAGTCGGCCTTGAGCTGCGCCGGCGTGGCGAAGCCCGTGCGCTCGCAGTAGCGGGCGATGTATTCGTCTTCCGTGGGGATGCCCAGGGACTTCACGTCCAACCCGCCAATGCCGCGGAACATGCCGGGCGGAATGTGCCAGGACATGCAGTGGTAGCTGAAGTCGGCCAGCGGGTGGCCCAGTGTGGAGAGTTCCCAGTCGAGCACGGCCAGGATGCGCGGCTCGCTGGCGTGGAACATCAGGTTGTCGAGCCGGTAGTCGCCATGCACCACGGACGTCATGGACGCGTCCCGCGCCATCGCAGGGATGTTCTTCGGCAGCCACTCGATCAGCTTGTCCATCTCGGGGATGGGCTGGGTGATGGAGGCCTGGTATTGCTTGCTCCAGCGCCCGATCTGGCGCTCGAAATAGTTGCCGGGCTTGCCGTAGTCGGCCAGGCCCACGGCGTCCGGCCGCACGCGGTGCAGTGCGGCCATCACGCGGTTCATCTCGTCGTAAATCGCGCCGCGCCCGGCGTTGTCCATGCCCGGCAGGGATTGCTCCCACAGCACGCGGCCCTCCACGCACTGCATCACGTAGAACGCGCGGCCGATCACCGATTCGTCCTCGCACAGCAGGTGCATCTGCGCCACCGGCACGTCGGTGCCGGCCAGTGCGCTCATCACGCGGAACTCGCGCTCGATGGCGTGTGCCGAGGGCAGCAGTTTGGCCACCGGCCCGGGCTTGGCGCGCATCACATAGGCGCGCTGTGGCGTGATCAGCTTGTAGGTCGGGTTCGACTGCCCGCCCTTGAACATTTCCACCGTGAGCGGGCCGGCAAAGCCCGGCAGGCGCTCAACGAGCCAGCGTTCCAGCGCAGCGGTGTCGAAAGCGTGGCGGTCGGCCACCGGCCGCGTGCCGGTGAAGTTTTGTGCTTCGGTCATTCGGCAGCGGTCGGTTGTGAGGTTCGGACCGTCAGGTCTCGGCTTCGGCGATGCGCAGGAGCGCCGCCCGGTTGCGGATCACGAGCCCACCCTGCTCGATGCGGATGGTCTCCTCGCGCTCCATGGACTTGAGTTCCTGGTTGACGCGCTGGCGTGAGGCGCCCAGCAATTGCGCCAGTTCTTCCTGCGCCAGTTGCAGGCCTATGCGCGTCTCGCTGCCGTCGCTCAGACAGGGCACGCCATAGCTGCGCACCAGATGCAGCAACTGCTTGGCCAGGCGTGCGCGCAGCGGCAAGGTGTTGAGGTCTTCCACCAGGCCGAAGAGCGTGCGGATGCGCCGCGCCTGCAGGCGCATCAGCGCCTCGTACAGCTCCACGTGTGTGGCCAGGATCTTCTGGAAATCGTTGCGCGCCACGCAGAGCAGCGTGGTGGGCCCATGCGCGTAGGCATCGTGCGTGCGCTGGTCGCCGTCGAACATCGCCACGTCGCCGAACCACACGCCCGGCTCCACGTAGGTCAGCGTGATCTGCTTGCCCGACAGCGACGTGGAACTCACCCGCACCGCGCCCTTGGCCACGGCCGACCACTCCGACGGTGGATCGCCGCGCGCGACGATCAGGTCGCCGTCCTTGAATCGCTTGACGTAGGCGCATCGAAGAATGTCGTGCCGCAGGGAGGGGGAGAGGCTGTTGAACCAGCGACCAGCATTGATCGCCTCGCGTTCTTCCATTGTCAGAATCGGCTCGTCCATGGTCTGTCTTTTGAGTGACTGATGTGCCAGCGAATGTCGCGGGGGGGACCGTGTGCAGCGCCGCTGGTCAGCGGTAGCTGGCGCTGCGCTTGTCCATGAAGGCTGCGATGCCTTCGCCGGCGTTCGGGTGGTGCAGGTTGCGCACGAAGTGGTCGCGCTCGGACTTCAGGTGCGTGTGCAGTGCAGTATCCGTCGCCTCGTTGACCAGTTCCTTGATGCTGGCCAGCGCATTGGGCGCACGCGCGTTGAGCCGCTCGGCCAGCGCCAGAGCCTGTGCTGCCGCCTCGCCGGCGTCCACCACCGCATTGAGCACGCCGAGTTGCAACAGACGCTCGGCGTTCGCGCGTTCGCCCAGCATGAGCAGTTGCATCACGGTGGCGCGCGGCAGCGAGCGCGCCAGGCCCCAGCTGCCACCCCCGTCGGGCGACAGGCCCACACCGCTGTAAGCCATCACGAAGACGGCGTTGTTGGCCGCGACGATGAAGTCGCAGGCCAGCGCGAGCGAAAAACCGGCCCCGGCGCAGGAGCCTTCGACGCCCGCGATCACCGGCTTGGGAAAAGCGCGGATGGTTTCGATCCAGTTGTGCAGTCCTTCGATGCTTTGCGCCTGCACCTCGGGGGGTTTCTGCCGGTTGCCCAGCAGCCGCTGCAGATTGCCACCGGCGCAGAAGTGGCTGCCCTCGCCGGTGATGACCACGCTGCGCACCTCGGCGTTGCTCTCGGCCACGTTGAGCGCTTCGACGCCGGCGGCGTAGATCTCGGGCCCGAGTGCGTTGCGGTGCTCGGGGTTGCTGATCGTGAGCACCAGCGTGGCACCCTGGCTGTGGCTCTTGAGGCTGGCGGTCATGTCCGGGCTTTCGGGTCAGATTTCTTCGTGTTTGAGGCTCAGGCCGAGCGCGCCACGGCGGCGCAGCCAGGGCGAAGGGCGGTAGCGCGGGTCGCCATAGACCGTTTGCAGGTTGAACAGGATCTCGAGCACGTTGGTGGGGCCGATGCGGTCGCCCAGGGCGAGCGGACCCATCGGGTAGCCCAGTCCGAGGGTGACGGCCACGTCCAGGTCGCCCGGGCTGCAGATGCCTTGCTGGCACATGTCGGTCGCGATGTTGACGATGGTGGCCACCACGCGCTGCGTGACGAAGCCGCCGCTGTCACGCACCACGCTGACCGCTTTGCCGTCGCGTGCAAAAAGTGCGTGTGCGGCGTCGCGCATGTCGGGCCGTGTCGCGGGGTTGGTGGCGAGAACACGCCGCTTGGTGGCGCTGTCCTCCAGCATCATGTCGATGCCCAGGGTGCGCGTGGCGTCGAGTCGCTCCACCGCGGCGAGCGTGGTCACGTCCATGCCCAGCGGCGCCACCAGGATCAGGGCCTGCTCGCTGGGTGTCGCACCGGTTTCGATGCGGGCGTCCAGGTTCTTGAGCAGTTGGTACAGCTCCTGGCGCCGCGCCGCCTTGGGCGACACCCACACCGGCGGCAGCTCGGCCACCACGGGCGCCGCCGCCTCGGGTGGCACCTGGGCGGCGCCGTCCGTGTAGCGGTAGAAGCCTTCGCCCACCTTCTTGCCCACCACGCCGCCGGCCAGGCGCTGCGCGGTGATCACGCTGGGTCGGTAGCGCGGCTCCTCGTAGTACTGGTGGTAGATCGACTCCATCACCGGATGCGACACATCCAGCGCCGTGAGGTCCATCAGTTCGAAGGGGCCGAGGCGAAAGCCCACCTGATCGCGCAGGATGCGGTCGATGGTGGCGAAGTCGGCCACGCGCTCGCCGGCCACGCGCAGCGCTTCCGTGCCGTAGCCGCGGCCCGCGTGGTTGACGATGAAACCCGGCGTGTCCTGTGCAGCCACGGGCGTGTGGCCGTAGGCGCGCGTGAAGTCCATGAGGCGCTCGCACACGGCCGGGTCGGTCTTGAGGCCTGCGATCACCTCGACCACCTTCATCAGCGGCACCGGGTTGAAGAAGTGGTAGCCCGCAAAGCGCTGCGGATGCCGCAGGGCCGACGCGATCGCCGTGATGGACAGCGACGAGGTGTTGCTCACGAGCACCGCTTGCGGCGCCACGACTTCTTCCAGTTGCTTGAACAGCGCTTGCTTGACGTCAAGTCGCTCCACAATCGCTTCGATGACGATGTCGCACGCCTTCAGGTCCGCCGCAGACTCGGCCACCTGCAGTCGGCCCATGAAGGTCGCGCGGTCGTCGGCCGTGAGCTTGCCCTTGGCCACAAGGCTGTCCCAGGTCTTGCCGAGGGCGTCGCGCGCGTTGGCCGCGGCGCCGGGTTGCGCGTCGAGCAACCAGACGCGAGCGCCTGCCTGGGCAGCCATTTGTGCGATGCCGCGGCCCATGGCGCCGGTGCCGACAATGCCGGCACAGTCGAAGAACGATTGCATATCCGTGTGTTTTTTGGGTTGAACGCCACTTTGACTATGACAAAATGTTTCAACCTGTTGGGAAGGGAATCCGACGTGCGCCAGATCTGGACAGCCTGCATTTTGCTATCAACCGCCATGAGCTCCTCGGCCGTCACGCTGGGGCGCCACAGCGGGGTGGCATTGATCGGCCAGCCACTGGACGTGCGATTGCAGGTCATGCTTGCGCCGGGCGAGGACATCGGCACCCAGTGCATCGTGGCCGACGTGATCTACGGTGACGTGCCGGTCACGCCGAATTTCATCACGGTGACCACCAGCGCGCAGCCCGGCGACAACATGGGCACGGCGCGCATCCTGGTGAGCGTGCCGGTCAATGAACCCATCGTCACGCTGTCGGTGCGAGCCGGTTGCGGTCTGCCGTTCACGCGGCGGTATGTGCTGCTGGCCGATCTGGTCAGCGAGCCCGCCGTCGCTGCCGCGCCGCAATCCGCCGCAACCCCCGTGCCTTTGCCAGCGCCGGCGCCCGCGCCGGTGGCAACGGCGCCAGCCCCGGTGCCGGCCGCTGCGCCATCCGCGCCTGCACCGGCCCCGGTGGCGCGCGTGCGCCCGCCTGCGCCACCCAGGCCACCGAAGGTGGCGGTGGCCCCGCGCAGCAAACCGCCGGCGCCGCCCAGGGCCGCATCCACACCTGCACCCGCACCTGCACCCGCACCCGCACCCGCACCCGCACCCGCACCCGCGCCGGCTGCCGCTGCGCCCGGCGCGGCTGCACCTGCCGCCGGTGCGCCCCGCCTGCGCCTGGATCCGCCCGAGCTGCCGGGCGGAACCTCCCCGAATGCCACCGGCCAGGCAGCGCCAGCAGAACCCGCCGAACCGAGCCCGCTGGAAACCGCCCTGGCCAGCGCCAACGCCGAGGTTCAGCGCAATGCCGAACGTCTGGCCGCCATCGAAGCCGAAATGACGCGCTTTCGCGAAGCGCAGCAACGCGACCAGGCGCGCATCGCCGAGCTCACGGCACAGCTCGCACGCGCCGAGGAGCAACGCTACAGCAACTGGCTGATCTACGTGCTGGCCGGTTTGCTGCTGCTGTCGCTGGCGGCAATGGCCTTGCTGGTGCGTCGCCAGCGCCGCGAGTCCGCAATGGCATCGGACGCCTCGCGCGCCTGGTGGGCCGGCCCGCAGGACGACGACGAAGTCGAGGCCATGCCACGCATGTCACGCCGCGCACCGCTGGAGCCGAGCGCGCCGGTGCCGCTGGAGCCGGTCGACGTCGACCTGGACGTGGATTCCTCGCCTGCGCCGCTGCAGCCCAGCCCCGCGGTGCGCAAGGCAGCCTCTGCGGTGCCTGCGAGCGAGCGCCGCGAGTTCGTGCCGAGCGCCATGGGCGTGTCGCGCTCGGTTGCGACGGAAGAATTGTTCGACGTGCAGCAGCAGGCCGACTTCTTTGTCTCGCTGGGCGAAGACGACCAGGCGATCGCGGTGCTGCGCAACCACCTCGCCGAGAGTCACGAGCCGAGCCCGCTGGCTTATCTTGACCTGTTCCGCCTGTATCACCGGCTCGGTCGCCGTGCCGAATACGAAGCGCTGCGCGACGAGTTCAACCGCGTGTTCAACGCCGGTGCGCCGGTGTTTGATCGCTACTCCGACAAGGGCCGCGGGCTGGAAGCCTACGAGACCGCCTTCGACCGCATCCAGGCGCTGTGGCCGCAGCCACGTGTGCTCGACCTCATCGAGCGCAGCATCTTCCGAGACAGCGAGGAAGGCGAGAACGAGGTGTTCGATCTCGAGGCCTACCGTGAGCTGCTGCTGTTGCACGCCATCGCCAAGGATCTGGTGGAGCGCGAGTCGGCCACCCAGCCGCCCGTGGACTTCCAGAACACCAACATGCAGCCGCTCAAGGCCGCGGGCAAGCCGGCGGCGGCCGCCGCTGCCACCGCCACGGCGGGCGGTGAAGACGCCATGCGCCGCACCGTGCCCATGGACCTTCACGTCATTCCACCCGCCTCGGCGCGCGTGGCGCTCGACGTGAACATCGAGGACCTCGAAGCCGAATCGCAGTTCGAGGCATCGTTGCCCGATGTGGACATGCCGGTGGAGCCGACCGCAGGACGCAGCCATGCCGCACGCGATGGCGAAAGCATGATCGACTTCGAGATCATCGACAACGATCCGCCCGTGCAGCGCCGCGACAGCGATCGCACGGACGACGGCGCACCGCGCTGAAACCTCGCTGCCCCGGCGCCGGGGCAGCGCTCAGCGCCGGACCTGCAGCGCGCCCGGGTTGACGATGTTCGTCGGCGTGCCCTTGATGAAGTTCACCACGTTGTCGAACGCCGAGCTGAAGAAGTTCTCGTAGTTGTCGAGCTCGACGTAGCCGATGTGCGGCGTGCAGATGCAGTTCTCCAGCCGCAGCAACGCGTGGCCCTGCAAGATGGGCTCGGACTCGAACACGTCGACCGCTGCCATGCCCGGGCGACCGCGGTTGAGCGCCATGAGCAGCGCCTCCGGCTCGATGAGCTCGGCCCGCGAGGTGTTGACCAGTAGCGCCGTGGGCTTCATGCGCAGCAGGTCGTCGATCGTCACGCAGCCGGCGCTGCGTTCGCTCAGGCGCAAATGCAGGCTGAGCACGTCGCAGCACTCGAAGAAGCCTTCCTTCGACGTGGCCACGTCATGGCCGTCGGCGGCGGCGCGTGCGCGCGCCTCCTCGGAGCCCCACACCACCACGCGCATGCCGAAGGCGCGGCCGTAGCCGGCGACGAGCGAGCCGATGCGGCCATAGCTCCAGACGCCGAGCGTCTTGCCATGCAGCACCATGCCCAGACCGAAGTTGGCCGGCATGGCCGAGGACTTGAGGCCCGACTGTTGCCAGGCGCCGTGCTTGAGGTTGGCGACGTACTGCGGAATGCGGCGCATGGCCGCCAGCACGAGCGCCCACGCGAGTTCCGCGGTGGCCACGGGTGAACTGGCGCCTTCGGCGACCGCCACACCGCGTTCGGTGCAGGCCGCCACATCGATGTGACCGCCGACACGCCCGGTCTGTGCGATGAGCTTGAGGCGCGGCAGCTTGTCGATCAATTGCCGCGTGATGTGCGTGCGCTCTCGGATCAGCACCACGATGTCGGCATCGCGCAAGCGGATCGACAACTGGCCCACGCCCTTGACGGTGTTGGTGAAGACCTTGGCGGGGTAGGGTTCGAGCTTCTCGGCGCAATGCAGTTTGCGCACGGCATCCTGATAGTCGTCAAGGATCACGATGTTCATGGGCGCTTATTGTGCCCGCGAGCCTCGTGGTAACCGCTTGCAACAAACAACGGCCCGCAGGCCCCGGCTTGAAAAGGCACGCCGGCGCATCCAAGCGCCGCACCACAGCGCCACCCCGCATGCCTGGCGCGGCGAGGTGCGATGCGGTGCGAGGGGAAAGCGCTCAGCGTGTCGGGCGAAGGCGTGCGCGGGCCTCGTTGGCTGCCAACCGGTCCAGCTCGCGGCAGACGTCATCGATGCGGCCCGCCAATGCCACGCGCCCGTCGCGGCAACGTGGGCCTGGCGCCTGGTTGGCGGCGGGCCGGCCGAGCCAGCCTGCGCGGGTGAAGCGGCGCACGGCAGGCGTGGCCACGGTGGCGGCGCGGGCAGCAGGCGCGGTGCGCGCGCCCGCCAGGGCAGGCTCGGGCAGCCAGCATTCGATGAGTTGCAGGGGTTTGCGCCAGCTGCTGGATTGGAAGAACAGTCCCATGTGAAACACCTCGACGGGGTTGAACACAGGCAGGATTGACCGGGGAAGCCACCGTTGCGGGGTCGCCATGCAGGCCCTGGGCCGACTGGCAACGCCCGCCACCCGCAACGGTGGCGCAGACCCGCGCGGGTCAGTTCTGGAAGCTGTTGCGGATCAGGCCGACGGCCAAGCCCTCGATCTCGAATGGTTCGCCCGGTTCGACCACGATGGTCGGGTAGTCCGGGTTCTCGGCCCTCAGTTCGATGTGATCGCGCAGGCGCATGTAGCGCTTGACCGTCACGTCTTCACCCAGGCGTGCAACCACGATCTGCCCGTTGCGGGCCTCCCGCGTGGTGGCCACGGCGAGCAGATCGCCGTCGAGGATGCCGACATCGCGCATCGACATGCCGCGCACGCGCAGCAAATAGTCGGGCGTGCGCTGGAACAGGCTGGGTTCGACGGCGTAGGTTTGATCGATGTGTTCCTGCGCCAGGATGGGCGAACCCGCGGCGACACGGCCGATCAGGGGCAGCACCAGTTGCGCCAGCCCTGGCAGGGGCAGGGCCAGTTGGCGCTCACGGGCGTCATTGATACTCTGCAGGTCGGCCCGGCGCAGGCGGATGCCGCGCGAGGTGCCGCTCACCAGCTCGATGACGCCCTTACGCGCAAGGGCCTGCAGGTGCTCCTCGGCCGCGTTGGCGGACTTGAAGCCCAGTTCCGCTGCGATCTCGGCGCGCGTCGGTGGCGCCCCGGTTCGCGCAATGGTGCTCTGGATCAGCGACAGGATCTGTTGCTGGCGGGCGGTGAGCTTGGGGCTGGCGGCGGAGTCGTGCATGGGGCCTCGCGGATCGGTGGTGAATACACTGTTCGGGTATCCAGTGGCTGTATTTTTAACCAGTTGTTGAGGAAAGTGCAAGTGGCGCGTGACATCTCGGGCGGGCGGTTCGTTGTGTTGGGCATGGGCGGCACCATTGCCGGGCGGGCAGAGCGCGCTGGCGATAACGTGGGCTACACCGCAGGTCAGGTGCGCGTGGAGGATCTGACAGCCGGCCTGCCGGCACTGGCCGATGTCCCGCTGGCCTTTGAACAGGTGGCGCAGATCAACAGCAAGGACATGCGTCTGCCCGAGCTGCAGCGCCTGGTGGCGCGCGTGCAGGCCCACCTTGCGGACGACAGCGTGCAGGCGGTGGTGATCACGCACGGCACCGACACCATCGAAGAAACCGCCTGGCTGCTGCAGACCCTGCTGGCGCCCGCCAAGCCGGTGGTGCTGACCTGCGCCATGCGCCCGGCCACGGCCGTCTCGCCCGACGGCCCGCAGAACCTGAGCGACGCGTTCGCGGTGGCCGCCCACCCGGGCGCGCGTGGCGTGGTGGTGGTGTGTGCGGGTCGCGTACACGGCGCGGCCGAAGTGGCCAAGGTGCATCCCTACCGCACCGACCCGTTCGATTCCGGCGACGCCGGTGTGATTGCGCTGGTGGAGGAGGGGCGCGTTCGGGCCATGCGGCCCTGGCCCGTGCAGGCGCGCCACACCCATCGCGTGCCCGCCTTCCTGGCCGCCAGCGCCATGCCCCGTGTGGCCTGGTTGTCCAGCCATGCGGACGCCGGCGCCTGGGTGGTGGAGGCCTTGCTGGGTGCGGCGCCCGCGCAGCGCGTGCAGGGCATTCTGGTGGCCGCCACCGGCAACGCCTCGCTGCATGCCGATCTCGAGGCTGTGCTTCGCACGGCCGAGGCGGCGGGGGTGCGTGTGGCGCTGGCCAACCGCAACGGCGCACCGCCGGTACCGTACCCCGCACAGCCCTTCGCCGACTTCGACGGTCTGGCACCTGCCAAGGCGCGTTGGGCACTCGCGCTGGAACTGCTGGGGGCCTGAGGTGTTCGCCGCGCTGGGTGCCCACCCGTGGGCCTATCCGATGCTGGAGGTGGCTCACATCGTGGGCATTGCCTTGCTGCTGGGCAATCTGGTGATCATCGAGGCGCGGGTGTTCGGCTTCGGCGTGGCATTGCCGCCGCAACCGTTGTCGCGCCTGGGCCTTTCTTTCGTGGCGATCGGCTTCACCCTGTGCCTGTTCACCGGGCTGTTGATGTTCGCCACCATGCCCGAGGAACTGTTGGCCAACCGCGTGTTCACAGCCAAGATGGCGCTGATCATGGTGGCCGGCTGCAACGCCGGTCTGTTCCATGCACGGCAATCGCTGCAGCGCCTGGATGGCACGGCACGGTTGCTCATGCTGGTGTCGACAGCCCTTTGGCTGCTGGTCATCACCTGCGGCCGCTGGATCGGTTACGTCTGAAAAGGAGACCTTGATGGATCGCAGAACCCTGTTGCAGGCCGGTGGTGCGCTGGCTCTTGGCGCCACGTCGGGCCTGGCCCGCGCACACCACGGCTGGAGCAGCTTCGACCAGGGCCGCCCCATCTATCTTGCCGGCCGTGCCGTCGAGGTGGCCTGGCGCAACCCGCACGCCGAGATGGTGCTGGAGGTGCCCGACGGCCTGGCGGTGCCCGCTTCCCTGGCGCAGCGCCCGGTGCCGGCCCAGACCGCCTCGGTGGACGGTGCCGCCCTGTTCGCGCGCGCGGTGGTGCCCACGCGCAAGGACAAGCGCTGGCAGATCGAGCTCGCGCCGATCTTTCGCATGAACCAGTGGCAGGTACCCGAGGTGAAGGTGGGCGACCAGGTTGCGATGGTCGGTTTCACTTTCCAGGGCGAGCGTGGCGAGGCGATCCTGCGTGTGGAATACCTGCTCATCGGCGACAAGACCTACGGCCTGCGCTCCAGCCCGGCCTGAGCCGGCCGCGCAGCAACTGGCCACGAAAAAGCCCCGCCTGGGCGGGGCTTACTTGCGTGGTTTCGCGTGCCTCAGCTCGTCAGCGCCTGCAGTGCCCGCGCGGTGATGTCTTCCACGCTGCCCACCCCGCTGATGGCTCGGTACTTCGGTGCCGCTGCCGGCGCGCTCTGTGCCCATTGGCGGTAGTAGTCCACCAGCGGGCGGGTCTGTGCGCTGTAGACCTCCAGCCGCTTCTTCACCGTTTCTTCCTTGTCATCGTCACGCTGGATCAGCGGTTCGCCAGTGACGTCGTCCTTGCCTTCAACCTTGGGCGGGTTGAACTTGACGTGGTAGGTGCGCCCCGATGCCGGGTGCGAGCGGCGCCCGCTCATGCGTTCGATAATGGCGTCGAACGGTACGTCGATTTCCAGCACATAGTCGAGTTTGACGCCAGCGGCCTTCATGGCATCGGCCTGCGGGATGGTGCGTGGAAAGCCGTCGAACAGGAATCCGTTGGCGCAGTCGGGCTGGGCAATGCGTTCCTTCACCAGGTTGATGATCAGGTCGTCGCTCACCAGGCCGCCGGCATCCATCACGGCCTTTGCCTGAAGGCCGAGCGGCGTGCCGGCCTTCACGGCCGCGCGCAGCATGTCACCGGTGGAGATCTGGGGAATGCCGAATTTCTGGCAGATGAACGCAGCCTGCGTCCCCTTGCCAGCCCCCGGTGGGCCCAACAGAATCAGTCTCATCGCTTTCCTTTGCAGAGTTTCAATGGCGTCGCTGCGTGTCTCGCGCAGCGGCCCCTGGGCATGCCCGCCGGGGTAACGCGGTGAGGATAGCATGTGGCCCCCTACAGAGCCTTACGCCGCACCACACAGGTGCGCCCGTGTCAACCGCCGGCGAGCAGTCCGCGCACGCGCTCCAGGTCCTGCGGGGTGTCGACACCCGGGCCCGGTGCATGCGCTGTCACATGCACCGCGATGCGCTCGCCGTGCCACAGCGCGCGCAGTTGCTCCAGCGATTCGAGCCGTTCGGTGGGGGCGGGCGCCAGCCCCGGAAAGCGGCGCAGAAAGGCCGCGCGGTAGGCGTAGATGCCGACATGGCGCAGCGGCGCGGGGTCGGGCAGCGCATCGCCGAGGGCCATGCCGTCGCGCCACCACGGGATGGGGGCGCGGCTGAAGTAGTGGGCAATGCCTTCGCGGTCGAGCACGACCTTCACCACGTTGGGGTTGAGCCAGTCCTCGCGCTGGGTTATGGCGTGCGCCGCGGTGCTCATGGCGCAGGCAGGGTGGCGGCGCAGCGTGTCGGCCACGGCATCGATCAGCGCGGGCTCGATCAGCGGTTCGTCCCCTTGCACGTTCACGACCAGGTCGTCGCCATCGAGCCCGAGCTGCGCGCAGGCTTCGGCCAGGCGATCGCTGCCGCTCGGGTGGTCGACACGCGTGGCGATGGCGGTCACGCCATGGCGTTCGCAGGCGCGCAGGATGCGCTCGTCGTCGGCAGCCACCACGCAGCGCGTGGCGCCGCTGTGCGCGGCACGCTGCGCCACGCGCACCACCATCGGCAGGCCGGCGATGTCGGCCAGCGGTTTGTCCGGCAGGCGGCTCGATGCCATGCGCGCCGGGATCAGGACGGTGAAGCCGCCCATCAGTCTTGTGGCGCGGGAGAGGGGGGGCGGGCGGCTTCCTCTTCGGTGAGAGGGCGTGCTTCGTGCTCCAGCAGGATGGGAATGCCGTCGCGGATGGGGTAGGCCAGACGCGCACTGCGCGAATGCAGTTCCTGCAGGTCGCGGCGCATGATGAGCGGGCCCTTGGTGACGGGGCACACCAGCAATTCGAGCAGTTTGGGGTCCATGGTGTGAATGATAGGCGCGGCTCACGCGCGCAGTGCAGCCAGCCGCGCGTCGACGGCCGCAAAGAAGTCCGGCTCGATCTGCAACTCCAGCGGCACGGCCCAGGCCTGCACCGCGGCCGGCAAAGTGTCGAGCTTGACCAGATCCTTTTCGGTGCACAGCACGTCGCCTTGCCAGCCGGTCAATGCGTCGAGCAGCGCATCGGCGCCGGCGTGATCGGCCAGCGGCAGGCAGCGCTGCGGCTCCACGCCGACAGCGGCAAGCATCGCGAAGAAGGCCTCTGGTCGTGCGATGGCAGCGAGTGCCAGTGTGGGCTCGCCGGCAAAGTCGGCCAGCGCGCGGCGATGGCCTTCCCGGTTCACCGCAAACCGGGCCAGCCGGCGCTGTGCCCCGAAGCGGGCGACGCCCGCTGGCACCGCGATCCCGGGGGGGGCGGTGGCTTGTGCATGGCACAACACGATCTGGGGGGCATGGGCGGCGGTGCGCACGGGCCAGGGTTCGCGCAGCAAGCCGGCCGGCAGCAGCCAGCCGTTGCCCAGGCCGCGGTCGTCGAACACCGCGATCCGCAGGTCGCTGCGCAAGGCCCAGTGCTGCAGGCCGTCGTCGCACACGATCAGGTTCACGTCCGGATGCGCCGCCAGCAAGGCGCGGGCTGCCTGCACGCGCTGCCGGGCGACCCAGGTCGGCACGCCGGTGCGCTGGCGGATCAATCGTGGCTCGTCGCCGCTCTGCGCGGGGTCGCTGTCCGGGCGCACCTCCACCACGCCGGCCTCCCGCCTTCCGTGGCCGCGCGAGACCACGCCCACGCGCCATCCCTGCTGGCACAGGTGCGCCACCAGGGCGATCGTGGTGGGTGTCTTGCCGGCGCCGCCGACCACCACGTTGCCCACCACCACCACCGGCACGGGCAGGCGCTCGCCGCCGCGGGATCCAAGGGTGTGCGCCAGCCGGCGACACGCCAGCAGGACGCGGTAGATCAGGGAGAGCGGCCAGAGCAGGGTGGCGAGCACGCCGCGCCGCTGGGCCATGCCTTGCCAGCCCGACTCGCGCGCGGCCTGCGCCATGCCGGTTGCTCCGCGCTCAGGGGCGCTGTCGCGCGCTGCCCTGCTGCGTGGCAAAGGTGATCTGCACCAGGCCCGCGCGGCGGGCCGCGTCCATCACGTTGATGACGGACTGGTGGGCCGCGGCCGCGTCGGCGCTGATCACCACCACGGTTTCCCGCCCGCCCTCGGCGCTTTCCTGCAAGGCCGCGGTGATGAGCTCGACGCTGCCGCCCTCGAGCACGCGGCGGTTCACCGCGTAGCGCCCGTCGGCCCCCACCGCCACCACGATCTCGCGCGGGTTCTGCCTGGGCGCCTCGGCGTCGGCCGAGGGCAGGTTCACCTGCAGTTCGGTGTACTTGCTGTACGTGGTGGTCAGCACCAGGAAGATCACCACCACGAGCAGGATGTCGATGAACGCGATCAGGTTGATCTCGGGCTCATCGCGGTGGGCGCCGCCGCGGAAGTTCATGGCTTGCGAACGCTGATGAGGTGCCGCGCGAAGCGTTCGGTGGCCACTTCCATGGTCAGCACGTATTCGTCCACGCGGGCGCGGAAGTAGCGCCAGAACATCAGCGCCGGGATGGCGACGATCAGGCCGAAGGCCGTGTTGTAGAGCGCGATCGAGATGCCGTGTGCCAGCTGGCCCGGATTGCCGCCGCCGGGTACCACGCCCAGGCCGTCACCGGCTTGCGAGCCGAAGATCTCGATCATGCCGATGACGGTGCCGAGCAGGCCCAGCAGCGGTGCGGCGGAGGCAATGGTCGCCAGTGCGCCCAGGTACTTCTGCATCTGCGCTGCCGCCTGCCGCCCCGCGGCTTCGAGGTTGGCGCGCAGGTCATCGCCCGTGGCCTTGGGGTTGTTGTTGAAGGTGCGAAAGCCGGTGGCCAGCACGGTGCCGAGCAGGGAGTTCTGTTCGAGCTGGGTCACCACATCGGGCCCCGGGACGCCGTTGCGCGACACCATGATGGCTTCGTCGAGCAGCTTGGGTGGGGCCACCTTGCTGGTCTTGAGGCTGATGAAGCGTTCAATGACGAGGGCCAGACCGACCACGGAACAGATGATCAGGGGCCAGATCGGCCAGCCGGCGGCTTGTATGATGGAAAGCAACTCTGGGCTCCGGACAAGGGTGCCTGCGGCACCGGGCAACAGCAGCGGCGGATTATGACCCAGGCCCCTTGCCTTGCCGTTCATCTGCGGCCGGTGGCGGTCGATGGCAGCACGCTCCACACAACACATGCGCCGCCCGGCACCATTCACAACTTCTGTGGATAACTTTGTGAAAAACCCCGCGAACAAGCGCGCCACCCGGGCATTCCGCGCGGCCTTGGCTGGAATGCCTGATTTTTCAGCACCGCAATCCGCTTTGAAATCAAGGCACTGCGCCGCAAGCAACGGCTTGTCGGGCATTGGCGACAGCAATCCCAGCAACGGCGCGGCCTGTGGACACATTTGACCCGGTAAGCCCCATGACTGCGGCATCCGGCAGCGCGCAGCCGCTTGCCACCGAGCGTCTATGGGCAATTGGCGCCCTGGTGCGAGCCGTGGCGGACGCGCTGGCTGCGCGCTTCAATCCCGTGGCCGTTCAGGGCGAGATTTCGGGCTTCTCGCGCGCGGCCAGCGGGCATTGCTATTTCGCACTCAAGGACGACGCGGGCCAGCTGCGTTGCGCGATGTTCCGCCGTTCGGCCGACGCGCTGGACTTTGCGCCGCGTGACGGCCTGCGGGTGCAGGTGCGCGGCCGCCTCGATGTCTATGGCCCGCGCGGGGATCTGCAGCTCATCGTGGAGGGAATGAAGCCCGCCGGGCAGGGCTCGCTGTATGAGCAGTTCCTGCGTCTGAAGGCCGCCTTGCAGGACGAAGGCCTGTTCGAGACCGAGCGCAAGCGACCGCTGCCCGCGCACCCTCGGCACGTGGGCGTGGTCACCTCGCTGGGTGCCGCGGCCCTGCGCGATGTGGCCACCGCGTTGCGGCGTCGCGCGCCGCACGTGGCCGTGACGGTATTCGTGACGTCGGTGCAGGGTGCCCAGGCGCCGGCCGAGATCGTGGCGGCGCTCGATGCCGCCAACAGTCACCGAGGCCAGCGGGGTGCGTGCGATCTGCTGCTGCTGGTGCGTGGGGGTGGCTCGCTGGAGGATCTCTGGGCCTTCAACGACGAACGCGTGGTGCGCGCGGTGGCTGCCTCGGCCTTGCCGGTGGTGGTGGGCGTGGGCCACGAAACCGACTTCACGCTGGCCGACTTCGCAGCCGATCTTCGTGCCCCCACGCCCACGGCGGCCGCCGAGTTGTGTGCCGCGCCGCGCGAGCAGCGCCTGGGTGAACTCGCCTACCTGGAGGAGCGGCTCCAGGCGGGCGTGCGCGACGCGCTCGACGCGCGAGGCCAGCATCTCGACCGCATGGCACAGGGCCTGGGGCGACCGAGTGCACGCCTTGCGCAGTCGCACCAGCGCCTGCAGTCGCTGCAGGCCGCCCTGCAGGGCAGCACGCGACTGGTGCTGCAGCGCCAGTCGCTGCACCAGCGGCAACTCAACGAGCGCCTGCCGCTGGCCGTGGCGCGGGGCATGGATCGCCGTCGCGAGCGCCTGGCGCGCAGCGGGGCGGCGCTGTCCTTGCTCGATCCGCGGTTGGTGCTGCAGCGAGGCTACGCCTACCTCACCAACGCGTCCGGGGAGGCGATCGTCTGCATCGCCCAGGCGGCACCCGGCGAGGCCGTGCAGGCCACGTTGTCCGACGGCGTGTTGCCTCTGCGGGTGCGGGAGCCCGGGGCATAACCCCGTTGTCGAGGCCGTCACCCTTGCTGCCTACAATCGACGGTTCACCCACAACCAATCAAAAGAGGAACCGCATGGAACACACCCTGCCGGCACTGCCCTACGGTCTGGACGACCTCGCTCCCCACTACAGCCGCGAGACGCTGGAGTACCACCACGGCAAGCACCACAATGCCTATGTGGTGAACCTCAACAACCTGCAAAAGGGCACCGAATTCGCGTCGATGAGCCTCGAAGAGATCATCAAGAAGTCCAGCGGTGGCGTCTACAACAACGCCGCGCAGATCTGGAACCACACCTTCTTCTGGAACTGCATGAAGCCCAACGGCGGCGGCGAACCCACCGGCGCGCTGGCCGCAGCCATCAACGCCAAGTGGGGCAGCTACGCCGCCTTCAAGGAAGCCTTCGTCAAGAGCGCCGTGGGCAACTTCGGCTCGGGCTGGACCTGGCTCGTCAAGAAGGCCGACGGCTCGGTGGACATCGTCAACACAGGCGCTGCCGGCACGCCGCTCACCACCGCCGACAAGGCCTTGCTGACGGTCGACGTGTGGGAGCACGCCTACTACATCGACTACCGCAACGCCCGTCCCAAGTTTGTCGAGACTTTCCTCGACAAGCTGGTGAACTGGTCGTTTGCCGAGAAGAATTTCGCCTGATCCAGCGGGCGATCGACCAGCAGGGCTCGAGGGGCAACCTTCGGGCCCTTTTTGCTGGGCGCGACCCATCCGCACGCAAAATTCTTTGGTTGCTTTTTGTATTGTGGGAGTTTGATCCTGAAAACGGCGAAGCGGCGCCGACGCTGAAAGCACAATCGCGGGATACCGACCGCTGTATGCGCGCCACCGCTCGCAGGCCGGTCGGCGGCACCCAACAACTTCCGGAGATAAGCCATGAGCAGCCAGCAACCCACCATCATCTACACCCTGACGGACGAGGCGCCCCTGCTGGCCACCAGCGCGTTTCTGCCCATCATCCGCACCTTTGCCGCGCCCGCGGGCATCAACATCGAGACCAGTGATATCTCGGTGGCAGGCCGCATCCTGGGGCAGTTTCCCGAGCTGCTGACCGATGAGCAGCGCGTGCCCGACAACCTGAGCGCGCTGGGCAAACTCACGCTCAAGCCCGAGGCCAACATCATCAAGCTGCCCAACATCAGCGCCTCGGTGGCCCAGCTCAAGGCGGCCATCAAGGAACTGCAGGACAAGGGCTACAAGATTCCCGACTTCCCCGAGAACCCGAAGACGGACGAAGAGAAGGACATCCGCGCGCGCTACAACAAGTGCATCGGCAGCGCGGTGAACCCGGTGCTGCGCGAGGGCAACTCCGACCGCCGCGCGCCCAAGGCGGTGAAGGAATACGCCCGCAAGAACCCGCACAGCATGGCCGAGTGGAGCCAGGCCTCGCGCACGCACGTCTCGCACATGCACCACGGCGACTTCTATCACGGCGAGAAGTCCATGACGCTGGACAAGGCGCGCAACGTCAAGATGGAGCTCATCACCAAGAGCGGCAAGACCATCGTGCTCAAGCCCAAGGTGGCGCTGCTTGACCGCGAGGTCATCGACTCCATGTTCATGAGCAAGAAGGCCCTGCTGGACTTCTACGAGCAGCAGATCGAGGACGCGCACAAGACCGGCGTGATGTTCTCGCTGCACGTCAAGGCCACCATGATGAAGGTCTCGCACCCCATCGTGTTCGGCCACTGCGTCAAGATCTTCTACAAGGAAGCCTTCGAGAAGCACGGCAAGCTGTTCGACGAACTGGGCGTGAACGTCAACAACGGCATGGTCGATCTCTACAACAAGATCGCCACGCTGCCGCAGAGCAAGCAAGACGAGATCAAGCGCGACCTGCACGCCTGCCAGGAACACCGTCCGGAGCTGGCTATGGTCGACTCGGCCAAGGGCATCACCAACTTCCACTCGCCCAACGACGTGATCGTCGATGCGTCCATGCCGGCCATGATCCGCTCCGGCGGCAAGATGTACGGTGCCGACGGCCGCCTGAAGGAGGTCAAGGCCGTGATGCCCGAGAGCACCTTTGCGCGCATCTACCAGGAGATGATCAACTTCTGCAAATGGCACGGCGCGTTCGATCCGCGCACCATGGGCACGGTGCCCAACGTGGGCCTGATGGCGCAGCAGGCCGAGGAATACGGCTCGCACGACAAGACCTTCGAGATTCCCGAGGACGGCGTGGCCAACATCACCGACCTGGAGACGGGCGAGGTGCTCATGAGCCAGAACGTGGAGCAGGGCGACATCTGGCGCATGTGCCAGGTCAAGGACGCCGCCATCCGCGACTGGGTGAAGCTGGCCGTGAACCGCGCACGCAACTCCGGCATGCCCGTGGTGTTCTGGCTCGACCAGTACCGCCCGCACGAGGCGCAACTGATCACCAAGGTCAAGATGTACCTGCACGAGCACAACACCTCGGGCCTGGACATCCAGATCATGAGCCAGGTGCGTGCCATGCGCTACACGCTGGAGCGCGTCATCCGCGGTCTGGACACCATCAGCGCCACCGGCAACATCCTGCGCGACTACCTGACCGACCTGTTCCCGATCATGGAGTTGGGCACCAGCGCCAAGATGCTGTCCATCGTGCCGCTGATGGCCGGTGGCGGCATGTACGAAACCGGCGCGGGCGGCTCGGCGCCCAAGCACGTGCAGCAACTGGTGGAAGAGAACCACCTGCGCTGGGATTCGCTGGGCGAATTCCTGGCGCTGGCGGTGAGCTTCGAAGACCTCGGGTTGAAGAACAACAACCCGCGCGCCAAGCTGCTGGCCAAGACGCTGGACGCGGCCACCGGGCAGCTGCTGGACAACAACAAGAACCCCAGCCCCAAGACCGGCCAGCTCGACAACCGCGGCAGCCAGTACTACCTGGCGCTGTTCTGGGCCCGTGAACTGGCCGCGCAGACCGAGGACAAGGAACTCGCCGACAAGTTCGCCCCGTTGGCCAAGGCGCTGGCGGACAACGAGGCCACCATCGTCAAGGAACTGGCCGACGTGCAGGGCAAGCCGGTGGACATCGGCGGCTATTACAAGCCCGATTTCAAGAAGCTGGAGGCCATCATGCGGCCCAGCAAGACCTTCAACGACGCGCTGGCCATGGTCAAGGCCTGACCCTGCCGCGACGCACGAAAAGGCCGCCCGTCAGGGCGGCCTTTTCATTTGGTGAACGGCGAGCCGCTCAGGCGGGTGCCGGCCTTGAGCCCGCGTTTGGCGAACCAACCCTGGTGCATTTCCAGCACGTAGCGCACCGGCCGTGCCGAGCAGTGCGAATCCAGACTCTGCGGCTGCATGTCGGCCAGATTCACGATGGTGCCGTCATCGGCCACGAAGGCAGCGGTCAGCGGCAGCAGCGTGTTCTTCATCCAGAAGCACTGGGTGGCCGCTTGTTCGAACACGAACAGCATGCCTTCATTGGCCGCCATGTCCCGGCGGAACATCAGCCCGACGGTGCGCGACTGCGGTGTGGCCGCCACCTGCGCGTCGATGCGGTGCATGCCGGCCGCCAAGTCGATGCGGGGCAGGTCCAGTTGCGGCGCGTCCTGCGCCCATACTGGGCCGCACGCCAGCAGGCCAAGGCAGAGCAAGCGGGTGAACAAGGCTTTCATGCGTCGTGTGAGGGGTATGCGGCAGGTGCGCCATTGTCGGCCATGGCGTGTGCCCTGCCTTGGTGCGTGGCTGCAAGGCCAGGGTCTAGAATTTCCAGCTCCGACCCCATCCGCTACCTGGAGTTCTCCCCGACATGTACCAGCACATCAAGGTGCCCACGCAAGGCCAGAAGATCACTGTCAACGCCGACATGTCGCTCAACGTCCCCGATGAACCCGTGATCCCGTATATCGAGGGCGACGGTACGGGGGTGGACATCACGCCGGTGATGCTCAAGGTGGTCGATGCCGCGGTGCTAAAGGCCTACGGCGGGCGCCGCAAGATCCACTGGATGGAGGTTTACGCCGGCGAGAAATCGACCCGCGTCTATGGCCCCGATGTGTGGCTGCCCGAGGAGACGCTGACCGCGCTCAGGGAGTACGTGGTCTCCATCAAGGGGCCGCTGACCACGCCCGTGGGTGGCGGCATCCGCTCGCTCAACGTGGCGCTGCGCCAGGAGCTCGATCTCTACGTCTGCCTGCGCCCGGTGCAGTACTTCAAGGGCGTTCCCTCGCCGCTGAAGGAGCCCGAGAAGACCAACATGGTCATCTTCCGGGAGAACTCGGAAGACATCTATGCCGGGATCGAATACGAGGCGAAATCGCCCAAGGCGCTCAAACTGATCAAGTTCCTGCGCGACGAGATGGGTGTGACCAAGATCCGCTTCCCCGAGACCTCGGGCATCGGTGTCAAGCCGGTTTCGATCGAGGGCACCGAGCGCCTGGTGCGCAAGGCCATCCAGTACGCGATCGACAACGACAAACCGAGCGTCACCCTGGTGCACAAGGGCAATATCATGAAGTTCACCGAGGGGGGCTTCCGTGACTGGGGCTATGCCCTGGCCCAGCGCGAGTTCGGCGCCCAGCCGATCGACGGCGGCCCGTGGTGCAAGTTCAAGAACCCCAGGAGCGGCAGGGACATCGTCATCAAGGACGCCATTGCCGACGCCTTCCTGCAGCAGATCCTGCTGCGCCCGGCCGAGTATTCGGTGGTCGCCACGCTCAACCTCAATGGCGACTACATCTCCGACGCCCTGGCCGCGCAGGTGGGGGGCATCGGCATCGCCCCGGGCGCCAACCTGAGCGACTCGGTGGCCTGTTTCGAGGCCACCCATGGCACGGCGCCCAAGTACGCCGGCAAGGACTACGTGAACCCGGGCTCCGAGATCCTGTCGGCCGAGATGATGCTGCGCCACATGGGCTGGAAAGAGGCGGCCGATCTGGTGATCAGCGCGCTGGAGAAGGCCATCCTGTCCAAGAAGGTCACCTACGACTTTGCCCGCCTCATGGATGGCGCCACCCAGGTCAGCTGTTCCGGCTTCGGCGACGTGATGATCGAGCAGATGTGACAGCGGACGGGCGGGAATTGCCCGGCTTTCCTGCCGCTGCTCCGGGCCTCGCCGCCAGCGGCAGGCCTGCACAATCGCTGCGACCGGTGGCTTGCGTCCATCGGTCCCTGACGTCAGAACCCTGGATGACATCGTGGATGCGGGGCCGTCGCTAGAATGAAATTCATGGCTTCTCAGACACCGAAGAAACCTGACATGCCCGC
>VFQO010000136.1_pt1 | contig 92384 bp, 85 predicted proteins | sample 3512331 | NCBI WGS metagenome assembly VFQO01 (sample SAMN10412371, study PRJNA504923) | tailings metagenome | isolation source: Replicate 3 from Balatoc abandoned mine | place: Philippines: Itogon, Benguet | collected 2017-08-28 | reverse complement strand
TTTTGCCGAGCGAGGTGAGTCAGGGTGAATATCAAAAAGGGAAATACAGGTTTTCTGGCGAGAGATCGGAACCCAAGCCGAGTAGGCGATTAGCAGGCAACGAGAGATCGAAACCCCAGCCGATTGGGCCGAGCAAACCAGTAAGAGAGCAATCAGCCTTCCATGCTCGCCCAAAGCCCGCTCCAGATCCGCATGCCGGCTTGGTCCACTTCGTCCACTGCGCCTAAAAACCGCTCACGGGCCTGAACATTGACCCATTCTGCGGGCAAGAACGGGTCGTACACCACATGCTTGATTGCGGTGCCGCCCAACAAGAATGATTCACGGGCGGCGACTTCAGGTTCCAGCGTACCGGAGCGGTCAAGCCAGGTGCGCATTTTCTTTTCCAATTGTGCGTAGTTGGATTCCAGTTCACGTGGGTTCCACAAAGTAGCAATTCGGCGTTGAAGCTCGGAGTCAAAATCACGAGCCTCGAACACCGGCGCGTCTTTCTCCAAACCCAGTTTGTACAATCGATCACGCACACTTTGCAGTGTGTCTTCAATGTTGTTGGGGCGAATGAACAGGTGTTCATTCAATGGTTGAAAGCCCAGCATCAGCAAGGCACGGGCGCGTGCTCGCTGCTGTTTGGCCTCACTGCGCGAGAGCTTGTCGGCTTGTACCACAATGTAGCTGCCATCCCAAGGGCGAACCCGTGTGCTTCGGGTGCGCCAGGCGGCTACATCGTCTGCCAGCGTGTGTGCGTCGTCGGTGAGTTGGTACAGGGCGCGGCCTGCTGATTCGATCAGGCCTTCAGCCGAGAGCCGCACTAGCGCCACACGTGTGTTGTTCACGCTGATGTCAAAAATGCCGCAGGCGGCGATGGCCTGTTTGGCTGAAAGGGGTCGACCTTTGGAGGCAAGCAACAGGTCGAGAATGAGGCTTTTGGCGGTGGGTTTGCGCACGGCGTACTTGTTCTTCTAAGGCAAACCTGAAGTGTATGCAAGGCAGGCCCGGCACGCAAATTTGGTGGCTTGTTTGTGCGATGATTGCCTCACCCAGAATAAGGAGACGAAATGATCAGGGCATGGATTTCCCGGACGGCTGAGCAAGCGCAGGCCGAGATGGAAACTCTCGATGAGTCTGAGTTTGCCGGGCAGGATGTTGTGCTGAAGCTGCATTACAGTTGCCTGAACTACAAAGATGCGTTGGCGCTTACCCACACCGCGCCGATTGCGCGCAAGTACCCCATGGTGCATGGCATTGATGCGGTGGGCGAGGTGATTGAATCGAATTCAGACCAGTGGCCGGTGGGCACAGTGTGCCAGGTGAATGATTGGGGCTTGGGTGAAACGCATTGGGGCGGGCTGGCCGAGCGTGCTAGTGTGCCGGCACAGTGGATTTCACCGATTCCGGAAGGGCGAAGCGCCAGGTGGGCGGCTGCACTGGGTACGGCTGGCTACACTGCCGCCTTGTGTGTCATGGCTTTGCAAGATCACCCAGTGAAACCGGAAGACGGCCCCGTGCTGGTGACCGGGGTCAGCGGCGGCGTGGGCACGGTGGCATGTTTGCTATTGCAGCATTTGGGTTACGAGGTGGTGGGTTTGACAGGTTCAATCGATGCCATGGGTGAGCCTGTGTCCGAATCTGCGGCCAAACACTTTGAACGATTGCGGTTGGGGTCCACCCACCTGATTCATCGTGAGTCCATGTCGCGTCCTGGCAAGCCTTTGCAAAAAGAACAATTCGCGGCGGTGGTTGACAGTGTGGGCAGCCACACCTTGGTGAATGCCTGTGCTCAAACCCGATACGGTGGTGTGGTTGCCGCATGTGGCTTGGCGCAGGGCATGGATTTTCAGGGCAGCGTGGCACCTTTCATTTTGAGGGGTATTACCTTGCGTGGCATTAACTGTGTGTACCGTACCCATGCTGAGCGGGACCGCGCCTGGCGCATGCTGGCGCAGGCCTTGAATGAATATGATCTGGATTTCATGATCAAGGAAGTGCGTCTTGCCCAGGCCCTTGACAGTGCGCGCCTTGTGTTGGCCAATCAATTGCAGGGGCGTGTGGTGGTGAACTGTGCCTGAAAACCGGGCTTGGGCTTTGCCGTACCTGGCCCTGGTATTGAATGCATTGGTGTGGGGTGTGTCGTGGTGGCCGCTGCGCGAATTGCAGGGTGAGGGTTTGCACCCGTTGTGGTCCTCTGCATTCACTTACCTGCTGGGTGCGGTGGCCATGTTGTGTTTCATGCCCCGGGTGTGGAGCGAGTTTGTACGTCACAAAGCGTTGTGGCTGCTGGCCCTGGCGGCTGGCACCACCATGGTGGGCTTTAATTGGGGCGTGTCGATTGGTGAAGTGATCCGGGTGGTGTTGTTGTTCTACCTGATGCCAATTTGGGCGGTGTTGATTGCGCGTGTTGCCCTGAATGAGCCGATAACCCTGAGGGCCTTGCTGCGTGTAGGTTTGGCTTTCGCTGGCGCAGTGCTGGTGTTAAGCCCCAATGGTAGCTTGGGTTTCCCGGTGCCTTCAAACTTGGCGGAATGGCTGGGTTTAATGGGTGGCGCAGCATTTGCCCTGAACAACATCATGTTGCGGCATCAGGCTGCGCGCACCGCGCAGGCGCGTTTGTTCGCCATGTTCGTGGGTGGCATTGTTGCGCCAAGCGCGGTGGCCGCTTTTTTGGCCCTGTTGCTGGGCGACGGGAACGGTTTTGTTCAGTGGCCTGTGTTGCCAGGGCTGTACGGTGGTGTGGTGTTGTTGGGGTTCGCAGCCACTTTGCTGGTGGCTAACTATGGTTTGCAGTATGGTGCATCGCGATTGCCGGCCAATGTGACCTCGGTGGTGATGTTGTCAGAGGTGGTGTTTGCTACGTTGTCCGCTATATTGCTGACCAACGAAGTGCTGACGCTGCAGGTTGGAATTGGCGGGTCCATGATTTTGCTGGCGGCCGCTTTAAGCGCGCTTGAAAACCAGGACACGCATTGATTGGGAGGAGAAACATGAATCATTTGTTCAAGGTGGCCTTGGCCACGGCAGCGTCTACATTGCGTGGCTGGCAGGGCATGGTGGTGACTGAACCTGCAGCGGTTCAGCCTGAAAAACCGTTGAAACTATACGAGTTCGAAAGCTGCCCCTACTGCCGCTTGGTGCGTGAAACCCTCACGGAGCTGGCGCTGGACGCTGACATTTACCCCTGCCCCAAGGGTGGAACGCGGTTTCGTGCGGACGTGCTGGAGTTGGGTGGCAAGGCCCAGTTTCCTTTTTTGGTGGACGACAACACTGGCGTGAAGTTGTATGAGTCAGCCGACATAATCGAGTACCTGTTCACCACCTATGCCAAGCGGGCAGTGCCGTTGCGCGTGAAGGCTGCGTTGCCGCAGGCGGTGTCCAGCCTGGCCAATTCAGCTTTGGGCCTGGGTGCTGGGACCCATGTACGTGCTTCGAAAAAGCCTGAGCAAATGTTGACGTTGTACAGTTTTGAAGCATCGCCATTTTGCAGGCCAGTGCGTGAGGTGTTGTGTGAGCTGGAGATTCCTTACCACTTGGTGAATTTGGGCAAGGAGCAGTTTGCGGACATGGGGGTGAATGGCGTGCATGCCGCTGTTGGCGAATACAACCCGGTGAAGGGTGGAAAACGCGAGCAGTTCATGGCCAAAACCAACAAGATGATGGTGCCGTACCTGGAAGATCCGAACACGGGCAAGGCCATGTTCGAATCCAAAGCGATTGTGGAGTACCTGCTGGACACTTATGGCGGGTGAGGTTTATTTCGGGATGAAGAACATCACGGTCTCTGTCCAGCCTTCGGTGTAGTGGCGCAAATACACGTTGTAGTCGTTGCGTACACCGAGAATGATTTCAGGCACTTGCCAGAAATGGGCCGGGTCGTGGTACACCGCCACGGCCAGCTTGGGGTGGTCTTCCTGGATGTGCCACTTCATACCCTGCAGTGCTTTGGGTTCTGCACCTTCCAGGTCAAGCTTGATGAAGCTCACCGATTCTGTGACCCGATTGTCGAGTGCATCCACTTCGATTTTTACACGGCCTGTTTCCGAAATTTTGCTGGCCGAGCCTGCATCTGCATCAAATGACAGAGTTTGCTTTGCATCAAACAAGCCCACTGGATGGTAGTGAATGTCGCGGTGCTGGCCCAGTTTGCTTTTGGCCTTCCCAAGAGTGGTTTCAGTGGGCTCGAAAAAGTGCACACCACCATACTGCGGGCATCGCTTGATGAATTCTTCAGTGGTGTAGCCGTCAAAGCCGCCACCATCCACAAAAACCTCGCCTGGTGAAAATTTTACAAAGGGTTCGAAATATTGCTGGTCGGCTGTGTAGTCGAAAAACCGCATGGCACGCAGGTTGGCGTTCAGGCGGAACTCCATAACCCGGTTAAAGACTTCCCGCGATTCCTGATCGGTGAAGAGGTCGCGCACCCATTCAAATTTTTCGGGGTGGGCTTCGTATTCTTTTTGGGTGTCTGCCAGGGCTTGCACTTGCGGCAGCAGAAAATGACTGGCGTCAGCCACTGCAAAGTAATCCATCGACACCACACCATTGAGGCGCAGCAGTTTGTTCATGGCTGTTTTGGGGCGCGCCTGTGTCACGGTTGAAATCACCATGCTGCCAGCGGGCACCTGGCTTAATTTCAAGACAGGTTTGCCGCGATACTCGGTGGCGGTGGTGTATTCGTCAATAAAGCCGTCGAGGTTTGTACGGCTGGCCACTGCATCAGCAAACTCGTTAATGCCCAGCACATAGCGTTTCTGGGTGGTGTTGCCAAAAAATTCCGCATGAAAGGCGGCGGCGTGGGCTTTTTGACTGAGTTGTTTCATGGCGAGGCACGTAAAAGGTGACGATGAAACCAGTCTAAAGACATCGTTGACGGCGGTAGCTTCGGAAAAGCGAGGGAAAACAGGTGCTTATTGCCGTGGCGGATTACTTTCTCCCCCCTCGTATGTGGGGTGATCCGTTGTGCACAGGCAGGGTGCAACAGGCCAAAAGGACGGGGAACTGCTAATTTTTTTCGGCTGTTCTGTTGATTCAATGACCTTAAAAAAACAGGAGAAGACCCCATGTCCCATCACGGTAATGTGTATCGCTCAGGCGATGCGCCCCCCAAATCTACATTTTACGAACAAGGCAAATTTGGTCGCTTGTTTCCCAACCTGCCTGCTTTTTCAACTGACTCGCCCGCTTTGCGTTCAGCATTGCTGAAGATTGGCGAGCGTGATGGTTTGATGGATGCCAAAGATGATCTAACACAGGCTCCGCAAAACCTGATTTTGCAGCAGCCACTGCTGGTGAATAACCCGGATAACCCGGACTTGACAGCTGGCATGACATTTCTGGGCCAGTTTCTGGACCACGACATGACGCTGGACATTACGTCCAGCCTTGAGCAGCAGGTGGATCCGGAAATGATCGAGAACTTCCGGATTCCCACTTTCGGGCTTGATAGCGTGTATGGTTTGGGGCCCGCTGGTTCACCGCACTTGTTTGATCAAACCGTAGACCATGGCTTGACTACTTTGCTGGTGGAAAAAATTCCCGGCGCGGAAAATGTGTCGCGCGATGGATCCGTGAAATTTGATTTGCCTAGAAACAGCCAAGGCACTCCACTGATTGGCGACCCACGCAATGATGAAAACCTGGTGTTGTCGCAATTGCAACTGGCGTTTCTGAAGTTTCACAACGCGATTGTGACGCATCTGAAAACCCAAGTGGGTTTGACCAATCCCACCGAAGTTTTTCTGGAGGCGCAACGACTGACACGCTGGCACTACCAATGGATTATCCTGAACGAGTTTTTGCCGAAAACCATTGGCAAGAATTTGGTGAAAGAGATTTTGACCAAAGGCAGAAAGTTCTACAAATGGCGCAACGCACCTTACATTCCGGTGGAGTTTTCAGTTGCAGCGTACCGCTTTGGTCATTCGCAAGTACGCCCCAGCTACCGTGTGAATTTTGGCAAGGGTTCCAACCCCGATTTGTTCGCACTGTTCTTCAATGACAACCTGGCTGTGAACCCAGTCAGCATTGATATGCGGGGTGGCACGCGCGAAGCCAACCGGTTTATTGACTGGCAAACCTTTTTTGATTTTGGTGACAACAAGGCACGCCAGAACAAGCGGATTGACACCCGCATTTCGTCGGTGATGTTCGACTTGCCGGGTTTGCCACCCGGTGGGCCGCAGTCGCTGGCGCAGTTGAATTTGTTGCGCCACCTCACTTTCAAAGTGCCTTCAGGCCAACGGGTTGCCGCGGCCATGGGTATTGAGGCACTGCCGGAAGAAGACCTTGCCGAGTTGAAGCCTTATAACCTGCACAACCGCACACCGCTTTGGTACTACTGCTTGAAGGAAGCAGACGTGACTGCGGATGGCAAACGTTTGGGCCCTGTGGGTGGCCGCATTGTGGGCGAGGTGATGATTGGTTTGTTGCAAGGTGACAAAACCTCATACCTGTCGCAAGACCCGGACTGGACACCCACGCTTGGGAAGAAGCAAGGCCAATTCACGATGGTGGATTTGTTGACAGTGGCGGGGGTGGTGACTGAGCTGTAGGTATGGATCACTCGTTGAAGAACCGTCCTGCCTCGTCGGGGTATGGATGGTTTTTCTGATGCACAGTTTGATCAAGACGCTGTTGATTGAAGCGATCAACTGCTAGAAGAGTATCAATTTAACTCGGTTGAAATTTGAGCCTTTGAGGGTTGGAACTTAAATTGCTGGGTTTGAGATCCATCCAGGGAGATCTGAATTCCATTAATTCCACCCGATATGGATGTGGTGACTGTCCAGTTGGTTTTCTGAGTCCATGGGTTTGCGTAAATTTTCCGCAGATGTCTCTTCGTAAACAAAAATCGTGTGTCGTTCACTAAGTCCTCTAAAGTCTGCGGGTAAGTCTTCACTTCTCCTGGCGTCGCGTTGTAGTAACTCTCGATGGCTCGAACGAACTCTTGACCGATAAATTCCAGTTCTCGTTCTTTAGCCAATCGAGATTCTGTACTCAAGATTACGCCAGTGGTGGCAAGCCCAATACCCAGAATTGCGATTGAAAAAAGCAGAATTAGATAGGTAAATCCATCTTGGTTCGAACAGGCTCCGTTACCAGCTTGCATAAGGTTCCCCGTCTCTGGAGTTACCAGGTGCACCACTTCGCACATCGTAGATGAGTTTTGATTCCTCATCTTCGCCTTGGGGTTTTATCAAAACCCAAGATTCTTTAGATTGGGTAATGGGGTCTTCAGGAACGAACCGAATATATCTATCTTTCGCAAGCGCCTCAAGGCTGTTTGGATATTCGCCGTGGTCCGAATGGTACTTGTCGATAGCATCGCGAAGTACTAGTAAGTTTTGTTTCAGCGAAGCCTCCTTGGCACTGTCGACACTGCTGAAATATCGTGGAACAGCAATTGTGAGAAGCGTTGCCAAAATAGCCAGTACTACCAAGAGTTCAATCAGCGTAAAACCGTGTTTGTTTTTGTACATGCTATTCACCACTGCCTGTATGGAATACCGTTAAAACCAATTTCAGTGGATTTGGAGTACACATCAAAAACATCGTCACCGGGCTTAGGTGCATCGGGTGGGCTCTCATAACTTCTCAAGCCCCACGTGTCTATCGCGGGCGTATTCTTATCGGCGAAGGGGTCACGTGGCATTCGCCGCAAAAAGTAAATAGGGCGTCTGTCTGGAATGTTAATAGCAGGAGCGCCTTCAACCAGCACCGCAAGGTTAGGTGGGTAGCCTGATGCATCGGATGCACGTTCAATTCTGTTTTCATCAGCGGCTTTTTTATAGGCATCCAGCGCGGTACGAATTTGTCGAAGAGCCGTTCGCAGCTCCTCTTCCTTTGCGCGCTTGGAAGCCAGTTCTGTTAGGGGCAAGGCAATGGACGCAAGTACCCCCATAATTACCACCACGATCAAGAGTTCAATGAGCGTGAACCCGTCGTGTACTCTAGTATTCACTGACTAACTCCGGGCATGGGTGGAATGAATATGCCTTGCTCATTGTTGAGATTTCCAGGTAGAGGCTGCTCAACAACTGATGGTGCTTGAATGCTCATTTGGCTTTCATTAATCACTGAATTGTTGGCCGGTGAAGGGGGTAGGTTTTCGTTGTTGTTTGTGCTTGCGTTGGACAATGCTCTTAATTGAATTGGTGTTGCACCCAAAGCGTTTTGTGTGCCCGAGAAAATTTCGCTCTTGCCACTGACGGGTAGCGGAATATTCCGAATAATTCTGGGGGTAATCAACAACACAATTTCTGTTTTTACGCCATTTTCTGATGTGCTTGAGAACAGACGACCCAGCACGGGAAAGTCACCTAAAAAGGGAACTCGCTGTGCAGAGTTTCGCTCATCTTGTTGAATCAGTCCCGCTAGTATCTGCGTCTCTCCGTCTTTCACTCTCAGCACAGTGGAAGCGTTTCGTGTACCTAGTCTGTAGGTCTGCAAACCCGATGTACGCGTAATTGTTTCCAGAATGTTGGAAACTTCAAGACTCACATTCATTGAGACCTGTTGATCCAGTGAAATGATGGGTTCCAAATTTAACTTCAAGCCGACATCCAAGTAATTGACCGATTCACTCGTACCCACATTGGCTGTTGTGGTGGTGGTTACCACCGGCACGCGTTCACCAATCAGAATATTCGCTTTCGCTCTGTTTTTGATTCGAATACGAGGGTTGGCCAACAGGCTTGCATCACCATCCAATTGGCGCAATGTTGCGGTGATCAGGGGATTGTTAACTTGTATGGTGACTAAGCCTTTGGATGGATTTCTAAACTCGTCATAGCTTAGTTCGCCTCTAACGCCACCAGAACCAGTGACCGAACCAGAAATCTGATCAGGCCAACGGATACCAAGATCACGCATTTTGTTGGTGGCAATTTCCAGAACTTCCAATTCCAGCATTACTTCGGGCTCTGGCAAATCTTGTGTGGCAATGAGCTTTTCCGCCAGGTTAATAGTCTCGCGGGTATCTTTCATCACAATGAGATTTAACCTTTCGTCCACAAAAATTTCTTTGGCCTTCACCATGGATTTCAGCATGTTTGCAGTTTGCTGAACATTCGAATGGCTTAAGTAGAAATTCCGGATGATTAGTTCTTGGTATTCCGCAGCTTTGGCGGCCGTATTTGGGTAAATCAATATCGTGCTTTCGTCTAGAACTCGATGGTTGAGTTGATTCATCGACAAGATTACTCGTAGTACATCAATCATGGGTTTTTGTTTGATGGTCATCGAGGTGCGTGTGTCTGTTCGCACGTCTTTGTCGAAAATGAAATTTATGCCCGTGGCGTGTACCAAGGCGTCAAATACAGATGCAACTGGTGCATCCCTGAAACTGAATGACACTTCCTTTTTGAACTGTGGCCCAAGCTCAGTTGCGGCCTGTTTGGCTTTTATTCCCATCTCCTGTTCAAATTCGTCTTTCAAGCTCAGTAGTGATGAATTGTTGGGCTGCAATGCGAGTGCTTCATCAAGCAGTTTGTTGCCCTCAGCAAGCTTACCTTGGCGAAGGAGTTGTGTTGCTTCATTGGATAATTGATTGGCTTTGGCAGCCGCCTCAAGTTGTTCTAAGCCGCGTATTGCACGAATGTTGTTGGCATCCAAACCTAGAACTCGATTAAAGTCGCCTCTCGCATCATCAAACGCTCCAAGATTCGCCTTGCTTTCAGCTTGCGCCAGGGTGCGGTTAATCAAGCTTTCCTTCTGCCTGAAATATACTGCTCTGTATTCCGCATTCATCGGGTCTTTGATCATGGCCTCTTCAAGTTTGGCCAAACCGGTGAAGGAATCTCCTGCCTCTAAAAGCTTGTTGCCCTCGCGATACGCTTGTGATGCGGCACAGCCGGATAGCAGCAAAGCAAGGAAGGTCAATGTAATTAGCTTGTTTTTGTTCACTCTAGGCCACTCAAACTCAGTTCGTGTAAATGGTTCATGGGCAGGTATCGAATCGACACCACGGATTCTGAAATGCCTTCAACTTTGTAATCACCGCTTCCGAGTAAATCTCCTACTGATACGGGGATTGTGTTGTTTCCCGCTCGAAGATAAAGCGTGGATTTCTCGCCGCTTTTGAACTTTCCCATGACAACGTAAGGCAAAGGTGGTGCCACTGGTTCAGGCGCTGGTGACGGGGCTGTTGGCGCAGGCGGCTCAGAAGGTCGAACAGGTTCCTCGCTTACTGGAGTCACAGAGGCTTCTACAAAAATGTCTTCGCCAGATGGCTCCCACTTGACTCGTCCCACTTGAGCACCGTAAGGACCGATCGCATTCTGCCGTTTATTGGCAGGTTCAGGCATTCTCGCAACATCGTGCTCTTGACCCGAGTTTTGAACGGGTGTTGCTGTCAAATTCAAAATCAGCAATCCAAGCAAAAGGCTGAGCAGCAATGCGAGCCGAACCTTTGGTTGAAATAGCAAATTCTTCATTGGGGGTTTCATCGGTAATACAGCGCCCATTCAAGGTTGATTTGCAAGTTGCTGACTAAAGGATCTGAGCGACGAAAGGTCAAGCTATTGAGCACTAATGCTTCGTGTTTGTTCAGCGACTCGGCAACAAACTGCAGCACACCTGCATAGCTTCCTTGAACACTGTACTGAATCAGAGAATGAGATAACTTGTCACGACTTGCTTCCACAAAAGATTGATTGGCATCAGAGAGAGTCACTCCGTGTGCTGGGGCTGTGCTCTCCAACGACAAAATCAAACCGTTTAGATCATCACGACTGGCCAGTCTATTATTGATCCTTGCCTCTAGGTCGCGTTGCTTGTGTTGTTCTGCATCCAAAGCGTCAAGCCCTGACTGATTGGTTTGTATTAAAACCAAGGTGTCCCTATGTGTTTTAGCGGTTTGGTGGATATTTGTTCCTATCCAAATCGCCAAGATCATATTCACGGCAAGCAGCACAGCGATCACTGCGATGCGCGTGTCACGCTTTTCCAGTAGCGCATGCAATAGTTGGGGAAGGGATTGCGAAGGCTTAGTCATGAGCAATCCATTGAGCCACAACAAAAAACTCTAAACCATTGGGGCTGTTGGTGGTCCGGCGGTAACGTTGTAATTCCACTTGTTTCAGTACTGTTGAAGATTCCAACTTGGTTAGGTACAAATTAAGTGTTTCCTGATTCTTAGCAAGACCAGAAATGAGTACATGTTTTTCAGAGAGGCGAGGATCAACAGACAATAAGGTAATGTCAGGATTCTTCACCTCCTCGAATGTTAAAAAAAGCCCAGCCCAATTGGTCTTTGATTCAGTCCAATAGTTTTGAAGTTTCCTCTCAAGTGTGGCGGGCTTGATGTTCTTCGCCTCAACCAGCTTATCCTGAAGTAACTGTTGCCTTGAGCGTGCTTGCTCGCGTTGCACCTGAGTTGCATACACCCCAAAGAGCAGGGCGATTAAAGCCAGTAGCAGCAATCCAAGTACTGTCTTGTCGCGTTGCACATTTTGCTGGTTACTTGAAAAATTGATGCTATGCCGCGCCATGGATTTGCACCTCCCCAAGATGTGATTCAACCACGTGGTGAATGTTTTTCCCACGAGTCTCATCAGCGAGCAACATGTGTTTTTCAACTACCTCTTTCACATGGTTGGTGTAATGACTTGGCCAGGTGCGAATAGATCTAATAACTCCATCCTTAACCAGTGCGCTTTGCACTAAAAATTCATCGTGACAAATCACCCAAGATGATTCGTTGGCTTTCAACGAATCAATCAGGTTGAGCAGTTCAGGTTTAACTGTTTGAAACACGTTCAGGTATTGGGTATTCACCTGGCACGCGCATAACAAAATGGGGTCGCCAGGTTGAATTTGCATGGCCTGCCATTGCCATGCCGAGTACTTTGGTCCCATGAAAGTTTTACCCCAGTGCTCGGCAAGCCCTTTGAGTTCAGACGAACCAAGCTTATTGTTTGCAGCTTGCAGCGTGTAGCAGCGCCCCAGGCTGGGTGCCAAGCGAAGGGTTGTTTTATGTCGCTTCATGGCGGGAGGTAACTTACCCTGAACATGGATGGATTGTGTTAACTCTTCAAGTTGGATCGCAGACAACTTTTTCAACTGGTCATGCTCATTCCCTGGTGACGTTTCCCACGCTACCAAGCTCTGGCTGCTTAAATACGCAGACAACTGTTTAGTTGGAAAAGGCCACACGGCTCACCTCATCCAAAGTGGTTTTACCTGCTCTAACTAGCTGCATTCCTTTTTCGAGCAAAGGTACCGTACCTTTGCTTAGTGCATAGGCTTTAATCGTTTGCATCGGTTCCCGATTGGCAATTTTGTCGCGCAGCACATCATCAATTAAAAGCACTTCGGCAATCGCTTTTCGGCCTTTGTAGCCAGTACCCCGGCAGTGCGAACAGCCCACAGGTTTAAATAGTGGGTACGTTTGCAGGTCTGCATGTTCGTGTCCCAAACTTTGAAACAAATTGAAATCCGCTTCATCGCTGAGCATGGGTTGCTTGCAATGCTCACACAGCATTCGCACCAAGCGTTGTGCCACCACCCCATTTAATGCAGATACAAAAGTGTAAGGGTCCAGGCCCATATGTAAAAATCGTCCCAGTACGTCGAATGCATTGTTGGCGTGAACCGAGGTAAACACCAAATGCCCGGTAAGCGCCGACTGAACTGCAACCTGCGCGGTGTCAGCATCGCGAATTTCCCCCACCATGATTTTGTCTGGGTCATGGCGCAAAATTGATCGCAAACCCTTGGCAAAGGTCAATCCCTTTTTCTCATTCACTGGTATTTGCAAAACGCCGTCCAGCTTGTACTCCACAGGATCTTCAATGGTGATTACTTTTTCTTCCTCAGTTTTTGACTCTGTAAGTGCAGCGTACAGCGTGGTGGTCTTTCCCGATCCTGTGGGACCTGTGACCAGGAACATACCGTAGGGTGCCTTAGCCAATCGGCGAATTTGCGTAAGAGTGGACTTGTCAAACCCCAAGGTTTCCAGCGTCAGTTGCTGTGATTGAGAAGCCAATGTACTTCGATCCAGCAAACGCAGAACGGCATCCTCGCCATACACGCTGGGCATAATCGATACGCGTAAGTCGATCGATTTACCTAGGCAGGTCACCTTAAAGCGACCATCTTGCGGGATGCGTCGCTCGCCAATATCCAATTCAGCAAGTACCTTGATTCTGGAAATCATTTGGTCTGCCATGGCCAAGGTATCAATTTTTGTAGCCTGATTTAAAGCCCCATCCAGCCGATACTTTACCGTGAGCCCAGACGGATCAGTTTCAAGGTGAATATCGGATGCACCCACCTGCAAGGCATCGAACAAGGTGGAGTCGACCAGTCTGACCACCGCATTGTCTGTTTGCGAAATACTGGCCATGGAAAGGTGTAATCCTTGTTCCCTGCGATCACTTGCATCTGAAGTTAAATCGTCGGTTTGGGTGAGCGCTCGCATCGCCCCTTCAAGCGTATTTAGCCATGTGTTGAAATCCTCTTCACGCACTAACCTGGGATTTTGCAAGGCTTCTTCGGGTAGGTGTTCAATGGCCCAATCAAACAGGTGTTGCTTGTGCGGATCGCACACCAGCCAAACAGTTTCTCTATTTTCTTCGCAAAACGCCAGGGCACATGACCATTTTCGAACTGCTGAAATGGGTAGGGCTGCAAAATCTGGCTCGAGCGTGCTTAAAGCATCGCTTGTCAGCGTTGACCAAGCAAAGGGATTGGTTGTGAAAGTTGGTTCGTTACTCATCATTGCAAGCTATTGGCCAATTCGAAGATGGGCATGTACATCATTACCACCACCACACCGATGATCAAGCCGATCAGTGCCATCAACACGGGCTCGAATATTCTGGAGAATGCCTCCACGGCCTTGCTGGTATCAGCTTCTAAAAACTGGGCAGTTTTGGTGAGCATTTCGCCCACAGAACCTGTACGTTCACCCACGGTCAACATTTGAAATGAAATTTCAGTAGTTAATTTTGATTCCGCCAAGGCAGTTGAAAGAGGTTCACCTTGCGCAATACGTTGGCTTACCTTTCTTAGTTGATGGGCTTCACCTTGCCCCAGCAATTGTTCTACCTGCGCCAGTGATATTTGCACGGGGATTCCTCCACTAAGCAACAAACCCAGTGCTCGGTATAGTCTGCTCAAGGTGTAGCCTTGCCAAAGTTTTGCCGCGGTGGCATTGCGCAGCACAAGTTGCAAGACCTTGTGTTGATAGTGAGCATTCTTGATTGTTGAATAAATGGCGTAAGCCAATACTGCAAGGACTGTGAATACCCATACCGCATGATCCCGCATGGCGCGACCCCACCATAGAAGCACCTCAGACAACCAGGGTAGGTCGCCTTGCAGCCCCTCGTATACTCCGGCAAAGCGTGGAATTACGTACATCAGCAAAAACATCAGCACCCCCGCACCTACCAACAAAAGAAGGCTGGGGTAAAGCGCTGCATTGGAAATTTTGCGTTTGATGAGGTCAGCCTGTTGAGCATATTCCAGGTATTTTTCGATGGCTTGAGGCAGGTTCGATGTTTTTTCCGCAGCCTGTACCAAGGCGCGAAGGAGGGTGGGGAACTCGTTCGGATAGTTGGCCAAAGCCTCAGAAAAAGATTGTCCTTGTTGAATGCTTTGGATTAGACCAGATAAAACTGGCTTCTGGGATTCATTGGCCTTGCTGTGCAGGCCACTTAAGCTTTCTGTAATTGAAAGTCCTGCCTTTTGAAGTGCAAGCAATTCTTCGGCAAAAGGAATTAACTTAAAGCTTGAGCGTGTGCCACTAGTGAAACGTTGGCTCAGCGGTAACTTAACCGAAATAACCTGCATCCCCAATTCCACACACAACGATTCGGCCTGTTGCTTTGAGCCTGCATTGATTCGCTTGGTTTGAATTGTTCCAGATTGATCAATGGCTGTAAGGGTGAATTGCGGCATACCGGTTTAACGTGAATTTCCAACAGGAGCCCAACTGGTGATGTCGGCGTTTTCTGCGTCACCACCAGGGCTTGCATCTTTACCAAGAGTAAATAAGTCGTACTCTCCATGCTGACCTGGAGATCGATATTCATAGGCTCTACCCCAAGGGTCGGCAGGTGGCGGCTTGTCCAAATAAGGCCCGAACCAATTATTGATTTGCGTTGGTTTTTGATACAAAGCCATCAAGCCCTGCGCAGTACTCGGGTAGCTACCTGTGTCTAGGCGATAGGCATCGAGTGCTTTGCCAAATGCATTGATTTGCGTTTGAGCTGATTTGGATTCAGCTTTGCCCAGTTGACCAAAATAGCGCGGGCCAACATAAGCGGCCAGTAGGCCGAGAATGACTAGCACCACGAGTAATTCGAGGAGGGTAAAGCCTGAAAGGCGATGTGCATGGCTGCGTTGCATTCTAATTTTTCGAATTGCTACTAGAAAATTTAAGTTGCTTTGACGGGGATAAGGTTCAAGAAAAATCAAAAATGATTCTTTGTTCATGTCAGTGTGGTTTGCTTTTCTTCTTGATGAGTAATCCTGATTAATCAAGAAGAGTGGCAACATTTTAAGAAATCGACGAAATCGTTTAGCGTCTTTGGACTTCTGACCAATAACGAGTAATTAAATGAAATGTTTCAAGCTGTTCTTGTATTTATTTTTTCTGCAAGTCGGCTTGAGCGGCCAATTTGCACAAGCCGTAATGAATTCGTCGACGAATTGGAACGTTAGCCCAAGTGGTGAATTCACTTATGAAATTCCATTTCGTTTGCCGCCCGGAATCGCGGGCGTACAACCTAGATTAAGTCTTCAATACGGTAGCCAAAATGGTAACGGATTGGTCGGAGTGGGTTGGAATTTGAACGGGCTAAGCGCGATTACTCGATGTTTAAAAACCCCTGCGCTTGATGGTTCTTATGGGGCGGTGAGTCTCGATTCTATTGACGCCTTGTGTTTAGATGGGCAACGACTAATTTTGCAATCAGGTACATACGGGACCGTTGGTGCGGTGTATGCCACCGAAGTCTACGATGGTTCAAAAATCGTTGGCACTGCTTTGAATGGATCAGGGAATTCAAGAGCCTTTGTAGTTCATACCAAGGCAGGCGAAGTAAAAGAGTACTTGCCGTTCAATACGCCTTCGGACAATGTGGCCATTCAGTTTGTGCTCAGCAAGGTGTCAGATGCAAAGGGAAATTACTGGCAAGTTCACTATCAATCGAGAATTTCTACGGGTGAAATTTACCCTCATCTTGTGTGTTACACAGGAAATAGCCGCCTCAATCAAGCCCCAAAAAGCTGTATTGAATTTGGTTATGGGCCAGTTTCCAACCGATTTGGATCACCAGTCGAAAGGATTGATCCAAAAGTATCCTATGTGGGTGGCTTCAAGGTCAAATCCGCTTCTCTGATGTCTGGTGTAAGAACCTGGATCAACGCAACGGTTGATTCTAGTGGCTCAACCGCGAGCATCTCTGGTAATCCAGTTACCGAGTATAGATTTGAATACCGAAACAGTACGCTAACGGAGAGAAACTTGCTGACTTCTGTTACGGAATGTTCTTCTGCGGGTGTTTGTTTGCCCAAAATCGATTTTCTTTGGAACGACTCACTGGAACCAAAAGGTTGGATATCGGCTAACCATTACATTCAACCCGAGAACGCTCATTCTGCGGGATGGGGTGACATAAAACCCATATACACAGACCTCAATGGAGACGGGTTGGTTGATCTGCTATTCCATCGCACCTTTGGTAGCTATGTTTACAAGGGTGCGTATATCAACACAGGTAATGGTTGGGCACCCAAAACCAGTAATTTTGACCCGCCCCACCCAATAGCAATTGATGGGCGACCAGATTCTGGTGCGCGATTCGTTGATATAAATGGAGATGGGCTTACCGACCTTTTGTATCATAGGCATACCGCAGGCGGCCCCTCGGCTTATGCGTACACCAACACAGGAAGTGGTTGGGTTTCCACACCATCCATGGCTCCCCCGTTTCATATTGTGACTGATTCACTTTTTGATTTAGGGGCTCGTTTCGTCGACATAAATTCGGATGGCAGAATCGACGAACTTTATCATCGCCATCATTCCGGTGGTGTCCAGGTGGGTGCGTATCTGAGTACGGGCACCACTTGGGCCAGTACCCCAGCATTCAATCCTCCTTTTCATATTTCTGCAGATAGTGTTGGTGATCTTGGATTGAGATTTGTTGACTTCAATGGAGACTCTTTACCGGACATTGTGTATCACCGCTTTTTCTCAGGACAGGTGCAGAAAGGTGCCTACAGAAATACAGGATCCGGTTGGGTTCTGGATGACCGATACATCCCACCGTTTCACATTTCCATCGACACAGTAGGTGATGCGGGTGTCCGTTTCGCGGACCTAAATGCGGATGGCTTGGTGGATATGCTGTACAGCCGATCCTTCGGTGGTCAAACGCAATCAGGCGCATATTTGAATACCGGTGCAGGTTGGGTAAATGCTACGGCATTTGTTCCTCCAGTGCATTTTAGTCAAGATGAAGTTGGTGACCTTGGGGTCAAGCTGATTGATTTAAATGATGACGGTTTGGTCGATATTTTATCTTCTCGGCAACAGGGTGCAACACTTAATTCCACCGCGTATTTGAATACTGGTAATGGCTGGAAAAAAGAGGACGCTTACGCACTTCCTTATCCCATGTTTATCGACGGAGCGGGGTTGACAAGTTTGTTTGTTAACGACCTGGATGGTGATTCGAAGCCAGATTTCAACTACCACCATTATCGTGATGGTCAGTTCAACAAAGCCGCTTACAGGAATAATCGGTCTCGAGACGTCATTGGTGCTGTACAAATTGGTGGAGCAAAGAATGTGGCTGGCGCTTTGGAAGTTTTCTACAGATCATATGCGCAGGGTATGAAAAATGAAAATATGGTTGTACCTAGTTATGCCTACCCACGTGCACATGTTTCTCCACCCGCGCAGATTGTGTCTGCGGTTAGGACTCCCAGCGGACTTTCCGCCACAGGGGCTGGTGTTTTACGCTACAAATTCTTGAATGCTGCGGCTGATGTAGCCTCCGGCCGAAATTTTTTGGGTTTTGAATTCATGGAAGTCGAACCTGTAGGTTCTGACAGTGTAATTGGTCCCACGCAAAGAACCACCTTCTCGCAAATTTGGCCCTGCAATGGTTTGGTCAAAAAGCACGAAACCCTACTGCCAGGCGGGGGTAACCGTGCAATCACCGAAAATATCTTAAGAGTTGGTCGATTGGGAGAAACAGTTCAACTCAGTTGCGAAGATGTGTCTCTTAACAAGAAAATCGTATTGCCCTTTGTGGCGGAAGTAATTACAAGGCAATGGGAAATGACATCAAGTGGCGGTCAAGGTGTTGAGTTACCCAGATCCAGCACAGTCACTTCGATGGATTCCTTTGGTAACCCGTTGGTTATTCAAGAGCGAACTTTAAACGCAGACGGTACGCCCACAGGCTACAGTCGCTCAACAAGCAACACCTACGACAGCAATTTAGAACGTATGCGGCAGGGGCGATTAATTCGCAGCACCGTTACACACGTAAAGCCTTAAAACCTATTCATCAGGTCCTTGCCGAAATGATTTCATTCATCAATAAAGCATGCGTATTACTGGCAGCATCATTTGTATCAAACATCGTTTTTGCTGAAACCTTAACGCGTACCAGTGCGTTTGTGTACGACGCAGACGGCGTACTGATCCGCGAAGTCGTCGAACCCACCAATGCTACCCTGTGCATAGCAACCCAATACACACTGGACAGTTATGGTAACCGAATAGCCAGTCAAACCCGAAACTGCAATAGCAGCATCATTCCCGGCGTAGGCACTGAAGCCGCAGCACCGCCAGCGCCCCCGGCCACGGCCAGCGTCAGTGGCAACTACACCCAATTTGCCACTCGCACTGTGAGTACCAGCTATGGCGCCACCACAGTCAACCCGACAGCTGGGCAGTTTCCCACCCGCAATACAAATTCGCTCGGGCATATTGAGAATCAGGAATTTGATACTCGATTTGGTACGGTTACCAAACAAGTAGGTCCAAATGGCTTGGCTACTACCTGGACCTATGACGCATTTGGTCGAAAAACTGGTGAGGTACGCCCCGATGGAAGTAAAACTTACTGGGAGTATCAGTTGTGTTCGACTGCGCCAGCCGGAAGTTGTCCGGCTGATGTTGCTGGTTTGGCACCTTATTACTACATTCGCACAGGCGACTTGAGCAGTTCCAATACGCAGATTGGACCTGTTACCCGTACTTTTTATGACACTTTGAACCGGGTGATTCGAACACAAACCCAAATTTCAACCGATGCTACACAGTGGACGTGGCGAACACAGGACACCAGCTACGATTCATGGGGGCGAGTTGATCGGAAAAGCGATTCTTATTTGAGTGATACAACCGGACATGTTGCCCAGCAGACGGCAATGTGGACTTACAGTTATTACGATATTTTGGGTCGTCTTACCAAAGAGTTGGTTGATGATCCTTCGGCGACGAACACTGCCGACAAGATTGATGGCCGATTTGTGCGGACCATGACTTATGAGGGTTTGAGTACAACAAGCACAAACACCAAGAAGCAGACAACACGCAGCAACTTTAACTCGGTTGGGCAACTTGTTGGCGTGGTTGATCCGCAAAACAATTCAGTTACTTATGCATACGATGCTTTGGGTAACCAAATCAGAAGTGACGCTAGTGGTGTGGTGATTACAACCACTTACGATTTGCGTGGCAGAAAGACTTCCATGAACGACCCCCACATGGGCACCTGGCAGTACCGTTACAACGCCCTAGGCGAGCTTCGCTTGCAGCAAAATGCCAAAGGCCAGTTAACCACAATTATTTATGATACTGCCGGGCGACAAACCGAACGCCGCGAAGCGGACTTGGTGAGTAACTGGTATTACGACACGCACAGTAGTTTGTGTGCTGCCGCCCCCAACACCGCGAAAGGTAAGCCCACGCGCAGTACAACCAGTACGGGCTATGAACGTGTTCATTGTTATGACTCTCTGGGACGTGAGATTAGCCAACGCATTGCCATGGACGGCAATATATTCTGGAGTGGCACAGTTTACGAAGCGGGAACAGGGCGAATTGCTCGCCAAGTTTACCCCGCACGCGTGCAACCCAACGCCGCACCCGCAACCAATACAGCCCCCAGTGCTGGATATGTCGTGCGTAATGAGTACGCATCTACAGGTTTAGTTCGTCAGCTTAACCACAATAGCAACTCTCGTATTTGGGAAATTCACAGTCATGTGAAAAATGGATCGGCTCATATAGAACGAACTTTGTTAGGCAACAATTTAATTGAACAGTTTTATTTTGATACACGCAAACGCCCTTCTTACAATTTGACCGGGCCTACGCTTGGCACACACCGGCAGTACGAGCGTTATCAATTCGACAGTGAAGGCAATCTAAGTAATAGACTATGGACTGATTTCTCGACGCCCTCAGGTACAGTCAGCTACACCCAGAATACCGAGACTTTGGCATACGATGGCTTGAGTCGGTTAAGCAATGTGACTGGCAGTGCGGGTGTGCCCACAAAGGCAATTACCTATGACAAGTATGGCAACATTCTCACCAAGGACGGGCGCACCTACACCTACGGCAACGCAGGCAAGTCGCACCAGCTAACGCAGATTGCAGGCAGCATCCATGGTGCCAGCAACCCCACCTACAGCTATGACGCCAATGGCAATATGCTTAGTGGGGGCGGAGCTACGGTCACCTGGATGAGCTTTAACATGGTCAATACCATGAGCCAGGGTAGCCAGACCAGCAGCTTTTTGTATGGCCCCGAACACCAGCGGGTTAAACAAGTGGCCGCGTACAATGGGCAGAACATTATCACCTGGTACCTTGAGCATTTCGAGCTTGAGAAAAACATCACCACCAATACCACGCAAGCGAAATACTATATTGCTGGCAAAGTGCTTCACATCGAAGAGGGCACAGCGGCTACGCCGAGCAAAGTTGAAACGAAATATTTGCACAAAGACCACCTTGGTAGCGTGGTGTTGGTTACTAGCCAAACAGGGGCAGTACTGGAGAGGTACAACTACGATGCCTGGGGCAAGCGAAGAAACGTAAACGGCACTGACTACACCGCCAACGGCGGGCACCTGCTGGGGGTAACAGACCGAGGCTACACCGGGCATGAGCACCTGGACCACTTGGGTATGGTGCACATGAACGGGCGCATTTACGATGCAAGCCTGGGGCGGTTTATGAGTACCGACCCATTCATCGCCCAGCCGCACAACCTGCAAAACCACAATCGCTACGCGTATGTGAACAACAACCCGTTAAGCTACACCGACCCGAGTGGGTACATATTCAAATGGCTGGGTCGCCAGGTCAAAAAGGTATTCAAGAACAAACTGTTCAGGGCCGCAGCCACAATTGCAGTGGCGTACTACACAGGTGGATTGGTAGAAGGCTGGCTGGTGAATTCGGGCGCAACGGGATTTGCAACAGCCGCGGGGCTGACCAGTGCAGGCAAAGCGGCAGTGGGAGTGGCCAGTGGATTTGCCTCAGGCTTTGTGGGCAGTGGGGGAGATTTGAAGTCGGCCCTTCATGCAGGGCTGACCGGTGGAGCATTTGGTTTTGCAGGCACAGTGGGTGCGGCCAGCGACCCGTCGAGATACTTTGCTCATGCAGCGGCAGGTTGTTTATCCAGTGCAATTGGTGGAGCAGATTGCGACCAGGGTGCAGTGTCGGCATTGGCGGGCAAATACGTCACCAACAACACGCCCTTAAGCTGGGGAGGATCGAGCGGCCTTGCCGCGGCCACGGTGGCAGGTGGAACGGTATCGATTCTGAGTGGAGGCAAGTTTGCCAACGGTGCGGTGACAGCGGCGTTTGGGTACCTTTACAATGAAGCGCTGAGTAACTTTGAATCGGCACAGAGTGCAGATGAACTGCTTGCATCGGAGTATCCGATGGAGGTGGCGATGGCTACTGACCCGAGCAAGATGGGACTGGGTGGGGCTGGTGCATCGGGGGCGAGGTTTGGGGGTGGGGCGCTGTCATCTAATGCAGCGCGACGGTCCAGTATGAGAGATGCTGGTCTTCCCACTAGTCAGCAACCTGTTGGACAATCCCGAAATGCATCTGGAAGGGAGTATTCATACGATGTTGTTGTACCCGGAGGTGGTACTAGCCGAATGTCAGTACAACAGCAAACATTAGATCGCAGTCATCCCGGTAAACCGCATTGGGAAGCTGGCAGAGTCAAAACTGATCCTTTAACTGGTGCAGTCCGAGAGAATCGATACGGTAGACCATCCCTCGCAAATCCAAAGTCAAAAGCCGAATACGAATAAATTGGAGAAAGTTAGTGAACAAGATTTTATCTAAACATTTGCTTATGCCATCTTATCTAAAGGCCGTTTCGTCCTTGATTAAAGTACCGGTACAGGCTTCATCTTTGACTGACCCGGAGACAACAGGTTATTTGATTGAGGAATCAAAGAAGTTTTTGGAAAAACCATTGATTTCGCGTGAGTTTTTGGGTGAGGGGTATGAAAGTCAACTAAACCAAATTTTTTCTAGGTTAGCTGATGTGCAGCAAGGTCCAATGACGTTGTGGATCTCAGATTCGGGAGTTTGTGGGGCTTTCGTTTTAGATGATGTTGCCAAATTTTGTGCGGAGAATGTTGGCATGCTCGATAGAACAGATCCAGCGGTTTTGCTTTCGCAAGATGGATCGAGTCGCGTTTTGATTGAAAAAATTGATGAGTTTGAAAGGATTGGTGTACGTGTAGAAGTCCAAGGTAAGGCTTGGTCAACAATTTTAGCGTGAACCTGAAAGGCCCGTAAAAATTTCCGTGTAAATTGACAGAAGTGGCTCGGCAAAACTGAACAGTTGAGAAAAGTAAACATTGGCGTTTTAAGGTAGGCTTCTCATCGGGCACGAACACCTGGACCACCTAGGGCTGGTGCACATGAACGGATGGATCTGGAACCAAACATAGCAGCTCAATACACTCAAAAAGCTCAATCACCTGATGGGCTTTTTCTTGAATGATCTTCAATAATCTTCTGCGTGCACTTGGGCGACAGGCAACACATTCACCTGGTGTGAATTCTCAACGATTTACGTCAAGTGAGGCCGAAGCAAAGGCACTGCTGGGCAGGTTTTTTAATTTGGCGCATTTGATGCAAATCGTGGAGCAAGGGCGAGGTGGCGTGCAACCGAGGGTTGCCCAACACCCGATGAGTGAGGCGGGCCTGTTGGCGATTGCTGCGTATACGTCTGCCGGCCTGGATCGGATGATTCACGACACTCACAACCCGTTTGGCGGGCCACGTGATCGCCATGATGCAGCCAAGGCGCTGGAGAGCCTGATTCTGGAAACCTTGCCTACCATGGCGCTGACGAAGGCCCCAATCGTCAAAAGAAACCTGACGCTGGACCCGAGCCTTGCCAGGTCAATTTATTGCCCCGGCGCCGAGGTGTCGTTTGACCGAATTACTTCAGTGACCTTGCAGCTTCATCAGATTTACCGTGGCGGCAATATTGACCTGACGATCAAACCGCAGTTTGGCGTGATTGATGTGTCAGCTTTGTCGACCTTCTCCGGTCAAACCCTTCGGGGCGAAAAGGAGGGCATGCTGGAACCGGGCAAAGTGTATGAAGTAATTGACATGCAAAGCGGCCGTGAAGATTCCCCCCTGAACTCCCCAGCGGCTGGTGCACGCCTGCACGCAGAGTACTGGCGGATTACCCTTCAGCAAAAGTCAATCTGAGCAAAGGTTTTAGCGCCTGTCCCAAGTGCCCATTAACCAGTCCATGATGGGGTAGGTGATGTTGAAGTTTTTGTGCGCCATGATCCGCTGGTCGTGGTGCGTGGTGTGTAACCGTGCAAACCGGGTGAAGCCAGGAATGTGATGCACCCAATGGTCTTCTTTCAGGTGGTAGGAAAGGTGCAGTAATTCATAGTTCAGGTAATACGCCATGCCGGTGGCTACCAGCAACAGGGCCACGTTGGGGCTGAACAGCCAGGCCAATATAAAGCCCATAGGCACAAAAAATGCCACCACAAAAAAGCCAACAATCGCGATTGGAAACAGCACGGCTTTGAAGTCCTGGTGGCTGTCAATTTCCATATGGGTATCGGTGAAAAACTTGTGGTGTTGTAGCGAGTGCCGTTTGTACACAAAGCCAAGGCCCTTGACCGGGCGGTGCATGGCGTATTTGTGGCCTGCCCATTCCGCAAAATTGGCATACAAAAAGGTGGCGGGTATGGTCAACCATTCCAGTGCGCTGGGGGACTCTAGCCAGTAAATACATAGCGCGATTACGCCCAAGCCCAAGGTCATTGTCATGGCCAAATGCAGGTAGCCTTGGTAACCCGCTGAAATGAATTCTGCCCTGTAGTTGGTCCGAACCGAGCGGACAGCCTCGTCCTGAGACTCCTTGGGCACAAGCTGTTTGACTTTGGCATGCATGGTATTACTGTCTCCCACATTATGAATTTTATTTTGTAATGTTAGATTGCCCCCGATTGCCTTCAATTTCAAGTGCTTTTGCAAGCACTTGGCTGCGCGCTGGTACACTTTATAAAAAACACCATTCCAAAAGCAGCCAAGGAGACCCACCATGAACGCACCGCTTTCAAGTACACCACCCGCCCACATTGGCCAGCAGGAATGGCAAGCCCGTGTTGATTTGGCCGCAGCTTACCGTTTGGTGGCCATGCACAAATGGGACGATTTGGTGTTCACGCATATTTCGGCGCGGGTGCCCGGTGAAGAAGGCCATTTCTTGATCAACCCCTATGGTTTCATGTTCGAAGAAATCACTGCCAGCAGTTTGGTGAAGGTGAACATGAATTGCGAGAAAGTGGACAACAGCCCCTACGATGTAAACCCGGCTGGTTTCACCATTCACAGTGCAGTGCATGCCATTCGGCATGATGCGCATTGCGTGATGCACACCCACACCGTGGCGGGCGTTGCGGTGTCTATTCAGGAACAGGGTTTGTTGCAAATTTCACAGCAGTCTCTGTTTCCCTTGGCTGGGCTGGCGTATCACGACTATGAAGGTTTGGCCTTGCGCGAAGATGAGAAGGCCCGCTTGCAGGCCGACCTGGGCGAAGCCAATAACCTGATTTTGCGCAACCATGGTTTGTTGACCTGTGGTGCCACGGTGGCAGATGCGTTTTTGAACATGTTCATTTTGCAGCGCGCCTGTGAGGTTCAAATTGCGGCGCAATCGGGTGGCGCGCAATTGATTCCGATTGCCCAGCCAATTGTGGACGGTATCAAAGCAGCGGCTGCACAGGTAACCCGCGGTTTGGGTGGCAATATTGCCTGGCCTGCGCTATTGCGCAAACTGGATCGCGAGCAGCCGGATTACAAAAACTGATTGGCAGGCTTTATTGCTTGTTTCCACCAGTCACGGTGGAAACATACTTCGCAAGAATTTTCATTTGATCCACGGTCAAATGATCAACAAAAGGGGGCATGCCCCCTTTGCCGTTTTTAAGTGCATTCAACACGCGTTCTTCGCTGGGTTTGAGCACATCGAGCACTGGGCCAATTTTGCCCTTCGTGCCAGCATCGGCCAGGGTGTGGCAAATGGCACAGGCCGGGTCGGCATCGGTTTGAAACAGTTTGCGACCCAGTTCAAGAATGGTGGCGTCGTCCATGGCGAAAGCATTGAATGTGCTCAGGCTTAACACCAACATGCAGCTGAATTTCACCATGGCTGAACTCCCTGTGTTTGATCACGCCCTTAATTTGCGGGCCTTGAACAAGCCCCAACTGCTATCCAGAATATAGAAAAACAGGGCTTTCAGGGCGCTCTCGTTCGGGACAGGGTTTTTGCCTTTGCCCATGCGGTGAATTTGGCGGGTGTACCACTGAATTTCCAGCAAGCCGGTGCGGTCCACTGCTTTTACACCGGTAATCAATGGCTTCACTGGGTGCAAGGCTTCCTTGTTGTCCAATAGCCGCTTGGGCAAATCGGGTTCAATGGCAATCGAGCGGGCAAGGCCAATCAAATCCACAGCACCACTGTTCAGCGCTTCTTTCATGCCACCCACGGTGCGAAAACCCCCAGTGAGCATCAGTGGCACTTTGCACACGGCACGTACTTTCTCTGTGAAGTCGATGAAGTAGGCTTCGCGCTTTACGGTGCTTTCCTTCTTGGGTTTTGCACTTGCGCCCGTCATGGCGGGGGCTTCATAGGTGCCGCCCGACACTTCAATCATGTCAATGCCGCGCGCGGTCAGTTCCTGAATTACCGCCAGTGATTCTTCCTCTGAAAAGCCACCCTTTTGGAAGTCGGCTGAATTCAGCTTGATACCCACCGGGAAGTGAGGGCCCACCTGTTTGCGCACTTCGTCGTAAATGGCCAGTACAAAGCGACGGCGGTTTTCGGCGTTGCCACCCCACTGGTCGGTGCGCTGGTTGCTTAGCGGGCTTAAAAACTGGCTGATCAAGTAGCCATGCGCACCATGAATTTGCACGCCGTCAAACCCCGCGTCTTTGCACACTTTCGCGGTGCGGCCCCAGCGGGCAATCAAATCAAGGATTTCAGTCTCGGTGAGTTCGCGTGGTGTGGCAAACATCATTTGCAGGCTTTTGTGGAAAGGCACCGCCGAAGGCGACACGGTTTCCTTGTTCATGCCTTTGGGGCACTGTTTGCCGGGGTGGTTGATTTGCACCCAGATTTTGCTGCCATTGGCCTGGCCCGCTTTGGCCCACTGCTGCAACAACAGCATGTCGCGGTCGTCTTCAATCACGACGTTGCCCGGCTCTGCACGTGCTCGGCGGTCAATCATCACATTCCCGGTTATATTCAAACCAATGCCACCGGCTGTCCAGCGCTGGTAGACCCGCACAATTTGTGGTGTAACGCGGTTGTCGCGCGTGCCCAAGGCTTCGCTCATGGCGGCTTTCACCAAGCGGTTGGGAAGGGTGGCGCCGCAGGGCAGTGTCAGTGGGTCGCGAAGTTCAATGCGCATCGTGGGGGGTCTCCGGTGGTTCTAAATTGAAAATCATTGTTGTCACATGGTAGCTTGGGTGCATGAAAAAAATTGAAGTCAACACACTAATTTTCACCGCATTTGCCATGTGCGCATTCGCAGCCAATTCTTTTTTCTGCCGAGCTGCTCTAGGCGCTGAGCAAATAGACCCCGCCAGCTTCACCGCCATTCGCCTGATCAGCGGGGCCGTTACGCTGTGGTTGTGTTTGCGCATTCAAAACAAGGGCGGACAGCAAGGCAGTTGGGTGGGTGCTTGGGCATTGTTTGGTTATGCCGTGCTGTTTTCCATGGCTTACCTGTACATGAGTACGGGCACGGGTGCGCTGATTTTGTTTGCCAGTGTACAACTCAGCATGATTGCCTACGCCGCCACACAGGGTGATAGATTGAAAGGCTTGCGTGCTTTGGGCGCAGTGGTGGCGGCAGCGGGTTTGGTGTTGTTGTTGTGGCCACACCTGCAAACGCCAGCTTCGGTGTTGGCTGCTGCAAGTATGGCTTTGGCAGGTGCCTGTTGGGGTGTGTATTCCGTGGTGGGCAAGGGTTCCAAATCGCCTTTGGCTGACACCGCAGGTAATTTTTCCAGGGCAGCTTTCTTGATGGTGTTGGTGTGGATGGCCGTGTACTTTTCAGCCAAGGCGGGCGTGCACATTCCCGGGGTTACAGTGGAGCGCGGCTTGGCCCTTTACACCGTGTATTTGCCAACGCCCACCGTGGCGGGAGTGTTGTTCGCCTTGGCCTCGGGCTGCCTGGCCAGTGGCATTGGTTATGCGGTGTGGTACAAGGTACTTCCCGCTTTGCCCACCACCTCGGCAGCCAGTGTGCAGCTGAGCGTACCGGTGATAGCGGCGCTGGCGGGCGTTGTTTTCCTGAACGAGACTGTTACCGCCACTTTGCTGGTGGCCATGGTCATGACGCTGGGCGGCGTGTATCTGGTTTTGCGCGCCAAGCGTTAAGGTCTTCTAAATTCAAATTGGCTGGACATTGAATCGATGAACGAAGTTTCGAAACCCAAAGATGAGAACACCCAGCTTGTAGGGCAAGCGGTGCCAACGCCTTCAAGCCTGTCTAACCTGGCCAAGCAGTTTTACCTGCAACACTGGGGCTTGCTGCTCAGTGCTGCCTTGGTGTTGGCGGTGGTCATCAATTTGTGGCCCGTGTTGGCGCCTTTCGTGGCTGCTTTTGTGTTGGCTTATCTGTTGGCCGCCCCCAGCCGTTGGGTGCATGGCAAGTTGCGCGGGCGTATTCCCTTGCCGGTGTGTGCTGTGCTCACTTTTTTTGCGCTGTTGCTGATTTTCTCCAGTGTGGGCCTGTTATTTATTCCGGTGGTGCTGACCCAACTCGAACTGATTCAGAACAATTTGCCGCAGCTGATTGTGAACGTGAAGCGCACGGTGCTGCCTTGGCTCAATGAAGTGTTTGGTTTGACCATTTCTGTGGACAGCACTGAGATGAAAGACCGCATTGCGGCTTACATCAGCGAGAACCGTGGCACGCTGGCCGAGATCAGTACAAAAATTTTGCGCTCGGGCTCGCAGTCGGTGTTGGGCATTACTGGTTTTGTGTCGCTGACCGTGATTGCTACGCTGTTTATTCTTCCCGGTTGGACTCAAATCACCAAACAGTTTCAGCAGTTGTTTCCGCCGCATTTGTGGAAGCGTGCACAACCCTTGTTCAGCGAAATTGACTCTGTGATGACCGAGTACATCAAGGGCATGATGATTGTGATGCTGTTTCTTAGCACCTTTTATTCAATCGGTTTGAGTGTGGTGGGGCTTCAAAGTGGCTGGGCTTTGGGCATGTTGGCGGGCGTGCTGTGTGTGGTGCCTTACCTTGGGTTTGCCGTGGCTTTGCTGGTGGGCTTATTGACGGCCGCACTTGAATTGCAGGGTTTCTTGCCAATTTTTCTGGTGCTGCTTGTGTTCGTGGTGGGCCAGTTTCTAGAAGGTTTTGTGCTGACCCCCTTGGTGGTGGGCGACAAAATTGGCTTGTCGGCACTTGCGGTAATTTTTGCCCTGGCGTTTTTCGGGGCCATATTTGGCTTGGTGGGGGTATTCCTTGCGCTGCCGTTGGCGGCGATTTTCAAGGTGGCTTACCTGCATGCCTTTGCGCACTACGAGCAAAGCGACTATTACCGGCAGGCCCGGTAAGTTAGGCGAAAAAAAACCGGTGGGCTGCTCACTTCTCCCACCGGCTGTTCAGCCCAAAGTTTCTGTCACGAAATTGATTAAGCTGCGTTTGCTTTCAACTGGCTGTTCATGCGGGCACGGATGGCATTTGCAATCTCAGTGTTGGGCTTGCGGCCAGAATCCTCAACAGACGCCACAAAATTGTCGATCTCGGTCAGGAAACGGCTGTTGTCGTGCATCCAGGGGTGGAAGTCGGCTTTGAAATAGTCCATGAACTCGCCATTGGCCACCGGGTTACGCAATACGCCCACCTTTTTGCCCCACAACATTTTGGTCACGGTCCAGAAGCCTTTCAAATGGCCACCCTTGATTGTTTTGTCGGCAAACACCAAACGCACGTGGAAGTAAGCCACCAGTGGCCAGAATATGGCAGTGGCCAGTACCATCGCCAGGCGGCGGCTGAAGCGGTTGCGCATGTTGTTGGGCAATACATGGTTCCACACGTCGTAGGCCACGGCTTTGTGTTCGGTTTCTTCGTAGGCGTGCCACATCCACATTTGTTTGTAGGCTGGGTCGGATTTTTCACCCAGTACGTCGGGGTTGCGAAGCAACTGGTCGGCCATCAGCGCGGTGTAATGTTCCAGCGCGATAGTGCCAGCCAATGTCAGGCGTTTGCCCAGGGTTTTCTTGATGAAGGCCAAAAAGCCCCACAGGAAATTGTCCAATTGCGAAGCGGGCAGGCCAGCGCGATCTAGCATCTCGTTGTATTCAACATGCTCACGGCTGTGCATGGCTTCCTGGCCAATGAAGGCCACCATGGCTTTTTTCAATTCAGGGTCGGTGATGTCGTCGCGGTAGTTGCGCACAGCGTCCATGAACATGCGCTCGCCAGCCGGGAAAAACAGCGACAGGGCGTTCATGAAATGGGTCACGTGGGGACCTTGCTCATGCCAATTGGATACCTTTTCTTCAGGCAGATTCAATTTGACATCGCGGCGTACAGGCATGATGTTCTTCATGGTTTGACTCCTACACTTGTTTTATTGTTGTTGCCACGTTTAACAGTGACATTGCGCAATGTAACAATAAAATTTCATGTCCACAATAGCAAAACTTGAATACCCGTTCTAGAAAATACTGCGGGTTTACCCTGAATCTGCAGTGTTATTCCTGCGTGCCAAGTGTGCTTTTGAAGCGGTCTGGAATGGGCGTAGAGCGACCTGTTTTCGGGCTGACCCACACCATTTTTGCGCTGCCGGTTGCCACCAGAACTTCGGGTACATCGGTGCGGCGCATCTCGTATTTCTGCACCAAGCTGCTGCGGCCCACCTCGCCCGCAAACACCTTGATCTCCACCACGCCGGGTGCTTTCAGTTCTTTCAGAAAGCTGCATTCGGTGTGAACGATCACGACATACGCAGGGTTGTTGTCCGCGCTTTCCGGAAACAGGGCTATCCATTCCACGCGGGCTTGCTCAAAACAACGGAAGTACACGGTGTTGTTGACATGGCCAATCTGGTCCATGTCGCCCCAGCGCAGGGGCACGGTGGTGGAGTAAATTTCTTTCATGTTTTATCGCTGGTTGCGTTGTTCGGTGCGCCATTGCCAGGGGGCAAGGGGGGCTGTTTGTTGCCACAGGCCTTTGCGTGCATTGCGGGCCTGGTCCTCCGCAGCTTCGTACATCACACGGTCTTCACTGCTTTGGCTTCGCGCGAATTCCCGGTACCACCAAGCTTGCCCGGCTTCAATGGCTTTCAGGTTGATGTCGGTTTCACCATCACACAAGCGCTGCTGGCACCCTTCTACGGGCAACACCACTTTCGCCACTTGCCGTTTGTAGCGGTCCGTGTTGTTCACGATGATTTTTACGTCTTTGTTCAGCACCTGTTCGGTCAACCAGCGCTTGGACTGCTCACCGCCCGCCTGATTCAATTCAGGTGCATCCACGGCGTGCATACGGATTTTGTGGGTCGCGCCATCGCGGTTTCGCACTGTGATGGTGTCACCATCGGCCACGCGGGTGACCGTGGCCAGGTAAAAACTGCCCGAAGTGGCCGAGCCGGGCTGGTTTTGACTTTCCGAGGCGACCGGCCCGCCGATGCCAATGTTTGGGCCGTAGGGGCTGATGTAATAGCCCAGCAGAGCCAAAACCAGAGCCAACACTTTAAAGATCATATTGGGTTTGAGAATGTTCAAGGTTAAGATGGCTATCGAGCCAAATCACGATTCTAAAAAACAGCCGAGAGTACCATGGACAGAGTAAACCTGCAGTTCAATAGCGACAACACTGTGGCCACCGTGGCCTTGAATCGCCCGGAGAAACACAATGGGGTGGATTGGCCCATGCTGAAAGAAGTGCGCAAAGTGCAGCAGCAACTGGCCCGGCATAAAACCCTGCGCGCTGTTATTTTAAAAGGCGAGGGGCCTTCATTCTGCGCGGGGCTCGACGTAAAGTCGGTCATGAGCAACCCAAAAACTGCCGTGGTGATGTATGCCAACCTGTGGTTGCCCATGCGCAATATTTTCCAGACCTGGAGCATGGGTTGGCGCGATCTTGGTGTCCCCGTGATTGCGCAAATTCACGGCAATTGCTTCGGCGCTGGTATTCAGTACGCGATGGGCGCAGACATTCGGGTGTGCACTCCCGATTCGCAGTTGTCCATTCTGGAAGCCAAATGGGGGCTGGTACCCGACATGGGCGGCGCTGCGCTGGTGCGTGAACTGTTGCCTGTGGATGTGGCCAAGGAACTCACCATGACTGGGCGAGTTCTCAGTGGCCTGCAAGCCAAGGAACTGGGTTTGGTGACTCATGTGGTGGAGAATCCTGAGGAAAAAGTGCAGGCTTTGGTGCAGGAAATTTTGACCCGTTCCCCAGACTCAGTGGCTGCCAGCAAGTTCATGTTGCAGCGGATTTTCGGCATTGACGAGGCTGAGCATTTAACCCAGGAACGCCGCTGGCAGCGCCGGGTGTTGGGTTTCAAGAACCAGCGCATTTCGGTTGTGAAAAACAGCAAGCAACCCACCATGCCGTTTGCCAAACGTCAAATTCGTTGAAATGAAGGGAAAGCCGCATCCAGCGGCGCACTTCGGGCAGTAACAAAGAATTCGGCGATAAAAACACAACACGGAGACATGCCCATGAAGGCCCTAACCCCCAATGACCAATTGTTCTTGTGGCTGGAGCGCCGCAACCAGCCTATGCATGTGGGTGGGCTTGTGTTGCTTAAACCTCCAAAGGGCCAGAGCACCTTGGATTATGTGCACAAGGTGGTGGCTGATATGCGCACCTACACCCAGCCCGTTGCGCCCTTCAGTTTGCGTTTGAAGTCGCGGTTAGGTATGTGGTTTTGGGTGGAGGACGATGAGTTTGACCTGGAAGCGCACTTTATTCACTTGTCGCTGCCCAAGCCCGGCCGTATTCGTGAATTGCTGGAGTTGACTTCCAAGCTTCACGCCTCGCCGCTGGACCGCGCCAAGCCTTTGTGGGAAGCCTATGTCATCGATGGCCTTGAAGACGGCCGTGTGGCCTTGTACACCAAGGTGCACCACGCGTTGGTGGACGGTGTGGCTTGCATGAAAATGTTGCAGCGATTCATGGCCGACAATCCGGCAATCACTGACATCCCGCCTTTGTGGGCCAACCCGAACTTGCGCGGTTCGGTGCAACGTTCTGAAGCCTCCGAAGGCTTGGTGACGATGTTGGGGCAGGTGGTCGACACCGCAAAAACCCAGTTGTTCAGTCTTCCCAAGGTGGTGAAAGAAGTGGGCCGCTCACTGTGGCAAACCAGCGTGGCCGATCCGGATTTTGTGTCGGTGATCCAGGCGCCGCGCAGTGTGTTGAACCGCCGCATCACTGCCTCTCGTCGAGTGGCCGCCCAGTCGTGGTCGATGGAGCGCATCAAAGCCTGCGCTACCGGTTTGAACATGACTTTGAACGATGTGGTGCTGGCCATGTGTGGCTCTGCCTTGCGTTCTTACCTGAGTGAATTGAATGCTTTGCCCGCCCGCCCCTTGGTGGCTATGGTGCCAGTGTCGCTTCGCAAGGACGACACCGCAACCGGCAACCATGTGGCTTTGTTGTTGGCCAACTTGGCCACCGACACGGAAGATCCGGTTGAGCGGATTGAAACCATTGCCCGCTCTGTGAACCATTCCAAAGAACGGTTTGCCAGCATGAATCAAACTGAAATCATGAACTATGTGACCACGATGATGGGCATCAGCGGCTTTAATATGCTGACCGGTTTGGCACCCAAGTTGCAAGCCTTTAACATCGTGATTTCCAATGTACCGGGCCCCAAGCACACGCTGTATTTCAATGGTGCTGAAGTCGATGGTGTTTATCCAGTGTCACTGTTACTGGATGGTCAGGCTTTGAACATTACCTTGAACAGCTATGCAGGCAAGCTTGAGTTTGGTTTGGTTGCTTGCCGCAGAACCATGCCGTCCATGCAGCGTCTTTTGCAGTTTCTGGAAGATGGTTTGGTGGAACTGGAGCAAGCCGCCGCGAAAGAGGCCAAGGCCAATCTGAAAAAACGCAGCGCGGCCTGATTGATCATCTACTCCTCGCCATAACGCGAGGCCATGGCAATGCCGAACAGAAAGGGCCAGCGCTGAAACGAGTCGTACACAGCCTGGTCCTGTTGGATGTCTTGATACATGTTGTAATCAAAACCCTCCAGTTGGGCACTGAGTGCGTAAATGTCGTGTGCCATGTCGGCCGGGGGCATGAACAGCGCGGGTGGTGAGTTGGGGTCAAATTGTGCCATTGTGTTGTTCTCCCCGGTTTAGTTCGAAGCTGCCATGGTTTGAACAGGGCCCAGAATTTTCCAGGCTGCGCCGGGTGCCTTGATCCAATAAGATCCCTGGCTTTCCATCACCGTAATGTTGCCCTGCTGGGACACCAAGCGTGTTGCCGGCAAATCGCTGAGTAACACAGGCCACGACGGTTTAATTTGTTGATCCGATGTTTGCGCCAGCCATCGCACCAGCAATTCACTTAAAGCCGTGTAGCTGACCGATTGTTTCACCGCCACTGGCCCTGTGTTGGCTGGTGTGTAACCGGGGGCAATCCAGTAACCAAACACGGGTACTTTGGTAATGGCTGGCGTGGGCAATTCTCGCAGCCCCACCAGTTGTCCAAATTCACCAGTTAATCCAGCGCCGTGTTCGGGTACTACCACCACCAACGCTTTGCGTTCGCTGCGTCGAATTTCCCCAAGTACGGATTGAATGTCATTCAACATCCGCTCAAGGCGCAAGGGGTAACTGTTCAAGCTGTTCAGGTTGCTGTTGGGTAAACGGTTGCCGTCATGCAAGGTGATGCTGTTGTAGTAATAAGCCACTGCGGGCCCGCTTTGCTGAACGCGTTTGTTCCACCATGCACGCAGGTAATCACCATCGCGACCCACGCGTGAGCCATCAAAGGCCTGCACCCCGGCGGGCACTTCATCATGGGCCACCAGTTCAGTGGCTCTGCCACCCAGGTTTGTTTTTACAAGTTTTGAGAAGTCTTGAAAACGACCATCGTGATTCAGCCCCATTTCCACTTCAAAGCCCACGTTTCTCAGTTGCTCGAACAGCATGCAACTGTTGTTCGCCGGGCTGTAAAGTGCATCGTGCGGTGTTTGCCCACATTTTCCGCGCAACAAGCGAATGGCTGCTGGCCCCGAGTAACTGGTCGCTGAGTTGAAGTTCTCGAATACGAAATCGGCTTGCCGAATGGCCGGGTGTTGGCTCTGTTTTGCGTACTGCAGGTCAGCCCAGGACAGCGAACAGATTTGGAGCACAATCACATCGAAATCCGGACTGGCCTGGGGTGCAAAGGGTGCCAGTGCAATGGTGCGTTGCCTTTCAAAAAAGCCGGCGAGAACGGCGCCCGGCCCCGCACCTTCATAGGCGTTGTCTCGAAGTTTGGTTTGACTTTCCTGGTCGCGCGCTACCCGCAGTTTTTGAAAATCGACTTGGCCGAGCGCCAGTAGTTCAGCGGGCGACAAGTTTTCACGCGCCTGTATTTGGGGTTCAAGCACGGTTGCGGTGTTGTTGGTTTGGGTCTGCTCTTGAATAAACGGCAGTGCCTGAATACCCAGGATGCAGACAAGCCCAAAGCCGACCCAACTACTGATGCGTATGTAACGATCCAGCACCCGCACTATCATGAAGCCCAACAAAGCACCCCACAGCATCCAGGGTTGAATGGTGCGCTTGAGCAGTTCCCACAAATAGTCTGGGGAAAAACCGAACAGTGCCTTGATTTGATCAACCAGCGCCAGCGATACCACCAGTCCTAACTCATGCAAGAGCAAAGCGATCGCCGGCCCGGTGAACACCAGGTAGCGCAGTACCTTCATCAGTTGCTTGTTCTGATAGGCCGCCGGGTTGGTGGCAATCAACAGGGCAAACAGACCCAAATTCCACAAGGGGCTAATGGTCAGTTGCCCGGCGAAGTGCAAGCCAAACTTGATCAGGAAGTACAGGTTCCACAACAGCATGGCCCTAGTTCTCCCACTTCTCGGTTTGGTTTTTGTTGCCCATCAAGCGGTTGCCAAAATCAACAGCACCATCTTTGAGCCAGGCAAACAGGCGTACATAGCCGATCATGCCTTTTGCAAACACATCTTTTAGACCACCCAGTGCACGGTCACGGGTTTGGTCTTCCTGCCAATTCAGCCAGGCGTCGGCCCGGCCAAAGGTGCACTGAATCAACTGTGTTTCCTGCTCAGGGGTAAGGTTGGTGAACAAAGCCTCGACATGCCCTGTTTCAGTGAAGTGAATTTTGGCTGGAAACAGAAATTCTCGGTCTCCCCGGTGCAAGCCAACCTGCACTTGGCTGAATTCGCTGATGCCTGTGGTATCGGCCACAGCCAATGTTAGCCCCGCTGCTGAATATTCTTCGGTGTAGCAACTTACAGTGTAGCCGCCGGGTAGTTTCAGAAAAGCGGGCATCACCATTCGCACTCGGTGGTGTACGTGTTTCTGAACTGACTCGGTTGCAACACCCACGGCAGCACCCAGAATGGCCAGGTTGAAACCGCACCACAACAAGTTCATCAACACGGTGCCTGTTTCATGGGTATTGAACACAAACAGGCGAAGCAAACCCACGGAGAAGCCAAGCACATTGATCAAGAGCAAAATCAGATAGGGCTTTGCAATATTCGCATCAAAATAACTTTTCTCGATCAAGCCGCCCTTCGAGGTGACGTTGAACTTGCCGAGTTTCGGGTTAATGAATGCGAGAGTGGTTGGCAGAATAATGTACCAAGACAGCACGGTTTCATATACCTCTGACCAAAACGACCGGCGGTATTTGCCTTGAATAACCGAGTTGGTGTAACTGGAAATGATCAACTGTGGCAATGCATAACTAAGGATGGTCACCGCGGCGGCATTGATCAAGTGCTGTTCGAAAAACAGGTAAGCCATGGGCATGACCAAAAAGATCATGCGTGGTATGCCATAGAAAAAATGCAGCATCGCATTCGAATAGCAAATGCGCTGAAAAAGGTTCAACCCCTTTTTGAACATCGGGTTGTCCGTGCGGAAAATTTGAGCCATGCCGCGTGCCCAGCGAATGCGCTGACCAATGTGGCCCGCCAGGGTTTCCGTGGCCAGGCCCGCTGCCTGAATATTGTTCAAGTACACACTGTTGTAGCCCAGGCTGTGCAGTTTAAGGGCGGTGTGCGCGTCTTCAGTCACGGTTTCTACCGCAATGCCACCCACCTCCAGCAATGCTTTGCGTTCAATCACCGCGCAGCTGCCGCAGAAAAATGAGGCGTTCCAGTAGTCGTTTCCGTCTTGGATCAGGCCGTAGAACAAAGAGCCCTCATTGGGCATTTGTCGAAATGAGTTGAAGTTGCGTTCGAACGGGTCTGCCGAGAAAAAGTGGTGCGGTGTTTGTACCAACACGCACTTGGGGTCACGGCTGAACCATCCCATGCTGGTTTGTAGAAACGAGCGTGTGGGTATGTGGTCGCAATCAAAAATGGCAATGTACTGGCCATGCGTGTGTTTCAAGGCGTAGTTGATATTGCCGGCTTTCGCATGGGAGTTGTCAGGGCGGGAAATGTATTCAACACCGGCTTGTTTTGCAAATTCTTCAAAGGCAGGGCGGTGCCCGTCGTCCAGAATGTAGACCGTTATTTTTTCAAGTGGCCAATCCAAACCTTTGGCCGCATAAACCGTGGGGCGCACCACGGACAAAGGCTCGTTGTAACTGGGGATGAACACGTCTACGGTGGGCCAGTCATTCAGGTTCAGTTCCAGCGGCATGGGTTTGCGTTTCAAGGGCCATGCGGTCTGAATGAATCCGAATATCAGAATAATCCAGGTGTAGGCTTCGGCAGCAACCAAGGTATAACCCAGGAAAATTTCAGTGCCACTTTCAAGGTCAAGTGAACTGGTGAAACGCCAAAACACATAGCGTGCCAGCAGCAACATGGTCAGTGTCATCAGGCACAAGTTGGCAAAGCGCTCGGGCAAGCGTTTGAACAACATGGCGAACAGATAGCACACCACGATAAAGATCCATTGTCCTGCCAGGGGCAATGAGGCTTGAGCCGTGAATAGAAACAGGGCCAGGGCAGAAAGGCCCAACGCCCAGCGTAACCATTTGAAGCGCACCACAAAGTGGCTGGCGTTTTCTATTCGCTGTTCAAGCCGTGCTGCGCGCACGGCATAGTCAGTGAATCTGCTGAATTGCAAGCGTACAGCGCGATAGGGACGCTGAATCAGAAACTTGAACAGATAGGTGATCGGGCTCAGCAAATCGTGCAGAGCAACAACAACAATATGCAGCACGAAACTTGGAAGGCTTCGGCCTTGTCGGCCATTGGATGCCTCCAGTGCGCTGTTCAAACTGTTCGGGCGCAGCCAAAGTGCCTGGAATAGGCGTAACAAACGAACCCGGGTTTTCAGGTTCGGAAATTCGCGCAGGTCAAGCAGGCGCTCTAGTCGGTTGATCCAGCTTGATGAGGTGCTCATCCGATCTCCGTGTCAATCCAATTGCACAGCTTTTGCTGATCTTCCACCAACTGTGAGCGTGGTGCATAGTCGGCCAGGGCCAGGCCAGCGGCAAGGCTTTCTGCCAGTGCCTGGTCTTCATGCAAATAAAATGGCAGCAAACGGTGGCTCAGTTTCATTTTGCACAAAGTCCACAAATCCAGATGCAGTACCTTGGCTGAGTCGAAGCGGTTCATGAGAAAGTACGATGCGCCCCGGCTTTCGAGCAAATGTGGAAGTAGTGCGTCGATACCCAAAATAGAGGCAGAATCCGGAATCAAGGTAATCAGATTAAGATCAGACAGGGCCATCACTTTTTGGCACCATGGTGCAGGCCAACGCGGCAGGTCAATAATGACCACCGCATCTTCAGCAAACTGATCTTTTTGAAACAGCTCGGTCAGGCGTTGGGGTTGCTCCATCAATACCCGGTCAATCGCCAATTGCTGCGCCATCGTCACTTCACCGAAAGGCAGCAGCTTGAAGTCCGAATTGCTGGTGCTCATCACCTGTTCCAGAGGATCGCCCTGCAAGAGGACATGTGCAAGGCCGCGACTGCTGCGTTTGGTGAACCCCAACTGAAATTCAATGTTGTTGACGGGGTCTGCCTGCATCAGCGTCACATTGCGTCCCAGCATGCTGAGGTGGGTGGCCGTGGCAATCGCCAGGCTGGTTCGTCCTGCACCCCCGGTGGGGGAGACCAAAGCAATAATGATCATGCGTCCTCTTTGTCATCGGGGCTGGCAATCCATTTGCCATGCCGCACCAGCTGATAACAGTCGTCGGGTAACTGGTTGTTGCTCCAGTTCACCCAGTCACTTAACCAGATTCTGGTTGTCGGGTTTTTCATCATTTTGCCCACTATCAAAATAGTGAGCAAAACGCCCAGCAGCAAACCACTCGCTATCAATGCAAGAACGATCATTTTGCATCCTCACTCAATAGTGCATTCAGGCGTTGTGTCCATGGGCGATTCTGGTTCAATGCTTCTGGGGTTTCATCCCAAAGTTCTGCCAATTTCGAAGACTCGTTCTGGTCAGAGCCCATCAGGTCTAGCACTGACAATGGTTCCAGTTCTTCGTGCAAATCGGCCAGCAATTCACTTTGTGTCTCTTCGCCCAAAAATTGAATGTCCCCACTGAAAAGTACGGGCAGGCTTTCCCGGAAACACGATTCAAGCCATTGGCGATAGCTGGCTTCATCAGGTTCACTGTCCCACATCTTCAGCAGATAAATGGCCTCCCGGGTGGCGGTAAACACACATGTGGCCTGCGACCAATTGGCCAGGCGAAGCGCCGTTTGTGCAGTCATGTGACGCATCAGTGAAAGGCGGGTCAACGTGCAATGCATGGACCATTGTTTGCTCAGTTGCAACATCATCAAGCCCTGCGCCGCGAATGTCGGATTGGCTACCACTGTCAACAGGCCAGGCATGAACACCTCATGCAAGTCGCGCGAGAAGGTGTTCAGATGAGTTTTTGGGAGGTAATCATGCGTAGACGGTTTATTGACCTGCCCTGTGTCCAGACCCAACCAGGTTTCCATGTTTTGCTCATGCAGCCACACCGTGTCCGCACCCATGCGCAGCAACACGGAGGCATCTTGTGCTGATACCTCGCCATGCGTCTGGATGTGAATCCCATGTTGCTTGTCGTTCTCGAAGCGAAGGCTGTGGCTGGCCTGTGCCAGTTGCTTCAGGTTGCCAAACACAGTGCTGTCGAGCACATGGTGCATGGGCAGTTTTGACAGTTCACTGGTGTCATTCCACAGGTTGGTTTGCAGGCCCCATTGACTGGGCCACCAGGGGCGAAACTCAAACTCGCCAAAGTCGCTGACATCGGCCAGGCCGTCGGCAAAAGTGCTCCACTCGGGCAAGTCACCCTGTACGGTCGTGACTACATGGGCCTGCGCATGGTGGGCCCATTGATGCAACAGTCGCATTTGAGCCAGTGGGTTTTGCCTGTCCAGAGACTCTTTGCTGTCATCAAACCAGAGTTCAGCATGTTCGATGATCACCAAAGCAGGTTTCAACACGCACAGCGTATTCAAGGAACGGCAAAGTTGGCGGATCCCGTTCTTGGCATGCCCTTTGGCCCACAAGTTTCGCACGGACACCACATCCAGGCCTTTCGGGGCGCCCGCACGTTTGAGCAAATAAGGTTCCAGCAGGCTGCGCACTTCGTTCTTCGGGCTGGCGGTCAGCCACAGGCAAGACTTGAATGGAGTTTCTTCTTGCGAGTCCAGCCAGTGTTGCAGCAAGCTCTGCGAAAAACGATTCGCATGGGGTGCGCGTACAACATAGGCTCCGGGCTTGGGCAAGTCGATCATTTAAAACCTCGAGTAAGGTGCAACGCCTTCAGGCGGCACGCTCAATTCGAAAAAGTCGCCAAATGAATACTTCAGATAAACCTGTAATCGGTCGGGGTTGTAGCCTTCGGATCGATCGATTTCAAAATAGCCACCCACGACAAAGTTTTTTAACACCTGACGCTCAAGTGCAAGGCGCAAACCGGTGCTGGTGCCGCCACCCGGGCCACCAATTTGCAAGGTAGGGTTACCTTGTGCTGCAGCGGCAGCGGCAAGTTCCGGGTTCAGCGGGTAAAGTGCAGTGTCATCTTCTCGTGATTCACTGGCACCGACCCGGGCTTGGGCCTGCCATGACCAACCATTCATGTTGCCAGTCCAGGTGATTGGAAATGTCAGCGAACCAAAGGCTTGTGGGCTGTAGTAGCCGCCCTGTCCAAAGGTGTAAAACCGCAGGTTCTTCTCAAATGACCACAAAAAGAGCGACGCACCAACTTCTACCTCATGTCCAGGGCGCTGGAACACGGTTTTGCCCACAATGCCTTGCAGGTTGTACTCTGTGTTGTCGGGTATGTTTTCACCGGTAATCAGGTTCGCACGCGCAATGCCTACAAAATCGAGAGTGGGGTTGAACGCCTGGTAATACACTGCACTGACACCGTTGCGCCTGGCACCGCCCCAGGTTTCGCCAGTTAATGGGTCGATGGCACCAGTGGTCGACAACACACTACCATTGACCATGCGCCGGGCCACTTCCAGCCGCAACGATCCCTCGCCGAGGTTGGTGCGCCACTGCAGGCCACCCACCCAGTCATTGACCGGGTAATCGCCCACCGTGGTGCCGATATCCACACGGTATTGCTCGGTTTGTACGCCTACACCGACCACATGGCCTTTGTAGTTCTGGTCCAGTCGGTTGCTGGCGATGGCAGGATCGGTGGGCAGGGTAGTGCCCAGCTTCGCGAAGTTGCTGGCGGTGGCGGGGTTCACCCGGCCCGAGTTCGCATTCAGTGTGTCCGCACGCAAAAACAGGGTGCGCTCAAAATCAAGCGGTAAATCCAGCTGCAGGGGAATTTCGTCGCTGTCGATCCGCGATACACCTTCATCGCCATCAATAATTGCGTTTTCATACGACATGCGCAAACGTACTTGTCGTTTGCGCTGAAGGTTTTGTTCCAGTGCCTGTACTTCGGGTTCGGCTCGCCATCTCGGTGTGGCAGTGATCGAGCTGGCCAGTGCATTGAACTCGCCATTTCTCTCTTGTGTGCGCAGGCCCTCGAGGTATTGGCCGTATTGCACCCGTTTTTCCAGCGCTGTCATGCCCTCGGTCCAGTTCTCACGCGGTACGGCATCAATCAATGCAATCGCGTCATTGTCTCGGTCTTGACGGGCCGCCAGCAGCGCCGAGGCAAATCGCATCTCCTGGCCTTGGTCCAGTGCCAAACCCTCGTCCATCACCCGCCGGGCAGCCTGCTTGCTGCCTGCATCGCCTTGGTCGTCAAGCAGCGTCGCAAGGTCGTAGCGAAACCATGGGTAGCTTGGATTCAGGTCCACTGCATTCTGGAGCAGCCTGGCTGCCTCGGTTTTGTTGCCTTGATCAATTTGTTGTTGTGCAAGGTCAGCCAGTTGTTGCCCTTGCTCAAAATTGGACAGCACTGGGGGTGAGGTTGCCTCTTGTTCCGCGGGCGGGGGTTGCGTCACCTCAGTTGTGATTGGCTGTGCTTGAGCGGCCGGCGCGGGCGTCGTTCGGTTCACGCTGCCGGGGCGACGTGGGTTTTGGGTCGTCGATGGTGTTTGCGTTTGGGCCAGTGTGCTGGCACCCGCACCACCCAACTCCGCCAAAAGGGTTCTGTAACGGCGGTCGTCCGGATACTGCTTTGCAAGCTCGGCCACCTTCGCCCGCGCGTAAGCCCGTCCATCCGGTGTGCGGTTCATCAAACGATAAATTTGTACCGCTGCCTCACCCAAGGGTGCTTGCGGTAAAAGCTGCTGCAGTCGTTGGGGAAGATTCCCCGGCACTTGTTCGCTGTCTGCCAAATAACGCAATTCGGCAAACTGCTGTCGCTTGTCGGAGGCCAGGGTAATTGCCTGTTGCAATTCAATGGAGAAGGGGTTGTTTCCGTGTACCAGTTGAAGTTTCCCCAACCACACATTGGCTGCCTGTACATCGCCGCGGGCAAGGTCAATCAATCCCTGCCAGCGCAGGGCCGAAGCATTGGTAGGTTCAATCAACAGTATTTTGTTGAATGACTGCGTTGCGAGGTCGAATCGAAAACGCTCGTACCAGTAAACCCCTTTTTCACTGAGTGCGCGAATATTGGTTTGCTGTGCATTGACATTGGCCTGGGCTTGCTCAGGCAAGGCCCAGGGCAATGCAACAAAGCAGGCTTGAATCGCCAATACAAGCTTGCAGGCTTGCAGACGGGACATTTGTTTGCAGTTAGCCACAGCTTTTAACCTCTTTGCCACGGGGCAACAGTTCACCCAGTGAATTAAAACGATAAAAATTGTCCATATAGCCTTGAGCAAACAGGCTCAAGGCACCGTTGTAATAACCGTATTTCAGCCACGCTTCCTTGCTGGAGGTTTTCAAGCTTTGTCCGTGAAATTTTTTGGCAAGTTCTGGTGTCCCAATGGCGAGCAGGAAAGGTGCCATGGCAGCCTGAAAACCGGCAGGTCCTCGCTCCGCTGAATATTTTCCACTCACCGGTTCAAACCACTCCGGCATATTCTGGCGTTTTAATAGCAGGGCAGCCATAGGCGAAAGCTGTTTCAGCAAGGCTGCTGTAGTCGGGTCTTTGTCGCTGCTCATGGCAATCCACAGGTAGGTGCGTATGGCGTCGTAGTCCCCTCGTTGCTCATCATCGGGCAAGCGCATTTCACCGTTGTTGTACAACACCCAGTCGGGATATTGGCCCGTGCGGCCAGTGTCCAGCAGCAGTTTTTGGCTGGCCAGGTAAACCTGTGCCCAACGTGTATCGTCCGCCCAGGCGTTGGCAAATCGAGCCATCATGAAAGGTGGCAGGTAACTGGGGTTCAGTTTCACTGCTCCGTCGTCCTGCACAAAACCGGTGCGACCAGGCAGTATGCTCAATCCCAAGCCACTGACTTCCATGCTTTCTTTATTGAGGATCAGTTCGCCGAGCGCTCGCGCCTTGTCAGCATAGGCGGGGTTGCACCACACGCGGCTTGCCTCCAGTAATGTGAATGCAATCCACAAGTCGGCATCGGAGGCGCTGTTGGCATCAATCACCCCCCAGCTTTCTCCGGTCTTGCCCCAGATCCACGCAGGCAGTTGTTGACTCATATCGCCCGCACTCAGATTGTTTTCAGTCCACTGCAATATGGCGTCGAACGCTTTTCGGTCTTGTGCTACCAAGGCAAAAAACAGGGCATAGGACTGCCCCTCCGACACTGTGCGCAGGTCTTCCTGGCTGCGATCAATCACTCGCCCGTCGTCGCTGACAAACGCACTCTTGAACCCGTCCCAGGCGGGCCAGGCTTGAGCGGGTGCGGCGCTGCAGGCCGCGGTCGCAGCAAGCAGAAGGGTGCCCAGTCCGATGCGTCGCAAACAATCACGCCACAAGGCCATGGTCAATTGCCTTTCGTGCGCCGCGTGGCCCGGCCTGACAACCAGCCAAATGCAAGAATCGCCAAAATAACCCCTGCAAGCGCGCCGCCAATGGCAATCAGGGCGGGGTATTCAGAAAATGCGATTCGCAGACGCAGCCACCAAGGCAGTGCGCCACTAATGTACGTTTCGCCCAAGCTGTAGCTTTGAATGTCGTTCCCGCGAATCAGGCTCACGCTGCCTTTGATTTTGGCGACGTCGCCGTAGTCCGACAATGCCGCCACCGCGCGTTCAAAACTGTCTTGGTCCGTGCCGGTGACGACCAGGCCAGCCTTTTTTGGCGCAAGGTGCGACTCAAAACCCATAATTGCGCCCAGCGAGCCAGCGGTTTGAATCAATGCACGTGCGTTGTCACCTGGTTGTAGCTCCGAGTCGCTTTGCCACAAACCTTTCAACCACTGAATGGCGGGAGGCAGGCCCATGCTGCGTTCCGTGGCACTCAATACCATGGGCAAGTTCATGTTGGCTGTATTCAGCCAGCCTAGGCGGTCACTGGTGCCCATGGCCAGCCAGTTTTTGCTGCCAATTCCGTCGGGCTTGTCGGACACAATCAGGCTCGTGCGTGTGGCAGGCAGTCCGGTCCATTGACCAAACAAACCCATCACATTCAAATACGAGCGAATTTCAAGCGGTGTGGGGTTTGTGGGCAGCACGATGGCTGTGTCCGAAAGGTCCGCCATGATGCTGAATGGATAGCCGCCGTTGGCAAAGGCGGTCAGGTTGGGCATGCGGGTGTAATGGGGCAGGTTCGAGAAATCCAGGGTCGACTCTGGATCGATGGATCCCCTTGCCACCTGCGACACGCGTGTGCATGCACCCCCGCCTTCCGCCATAAAACCAAATGCAAATGCCAGTTCGTTGTTGCCACCCACTCGGAAGGCCGGAATTTGCAGGGCTTCTTCGCTGGTCAACTCCGCTTGACCCAACAGGTCAATGTTGATTTTGTTTTGTACCTGTTCCGAGCGCGGAGCCAGGCGGAAGGATTGAATCAGAGAGTTGTTGATTTCGATGTTCAGCAGCGAATCATTCCAACGGGAGGGAGCCGTGTATCGGTACTTCAAATCCATCGGAATGTTTCGGCCCGCCCAACTGAACAAATCTGGTGGCAGGCGCAAATTGATACTGGCGCGTGGCTTGTCGGAACTGACTTCCAATTGTCCCGGGAAATCAATCAGTTCACCAAAACGTACCGGCCGGTTGGTGGGTACATAGCGTGGTGCGTCATAGGGCTTGCGCGGCGCACCCAGGTCCACTTTTTTCACCAGGGCTTTTTGTCCGCTGAGCACCTGGCCTTCAATGACCAAGCCATATACAGCCTGTAAAAGCTCCTCATCGGTTCGCCCCATCACATACAAATGTTTGACCCAAGGGTTTTCCTTGGCGCTCACGATCATCAGGGAGGGACCTTCAATATCGGCCTCGCTCATGCCTTCCGGCATTTTCTTGCCTTTGGTCAGAATGATGGTGTGGCGAGTTGGCGATGCTGACTCAAGCAATTCAAATTCTGCCTGACGGTAAAAAGCTTGCGCACCCATCCAGGAGGCCAGAATGCCGGCGGCTTTCAAGCTGGCCTCAGTTTGCTCCACTGGCAATACCAGCGGCAGTCTGAGTTTTCGGTTGTCGCGAGGGTCGAAAAATGGCGCTGGCAACAGCGCCAGGTCATTCACCAGATTCAGTGGTGTAGATCCAATCGTTAACGTGCTCTCTGGGCGAATGTCAAAACGCAGGGTTGGGTTGCCTGGGTCCACGCATTCACTGTCGTAGGTGCCGTCGTATTCAACTCGAATGGTCGCGAAATCGGAAAAAAGCAGTGGATCCAATTCGATATCCACGGTGTGCGGTACGCCTGCGCGTGCCACGCTCAACTGGGACAGACCGGACAGCTGGTTATTCACGTAAACACGAACGAATGACTGGTCGTGGCGCATGCCCTGCGGATAGAGCACCTTCAGGCTAAGATTGGCGCGGGTCACCAACTCGTCCAGGCGGATACCCGAATTCAAGTCAACAAAGCGGTTGACCCCGCTTAGCCGAACCCCGTTTGGTTGCCCCATTTGGGCAAAGGTCAACGTTCGGGTTCGTTCAATGGCTGGGGCCATTTCCGAATTGGTAGAAGTCGATGTGGGCTCTTTACTTTCTTGTGAGTACCCAGTTAGACAGAATAGGAATAACGCTAGGGATAGAAGGTGTCGCATAAGTGGTTTCGCTGGTCGACTTGAATGTAAGAACAAAAACAGGTTTGTGTAATTGGCCTGTTTAAATCAATGTCCTCGAAAATAATGGAACAATATTTGTCAATCTTTTAAAAAGCATGCAGCACAAGTTCATACGTTATCCTATTGTTTTTGTATATGCTCAGCTTGTGGAACTTGTTTTATACAATTATTGCGTGAAGTGTCGAAAAGAGCACACTTTCAGAAAAGAGAATTAACAGTTTAGGGCGAATAACATGGTTTCGACAGAAGAGATGGGGGATGTTTTCGTGCTGCGTGTTGACGCAGTTCGATTGGACAGTGCTGTGGGAACCATCATCCGCAACGCGGTGGTCTCCAAGCTGGACTCCACGCGGAAATTTGCTTTGGATATTGGTGCAGTCAAGCTGGTGGACTCAGGCGGTTTGGGTTCATTGGTTGCTTTGCTCAAGAACATCACCAACCACCAGGGCAAGCTGGCTTTGGTCGGGATGAACAAATCCGTGCGGATGATGTTCGAGCTGTCTCGCATGGACCGACAGTTTTCCTTGCTGGACGACATGCCCAAGGCAGTCGCCTTTCTGCAGCAGGCCTGATCCACTGTGACGGACCACAATCCCAACAAGCCGCTGCCCCGAATTCTGGTTGTTGATGATTCGGTGGTAGAGCGAAACCTCTTCGTTCACATGGTAGCCAGGTGGGGATATCCGGTTGAGTTTGCAGCCAGTGGTCAAGAGGCCATCCAACTTGTAGAACGTGATCGGTTCCAATTGGTGCTGGCGGACTGGCAAATGCCTGGCATGCAGGGCACTGAATTGTGTGCAGCCTTACGCCAGCTGGACCTGGGGCAGTACACCTACATCATCCTGATGTCTGCCCAGAATGATGAAGAGTTCTTGATCAAGGCGCTGGATGCCGGTGCCGACGATGTTCTCGCCAAGCCTGTAGATGGCAATGAACTGGAAGCACGCTTGCAGTCGGCCGTTCGCCGAATTGAACTTCAAGCGCAGCTCGCCCGCAAAACAGACGAACTGGCACATGCCCACGATGTGATTGCACAAGATCTCCGTGCGGTGTCTGGCCTTCAACGCAGTTTCCTACCCGAAATACAAAGCCCATTCCACGGTCTGAACTATCAGTGGTTGTCCGTGCCGTCCAAACACGTATCTGGCGATCACTTGCAGGTTTTTGAATTGCAGCGCGACGTGTATGGTTTTTACCTGCTCGATGTATCCGGGCATGGCATACCTGCAGCCGTGAAATCCATGCAACTGGTTCAGATGTTTGCGGATCGGTCTGCCACCAGCATTGTTTTTGAAGGTCGTCTGGGACCGGATGGTCAGCGTTTGATTTCTCGCCCACGCGATGTAGTTGCGCGCCTGAACCGCCTGTTTCAGCAAACCGAATCTGATCTTTCTTACTTCACCATGATTTACGGCGTGTTCAATACCGTCAATCGACAGGTGGCCCTGTGCCAGGCCGGCCATCCCTCCCCCTTGCTGTTGTCAGTCGGACAACCCGCCAAAGTGCTGGGCGGTGGCGGGTATCCTGTGGGTTTGTTCGACCTCGATGATTTTGAGGACATTGAACTGACGCTGGGCAACGAGGATTCCCTGATTCTGTATTCCGATGGTGTCACCGAGGTCCTGTCGGCCAGCGCTGAGGCATTTGGCGAAGAACGCCTGATTGAGTTTGTCAATCAGCAAGGCGGTCAGGGGCGTTGGTCCGATTTGCCTGAGCGCATTCAAATGCGCGTTCAACGTTGGGGCGGCTCGGTCATCGAGCAAAAAGGTTTTGAGGACGACGTGTCTATCCTGATGCTCGCGCCTCGCCCCGGGGTGTTGGACCAGAGTGATGTGGTGGATGCGGACCGGCAGGTGCCCGAACTGGTGTTTCGTCTTCAGGAAATTCAGACCAGCCAGCCTGTTTCCGTGCCCGCGAAAGCCGGGAAGTCAATTGTCATCGTTGACGATTCCCGCAGCTTTTTGAGAATTTTTGAGGCCATGCTGCACAGTTGGGGCTACACCGTTCATGCTGCAAAAAATGGCCATGAGGCTTTGGCCCTGATTGAAAAACACCAGCCCGACTTTGTGCTCACCGACTGGGACATGCCTGGCATGAGCGGCATTGAGTTGTGCGAGCAAGTGCGGGCTCAAAAGCAAAACGCCTACACCTATATCATCATGATCACTGGCTACGCCAGTCGCGACGATCTGCTGAACAGCCTGCGCGTGGGGGCGGATGATTTCATGACCAAGCCGGTCAATCCAGGCGAGCTGAAAGTGCGTTTGAAAACCGCCGAGCGGATTGCAGATTTGCACATGGGGCTAGAGCGCAGACACACCGAACTCAGCCAACTGTATGAAGCGTTGCAGCGTGACATGCGAGAAGTGTCGCGCATTCAGCGGGCCTTGTTGCCTAAAAGTAAACAAGAACCCTGGCCATTCGCCATTCAGACCATTTATCAACCGCAGGGCTATGTGTGCGGCAAACAAATGGGTCTGCTCGAAACCCAGGCCAATGAGCATGGTTTTTTCATGTTGAACATGGCGGGCCAGGACACGGCCACCGCCTTGCAGACCATGGCGCTGGCGAGGTGGTTCTCCATGGCGCGGGCCACTCGAGTTTTGTTTCCCGTGGAGGAGACCAGTTCGAAAATTCGACGTTACCTGGCCAGCCCGGAGCAGGTTCTAGCCCAGTTGTCGAGCATTTCCCCCTCCCTAAAGGACGAGCCTCCCCAGTTCGATCTGCTGTACGGTTTGATCAATCTGGATCAGGGCACCTTGTTGGTCGCGGGTATTGGTGAGTGGTCCATGGTCATGGCCCAGCCTGGCTTGGCACCCGCATTTTTGGGTATGCAAGGCGAGCATGGCCAAGCACCTGGTGTAGGGCAGGTTATTTATCAGGGTGTGATTGCTCCTGGTAGCCGACTTTATTTTTATCCGCGGGAATGCGCCCACACTCTGGGGGTACCTCATTCACAGGTATGGCAACAATCCGTCTTGCTGGATGACACCCAAGGCTATGTGCTGACTCGCGAGTTTTCGAGATTACTCGATTCCGGTCGCAAGGAAGACAGCACCGGGGGCGACTTGTGTTTGCTGGGTATTCAGTGGCGCGAGAGCTTTGAAGTTCAACGCCTTGATTTGTCCTCAGCCCAAGTGTCCGAGTTGGTTGATGAGTTCGTGCAGACAGGCTTGACCCTGCAAGACGAGTTTTCATCTCACGAGCAGGTATTTAAATTGGGTGAGTTTTTAAATTACACCGCATTCAGTGCCGTGGCCGACACCGTCAACATTGGCGTGTTGAGCCGCGCGGTCCGTACCTTTGTAGAAGAGCTGGCTTACACCGAGGAGGTTTGTTACAACACCGATTTGGTGGTGTCTGAAGCCCTGACCAATGTGATGCTGCACGGTTTTAAAGACAAACGTCCCGAGCCTGTGCGGCTCACCGTACTGGCTTTTCAGCACGGCGTCGGTGTGTTGATCGAGGACTGGGGTAGCCGTATCCCCGCCCATGTGCTCGGTAAAATGCACCATGAACATTCATTCCAAGATGACCTTAGCTTGGGCGACTTGCCCGAGGGGGGGATGGGTTTGGCATTCATGCGCATGGTGTCACAACGCTTCGTATACCAGGCCAGTCAAAACCAGCAAGGCAATCGCCTGTTGTTATTGTTGTAAACAACGGGTTTACTTCTTGTCCTCGCCTGGGGTCGTTGCGTCAGGTGGTACCCAGCCCGTGGGTTGAAAGGCAGGATTGTTTGGCATTTCCTCGGCCATTTTGTCGATCAATCCCACAATGCGTTCATCCACAAATTTGCTGGCCGATTTTTGTAGGGCGCGAGACACTTCCGATTCAATGGCTGTCATCGCCAGAGGACGAATTTTCCAGATCAATTGAGCAAGCCTTGGCAATTCTTCCTTTGGAGGCAAATTGTCACCGTATTGATCCAGTTCTTTCACAAACAGTGAAACGGCTTGGTCACAGAAGCTTTCAAGATGGCCACGCAGCGATGCAATCAGATCCAGCAGGTCCAGCAAAGGCAGGCCGGCGCTGGCCATTTCCGCGCCAGCGTGCAGAATTTTCGGGCTTGGCGCACGGTAACGCAAGCCATCGGGTTCCAGCAAACCTAGCTCAATGGTTTTGGCCAAGGCACCACGGCTGAGGCTAGTGCCAAACATGGTCGCCAAATGCACCGGGTTGTAGTTCTTCGGGATTTCATCTGTCCACGGGCTGGTAATTGCATGCGTTAAACCCAGCAGCTGGCGAAGGTCGTAACCCTTGTCGATTGCGTCCAGCATTTCCTGAATGTTGCTCAGGGTGTAACCGCGCCCCAACATTTGCCCAATAAGCTTGAGCCGTGACAAATGGTCTTCGTTGTAAAAACCCACGCGCCCGCGTTTCTCGGGCGGGGCCAGCAACCCCCGGTCCTGGTAGGCACGCACATTGCGAACTGTGGTGTTGGCGGTGCGCGCAAGTTCGTCAATGGTGAACTCGCGACCTTGCCCACTGGTGGAAGTGTCTTTGTTTGCCGACGATTTTTTGAAGCGGAATGAAACCATTTAAGAATTGTAACCAAATGTGAGAGTATCTAGCCAACCAAGCTTGATGCAGTAAGCCATTATGAACAAAACCCTACTTGTTGTGCTGGGCCTTTTCGGCTTGGGCGGTTGGGCCCATGCCCAAGACATTCAAAACAAAACTCTGGACGAAGAAGCGCTTCGAGCTTGTCTTTTTCTTGAGGACGATCAACTTCGCTTGCGTTGCTTCGATGATGCCACAGGCAGAAGCCTTGTGGTCAAAGATGGTTCGGCCCCTGAAGCAGCTGCTGCAATCGATGGGGGGCTGTTGTTGTACAAAAGCAGCGAAGACACCACCTTGAGTTGGCTTGATCGTCGCTGGGAACTGGCACCGTCAGCCAAACGGGGTACCTTTTCCATTCGCCCTTACCAGCCGGTTTACCTGTTGCCGGTGTATCACAACAAGTCACCGAATATTCGCCCCACCAGCCCAAACCCCGCCAACACGGTGCAGCCGGGTGACGCCCCCGAGAATCTGGACCGCAACGAACTGAAGTTTCAGCTCAGCCTGAAAACCAAGGTGATGGAAAACATGTTTGGCGACAATGGCGACCTGTGGTTTGGCTACACGCAGTCGAGTCGATGGCAAGTCATGAATCAGGATATTTCCCGCCCGTTTCGGGAGACCAATTATGAGCCGGAATTGATTTTCACCTGGCGCTCCAGTTGGAGCGAGTTCAGGGAAGCCACTGGCTGGGAGCCGCGCTTGTTGGGCGTGAGCCTGAATCACCAGTCCAACGGGCGGGCTTTGCCACTGTCGCGATCCTGGAACCGTCTGATCGGAATGGTCGGCTTTGAGCGAGAAAACACCATGGTTCAATTCAGGCCCTGGTTGCGTATTGCTGAAGATGCCGCTGAAGATGACAACCCGGATATCAGCGATTTCATGGGTCGTGGCGACATGTTGCTGGTTCATAAACACAACGGCCATGAATATTCGCTACTGACCCGCCACAACTTTCGCGGCGGCGACGAGTCCCGGGGCGCGGTTCAGTTTGACTGGGCATTCCCGCTGACCAGCAACTTGCGCGGACACTTGCAATACTTCACCGGCTATGGTGAAAGCCTGATTGATTACAATTACAAGTCGGATTACCTGGGGCTTGGTTTGTCGTTGGTGGGGTGGTATTAAAAGTGAGGTTGAAGTGGTTTTTTCTGCTTTGCCTGTTATTCACCGGTGGCGTGCAGGCCAGTGAGCCTGTTGTCTTTGTCCTGGCCGCCACGGACAAGGTGGTTGTCACCAATCCGAAAGGGCAAAAATACAGTGCTCTTCCCACCCAGCGTCTGTTGCATGGACACACCATTGCAGTGCCCAAAGGGCAGAGATTCTCCGTATTGATCTTGAATACCGGCAATCGAAGGGTCTACAACGGACCTGCCCGGCTCAAGGTAATTGCCGATACTGTTCGCGTGTTGAGCGGGCCGGCCGTAAAAGTGTTTCCGGTGGAGCAAGCCCACCTCGATTTAATTGATCAATGGATCAACCTGTACGCTCGTCCGCGCGGTGTGCCGCTTCCCAAAAGAGACAAAGCCGAGAAAGAGGATGCCTCTGAGGCAAATCCTCTTCGCGTTCTGCAACCCATAGACGGTTCACTGCTCTTGACCCGAACTCCCGAATTTGTGTTCCGGGGCGACTTGCCTCGGGAAGGGAACTTGATGATATTTGATTCCAGAGGCAAGCGTTTTTGGGTTGAGCCCCTGGAAAGTGAGTATGTCAGTTTGCCGCCTGCTGCCAAATTTGAGTGGGGGCAAAGTTTTACTTGGGAAGTGCGGCGCCTGACTGGCGGCCGCGTGGTACATGGAAGTTTTCACATCGCCAGCGAAGAAACTGCGCGCAGCTTACTGGAGGCCAGGGTACCGGACCATGCCAGCACCTTGCCCGAGCTCAAGCTGTTCTATGGCATGCGGCTTCAACTGGCCAAGGCTTTCAAAGAGGCCAACGAGGTGTGGGAGTCTTTGGGTATGGAGTTGACTGTTCAGGGGCAACCCAGCCGAATTCGTCCCTAGCCGTCCAGTTCTTCCCAGCGGGCATAAGCTGCCAGCAGTTCATTTTCCAGCTCAATCATGCGGGTTTGTGCCGCTGTCACCACAATGGCCTCTTGCTGATAAAAATCAGGGTCACCAATTTTTGCCACCAGTGCTTCCTGTTCTGTTTCCAGTTTCTCAATTAGCGCGGGCAGCATTTCGAGTTCACGTTGCTCTTTGTAACCCAGTTTTTTAGTCTTCTTCACAGGTGTTGGTGCAGTAGCTGCAACTGTTGGTTGCGCAACGGCGGGTGGAGCAGGTGGTGCAGCATTGGGCGTGTTGGCCTTGCCCACATTGGCCCAGGGGTCGGTGGTGCGTTGGCGCAACCAGTCGTCATAACCACCCACGTAATCGCCCACTACGCCATTGCCTTCAAACACCAGGCAACGGGTCACGATCTGGTTTAAAAATTCCCGGTCGTGACTTACCAAAATCAGTGTCCCCTGGTAAGCCATCAACTTTTCTTCCAGCAATTCCAGAGTCTCAATGTCCAGGTCGTTGGTGGGTTCGTCCAGCACCATGACGTTCGAGGGTGTTGAAAACAACTGGGCCAGAATCAGCCTTGCTCGTTCACCACCCGACAAACTACGCACCGGTTGGCGTGCCCGGTCGGGTGTGAACAGAAAGTCTTGCAGATAGCCGATCACATGCTTGGCCTGCCCATCGATGGTAATGAATTCCTTGCCTGCACCAATGATTTCAACCGCAGTGTCTTCTTCATTGAACTGGCTGCGCAACTGGTCGAAGTAGGCAATTTCAAGTTTGGTGCCCAACTTGATGTGGCCTGAATCGGGTGGCAATTGTCCCAGCAACACTTTCAGTGCAGTGGTTTTGCCAATGCCGTTGGGGCCCAGAAAACCTATTTTTTCACCGCGCAAAATGGTGTTGGTGAAGTTGCGCAAAATTGGCAAGTCACCCAACTGTTTGTTAATGTCGGTTAGCTCAGCGACTACTTTGCCGCTGCGCTCAGCCTCTTGCACTTGGACCTTTGCGCTGCCCACTACATTGCGTCGGTCGGAAAACTGTTTGCGCATCTCCATCAATGCGCGCACCCGGCCTTCGTTACGGGTGCGTCGTGCCTCAATCCCACGACGAATCCACACTTCTTCCTCGGCCAGTTTTTTATCAAACAGTGCGTTGGCTTTTTCCTGGGCATGCAAAAATTCGGCCTTGCCTTTCAAAAAACCTTCGTAGCCGCCCGACCAGCTTTTCAGCATGCCGCGATCAAGGTCACAAACACGAGTGGCCAGTTTGCACATGAAGGACCGATCGTGACTTACAAAAATAACAGCCCCTTTGAATTGACGAATCTGTTCCTCCAGCAATTCAATGCTGGGAATGTCGAGGTGGTTGGTGGGCTCATCCAGCAACAGCACATCCGGGTTGCTGACCATGGCCTTGGCCAACATGACCTTGCGCTTCATGCCGCCTGATAATTTGGCAAAGGGCAAGTCCGCAGGCAACTTCATGCGGGAAAGCATTTGATCTACTTCGCTTTCCAGATGCCATCCATGGTGCTCGCCCAATTCATGTTGTGCCTCTTCAAGCACTTTGGCCTGTGCGGGTGTCAACGAATCATGATCCAGCGGACCCAGTGTGCGGCTGATGCTGATGTGTTTGCCCAAGGTACCGAAGCCCTGTGCCACCACATCAAAAATGGTGTCGTCATGTTCCTGTGGCACGGCCTGTTCAAGGCAAGTCATGCGCAGGCCGTCCTGTTTGATCACCAGGCCGTCTTCGGGTGTGGTTTCCCCGGTCAAAATGCGAAACAAGGTACTTTTGCCCGTGCCGTTTCGGCCCACCAAGGCCACGCGTTCACGCTCTTCAATTGAAAAATCAACCTGATCCAGCAGCACGGTGGTACCAATGCGGTACGTAGCGCCCTTCAAACCCAACAACATATGTATTCCTTTCGTATTTATTTGGCGGTGGCCAGTGCCAATGCGCAGCACAAGGCGGCATCGGGGGTGAATTGCCAGTCATTGATTGCTTCAATGCAGGCCTCGCTTGTCATTAACTGGAATGCGCCTACTTCGCCATCGCGATTCCGGGGTCGGCGCCCCTGCTTCAACTGGCCCCGAAACAGCATGACTGTTTCGTGATGCCAGCCACCATACAGCAAGGGGCGGCTTAACACCAGTTCATGGGGGGGCAACGGTTCAATCCATGCAAAATCGTCTGAATTCAACCCTGCTTCCTCGTTTAGTTCACGCCATAGGGTGCTGTCTAGGCTCTCTGCGCTGGCAATACCGCCCGCAGCCAGGTTGTCGAGCATGCCGGGATTCTCGTGCTTGCTCATGGCGCGCACGCCGGTCCACACGCAACCTTTGTGATTCTCAACATGCACATGCACGGCGCGGCTGCGAAATCCAAGCGTTTTGAACAAGGCCCGCTCAGCGGTGGCCAATACTTCACCCAGTGAATTCATCACCAGTTGCTCTTCATGCCGCCAGCCAGGCACCAAGCCCATGGCTTTCAGCATGTTGCCAGCGCTCGCCAGTTTGGCGCTCAGTGCTTGTGGCCCGGAGGTGTGGGTACACTCAATACCCAGGCTGGTGACTGTGCAGGTCAAGCCCGCCGCGTTGAATACCTTCTCAAAGGTTTGCTGGTGTTGGGTGTCCCAATGGCCCAAGTGCTCGCCATTGAGCAACCACGGGGTAAATTGCTGCGCCAGCGCGCAGGTATCGTCCCTCCAGCGGCTGACAAATGGTTGAAATTGCACTGGCAGGGTGTTTTGCAACCAGGCTTTGCTCGCGTCAATCATGGCACGGCCTTCAGGTTTGAATCAGCTTTTTGGTGTTTTGAATACTCATCAAAATACCCGCACCCATTCCGAGCGTAACCATGGCCGTACCGCCGTAGCTCATCAGTGGCAGGGGAACACCAACCACTGGCAAAATACCGCTGACCATACCAATGTTCACAAAGGCATAGGTGAAAAAAATCAAGGCCATGGCACCGGCCATCAGGCGTGAAAACAAAGTGGGTGCATTGCCGGCAATCACCAGGCCCCGAATAATCAGGCAGGTGTAGAGCGTCAACAGAACCAGGCAGCCCAGCAAGCCAAACTCCTCGGCGAGTACTGCAAAAATAAAGTCTGTCGTGCGTTCGGGAATAAATTCAAGGTGTGTTTGGGTACCTTGCAAAAAACCTTTGCCGGTAAATCCACCCGAGCCCACTGCCACGGTGGATTGAATAATGTGAAACCCCTTGCCAAGTGGGTCTTGCGTGGGGTCCAGCAGGGTGAGCACCCGCTGGCGCTGGTAGTCGTGCATTAATGTCCAGAACAGGGGAAGACTGGCCAAAAACAAGCCAGTGAGCCAAGCGATCACTTTCCACGACAAACCTGCAAAGAAAATGACAAAGAAGCCTGAGCCCAACACCAGCAGGGCAGTTCCCAAGTCGGGTTGTTTGAGAATCAAAATGCCCGGAATGGCCAAAATCACTGAAGCCACGGCGAATTCTCGCCAGCCAGATACGTTCTCCCGCTGCTGGAAAAACCAGGCCAGCATCAGCGGCATGGAAATTTTCATGATTTCCGAGGGCTGGATCCGGATAAAACCCAGGTTAAGCCAACGCTGCGCCCCTTTGGAAATGTCGCCGAACAATTCAACAGCAACCAGCAAAATCACTCCAACGACGTATAGAGGTAGAGCGATTCGCATCAAAAACTGGGGTTTTAGGTTGGCGGTCACCCACATCACCATGAATGCAATCAGCAAATTGCGCGAATGGTCAATAAATCGACCCTCGAAATCGAATGCAGCGCTGTACTGGGTGATCAAGGCAAACACAACCAAAGACAGCAAAATCGTACTGAGCACCGGATCAAACACGGTCAGGAATGGTTTGATGCGTGGCCAAATAGGTTCGCGTTGAATGGCACGGGCTCGGTTCACGGCTGTGGCTCCAGATTGGTCGTTTGGCTGGCTGCCGGTTCGGGGGTCTCAGACAGTGGCAATGCGACGGAGGGGTTGTTCTCTGCTTCAATCTGCCAATAAGTGTCCAACACTTTTTTAATGGCAGGCGCCGCAGATTGGCTGCCAAATCCACCGTTCTCTACAATGGCGGCCAAGGCAATTCTCGGTTGTTCCATGGGTGAAAATGCAATAAACCAGCCGTGGTCTCGCAGTCGCTCTGCCGAGGCTGCACGGTCTTTGTAGGTTTCGCCCTGCTTGAGTCCAAACACCTGCGCTGTTCCTGTTTTGCCGGCCACTTCGTAGCTGACGTCCCTGAAAACCCCGCGAGCTGTGCCTTCCAGCACCGCGCCTCGCATGCCCAACTTGACTGAGTCCACATGCCGTTGTTGCAAGTTTAGCTGTTTAAAAGCTTCCAGTGGTTTTTCGGTCACTTGGCCGTTGACCGGGTTCTGGAAGGCCCGAACCAGCCGGGGTGTCGCGTTCATGCCGCCACTGGCCAGCACCGCTGTTGCGTGGGCCAATTGTAGCGGGGTGTAGTTGTTGTAGCCTTGCCCAATCGCCACTGAAATGGTTTCGCCCGAGTACCAACGCTGCGCCTCGGCTTTCTTGAAGGCGCCTGCTTTCCATTCTCGAGAGGGAAGTACACCCGTGCGTTCGCCATCCAGGTCAATACCGGTGCGCGAGCCAAAACCAAAGCGACCCATGAACTCCGAAATAATATCGATGCCCATCTCGCTGCCCAGCATGTAGTAGTAGGTGTTGCACGACTCGGCAATTGATTTGTACATGTCCACCATGCCGTGGCCGCCAATTTTGTCGTCCATGAATCGGCGTGAGCCAAAATCAAAATAACCGGGGTCGCGCAGCGTGCTCGATGCGGTGCGGAACCCCAGCTCCAATGCAGCCAGCGCCATGAATGGTTTGAAAGTGGAGCCGGGCGGGTAGGTGCCTGCCAAGGGGCGGTTCAACAGTGGGCGGTCAATGCTTTCATTGAGCAATTTCCAGTTTTCGGAATCAATGCCTTCCACAAACAGGTTGGGGTCAAAACTGGGCGCACTCACCATGGCAAGAATGTCGCCATTGCGCGGGTCGATTGCCACCAGAGCGCCTCGTTTGCCTTCCAGTGCCTTCTCAGCCGCTTCTTGCAGGCGGATATCAATCGACAGCATCAGGTTTTCGCCAGGTACAGCAGGTGAACGCGACAACACGCGCACGGCTCGGCCGCCTGCGGAAGTTTCTACCTCTTCAAAGCCGGTTCGCCCATGCAGCTCAGTTTCATAGCGCTTCTCAAGTCCGTCTTTGCCAATGTAGGCAGTACCCCGATAGTTGTTGGTTTGGTCCAGTTCTTCGATTCGTTCCTGATCCCGCGCAGAGATCCGACCAATGTAGCCCAGCAAGTGTGCGGCATGAGGACCGTAAGGGTACTGACGGAAAAGGCGTGCGCGAATTTCAACGCCTGGGAACCGGAAACTTTGCACCGCGAAACGGGCCACTTCTTCATCGGTGAGGCGCGTGCGAATCGGGATGGATTCAAACCGTTTGGATTCCGCGCGCAGTTTTTTGAATCGTCTGCGGTCCAGTGCTGAAATTTCTACAATTTTGCCCAACTCGTCGATCATCTCGTTCAGATTGTCGATTTTCGAAGGCGTGATTTCCAGCGTGTAGGCCGAGTAATTGTTGGCCAGTACCACGCCATTGCGGTCCAGAATCAGGCCCCGGTTCGGCACCAGTGGAACAATTGTAATTCGGTTGTCTTCTGCTTTGGATTGGTACTTCTCGTAGCTGATGACCTGCAACCACAACAAGCGCGCTATCAACACAAAAAACAGCAGCACCACAAAGAGCCCGGCCAGAAACAACCGGAACCGGAACTGTTTGATGGCTTGTTCTGGGTGGTTAAACTCAGTCATATCGGGCGGTCGTTGTCACGGTTTTCCGGAAGCTTTTGTGGGGCCAGCAACAAGAACTGTGTCAGCGGCCACAAGGCGGCTGTTAGCACGCTCTCCGCGAAAACCCAGGCGCCCGGGAAGCTGCCACCGAACATCACCCGAATCACGACCGTGATCGCCTGGGCAGCCAGCAGTAACGGGAAAATATGGGCCGCTTGCATCATCGGGGAAAACCACATCACCCGGCGGTGAATGGTAATTGCGAAGTAAGACAGCAGGGTGTAGGCCAAAGCATGTTCACCAAACACGCTGGCCGAATGCACGTCGACTGCTGCGCCAAAGCACCAGGCCACGCCAATTCCGATTCGTCGCGGTTGTCGAATATTCCAGAACACAAGCACCAAAGCCAGTAAATCAGGGGTGACCCAATTTCGGTCGATAGGAATGAACTTGAACAGCAACGCCGCAAGCAAAGAGAAGGCGATGAACCATGGGTTCACCGGACGCAAAATTTCGGAGTTGCCAAACGGGTTAATTGCCATTGCCAGCCTCCGTGGTGTTTTTCGGATTGGGGGCGGTGGCGGGTGCTGCGTTCGTTGCGGGTGTGCTGGCCGATCCTGTGTTCGGTGCAATATTCCCCGGCATGGGTGCACTGGTGGCTGGCTGCACGTCGGTTGCAATTTTTTCGCGGAAGGTGTCGAGCACCAGCACAAACCGGTGTCGCTCTACGCCGGCAATGGGTTCACAAAAAATACTGGCAAAGGCATAACGCGAATTTCGTTCGACCCGGATGACCCTCGCCACGGGAATTCCTCTGGGGTATACGCCGTCAAGCCCCGATGTCACCAGCAGGTCATTGTTTTCAATGTCGGCGTTGGCGGCCATGAAGCGAAGTTCAATCAGCCCGCCGTCCAGCCCGCCATAAGCCACGCTGCGAATGCCATTCCTCAGGTTTTCAACGGGGATAATCTGTTCTTTGTCGGTGATCAGGCTGACCTCAGCCCGGCTTGGAAATGCACGGGTCACCTGGCCCAACAAGCCCAATTCGTCGATCACCGGCATGCCTTCCTTCACACCCTGAATCAAACCCTTGCCAATGATGATTTTGCGTGAGAATGGGTCGCGCGCGTCGCTGACGATCTCGCTGAGTATGGAGCGCTTTACTTTCAGTGTGTTGCCCACATTCATGAGTTTGCGCAGCTTTTCGTTTTCCTGGCGCAAGGTTTCGAGTTCGTGCAGACGTTGCTTGTCTTGGAGCTGCTCGAGAATCAGGGTTTTGTTTTCAGATTGAAGTGTGTTGAGTGAAGTCAGGTAATCAACCCCACTCTGGCCCCACTCAATGGGCAGACTGGCAATTTTTTGTAGAGGGTACAGTACGGTGCCCACCGCCTTGCGCACTACTTCCATCGCGGCAAAGCGTGAGTCAAGAAACAGCAAACCCACCGACAGTGCGACAAAAAAGGCCAGCCGCACGCGTGCGGATGGGCCTTGTTTGAACAACGGTGGTGGTGTGTACTCCATAGGCTTTTAGCCGGTTCAATGCAGGGGCTATGTGACAAGCCGGAGTTCGAACCGTTTTACGTTACTTACTCACTGGTGAAAATGGTGCCCAATTTGTCCATGCGTTCCAGCGCAAGGCCGCAACCGCGAACCACGCAAGTCAGCGGGTCTTCAGCTACATGCACTGGCAAACCGGTTTCTTCCATCAGCAGGCGATCCAGGTCGCGCAGCAATGCGCCGCCACCGGTCAGCATCATTCCGCGTTCGGCAATGTCGGCGCCCAATTCGGGAGGTGTTTGTTCCAGAGCAGACTTCACCGCGGACACAATCGCGTTCAGGGGTTCTGTCAAGGCTTCCAGAATTTCATTTGAAGAAATCGTGAAACGGCGCGGAATGCCCTCGGACAAATTGCGGCCAGTCACTTCCATGTCCTTTACTTCCGAGCCGGGGAATGCCGAACCAATTTGTTTCTTGATGGCTTCCGCAGTGGGTTCACCGATCATCATGCCGTAGTTGCGGCGAATGTAGCTGATGATGGCTTCATCAAACTTGTCGCCACCCACGCGCACACTGCCTGCGTACACCATGCCACCCAGGGAAATAATGCCCACTTCAGTGGTGCCACCACCAATGTCGACCACCATTGAGCCTGAGGCCTCTGAGACCGGAAGGCCGGCGCCAATTGCCGCTGCCATCGGTTCCTCGATCAGGTAAACTTGAGAAGCACCTGCGCCCAACGCGCTTTCGCGAATGGCACGGCGCTCTACTTGAGTAGAACCACAGGGTACGCAAATGATGATTCTGGGGCTGGGTGAAAACAGGCGGCTTTCATGAACCATCTTGATGAACTGCTTGAGCATTTGCTCAGTCACGGTGAAGTCGGCAATCACGCCGTCTTTCATGGGGCGGATGGCCTCGATATTGCCAGGCACCTTACCCAACATTTGCTTGGCTTCCAGGCCAACCGCAGTGATGGTTTTTTTGCCATTGGGGCCACCTTCCTGCCGGATGGCAACCACGGAAGGCTCGTCGAGAACGATGCCTTTGGTGCGGGCATAAATTAGCGTGTTGGCCGTGCCCAAGTCGATGGCCAAATCGTTTGATAAGTAGCTGCGTAGAAACCCAAACATGGTGATGTTCTAACCTGTGTTGTGTAGTTGGAGAGCTGCCAAGCCCGCGAAGCTCAAAGTTGTCTAGAAGTTGTCCGGTTCGCCACTATTTATGGGACTTCACTTGTTAAGTGGCGTAACTACCGATGATAACCTATAAAATAAGCAGACTTTGATCAACACAGACTTTCACCAAGCGGCTTTTGCATCAATTAGAAGCGATGCTCAGGCCTGCTGGTCGGCGGAGAAAATTTATGTCCCTGGATTCCGGACAAATTGCGAAAATTGCAGCGTTGTCGCGCCTTAAGCTGGCGCCTGAGCAAGCCCAGGCCCTGGAGCAGCAACTGAACAATATTATGCAATTGGCCGATCGTTTGAGCAGCGAAAACACCGAAGGTGTCGAGCCACTCTCGCACCCCCTTGCATTGATTCAGCCCGTGGCCCTGCGTCTTCGGGAAGACGCAGTGACCGAGGCTGACAATCGCACTGCCAATATGGTCAACGCACCGGCCGCCGAGAAAAGTTTGTTTTTGGTGCCCAAGGTTATTGAGTAATCGGTGATCAAGAATTCAGTCCCCTAATTTAAGAAAATTCGATATTGGAATGTGGTTTTAAGCATGTCATCCAGAATTCAAAGTATTTCCCAGCTGCGCGCCTTGCTGGACGAGAAAAAAACCAGTGCCGTAGAGTTGGCGCAAGATGCTTTGCGCCAAGCTGGTGAGCATTCCAGTCTGAACGCATTTGTCGACATTCGCGATGACCTCACCTTGCAACAGGCCAAAGTCGCCGATGAACGTTTGGCTGCTGGGGAAACTGGCACACTCTTGGGTATTCCAACCGCACACAAAGACATTTTCGTGACCAGGGGCTGGACCAGCACAGCAGGCTCCAAAATGTTGGCCGGTTATCAAAGTCCCTTTGATGCCGAAGTGGTTGCCCGCTTGAATGCGGCCGGTACGGTGAACATTGGCAAATTGAATTGCGATGAATTCGCGATGGGGTCATCCAATGAAAAAAGTGCCTATGGCCCTTGCCTGAACCCTTGGGACACCTTGGCTGTGCCTGGCGGTTCTTCGGGCGGGTCAGCCGTGGCAGTGGCTGCGGGCATTGTCCCATTCTCAACGGGTACGGATACCGGGGGCTCCATTCGCCAGCCAGCGTCTCTATGCGGAATCACGGGTATCAAACCCACTTACGGCAGTTGCAGCCGCTACGGCATGATTGCCTATGCCAGCAGCCTGGACCAGGCTGGACCCATGGCACACAGCGCTCGCGATTGCGCGCTGGTGCTCAATGCCATGGTGGGTTTTGATGAGAAAGACAGCACCAGTGTGCAAAGGCCAGTACCGAATGAAGACTTTACGGCGGGCTTTGGAAAGCCATTGCGAAACGGTGATGCCTCCAAACCCTTGGCTGGAGTCCGTGTGGGTTTGCCCGCTGAGTTTTTTGGTGAGGGTTTGGCTGCGGATGTGCGCTCCCCAATTGACGATGCACTCAAGCAGCTGGAAGCCTTGGGTGCCTCGCTGGTGAACATCAGCTTGCCGCGTACCGAATTGTCCATTCCTGCTTATTATGTGATTGCGCCTGCTGAAGCAAGCTCCAACCTGTCCCGTTTTGATGGCGTGCGTTACGGGCACCGCGCAGCCGAATACACCGATCTGAAATCCATGTACGAGAATTCGCGCAGCGAGGGCTTCGGCCTTGAAGTACAGCGCCGAATCATGGTGGGTGCGTATGTGCTGTCTCATGGTTATTACGATGCGTATTACCTTCAAGCCCAGAAAATTCGCCGACTGATTGCGCAAGACTTTCAAGCGGCTTTCCAGCAATGCGATTTCATTGCTGGCCCGGTTAGTCCCACAGTTGCATGGAATTTGGGCGAGAAGTCAGCTGACCCGGTGCAAATGTACTTGGCCGACATTTACACGCTCAGCACCAGTTTGGCTGGTTTGCCCGGTATGAGCGTACCGGTGGGGTTTGGCGACAAACATCGCCCTGTCGGCATGCAATTGATTGGCAATTATTTCAAGGAAGGGGAATTGCTGGCGCTGGCTGATCATTACCAAGCCGCCACCGATTGGCACCTTCGTACACCGTCTTAATAAAGGGATCGCACCATGCAATGGGAAATTGTGGTGGGTCTTGAAACCCACACCCAGTTAACAACCGAATCAAAAATTTTTTCGGGTGCCAGCACCGCTTTTGGTGCTGAGCCCAACGCTCAGGCCTGCGCCGTGGATTTGGCCTTGCCGGGTGTGTTGCCGGTCATGAACAAGGCGGCCGTTCAGCGCGCCATTCAATTTGGTTTGGCTGTGGGCGCCAAGGTGGCGGAGCACTCGGTGTTCGCCCGCAAAAACTATTTCTACCCGGACTTGCCCAAGGGCTATCAAATCAGTCAGTTTGAAATTCCGGTGGTGCAGGGTGGCTCTGTTAGTTTCCTGTTGGGCGATCAAATGAAAACCGTGCGTTTGGTGCGGGCGCATCTGGAAGAGGACGCGGGCAAAAGCCTGCACGAGGATTTTGCCGGTCAGTCGGGCATTGACTTGAACCGCGCAGGTACGCCCCTGCTGGAAATTGTGACAGAGCCCGACATGCGTTCGGCCGAAGAGGCGGTGGCCTACGCCAAAACCCTTCACACCTTGGTCACTTGGCTGGGAATTTGCGATGGCAATATGCAGGAAGGCAGTTTCCGTTGTGATGCCAACGTGTCTGTTCGCCCCAAAGGCGAAACCAAGCTGGGTACTCGCTGCGAGATCAAAAACCTGAACAGCTTCAAGTTTTTGCAGGCTGCCATTTTGTATGAGGCACAGCGGCAAATCGAAATCATTGAAGATGGTGGCGTGATCAAACAGGAAACCCGTCTTTACGATCCTGATCGCAATGAGACCCGTTCCATGCGCAGCAAGGAAGATTCGGAGGATTACCGTTATTTCCCCGACCCCGACCTTCCCCCATTGGTCATTTCTCCGGAATGGGTGGAGCGGGTTCGTGTCGAGATGCCCGAGCTGCCCGGTCAGAAGCAGACTCGCTACCAAAGCGAGCTGGGTTTGAGTGAATATGATGCGGTGACGCTCACGGCCAGTCGTGCGATGACCGATTATTTTGAGGCTGCTTTGGCCCAAGCTGGCAATGACAAAGCCAAGCCCTTGGCCAATTGGTTGCTGGGCGAGTTTTCTGCCAGCCTGAACCGTGACGACAAAACCCCTGCGGAATCGCCAATTACACCTGCCTTGATGGCGGCCTTGGTGAAACGTGTGGTGGATGGCACTTTGAACAACAAAACTGCGAAAGTGGTGTTTGCAGCTTTGTGGGATGGCAAGTACAGCGATGTCGATGCTTGTATCAAGGGCGAGGGTTTGGAGCAAATCTCCGACTCGGGTGCCGTTGAAAAAATGATTGATGATGTGCTGGCTGCCCACCCGGGTCCCGTGGCTGAATACAAAGCGGGCAAAGAAGCGTCATTTAACTTTCTGGTGGGGCAGATCATGCGTGCAGCGCGTGGAAAGGCAAACCCGGCGCAGGTGAATGAGATTTTGAAAGCCAAGTTGAGTGCGTGATTCCTTCGCCAACCCGACGGGGTTGCCTGCTTCCTCACTGAAGACCGCTTGATCCCTTGTTGAATCAATTCTTGCTCACCGAGCTCGGCAAAAAAGAGGGCCGAGCTCGGTGCCAGCTAGCAGCCGAACGCTGCAAATGGATTCAAACGTGGCGGTTTTCTTGAAATTCGGAACAGGCAAACCCACTGCCGAGCTGGCAATGAATACCCGCCGAGCGTCAAAGCGGATGGTCGTAATCCGCAATCAACGGCGCGTGATCCGAAAACTTCTGCGCTTTGTAAACACTCACCTCTTGAATCTTCTCGCGCAAAGCCGGGCTTACCATTTGGTAGTCGATCCGCCACCCCACGTTTTTGGCGTAGGCCTGCCCCCGGTTGCTCCACCAAGTGTAACAACCCTCAGTTTCTTCAGGGTAGAGCACGCGGTAGGCATCTACCCAGCCGCGTTTTTCAATCACTGCACCGATCCAAGCACGTTCTTCGGGGGTAAAACCACTGTTCTTCAAATTGCCTTTCCAGTTCTTCAGGTCAATTTCCTTGTGGGCAATATTCCAGTCGCCGCACAGTATTACAGGTTTCCTTTTTGATTCAAATTCGTCAAAAACCTGTTCAAAGTGATCTAAAAATCGAAATTTAGCCTCTTGGCGTTCTTCCGAGCTGCTACCTGACGGGAAATAGATGGATGACACAATCATGTTTTCGAATTCGGCCGTGACCATGCGTCCTTCTGCGTCGAATTCAGTGTTATTTAGTCCGTAAATTACATTAAGTGGCTCTACTTTGCAGTAAAGGCCAACACCGCTGTAGCCCTTCTTTTCTGCAGCCTGAAAGTAGCCTTTGTACATTCCGGGTTGCAAGTGCTCAGGTCCAAGGTCCGCCAGGTGGGCTTTGATCTCCTGTACGCACACCACATCGGCCTGGCTTTGGTTCATCCAGTCGAAAAACCCTTTTGTGTGGGCAGAACGAATTCCATTCAGATTTGCTGAGATAATGCGGGTCATTGTGTAACGTCAGTTTTTTTAGGGATTGATCGTGGTCGATTCAAGTCAAAATTTGCAGGTTCTTTCCGATCAGTTTTTGCAGTTCGCTGTCGAAAAGCAGGTGTTGCGCTTTGGTGAATTCAAGACCAAGGCGGGAAGAATGTCGCCGTATTTTTTCAACGCGGGTCTGTTCAACACAGGTTCTTCGCTGCAAAAGCTCAGTGAATTTTACGCACAAACCTTGCTTGAGCAAACCGCCGAGCGTGGAATTCAGTTTGACATGCTGTTTGGCCCTGCTTACAAAGGCATTCCTCTGGTCGCCGGAGCCACCATGGAAATGGCCCGTCGCGGTCGCGATGTGCCCTATGCATTCAACCGCAAGGAAGCCAAAGATCACGGTGAAGGTGGTTCGCTGGTGGGGGCTCCACTGGAAGGCCGGGTTGTTATTGTTGATGATGTCATCTCGGCGGGAACTTCGGTGCGAGAGTCTGTTGAGATCATTCGTGCCAATGGCGCCGAACCCGCGGCGGTATTGATCGCGCTGGATCGCATGGAAAAAGGCATGCGCGACGGGCAGGACACCCAGCATTCAGCAGTTCAGGAAGTCGAGCAGTTGTATGGAATCCCTGTTTTGGCAATTGCCAACCTGCAAGATCTTTTGCGTTATCTGCTCACGCGTCAAGCGGCCAATGTCCGCCTTGCGGGTTGGTACGAAAAGGTGAAGGAATACCGCAGTCGCTACGGCGTGTAGTGGCTTCCAACAAAAAGCCGCACCACTTTGTTAAGCGGGTGCGGCTTTTTTGTAAAGTAATCCCGATCACAAAACGACCGACACCAATTCATGCCCTGAAAGGGCCCGATAAATATTGTCCAGTTCGTCCTGGTTGTTGACGTACACTTTGCAGGTGAGGCTAAGGTAGTTGCCCTTGCTGCTGGGGCGCATGTCAACGCCTGCCACATCAAATCCAGGACTCATGCTCAGCAATAAATCACAAATGACTTGAGAAAACTCTGGCACGTTCTTTCCCATCACCTTGATGGGAAAGTGCGTCGGGAACTCAATCAGGCTTTTTTTGTGGTCACCGGGTGTTGGTGTGTTCATCGTTTACTCTTCAAACCATAGTTTGGCGGAGTCCACCATTCGGCCAAACAAGCCAGCCTCCTCCACTGTGGACAAAGCCAACAGTGGCACTGTGCCGATGGTCTCGCCATTCAGTGTCAGTTTCAGTTTGCCAAGTTCTGTTCCAGCCGGGATTGGCGCAATCAAGGTGCCCTTTTTCTCGACTGTGGCTTTCAGTTGTTTGGCCATGCCACGTGGCACGTTGATCAGCAGATCTTTGTTCACGCCCAGTTTCACTTCCTTGGCCTGACCTTTGTAAACATCGCTGGTGCTGATGGCTTGTTTGGCAGAATACAGTTTCACGGTTTCAAACATCTGATAGCCGTAATTCATCAGCTTCAGGCTTTCCTGAGTGCGTGCCTGGTCAGATGTCGTACCCAGCACCACGGACAGCAAGCGGCGATCCACTCCGTTGGGTAACGTTCGATTGGCTGAGCTCACCAAGCAATAACCGGCCGATTCGGTGTGTCCGGTCTTCATGCCGTCTACAGAAGGGTCGATCCACAGCAGGCGATTGCGGTTGGGTTGGCGAATTCCATTGTAGGTGTATTCCTTGGTGGAATACATTTTCTTGTAGTACTCAGGAAAGTCCATGATGATGCGCTTGGCCAGAATGCTCAAATCTCGGGCCGTGGTGTAGTGCTGGGGGTCAGGCAAACCCGTGGCATTCTTGAAGTTCGTGTCTGTCAGGCCCAGCCGTTTGGCTTGCTGGTTCATCAGGGTCGCAAAATTGTTTTCGTCGCCAGCCAGCAGTTCCGCGATCGCGCGGCTTGCATCGTTGCCTGATTGCACAATCACACCGTACAGCAGCTCTTCAACAGTCACAGGCTTGTTCGGCTCGATAAACATGCGCGAGCCTTCAGCTTTCCAGGCGAACGGTGATACAGGCACTTGCTGATCCATTCGAATTTGCTTGCTTTCAAGCGCAGCAAACGCCATGTAGGCTGTCATCAGTTTGGTCAGTGAAGCGGGTTCTAGACGCTCGCGACTGTTGAATTCGGCCAATGTCTGGCCGGTGGTCAGGTCGAGCAACATGTAACCTTTTGCACCGATCTCGGGTGGAGGTGGCATTACACTGGACTGGGCAGAGGCTTGCATGGCCACTCCGATACCAAGACCCAGAACCAAGGAGAGTTGGCCCATGTGGCGTTTGAATCGGGAAATTCCTGAATTAAACAAGTAAAAAGCTCCTGTACTAGAGAGAGGTGAAGTAAGTGGTTTGCGTTTAACTTGGGTAATAACGCACAACCAGCTCTTTGAGTTGAGGCAGTTTGCCGTGAAAAAAATGTTCCACTCCTGGCATGACCATCACTGGCAAGTTTTGTTCACCCGCCCAGCGCAAAACATCAACAAGTGGCACCGTGTCGTCTACTTCACCATGTATGACCAGTGTGTTGTCAGGCACTGCAGCTACTTTAAAGCGGCTTGTGGCGGTGCCTACCAGTACCAGTTTGCCGATATTGATCCCGGCCTCACGCAAACGTTGCGCAGCATGACTGGTGACAAAAGCACCGAATGAAAAACCAGCCATGGCAATTGGCGCCTGTTGCAATTCGGCTGGCAGTAGTGTGGTACGGGCCCGTTCGGTCAAGTGAACCAGGTCATCGGACTCACCCTGCCCATTGTCGTGTGTGCCGGCGCTTTGCCCCACGCCCCTGAAGTTGAAGCGCAAGGTTACGAAGCCCATTTGGAGAAATGCGCGGGCCAGTGTTTGCACTACTTTGTTGTCTTTGGTTCCACCAAACAAGGGGTGTGGGTGAGCGATTACTGCCAGTCCACGCAATGGGGCGGCAGGTTCATCAATGGACACCTCGACCGGGCCTGCAAGCCCGTTCCACAACTCATGTCGGGTTTTTGGATTCATGGCAACCGCAGGCGTTCCACAATTTCGCCGCCCACCAAATGAGAGTCAATGATTTCGTCGACGTCCGAAATATCCACATAGGTGTACCAAACGCCTTCTGGGTAAACGACCATCACTGGGCCTTCATCGCATCGGTCAAGGCAGCCAGCCTTGTTCATCCGGATTTTTCCTTGTCCGTTCAAGCCCAGTTTCTTGATCCTCTCCTTGGCATGTGCATGCGCGGCCGATGCATGGCAATCGGCACAGCAGCTTTCATTGTTGGGTCGTTGATTGGTGCAAAAGAAAACATGTTTCTCGAAGTAGCTCATGGCTGGGTGAGTCCGCGTGTGTGCTTTGGGTCGACAACGTATTATCGCCGAAAACGTCGCTCGGGCAGGCTCAAAAAGGTCAAAACAGTCAGCGCCAGGATAGGCCACAATTCACTCACCCAGCGCCCGGCCTCCTGCAGGCTTCTGAAAATTGCCAGAATGCCGCTACCCGGATTGCCAAGGTCCGGGTCGTAGACCCCGGGGAGCAGCAAGGTGATTAGCCACCCACCCAGAAGATGCAGCAGCCCGATTCTCGCCATGTGGTGAGGCAACACCTGCATCATTGAGATAGTGAGTGCAACAATGAAAGCAATCAGCAATCCCAAGCTGTTGGCTTCAAACCACCGTTGCCCAAGGTAAGTCCACGCTGAAACCGGCGCAAGCACCAGATAATCCAGCAACCGAATCAACAGGGTCAAGGCGATCAGCACCAGTAGCAAACGGGCGCGTGGCGAGCCGGCCTGTGTTTGTGCCAACCCAATCATCCAGGCGCACATCAAAAAACAATAGTTGATGAATGTGGGTGCAATGGTTTCAATTTTCAGCAACACTTCCAGCGGTATCCCAAACGGGGTGCTGTGCTGCAGTGGTCCCGGAATTTCCATCAGATTCCCCAGCCACAGCCCGGTGCTGAATGTAGGGTTTTGTGGCGGCAAAATACTCAGAAACCAAAGGCTAAGCAGACCCATGCCAATCCACGCGCGCTGAATCAGCCAATGCTCAATCCTGCGGTTCAGCAGCGGCGCAATTCGGTGTTGTGCGGTCACGTAAATACCCAACAACACACCCAGTGCGCCTCCAATTGTGTTGGTGGCCAAGTCCATCTTGGAAGGTACTCGGCTTGGCAAAAATGTTTGCATCGATTCCAGGGCGAGAGAAATCAATGCACACAGCATCACCACCAATATTTTGTCGAATGTACGCGGCTGTCGGTTCAGGCCCAGCAGCATCAGAAATCCCAGTGGAATGTAGCCCCCTATGTTGATAAACACATCAGCCCACAGTACTTTTTGATGAACGGGAATCCAGGGGCCAAACAGAAATTCAAAAGGACCAATGCCGATGTGGCGCCAATCGCTGTAGGGAAAGAGGCTAAGGTGAATCACTACGCAGGCATACAGGCTCGCAAACATGAGAATCCCAGTGTAGGGAGTTCGTTTCAGCAGGCTGGAATGGATTGGCGGCATGGCGTTTGAGCGATTCCTTGGTTTTGTGTCCCGTTCGGAGGTTAAGATGAGCAAAATTTCGCAACTAGCCCGAAGTGACCCGCATTCGATGTTAACCCAAGCCGATGTGCACTGGATCGAACTCGATTCAGTCGACTCAACAAATGATTACCTGGCTCGCGCTTACCAGCAGGGGCGGGTGTCCGGTCTGAATGCCGTGTTGGCGCACATGCAAACCGCGGGCAGGGGGCGTGCAGGGCGGCCATGGCGCGCGCACCCGGGTGCGAGCCTGTGTCTGTCCCTGGGCTTGCCCATGGCGGGGCAGCAAATTCCCTTCTTGCCCCTGTGTGTGGGTGTCGCGGTGGCGCAGGTTCTTGAACAGTGGAAGGTGCCTGTGCAACTGAAATGGCCCAATGACTTATTGGCAGATCAGCAAAAGTTGGGCGGTGTGTTGTGCGAATCTTTTCAAACCGGGCAGGGTGCCATCACTGTGGTTGGTGTGGGGCTGAATATTCAGGGTATTGACGTTCCTGAAGCGCTGTCTGGTCGGGGTGCCACCAGCTTGTCGAATTATTTGTCTGCAACGGGTTTACCTTCCCCGCGTGAATTAGCCGAGGCAGTCGTGTCATCGATTTTGATGCGAATCGAGGCTGCAAATGTTCAGGGCATCGACTCAATCTTTGCCGAGTTCAGCCAACGGGATGCCTGGCTGCGCCGCCAAGTTCAAGTTGAGGACCAAGGTGCGGTGTGTTTTGCCGGTGAGGCCATGGGCATTGACCGGCAAGGTGCCTACTTGGTGAATACCGAGCATGGCCTGCGTGCGGTTCACGCGGGTGACTTGTCGTTGAGGGTGAGGCTGTGACCAAGGCGGGTAGCTTGTTGTGTATCGATGCTGGAAACACCCTGGTGAAATGGTGCTTGCACGATAGTGCCAACGTCCGGTTTGAGCAGCCATTCGCTTTTTTCAGTCAGGCCACAGCTGAATTCAAACCTTTTTCCGAATCATTCGGTGCTGTTCAACGCTATTTGGCCCCCAGTCTCAATTCTGGTCATGATGTACGTGCCGTGTTGCTCAGCAACGTTCTGGGCCCGGAGTTCGAACAGTCCGTGCGTTCAATGTGCGGGGCGGCTGGCGTACCCCTGCATGTATTGACTGTGAACAGACATGCAGAGGTTCAGTCTGCCTACCAAGCCCCGGCGACTCTGGGCAAAGACCGTTGGGCGGCATGCATGGCGCTCAGCGAGATCAGCAAGGCCAAGGTCAATTTGCTGGTTAGTCTGGGTACAGCCACCACGTTGGATGTGGTGGTTAAGAATGCCTGTTGGCAACACTTAGGTGGATTTATCGTGCCGGGTGTTGAAACCATGTTGCGCAGCCTGCACTCAAACACAGCCGAACTGCCCAAAGTGCAATTGAACAGCATCAGCACCAACAGTTGGCCTGTCAGCACGCAGCAGGCGATTGGTCAGGGTGTGGGTCGCATGCAAAAAGCAATGGTCGATTCCGTGGTTGCTCAGTTACAGAGTGAATACGGTATTCCCCCGGCCATCTGGCTGACGGGTGGTTTTGCATCGGCCATGCAGGCCCAACTGCCCCAGGCCACCCTGCTTGAATACGCTGTATTCAAGGGTCTGGTGCTTGATTATCGCTTGGCACAAAAAGGTGCAGCAGCATGAATGGTTGGCGATTTCTGGTTGTGTCGCTGTTGCTCGGCAATGTGGGCTTGCTGGGGTTTGGTCTCTTTGCAAACGATGACTCCCAAAAAACAATTGACTCTCCCGGTTTGCGTGCCGAGTGGGTTGGCATAGAACGTCCTTGGGATCAAGCGGTGGAGGTACTTCGAGCGCCCGTGGCCCCAGCCCCTAAAATCGATTTGAGAGAAGGGCAGGCCCAGCTTGATTCCGCCATTGAGAATGCCAGCAAACAGGTATTTGAGAATCCGAGGAACACGCTGGTGTGTTTGTTGTGGGGCCCCTTACTGCAAAGTGAATCCGCGCGTGTTCAAGAGGCTTTGCTGAATTGGGGGGGTGAAACGGATCGACTCGAACGTCAAGTACCGGTGGGCTATGTGGTCTACTTGCCGCAAGACATTGTGAATACCGGTGTGGGCATCGATCAACTTTCTGGCAAAGGCATTACTGACATGTTTTACATCACAACACCCGGGCCATTGCAAGGTACCATTTCTCTGGGGCTGTTCAGGGACCTGGAAAGGGCGAACGCCCAGAAGGCCGATCTGGCACGCCGTGGCGTCGATGGAGTTCAAATTCGGGAGCGACTGGGCCCGGTGCGTGTTTTTTTTGAACTTCGGGGAAACGCGACGGAAATTGAAACCGTGCGTTCTGTGTTTGAGTTGAACAGAAAGGGCGAGCTCAAGCCTTGTGAGGGACCAACTGGCAACTGATTCAAAGATCCCCGCTTCGGTCCTTGTCCAAGAAAACCTTCGCCAAGCGAGTGTTCTCGGCATTGACCCCTTTGCTCCAGCAAATTACTTTGAATGCCTCTCCCATGTCGGCTTCATTTAGCAGGGTATTCAAATTCTGGCGGATCAATGCACCACGTGTCGGATGAGTAAATTCCGGTTGCTTCCGGGCCAGGTCAAGAATGCCATGTGCCAACAAAAACTCGCCTTGATGCGTGTACCCCTCAAGCTCGCCACCGCAGCTTGTCAGGGCTTCATAGACTGCGCTGAAGTTTACATGGGCGGTTAAGTCCTGCTGCCCCACGTTCACCAGAAAATCATCATGCGCTGTGTGCCGGCTTGTAGCGCGCAAAGTGCCCTGCCTGCGTGTTGGGTGATAGTAAACGGCTTCGTGAAAACCATAGTCAATCATTAGCGCCAGGCCGTTCAGACGCTCCGTGACTGTTTTGACCCATGCGATGCTTTGCTCCGCAATTTCCGATTCGTAACCTTCTGGCCATGGTCCGTGAATATTCTGCAACCGAGAAACCAGGGCAGCGAAGACTGGTTCGGCTGGTCTCCACACCCAGTCCAGCTTACCGTTAAGGTGTTGAACCCACGCCTCTAGCGGATGGCCTTCCTGCCATTTAAATCGGCGAACCGGCGTGGCATCCAGCACCTCATTGCCCAAAACTATCCCGCCGAGCTCTGTGGGTAGTTCTTCCAGCCACCGTACTTTTTGTTCTACCTGCGGGCCATGCAGTGCCTTTAACTTGGCCAATTGCACAGGCTTTAATCCGGCCGACACATCCACAATGTTGTATTGGGTAATCAAATCGCCAGCCGCTTGAAGAATGTCGCAAGCCAGTTGCCCGGTCCCGGCCCCAAATTCATACACCACACCATTGCAGCGGGGCAGCACCTCGCGCAGGGCCTTGCCCAGCGTTTGTCCAAACAGCGGGCTCAATTCCGGGGCGGTCACAAAATCGCCCTGACGACCGAAAATATGCTCGCCTTTGGCGTAATAGCCGTATTGGGGGTCGTAAAGCGCAAATCGCATGAACTCGTCAAAGCGAGTCGCTTGATTAAAATTCGACAGCATTGGGCGGGTCTGGTTTAGAATAGCGGGTTCTTCTTTTAAAAATCAAAGCCTTGAAGTAAACCCTTCTCTGCTTGATCGTGGTTTTCCACTGGTGTTTAAATTCTAACCGATGACGCAGCAATGACACATGCCAATCCACAATATGCCCTGGTAACGGGGGGAGCCAAGCGATTGGGCAAGGCCATCTCGCTTGAGCTGGCGCGCGCCGGTTGGTCTATTGTGCTGCACTGCCGTTCATCATTGGCAGAGGCCCGTGACACCGCAGCTCAAATTGAAGCGTTGGGAGTCCGCTGTGTTGTGGTTCAGGCTGACCTGGAAAAACCCAGCGAAGTTGAAGCATTGTTTGACGCTGCTGAACAGGCTGGGCCGATCCGGTGCGTAGTCAATAACGCTTCGTTGTTTGAATTCGACTCTGGCGAAACTTTTCATCCCGAGCTTTTTCACCGGCACATGGCTTCTAACCTGGCTGCGCCCATTCAATTGGCCAAACGCTTGTTTCAGCATGTGCCTGACAATGAACAGGCCGTGGTGGTTAATCTGCTTGACCAAAAACTCAAAAATCTCAATCCCGATTTTTTAAGTTACACACTGACCAAAGCCGGGCTTGAAACAGCCACCACCATGCTGGCCATGGAGCTGGCGCCCAAGGTGCGTGTTGTGGGCGTGGCACCCGGGCTCACTTTGATTTCGCACCTGCAAACCGATGCGCAGTTCGAGAGTACACACCGAATTTCGCCTTTGAACAAATCCTCCGAGCCTCAGGACATTGCCAACACGGTCTTGTTCCTGGTGCAAAGCCGCGCAATCACTGGTACCACCATTCTTGTGGATGGCGGGCAGCATTTGGTACCCATGGCGCGTGATTTCAGCATGATGACACCATGACAGACTGGTTCTTTGATCCCCGCCTGGCCGACTGCCGTCGCGTTTTCATTCGCGACTTTGATGTGTCCGCCGCGATTGGCGTATTTCCCCAAGAGTTGGGGCGTACGCAAGCGGTGCGCATCAACATTGATTTTTGGGTAAAGTGCGCATCAACTCCATCCGAGCGCGACTTGCTGGTCGATGTGGTCGACTACGATTTCGTACGTCCTGGCATTCATGGCCTGATTCAATCCGGGCACATCGGTCTGCTTGAAACCTTGGTGGACAAAACCCTGGCGTTGGTGCTTGAGCATCCCAAAGTGGTGGCTGCGCGGGTACGCGCTGAAAAATCCGAGGTTTACCCCGACTGCGAATCTGCGGGCGTCGAGGTATTCCGCTTCAAATCCTAGAAAGCTGTTAGACCATGCAAACCATTACGATCTTTCCCAGCAAGGCTGAACAAAAAGAGGCCTTCGAATTCAACAAGCTCGAAAAGCGCCTCACCAAACAAGTAGGCCAAGCCATTGCCGACTTCAATATGATTGAAGAAGGAGACAAGGTGATGGTGTGCGTCTCCGGTGGTAAAGACAGCTATGGTTTGCTTGATATCTTGTTATTGCTGCGTCAGCGTGCGCCCATCAATTTCGACATCGTGGCCGTGAATCTGGATCAGAAGCAGCCTGGTTTTCCTGAAGAAGTGCTGCCGAATTACTTGCGTAGCATCAATGTGCCGTTTCACATTGAAGAACAAGATACTTACTCGATCGTGAAACGGGTCATTCCCGAGGGCAAAACAACCTGCTCACTTTGCTCGCGCTTGCGTCGTGGAATTTTGTATCGCGTAGCCTCTGAGCTGGGGGCAACCAAGGTAGCCTTGGGGCATCACAAGGACGACATATTGCAAACCCTCTTGCTTAACCTGTTTTACGGTGGTCGTATCAAGGGTATGCCCCCCAAGCTGGTGAGCGACAATGGAGAGCACACGGTGATCCGCCCTCTGGCATATTGCCGTGAGCGCGATTTGGCCCGTTATGCCGAAGAGAAGAATTTCCCGATCATCCCGTGCAATTTGTGTGGCAGTCAGGAAAATTTGAAGCGCAAGGAAATGGCCGCGTTGTTGAAACAGTGGGAAAAGCACAATCCTCGCTGGATCGCCAATCTGTTTACATCGCTGTCGACAGTGGTGCCCTCGCACCTCATGGATCGCAAGCTGTTTCCATTTGAAACCATTCGCCCTGGCACAGCACTTGAAGACGGTGCTGGCGACAGGGCGTTTGATTCCGATGACGAGTGCTGACTTACTTCAAAAACAGCTTGTACGCCGGGTTCTCGGTCTCGTTCACCGCCGGGTAGCCGAGTTGTTTCACGAACTTGTCGAATTCGGCGTGGTCTGCAGGTGGTACTTGAATCCCTACCAGAATACGGCCATAGTCGGCACCGTGATTGCGATAGTGAAAAAGACTGATGTTCCAGCCCGGGTTCAAGGCAGTTAAAAATTTTGTCAGTGCCCCAGGCCGTTCCGGAAATTCAAAGCGGTACACCAGTTCATGGTCAGCCAGGTTGGAGCGTCCTCCCACCATGTGACGCAAATGCAGCTTCGCCATTTCATCGTCGGTCAGGTTCAGTGCATCAAATCCGGATGCAATGAAGCGTTCTTGTAATTCATCGGCCTGGGCACGATTGCCAATCTGAATGCCTACGAAAATATTGGCTTTGCTTGAGTCTGACATTCTGTAGTTGAATTCTGTCACATTGGTGGGGCCCAGCAAGTTGCAAAACTTTCTGAAACTGCCACGTTCCTCCGGTACTGTGATCGCAAAAATCGCTTCACGTTGCTCACCCACCTCAGCGCGTTCAGCCACAAATCGCAAGCGATCAAAATTCATGTTTGCGCCGCAGGAAATTGCAATCAGGGTTTGGTTGTGCAAACCCATTTCAGCGGCATATTGCTTCAGGCCAGCTACCGCCAGCGCACCTGCGGGTTCAAGAATGCTGCGTGTGTCCTGAAATACATCTTTAATCGCGGCACAGGCCTCATCGGTGGTGACGCGAACAATCCCATCGACATACTTCTCGCACAGGCGGAAGGTTTCCTCCCCAACCAGTTTTACGGCAGTACCATCCGAGAACAGACCCACTTCGGCCAGCGTAACGCGTTTGTGCTGTTCCATGCTCTGCGCCATGGCGTCCGAGTCGACGGTTTGCACGCCGATAATTTTGATGTCCGGACGCAATTGCTTGACGTAGGCGCCTACACCTGCTGCCAGTCCTCCTCCGCCGATTGCAATGAAAATGGCGTGTATCGGCCCTTGGTGCTGGCGCAATATTTCCATGCCTACTGTGCCCTGACCTGCAATCACATCGGGATCGTCAAAAGGGTGCACAAAGGTCAGGCCTTTGGCTTGTGCCAGTTCTGCAGCATGTCCTGCTGCATCGCTGTAGCTGTCACCGAACAACACCACATTGACCCAGTCGCCGCCAAAACGTTTTACTGCGTCAATTTTCAGCGCGGGGGTGGTTGTCGGCATTACGATCGTAGCCATGCAGCGCATTTTCGCAGCAGAAAGCGCAACACCTTGGGCATGGTTGCCAGCTGAGGCAGCAATCACGCCTCGTTCCAGTTGTATTGGGCTCAGGTGGGCCATCTTGTTGTAAGCGCCCCGCAGCTTGAAGCTGAACACCTCTTGCATGTCTTCGCGCTTGAGCAACACTTCGTTGGCAGTGCGTGCAGACAGAGAGTGCGCGCGTTCCAAAGGTGTTTCAACGGCCACGTCGTAAACCTTGGCGGTCAGTATGCGTTTTAGATAGTCAAGACCCACAAAGCACCTTTTTATTGCAGATTTTTAAGCAAATTTCGATCTTTTGCCCATGAAGGCTACACTTTACAGCATGAGGACAATCCCGAAAGCTGGCTTGCGCGTTTGGGTCGCATCTGCCGGTCGCCTTCGGGCATAATTTAGGTTCAGTTTCTCAAGGACAGGTTCATACCCCCAATGGCATCTACAAAATCATCGAAACCCAAGGCGAAACCTCAAGTTAGAAAATCTCTTGGCAATACCATCCCAGCGTTTGTGTTTGGCATGGTATTCGGACTCTTGATTGCGCTGGGTGTGGCTTTGTTTGTCAGCAAGTCGCAGCTGCCATTTTCTGGTGCTGAAACCCAGGGTGCCGTACCCGATGTATCGCCAGGCCCAGGCAATAGTCCGCCTGACCCCAACACAGCCATCTACGGCAAAGCCAATGCCAATCAGGGCAATGTGGTTACGATTGACCCATTTCAGCAAGGCACGGAACCTCAGGCGGGTGATGCCACTCCAACCGAACAAATTGAACCTGTGGCCCAGACCATTTATTTTTTGCAATTGGGCAGTTTTCGCAATCGTGAGGATGCCGAACAATTGCGGGCGCAGCTGGCGTTTATAGGTACAGAATCCGAAATTGCCGTGGGTGAGGTCAACGGCAATGTTGTAAACCGCGTTCGTGTGGGGCCATTTGGCAGCGCGAACGAAGCCTATCAGGCCCGAATTCCCCTCACGAAAGGCGGATTCGAGGCCACCGTGGTCAAGGAGTAAACAATGATGAAACGTCGTGAATTGATTCAAAGTGCAGTGGCCTTGGGCGTGATGGGCGCCTTCGGTGGCTTGTCCCCGGCCATCGCTCAAGATGCAGGTGCATTTCGCAAAGTGCGCCGGGAAGTTCCACGTTCCACACCTGGAAAAATCGATGTTGTCGAATTCTTCTGGTATGGCTGTATCCATTGTTATAACTTCGAGCCCAAGGTCAATGCGTGGTACAAAAAGCTGCCAAGCGATGTTGTGTTCACGAAAATACCCATCGCCTACCAAAGCCAGCGTGTCAACTTTCAGGGGCATCAGCGTCTGTACTACACGCTGGAAGCGATGGGCAAGCTAGACATGGCGCACAGCAAAGTGTTCGAAGCCATGCACAAGGACAAAAAGCAGTTGGCCAACGATGAGCAAATTTTCGATTTCGCCCAATCAATTGGTTTGAAGCGTGAGGAATTTGCCAATGTCTTCAAGTCATTCGGTGTGAATGCAAAATGTGCCCAGGCCAAAACCATTTTCGAAGCCTATGGCGCAGATGGCGTACCCACTTTGGGGATTGATGGCAAATTCTTTACTTCCGCATCCATTGCCGGCTCCGAGGACAACGCCATTCGTGTCGCCGAAGCGTTGATTCGCCGACAGCGACAGGCTTGAAGCACGGGGGAAAAATGAAGGAGGTTTCCATGCGCAGTGGTGTGATCCGTTATATTGCATTTGCGTCACTGTCATTGACACTAGCCGCCTGCTCTAGCGTTCCCCTGGACAAACCGGTATCGCCGCCCCCGGCAAAAACCGTGGCCAAGCCCTCTGTTCCCCCACCTGTGAAACATGAGAACTGGGAGCCCGCGCCTCAAGGGGGTGGTTATTATCTCGACGATGGCCCGGGCGATTTGCGGCCAGCCAACCTGGAGGACATGCCATCCGCTGAACCCCAGCTCGAGCCAATTGCGATCCGTAACACCCGGCCCTACACCGTCATGGGGCAGAGCTTTACGCCGCAAACTTCACTTGAAGAGCCTTACAGTCAAAAAGGTCGGGCCAGTTGGTATGGCAAAAAATTTCATGGCGCGAAAACCGCCAACGGTGAAATTTACGACATGCACCAAATGACAGCGGCGCACCCTACCTTGCCGCTCCCCAGTTATGCCAAAGTCACCAATTTGGCCAACGGCAAGTCCGTGATTGTTCGTGTCAACGACCGTGGCCCGTTTTTGCGTGGCCGAATCATTGATCTGAGTTATGCAGCGGCCTATCAGCTCGACTACATCAAGCAGGGCAGTGCTGAAGTGCTTGTCGAGAAGATGACCCCCGATGCCATCGCCCGGTATCACGCAGAGAAGAACGGTACCTTGGTGGCCAAAAACGGCGTCCAGGTCGAGCAGGTGGCACTGAACAATGCCTCCGGTCTGGTGCCGGTTCATAGAACCCCCTTGTACCTTCAGATTGGCGCGTTCGGCAACAAAAACAACGCTGAGGCTTTGGTTTCCCAGGTGTCTTCCAGTCACCAGGCGTTCGGCAAAGCCAGCCAAATTCTCTCTGAGTCGGGCGTTCATCGCGTTTTGGTGGGTCCGTTCAGCAGCATAGATCAAGCCAATGAGGCTGCAATTGAGCTCAGCGCCTTTGTCCAGGTGCAGCCGGTTATCAAACAAGACTTGATCCTGCCCTGATTGTCCCCATATCGGGACATTAGTGCGCAAAGCGCAACACCCCAACCAAAGGATAGGCATGGAGCAATATCACGGCACGACCATATTGTCAGTACGCAGAGGTAAGCATGTTGCGCTTGGAGGCGATGGACAGGTTACCTTGGGGCACATTGTGGTCAAAGGTTCCGCCCGCAAAGTAAGGCGTCTTCATCACAACAAAATTCTGGCTGGTTTTGCTGGCGGCACTGCCGATGCGTTTACCTTGTTCGAGCATTTTGAAGCCCAGCTCGAGAAGCACCAGGGGCACCTGTTGCGGGCAGCAGTCGAGCTCGCCAAAGAATGGCGCACTGATCGCATGCTCCGCAGGCTTGAGGCCATGTTGGCCGTAGCTGATGAAAATCACTCCCTGATTATTACCGGCAATGGCGATGTACTTGAGCCTGAACAAGGCTTGGTTGCAATTGGCAGTGGCGGTGCCTACGCACATTCCGCGGCGAAAGCGTTGCTCGAAAACACCGAACTTTTGCCCGAAGAAATCGTCAAGAAATCCCTGACCATCGCAGGGGAACTGTGCATTTACACCAACCAGCATCACACCATTGAAGTGTTGGGTGCCCCTGAAGCATCTGGCAGCAAAGGTTAATCACATGACTCAACTTACACCTTCAAATATTGTTGCAGAACTCAACAAGAACATTGTTGGCCAGGACGCAGCCAAGCGAGCTGTCGCCGTGGCGCTTCGCAATCGCTGGCGCCGCATGCAGGTGCCCATGCCCCTGCGTCAGGAGATCACGCCCAAGAACATTCTGATGATTGGCCCAACGGGCGTGGGTAAAACAGAAATTGCCCGTCGCCTGGCCAAGCTGGCCAATGCGCCGTTTATCAAGATCGAGGCCACCAAATTCACCGAAGTGGGCTATGTGGGTCGCGACGTGGACACCATCATTCGAGACCTCATTGAAATTGCCTTGAAGCAGGTGCGGGAAGAGGCCCAGCTTGGCGTGGTCGAAGAGGCAAAGTCTGCAGCCTTCGATCGCGTGCTGGATGCACTCTTGCCTCCTGCTCGAGATTTCGGCTTCACCGAGAAAGCCCCCGAGCCTGATGAAAACCGCACCCGTATTCGATTTCGGGAAAAGTTGTTTGCTGGCGAGCTGGATGATAAGGAAATCGAGATTGAGGTGGCGGCCGCTTCGCCCTCACTGGATGTAGTTGGCCCACCTGGCATGGAAGAACTCACTGGGCAGTTGCAGTCCATGTTTCAGAATATTTCCGGTGGCAAGAAGAAGCTGCGCAAGATGAAAGTGGCTGAGGCGCTGAAAGCGATTCAGGATGAGGAGGCCGCCAAGCGTGTGAATGAAGAGGAGGTTCGAGCCAAGGCGATCTCTCGGGTTGAGCAGGATGGCATTGTATTTCTGGATGAAATCGACAAAATCGCGACCAAGGCCGATGGGCGGGGCACTGACGTCTCCCGCCAAGGGGTTCAGCGCGATTTGCTGCCGCTGGTGGAGGGCACTACAGTCAACACCAAATACGGCATGATCAAAACAGACCACATCCTTTTTGTGGCCAGCGGTGCCTTCCATTTGTCCCGCCCCTCTGATCTCATCCCTGAGCTTCAAGGGCGCTTTCCGATCCGGGTTGAGCTGGAATCGTTAACTGTTGAAGATTTCAAGCGAATCCTGACCAGCACCGATTCTTGTCTCACCGAGCAGTACAAAGCACTCCTGGCAACAGATGGGGTTGAGCTTGAATTCACCGATGAGGGTGTTCGTCGTTTGGCTGAGATCGCATTCACAGTGAACGAGAAAACCGAGAATATCGGCGCGCGTCGCCTGTACACGGTGATGGAGCGTTTGCTCGAAGAGGTTGCATTTGAAGCGAATGGGCAGCATCGACCTGTGAAGATCACGGCCGAATTTGTCGACTCCCGCCTCGGCGAGGCAGCCAAATCCGAGGATCTTGCCCAATTCATTCTCTAGAATCCGTCGATCGGCATCTTGCCAACGTTGTCTGGGTAGATTCGCTTTAAAATGCATTGTGTGCCTAGTTTCTACCCGGACAATTCATGACCACAGACAACCTCACTTCCGCAATCAAAGCCAAAGTTCTGTCCGAGGCCTTGCCCTACATTCGCCGTTTTCATGGCAAAACGGTGGTAGTCAAGTACGGCGGTAACGCCATGACCGATATCAACCTGCAAAAATCTTTTGCTCACGATGTGGTGTTGCTCAAGTTGGTTGGGATTAATCCCATTGTGGTGCACGGTGGTGGCCCTCAAATCGATGAGGCCCTGCGACGCATTGGCAAGCAGGGTACCTTTATCCAGGGTATGCGTGTGACCGACGAGGAAACCATGGAGGTGGTGGAGTGGGTGCTGGGCGGTCAGGTCCAGCAAGACATCGTCATGATGATCAACGAGCATGGCGGCAAGGCGGTGGGTTTAACCGGCAAGGATGGCGGTCTGATTCAAGCCCGGAAAATGAAGTTGGCGGACAAGAGCGAGCCTGGCAAGTTTCATGACATCGGTTTTGTGGGCGAAATCGCATCCATCGATCCCGCCATTGTCAAAGCTCTCCAGGATGATGCCTTCATTCCCGTCATTTCGCCAATTGGCTTCGGTGAAGATGGCATGGCCTACAACATCAACGCCGATCTCGTAGCCGGCAAAATTGCTGAAATACTGAAAGCTGAAAAGCTGATCATGATGACCAACACCCCCGGGGTTTTGGACAAAGACGGCAAGTTGCTCACTGGCCTGACAGCCAAACGAATCGATGAATTGTTTGAAGACGGCACCATTTCGGGAGGAATGCTGCCCAAGTTGTCTTCCGCGATTGAAGCAGCCAAAAGCGGAGTAAACTCGGTTCACGTGGTGGATGGCCGTGTTCCTCACTGCCTTCTGCTTGAAATTCTGACGGACCAAGGCGTGGGCACCATGATTCGCAGTCACTGATTTCGCAGCCACTGGGCTCTGCTCAGCCGGACAATCCGCGTCAAACGCAGGGGGAAGCATGTCGAACAAAAGAATACCCAACTTGTCGGTTACCGACGGATTTGATTTTGTGAAAAAAATCTGGGGAAGTCTGCCGATTCCCAGCGTGATGAATCCCACTACCGATCTTGATGAGCTCGACAAGCGTATCTCCGACCTCAAGGCGGTTGAACAATGGCTGAACGTCAACCTCAGCATGCTTCGGGCGACCATTCAGGGCTTGGAGGTTCAGCGTGGCACGATAGCCACGATCAAGTCCTTCAGTTCCAATTTGGGCTTGGGCGGCGATCGTGTCAGTGATGTCAATCAGGCAGTGAACGAGGAAATCATCCGAAATGCCATGCAGGCCGCGGTCGCTCCACCACCGGTGCCTCGTGTTGAGCCGGTTGCGCCCAAAATTCCCGACCCTGAACCTGCCGCAACTGCGGCAAGCGATGCGGCTGCGCAAGAATCCTCGAAGGCAATTGTGTCAAACGCCACTGCGTGGTGGGGATTGCTGCAGGATCAATTCAACAAGGTAGTTGCTACGGCAGCCATGGCAGGTTCTGGGACCGACGCTGCCCCCGATGCGGCCGAGCCATCCAAAAAACCAGTCAAACCCAAAGCCAAGCGCGCGGCTACGCCCCGTAAGAAAACCTCAAGCAGCACCCGCACCGCGCGCACAAGGACCTAGATGTTTCGTTTTGGCCACGCCACACACCCCAACTGGAGAGAGGCACTTGAACTCGTGTTGGTGCAGCTCGAAGGCCAGATGCAACTGGAGCAGTTTGCAAGCGATATTTCCCGGCCTCAAAAGCTGGGTTTGATATACGCCACCGAGGCCTTCGCCGAAAACATGCCCCAAATTCTTCAGGGTTTGCGCCAGCGAACCAATGTCAAGGAGTGGGTTGGCGGTTTGGCACCCGGTGTCTGCAGCAGTGGAGTGGAGTATTACCAAGAGCCCGCACTGGCAGTCATGTTGATGGAGTTTCCCGCGGATTCCGCGCGTGTTTTCTCGGGCAAACTGCCCTTGCCCAAGCCGGGCACCGTGACTGCTTCGGGCAGGGAGGCCATGTCCTCCGCACTCATCCACATCGATCCGTTGACTGAGGACATTGACGATCTTCTCGATGATTTATCGCTCAAAGTCAGCACACGTCAAATTTTTGGTGGTCTGGTTTGCGCTGGTACAGCCAATACCCACATCGCGCTAGAGCCTCTGTCCGGAGGCGTTTCCGGTGTGGTGTTCGCCAGCGGTTTACCCATCGAGGTGCGTATGACCCAAGGCGTTCAAGTGGTGGGTGTCGAGCATGAGATTACCGGGCTGCGGGGTAATTTTGTCGAAGAGCTCGACGGCTTGCCTGCGCTCGACGTGCTGCTCGCTGATTTGGGTCTCCAACCTGATTCGGATGATGCTGATCCAGCAAGCCAGGCTGCCGAGGTGTTGGCCAAACGTTTTGCGCATGGTTTGTTTGTCGGGCTCACTGACCGGGCGCTGGCTGAATCCATTGCGCTGAAGGGGTATACGGTGGGTCGCTCCGAGGCGCACCAGCTGAAAGTACGTCCCGTGGTTGGAATGGATCCCAACAAAAAATCCCTGGCTGTGGCTGAAGATTTCAAGTTGGGCGATCGCTTGTCTTTCTGCACCCGTGATGAAAATTCGGCACGGGTCGATTTGACCAGAATGTGTGCAGAACTGCGCGAAGATCTCGACGCGCCAGCACCCAAACTCAATGAACTTCAGGCTGCAGGTTTTTCTGGAATCCATTCTCAGCGCAAACCTCGTGGCGCGGTGTACATTGCATGCAATGGGCGGGGTGCAGCCTTGTTCGGCCTGCAAGGCGTTGAGCAGCAAATTGTCCGAGAGCAATTGGGGGATATCCCCCTGATTGGTTTTTCAGCCAACGGTGAAATTTTCCGTGGTGCTTTGTATGGATACACCGGTGTGCTGGCCTTGTTTTTCTAAATCTGATTATTGACATGAATATTGTGATACTCGCGGCGGGCAAAGGCACCCGTATGAAGTCTGCCTTACCCAAGGTGTTGCACCCAGTGGGCGGCCAGTCGATGCTGAGCCGTGTGGTCAGGACAGCGCTGCAATTTGAAAATCCGCATGTGGTGGTCGTGGTCGGGCACGGTGCCCAGGCGGTTCAGCAGCATTTGTCTTTCCAGTCCGGTATTCAATTTGCGACTCAGTCAGAGCAACTGGGTACAGGCCATGCGGTTCAATGCGCAATCCCGGCCTTGGCCGATCATCCGGTTACTCTGATATTGTATGGTGACGTCCCTCTCATTCAATTTGAATCTTTGCAGCCTCTGGTTCAGGCGGCAAAGGCCGGTCAGATGGGCTTGATGACCTTGCACATGCCCAACCCACATGGTTATGGCCGCATTCTTCGTGATACCGAAGGTGCGGTGGTTGGCATCGTTGAACAAAAAGACGCAACGCCTGTGCAGCTCGCTATCACCGAAGTCAATACCGGTATTCTTGCTTGCCCTACCTCGCAGTTAAAAAACTGGCTGGGCAAACTGAGTAACAACAACGCACAGGGCGAGTATTACCTCACAGATATCATCGCGATGGCACATGCCGATGGCTTATTGGTGCGAACCTGTCAGCCCACGCAGGGCTGGGAAGTGTCGGGTGTTAATTCCCGCGTTCAACAAGCTGAGCTTGAGCGTATCTGGCAACTTTATCAGGCTGAAAAATTAATGATCGACGGTGTGCAACTGCTCGATCCCGCCAGGATTGATTTGCGTGGCACGCTGCACTGTGGCGCAGATGTATCGATCGATGTTGGCTGTGTGTTTCAAGGGGAAGTCACCTTGGGCGATGGGGTGTCCGTTGGCCCCTATTGCGTCCTCAACAACGTCAGTATTGCGGCGGGTACCCGTGTAGAAGCCTATTCCCATCTCACCGATGCCACCGTGGGCGAAAAAGCGGTCATTGGTCCCTACGCGCGCCTGCGTCCAGGTGCCAAATTGGGCGATGAAGTACACATTGGCAACTTTGTCGAGGTCAAGAATGCCAGCATTGCCAATCAGTCCAAAGCCAATCATCTGGCCTACATCGGCGATGCACAAATTGGCGAGCGGGTGAATGTGGGGGCTGGCACGATTACTTGCAATTACGATGGCGCCAACAAACACCTCACCATCATCGAGGACGACGTATTCATCGGCTCGGACACACAGCTGGTAGCACCCGTGACCGTGAAGAAGGGGGCCACCCTTGGCGCGGGAACCACCCTCACCAAAGATGCGCCAGAGAATGCGCTGACGGTGTCACGTGCCAAACAAATTACGATCACGGGCTGGAAGCGCCCGGTCAAATCAACCAAAAAATAAAGGAAAACCTCACATCATGTGCGGAATTGTCGGCGTACTCTCCAAAACCAACAGCGTGCCAGTATTGATCGATGGCCTGAAAAAGCTTGAATACCGCGGATACGACTCGGCTGGCTTGGCCATTCAGTCCGATGCTGACCAATCCATCCATCGTGCTCGCAGCGTAGGTCGTGTGGTCGAGCTCGACTCCAGCACCAAAACCCTGAGTGCACGAATGGGCATTGCCCACACTCGATGGGCTACGCACGGCGTACCCAGTGAGCGCAATGCACATCCCCACATCAGTGAGGGGCAGGGTGTTTCGGTCAGCGTGGTGCACAACGGCATCATTGAAAATCACGAGGAAATCCGAAAGGCACTGACTGCCGAGGGCTACGTATTTCAATCCGACACCGACACCGAAGTTATCGCACACCTCACCCACAAGCATTTGGTTCAAGGTCTTGAATTACGGGCCGCGGTGCAGGCCACCGTGAAAAAGCTGGAAGGCGCTTTCGCCATCGCGGTCATTTGTAATACGGCACCGCTGACTTTGCTTGCGTCCAAGAAAGGTGCCCCCCTCTTGGTGGGGCATGGCGAGGGCGAATTCTTTTTGGCGTCAGATGCCTCAGCGCTGGTGGCCTACACCAAACAAATTACCTACCTCGAAGAAAACGATGTGGTGCAATTGCAAACCACCGGGGTTTTATTCTTCGATGGCGTCGGCCAGCAGGTCGAAAGGCCCATTATTGAAAGTCAGCTGTCTGCCGATGCCGTGGAACTGGGCCCTTATGCCCACTACATGCAAAAGGAAATCTACGAGCAGCCCGGTGCCATCGCTGCCACACTGGAAATGGTCAGTAACGCTTCAGCAGTCAAGCCTGAGTTGTTCGGTGCAGAAGCGGGTCATATCCTTCCCGGTATTCAGCAGGTACTCATACTGGCATGTGGCACCAGCTACCACGCTGCATCCGTTGCACGCTATTGGCTCGAGTCGATTGCCGCTTTGCCCACCAATGTTGAAATTGCAAGCGAGTATCGCTATCGCACCAGTGTCAGTTTGCCCAACACCTTGGTGATCACCATCTCACAATCTGGCGAAACTGCCGACACGCTGGCAGCATTGGAGCATGCCAAGTCACAGGGCATGGTCAATGCGCTTTCCATTTGCAACGTTCCGGAGTCCGCGCTTATCCGGGCTAGCAACCTGAAGTTCTTGACACGCGCAGGGCCCGAAATTGGTGTGGCTTCAACCAAGGCTTTCACCACGCAGCTGGCTGCGCTTTTCACCTTCACCTTGGTGATGGCCAAGTTGCGTGGAAAACTTTCTGTGGAACAAGAAAAGACCTTGCTCACGCAGCTGCGTCACCTTCCTTCAGCCATGCAGAACATTCTGGCGCTCGAGCCCGAGATCAAGGCTTTGGCTGCCAGTTTCGCAGAGAAGCGTCATGCCCTGTTCCTCGGACGTGGTGTGCACTACCCGATTGCCATGGAAGGTGCGTTGAAGCTGAAAGAAATCAGCTACATCCATGCTGAGGCTTACGCGGCCGGTGAATTGAAGCATGGCCCCTTGGCCCTCGTGGATGCCGATATGCCGGTGGTTGCCGTAGCTCCCAAAGACACTTTGATCGAGAAGTTGAAATCCAATCTGCAGGAAGTGCGTGCACGCGGCGGCGAGCTTTACATTTTTGCTGACCGCGACACCAAGATTGACAAAGCCGATGGTGTGCATGTGATCAACTTGCTTGATCACGCCGGGCATTTATCCCCGATTCTGCACACCTTGCCCCTGCAGTTGTTGTCCTATCATGTCGCTTTGGTCAAGGGCACGGATGTGGACAAACCCCGTAACCTCGCAAAGTCGGTCACTGTCGAGTAAATGACTTTGCTTCTTCCGTCTTGAATTTTTTCAACGCCTGTTCCGAGCCTTGTAGTCGACTTAAGCCTTCTGCCACCCGGTGAAACAACCCGGGTGCCAACACCAGCGGCGCGATGGCCTTGGGTGCAATAATTTTACGCTGACGTTTTTCAATACCCCTGTACATCGCATCAATTACCAACTCTGGCTCAATTGAGCCAAAGGCACCCTTGTGACCTCCCCAGAGCACACCTGCATTCACCTCCTTGATCATTGCAGTATTGGTAAACGTGGGGTGTACACAACCTACGTCAATGCCATCCAGCGCCAGCTCCTGTCTGGCCACGTCAGCCAAGGCCTCAACTGCTGCTTTCGAAGCAGCGTAGTGGCCCATCAATGGCGTATGAATCGCGGCTGCCAATGAAGATATGACTTGCAGATAACCCTTTGTTTCGCGCAGGTAAGGTATGCCGGCGCGAATTGTGTTGAACGCACCGTTCACGTTTACCTGCATGACTGCGTCAAAGTCAGCCGGGTTCATGTGCTCAATCGAGCCCATTTTCAAGATTCCAGCGTTCACCACGACGACATCAATCCTGCCAAAGCGCTCCTTGCATTCGGCCATGGCAAGTTCCAGGTCTGCTGGTTTGCACACATTGGCCTGGCAGCCAGCAATACCTTCTCCGCCCAAATTTTCAACTTGAGCAAACACCGCCTCGGCGCTCAAGTCCACAATAAAGGCTTTGCCACCATTGCCCACTACTTTTGCGGCCAACCCTGCACCAAGACCCCGAGCGCCACCAGTAATAAACACCACTTTATTTCTCATAATTATTTCCAGAATTTAGATCAAAGATTCTCAATGAAAGAGATGCAATCCGCAGCAAAACGACCGGGAGTCTCCTCCATCGGAATATGGCCCACTCCCCGGTACACCTTCAGCTCCGAGTTCGGGATATCCCGATTGAATCGGCCAGCCATTTCAATGCTGACCCATCGGTCATCGCCACCCCACACAATCAATGTCTTGCACTGAATTTCAGGCAACCGTTCCGAGCCCAGTTCTCCATCGGTAAAGACCCCCACCATCTGACCCACGGCGCCACGATTGGGTTTGTGCATAAACAACTCCAGGTATCTGTTCAGCACTTCTTTTTTCAGTTTGCGCTTGTCCCCGTACACATCGCGAACAGCCATTCGCAACAAAAATGCGGGCACTGCATGTCGTGTGAGCCATGCGATCGGTTTGATTGTAAACAGTGTGATGTAAATCGGTAGCGGTTGCTGATACCCAACAGCATCAGAAATGATCAAACCTCGCACCCGTTCGGGATGCCTTTGCGCCTGATCCCAACTTAAAAATCCTCCGAATGAATTGCCGATCATGACGCATTTTCTAATTTCCAGAGCGTCCAGTACTGCATCCACGAACTGCTGATAGAAGGCCACGTCCATTTTCCGCACTCGGCCATGTTCGTCGAGTGCCGGCCCTGTCAAACCGAACGGGGGTAAATCAAAGCGAATAATGCGGAACTGCTTGCTCATCTGTGTGCAAACATCGCTCCACGTGTGAAGGCTGGCCGCAAAGCCGTGGATCATGACCACATCAGGTCCACTGCCCTCAATGCTCACATGCACTTTCAGGCCCATGCAATCCAGAAAAGTCGATGTGGGCAAGGCATGTTTTTCGATCAACGCTTTCCTGTCGGGGCCGGCCCACCCAAATTCATTCAACAATGCACGCAATTGATGTCTCCCCGGGTTTTGATTCATAACAGTGTAGAAGCCCCACACCTCGACTCAACTTGATTACAATCATTGATGGTTGATATTTCCGGACAAATCCTGCTCTCCTATGCCAGCTCGTCGAACTGTTGCCAGTGTAAAAATTCTGAGTGAACTGGGCGTACGGCTCGGCTCCACCCGCAGTGCACTCCTCACCGGCTCCTCGATTCTCCCCGCGCAACTTGACGATCCACATCTGGAAATTGATCCTGATCAAGAGTTACAAGTGATTCATAACCTGGTGCGTTTGCACGGCAAAGTCCCGGGGCTTGGGTTGATGGCCGGGGCTGAGTATCACCTGACCACCTACGGCATCTGGGGGTACGCACTGATCACCAGCCCCACTTTCAGGCAGGCTGTCGAACTGGGTTTGCGTTATCTTGACCTGACCTTTGCCTTCTCCAAAGTCGAGCTGGCACTTGGAGACGGTTTGGCATCCATGATTCTGTCGGTTGATCATTTGCCCCCGGCAGTACGTTCATTTGTGGCCGAGCGCGACTGCTCTGCCATTCAGGTTTTGCAGCGGGAGCTATTCGGAGTCAGCTTGCCTTTACGGGCTATTGAATTTGCGTTTGCGCCCAACGCACCCCTGTCTCAATACGAAACCATGTTTGGCTGCATCCCGCAGTTCAATGCCCCTGTCAACAGGGCCACATTCGACGAGCAATGGTTGAACTTGCCGCTACCCAAGGCAAATGAACACAGTGCAAAGTTCTGTGAGACCCAACTTGAGAATCTGCTCTCTCGTCGAATGCAGCGTGGGGGCGTATCCGCCTGGTTGCGCAACAAATTGCTCGCCGACCTGTCGTCCTCTCCAAGCCTTGCGCAGATTGCCACCGATCATTTCATGACTGAGCGTACTTTACGCAGGCGTCTGACTGATGAGGGCACCAGTTATCGAGACTTGCTGGCGGAGGTTCGTCAAACCATGGCCGAAGAGTTACTCAGTTCTACCGGGCTGAGTGTGTCCGAAGTCTCTGCCCGGCTGGGCTATTCATCGCCCTCGGCCTTTATCCATGCCTTTCAGAAATGGCACAACTGTTCACCTCGCCAATTTCTGGATGCTCGATCGAAGCAGATAGAGCGCTACTAATCCGGGAACGGCGGCCGCGGTTGAGAATATAAAAAAGTCACTCCAGCCATACGCTGCTACCACATAACCGGCGGGCGCTGCCAGGTAAACCCGGCCCATGGCAGCGAGCGATGAAAGTAAGGCATATTGTGTGGCCGAGAACTCCTTGCTGCACAAGCTGGTCAACAAGCCCACGAAAGCCGCCGTGCCCATGCCGCCGCACAGGTTTTCAACAAATACGGCGCTGCCCATGGCCCAAATACTGGGCTCTATCACGGACAGTACCCAGAATGACAGGTTTGAAACCGCCTGGAATATCCCAAACAACATCAGTGACCCGTATAAGCCCATGCGTGTCATCAAAGCGCCACCCAGAAACGCGCCCAACAATGTTGCAATCAGGCTCACTGTTTTGTTCACAGCGCCAACCTCGGTCAAGGTAAAGCCCAATCCTTTGAGCAAAAATGCGGTGGTCAACGAACCTGCAAACGCGTCACCCACTTTGTAAAGTACGATTAGTAGCAGAATCCAGATTGCGGCTTCTTTGCTCATGAAGTTGCGTGTCGACTCTTTCACAATGTCAAACAGCTTTTTTTTCGCTGCTCGCCTGGCCAAGTCCTCGGGTGTGTCCGAGGTGGGGCTTAAGGCGGTAATCACAGCGCAGGCGCCAATCAACGCGGCCATCAACAGATAAGTGCCAGTCCAGCCCAGGTACTCGCCGGCAAGTATCAATGCCAGCCCGCCTGAAACCAGCATGGCCACCCGGTAACCTGTGACGTAGTAGGCCGCGCCCAGTCCGCGCTCTGGGGCGGGCAGCAGGTCGGTGCGATAGGCGTCGATCGCCATGTCCTGGGTCGATGAGCAAAAAGCAATTGCCACGGCGACTGCGGCCACCGTCCAGGCAGAATGAGCGTCCACAAAGGCCATGGTTGCTATCAGCCCGGCACAGGCCAATTGCATCAACGCAATCCAGCCACGCCGTTGGTCAAAAAAGCCCGGTTTTAAATAATCAAGAAATGGCGACCACAAAAATTTATACGTGTATGGAAATCCAACCACCGCATACAAACCGATGGTTTTTATGTCCACATTTTCCACAGCCAGCCACGCTTGGAGGGTGCTTCCTGTCAGAGCAAGGGGCAGTCCGCTGGAAAAACCAAGAATTAATATACAAATAAGACGGAAAGGGGGCATGAGGTGTTGACGTTGTTTAAAAAAGCATCCATAATCCGGGGTTCTCTTTTGGAGAGATGCCCGAGTGGCTAAAGGGGGCAGACTGTAAATCTGTTGGCTTACGCCTACGTTGGTTCGAATCCAACTCTCTCCACCAAGAATTCAAGCAGTTTAACCGAGTGCGCCCTTGAAAAGGGGTGTGCAAGGTGTGCGGGTGTAGCTCAATGGTAGAGCTGAAGCCTTCCAAGCTTAAGACGAGGGTTCGATTCCCTTCACCCGCTCCAGGCTTTAATAGAAAGTTGCTCATGTGGCTCAGTGGTAGAGCACTCCCTTGGTAAGGGAGAGGTCGGCAGTTCGATCCTGCCCATG